>Ga0196977_1000064_pt1 | contig 76720 bp, 70 predicted proteins | sample S3v_1013CmetaG_FD_148634 | JGI IMG/M metagenome (GOLD analysis project Ga0196977, IMG submission 148634) | Soil microbial communities from Anza Borrego desert, Southern California, United States - S3+v_10-13C | ecosystem: Environmental > Terrestrial > Soil > Desert | place: USA: California...
GAGACGGCCTTGGACGCGACCACCTCGACACCGGCCCTGGCCCACCCGCCGGGCGAGCGCGCGCCGGAAGGCGGCCTCGCCCCGCTGATCCGCTATGCGCTGGTGCTGGTCCGGCGGAACCTGCTGCTGATCGGCGCCATCGTCGCCTTGATGATCGCCGCGGCGGTGGTCCTGACGATGCTCGAGACGCCGCGCTATACCGCCACCTCGACGATCGAGATCAACGAGCAGACCGAAACCGTCCTCGGCGAAGAGCTGCAGAGCGATGCCGATTCGGTTTCCAGCTGGGACATCGACCTGTTCCTCAACACCCAGCTCGAGATCCTGCGCAGCCGGGACATCGCCGAGCGGGTCGTCCAGCGGCTCGGGCTTGCCTCGAGCGAGCGGTTCTTCGCCTCGATGGAGGCCCCGGCGGTGGCCGAACTGCCGTCCGACGCCGCGCGCCGCGAAGCGGCCGTCGGCATGGTGCGCGGCAACTTCGCCGTCACGCTGCCGCGCTCGACGCGCATTGCCGCGGTGTCGTTCACCAGCACCGATCCGCAGATCTCGGCGCAGATCGCCAACGCCTACGCGGCCGAATTCATCCAGGCGAGCCTGCAACGCAAGTTCGACCGCTCGGCGTATGCCCGCGGGTTCGTTGCCGAGCAGCTCGAGGAAGCCCGCGCGCGCCTCGAATCGTCGGAGCGCGAGCTCAACGCCTATGCTCGCCAGGCCGGCCTCATTCGCACGCGCGATCCGAGCAACGAGGACGCAAACAGCGCCGGCAGCATGACCGCGGCCAGCCTGATGCAGCTCAACGAGGCGGCCAATGCCGCGCAGGCGCAGCGGATTGAAGCCGAGGCGCGGTGGAATGCCGAGCGCGCGCAGCCGCTGTTCTCCTCGCAGACGGTGCTGTCGAGCCCGGCGGTGCAGAACCTGATGACGCGCCGCGCCGATCTGCAGGCGCGGCTGCAGACGGCGCGCGAGCGCTACCTCGCCGACCATCCGAGCGTGCGCGCGCTCGAAACCGAGCTCGAAGCGATCGAGGCCAGCCTGACCCGCGCGGCGAACGAGGCGCGCAACTCGGTGCAGGCGCAGTACCGCTCGGCCGCTGCCGCCGAGAGCCGCCTGCGCGGTCAGGTGAGCTCGCTGCAAGGCCGGACGCTGGCCGAGCAGGACCGCTCGGTGCGCTACAACACGCTGGCGCGCGAGGCCGACACCAACCGCTCGCTCTATGACGGGCTGCTGCAGCGCTATCGCGAGCTCAACGCGGCGTCCGGTATCACCGCCAGCAACATTGCGGTGGTCGACCAGGCGCTCGTCCCGGGGGCGCCCTCGTCGCCGAGCCTCAACCGCAACCTCGCGCTGGCGATCCTGCTCGGCTTGGCGCTGGCCGGATCGGTGGTGTTCCTGCGCGACCAGCTCGACGACCGGCTGCGCGTCCCGGAGGATGTCGAAACCAAGGTCGGGCTGCCGCTGCTCGGGGTCGTCCCGCGCTCGGAGAGCGACGACCCGACGAGCGAGCTGTCCGACCCCAAGTCGGTGCTCTCGGAAAGCTACAACGCGCTGCGCACCTCGCTGCTCTATTCGACCCGCGACGGCCTGCCGGGCCTGCTGCTGGTGACCAGCGCGCAGGCGGCCGAGGGCAAGACCACGACCAGCTACGCGGTGGCGCGCGGCTTCGCCCGCGTCGGCAAGCGCGTGCTGCTGATGGACGCCGACTTACGGCGCCCGTCGATCCACCGGATGATCGGGCTCAACAACCAGGTCGGGCTGTCGTCGCTGCTGGTCGGCGAGGCCGAGGTCGACGAGGCGATCTTCCCCTCGGAGCATGACGGCCTCCAGGTGCTGCCGGCGGGGCCGGTGCCGCCGAGCCCGGCCGAGCTGCTGTCGTCGCCGCGGATGGCCGCGGTGCTCGAGCAGCTCGACCGGATGTTCGACCTCGTGGTCATCGACAGCGCGCCGGTCCTCGGGCTCGCCGATTCGACCGAGCTGGCGGCGCTGGCCGACGGGGTCATGCTGGTGGTCGAGGCCGACCGCGGCCGCGGCGGCCAGCTCAAGAACGCGCTGCGCCGGCTGCGCGGGTCGAACCCTGTGCTGCTCGGCGTGGTGCTGACCAAGTTCAATCCCCGGCGCGCGGGCAACGCCTATTCGTACTACGGCTACGAATACTACCGCTACGACAGCCACGAGCCGGCGCCGGGCTGATGGCGCGCCGCCCGGCTGCGCCGGCCGGCCGGATCGCAGCGACGCTTTCGCTGCTGGCGTTCGTCGCGTTGGCCCTGGCCAGCGGGTTCGACCGGCTGGGCCTCCAGGCGCCCGGCCCCGGCCGGCTGGTTCCTCCCGCGCTGCGGGCGAACTCGGCACGCTCGGCCGCGACGCTGGCGCTCGTCCGGCAGCAGCGGGGAGCGGCGCTGGCCCATGCGCGCGCGGCGGTCGCGGCGGACCCGGTGCACCCGGCTTCGACCGCGCTGCTCGGCACCGCTCGCCTGGTCGATGGTGACCTCGCCGGGGCGGAAACCGCGTTCCGCGTCGCCGCCCGGTTCGGCTGGCGCGAGCCGGCGACCCAGCTTTACTGGTACGAGGCCGCGTTGCGCTCGGGCGACCTGCCGCGCGCGGCCGAGCGGCTCGACGCGGTGCTGCGCACCCGCCCGGGCTTTCCCGCCAGCGAGCAATTGCTGGCGCCGGTCGAAAGCAGCGCCGCAGGCCGCGCGGCGCTGATCGCCAGGCTGCGCCAGAGGCCCCTGTGGCTAACGGGTTACCTGCGGACGCATGGACAGAGCGACGCGATCTTCGCGCGCCGGGCGCTTGTGCTCGCGGAGTTGGCGCGCGCCGGTTCGCGGCTCGGATGCCTGCCGGTGGCGCCGTTCGTCGAAGACGCGCTCGAGCGAGGCGCGCGCCGGGAGGGGGAAAGGGCGTGGCTGGCGCACTGCCCGGGCGCCTCGCTGGATGGCGGCGTGGTCGACGGCGGCTTCGAACGGTTCGGGCGCGCCGGGCCCTCGCCGTTCGGCTGGCGGGCCGAGCTGTCCGGCGACGTCGGCATCCGCGCGTTCGAGAAGCGGCCGGGCGATCGGGCGTTGGCGATGCGCAACCGGTCCGCGGTCAGCCGGCGGGTCCTGCGCCAGGCGGTGTCGCTCGAGCCGGGCCTCTATCGCCTGACTGGCGACGTGGCGCGCGGGCGGGTGGCGGCCTCGCTCGGCTGCGGCGCGCTTCCGCCGTTGCCGACTCGCGTCGAAGGCGACATCGGCGCCGGCGGCCAGCTGCTGCGTGTCGCGCCGTGCCCGCGGCTTGAGCTCGGCTTGTGGTTGCGTCCGGGCGGCGAGGAGGTCGAGCTCGACTCGATCCGCCTCGCCAGGGTCGGCTAGCCGGCGGGCTCGGCGAACCGGCGCCGGCCGATCAGCTCGGCCGGGTTGCCGCGATAGATGGCCATCGCCGCGGCATCCTCGAACAGCGCGCCGCGCGCCGCCAGCACCGCGCCGTCGGCCATCGTCACGCCGGGGCCGACGAAGGCTTCGGCCGCCACCCAGCAGCTCGCGCCAAGCGTCACCGGGCGCAGCACCAGCGCGAAGCCGGGGTCGGAGGTGCTGTGCGTGCTGGCGCACAGGAACGCCCGCTGGCTGACGACGCAGCGGGGGCCGATCGTGATGCGGCCCTGGTTGTACAGCTCCGCCCCCGGGCCGACGACGGCGCCCTCGCCGAGCGCGAGGTTGCGCGGCAGCCAGATGCGCGCACTGCCGTAGACTTTAGTCCCGCGGCCCACGTTGGCGCCGAACGCCCGCAGCAGCAGCGCGCGCCAGCCGGCGAGCTGCGGCGGGGTGAATCGCGCGAGCAGGAGCCAGGCGGTGCGCCAGGCCAGCCGCTCGAGCTTGTTCGCCAGCGGGAACGCCGCGCCGCGGCCGAGCGGGCGGAAGCCGTCGGCCGGCCCGCTCACCGCGCGGTGCCCGCGACCAGCGTGCGGTAGGCCGCCGTCCATTGCCCCGCCACCTGCCTCGCCGAGAACGGCCCCCGCGCGAGCGCGAGCGCCGCATCCGCCATCGCCCGCCAGCCGGCCTCGTCGAGCGCCAGCGCGCGGCCGAGTGCGGCGGCGACCGAGCGCGGGTCCGCGCCGCATTCGAGCGCGGCTCCGGCGGCAAAGCCTTCCGGCAAGTGGCAGGCGGCGGTCATGATCGTCGGCGTGCCCGCCGCCCACGCTTCGAGGATGGTCATCGGCAGCCCCTCGCTATGCGACGGCAGGATGACGAATCGCGCCTCGTCGAGCAACCGCTGCCGCGCCTCGCCGTGCGCGGGGCCGACGAAACGGATCGACCGGGGCGCGCCGTGCAGCAGCGCCTCGAACGCGGCGACGTGCGCCGGATCGCCCCACCCGGCGATGACCAGCTCGGCCTCGGGCGGCAAGTCCGCCTGGCGCCAGCCGGCGACCAAAGAGGCGAGGTTCTTCTTGGGGTGGATCCGGCCGAGGTACAGCACGCTTGCCGGTCGCCCGGCGTGGACCCCGGCCGCCGCGTCGGGTCCGGCATTGGGTATCGTCAGGATGCGGCGGTCGCCGGCCTCGCGGCGGATATCGGCCGCCTCGGCTGCCGTCAGCGCGTGCAGCGCGTCGGCCCGGCGCCAGCTGGCGCGCTCGTAGACGAGGCGGGCGAGCGCCTTCTTCCAGCGCCCGCGCGCGGTGATCCACGGATCGAGCATGCCGTGCGGCGAGATCACGTAAGGCTTCCCCGTGCGCCGGGCCCACAGTGTCGCCGCGCGCGACGGGTACATCCAGATGCCATGGAGGTGCAGCAGGTCGGCATCGATGTGCAACAGCTGCTCGAGCAGGGCGCCGGCATAGCCGAAGAACGCCGGCCCCGCGACGCGAACGGTCCGCAGCGGGATCGCGCCGAGCAGGGCGCGGTCTTCCGCGGTGTGCCGGTCGTCGAGCGCCACCACTGTGACGCGCCCGCCCGCCCGGTGGATCAGCTCGGCATGGACCCGCACCGCCGAGGCGACGCCTCCGCCGAGGCGCGAGGCGGACGCCGTCAGCAAGGCGACGTGGACGCCGGCGAGCGGGCGGTCGGCCAAGCTCAGCGGCCCGCTTCGGCCCCGTCGCACCACACCGCGACCGCGCGGTAGGCGGCGGCCTGCTGCCGCACGCGCCGTTCGAAGGTGGCGGGCAGGCCGTGGCGCAGCCGCCTTGCGAGCCACGGCAGATAGCCCCCGTGGCCGCTGAAATCGCGCGCTTCGCCGGGCCGGGCCGAGCCGTGCGGCGATCGGCCGAGCAGCTTGCGGCCGAGGCCGCGCAGCAGCCGGCCATCGGCGGCGGCGGCCGACAGATCGGCCAGCATCTGGGCCTGGCGGCAGATCGCCAGGTCCTGCAGCATCAGGTCTTCGGCGGTGTCCGCCACGGCTGCGGGGACGCTCAGCGGACAGCGGCTTTCGCGCAGCAGGCCCGGCCGCAGCCAGCGGTCGAGCAACGTCAGCATCAGCGCCGCGTGACGCAGCCAGCCTTCGCGCCGGGCCTCGCCCAGCACCGCCGGCCAGTCGAGCGCCTCGCGCTCGAGCAGCATGTGCAGGTCGACCAGCGCCAGCGGACCGCTGTCGAGCCGGCCGCTGTCGGCCGCGTGGATCACCAGGTGCGCGAACATGTCGGGCGCGGCCGGGTAGAGCAGCGGATCGTCGCCGCCCATGCGGCGGGCGCGGGCGAACAGGTCGCGCGGCCGGGGGCGCTCGCCGGCCCAGCAGCGCATGTGCAGCTCGATCACGGTGCCGAGGGGGCTGGTCAGCTGGGGCAAGTGCTTGTCGCGCGCCACCGTCTCCTCGGGCGAACGCTCGAACGGGCGGGTCTGCGCGTATCCGGCGGCCTTGAGCAGCGCGAACGCCGCCAAGGCGCGGTCGGGGCCGACCAGCAGGTCGATGTCGTTCATCGGCCGCAAGGCGGCGGCGGGATAGGCATGCCAGGCGAGCCACGGTCCCTTGAGCGCGACCAGCGCAATGTCGGCTTCGCCCAGCAGCCGGGCGATCTCGAGCAGGTCGGCGCGCTGGCCGAGCGCGGCGAAGGCAGCCTCACGCTTGGCTTCGCCCCACAGGCCCAGCACGGGCGCGGGAATGCCGGCTGGCGCGCGCTCGCCCCACCGATGCGCCAGCCACGGGCGCAGCCGGTGCTGCCCGGCAAGCGCGTCGAGGTGCGACCAGTCGGCGTCCGTCAGGCCGGCGAGCTCGTCGGCGGAGGGCCGGGCGAAGGCGAGGGCCAGCAGCACTCGGGCGACGTCGGGCCGGGAGCGCGTCACCGCCGTGCCGCCGGGCCTAGTCGCTGTCGGGAACGCTGAAGGTCCCGGTGACGCGTCCGCCGCGCGAGCCGGTGGCGCCCGGCGCACCACCGCCGCCGTCGACGCTCGACAGCCCGGTGTTGAGATCGATCACCAGCCGCCCGCCGTTGAGCGTGTCGCCGCCGCGGCGCAGCGCCACCCCGCCCGACAGGATGATCACCCGGCGGTTGAAGTCGTACACCGCGGCCGAGCCGCGCGCCGCCTCGTTGCCGCGGGTCACGCTGACCCCGCCGGTCGCGTCGATGCGCTGGATGCGCAAGCTGCCGGCGTCGCTGTAGGCCACCGTCGTGCGCGCCGCGGTCAGCCGCAAGTCGCCCTGGGTGATGACCACGTCGCCCGACAGCACCACCCGGTTCTGCCGGTCCTGCAGCTCGATGCGGTCGGCGGCGTAGTTGACCGGCTGGTTCGAGTTGAACCCCGCGATCGCCTGCGCCCCGGCGAGCGACGAGAAGCCGAGCGCGGCGAGCGCGGCGGCGACGAACGCGGCGGCGAACGAGCGGGCGGCGATGCGGCCAAGCGAGGAGCGACGGGCGGTCATCGGCGCGGACCTTATCCTTCCGGCAAATCGGTGCATAGCCATGCTCACGGCATCCTCAGCCGGCCGGGGACCATATTCAGCCGGGCATTGCCGGCGAGCGTCAGCGTGCGCGCGTCGAGGTCGGCGCGGATGGTGTCGGCGGAGAAAGTGCCGGCCGGCACCGCACCCTCGACGCGGCCGGCGCCGACGAGGCTGCGGCCGGGCAGGTCGATCGCCACGTTGCGTGCCGTCATCCGGTAGCCGTCGGCAGCGACGAAGCTGACCACGCCGTCGACCATCACCCGCTGGTCGTCGATGGCGTAGCGGCCGGCGGGGGCATTGAGCACCGCCGGCCCTTCGCTGAGCAGCATCCGCGCGGTCAGGTCTTGCATCCGCACGACTGGGACACTGGCGCTGGCCTGGACCGCTTCGCCGGCGGACAGCGAGAACGGCCGCCCGCGCTTGTCCTCGCCGCGGTACATCGCGTTGTCGACGCGCAGGCGGTCCTCGGCGGTGGCGACCTTGTTGCGGTCGAGCAGGAAGCTGACCTCGCCGCGCGGGCTGAGCGGCGCAATCAGCATGGTCGCGGCGACCGCGCCGACCAGCGCCGGCAGCACCACCGCGAGCAGCCGGACCGCGCGGTCGAGCGGGCTGCCCGGCGCGGCGAAGGCCCGGCGGCGATCGCGGATCTGGTCGGCCTGCTGGCTCATCGCCTTGCTCGTGCGCCCGTCAGTCGTGGGTGAAGATGTCGCGGTCGGCCCAGCCGGCGATGTCGAGCCGCGCGCGGGTCGGCAGGAAGTCGAAGCACGCCTGGGCGATCGCGGTGCGCCCTTCGCGCGCCAGCCGCTGCTCGAACACTGCGGCGAGGCGGTGGAGGTAGCGCACGTCGGAGGCGGCGTATTCGCGCTGCGCGTCGTTGAGCTCGGGCGCGCCCCAGTCGCTCGACTGCTGCTGCTTGGAGATGTCCTCGCCGAGCAGCTCGCCGACCAGTTGCTTGAGGCCGTGGCGGTCGGTGTAGGTTCGCGTCAGCTTGCTGGCGATCTTGGTGCAGAACACCGGCGCGGCGACGACGCCGAGATAATACTCGAGCGCGGCGAGGTCGAAGCGGGCGAAGTGGTACAGCTTGACCCGCGCCGGATCGGCCAGCACCGCCGTGAGGTTGGGCGCGTCGTAGCGGCTGCCGACGGCGAAGCGGACGAGGTGCTCGTCACCCTGGCCGTCGGCGATCTGCACCACGCACAAGCGGTCGCGCGGCGTGACGAGGCCCATCGTCTCGGTATCGACGGCGACCGGCCCGGGGGCGAGCATGCCGGCGGGCAAGTCTTCTTCGTGGAAATGCACTGCCATTGCCCCGAGCCTTAGGGCCATTGGGGATAGAGGGAAAGAGGCGGTGGCGAGGCTCGGCGGCCGGGCATAGGACGTGGGGGATGAGCGAAGCCGTCCCCGCAAGCTGGCGCGCGGCGCTGGAGCCGGCGCTGCATAGCCCCGAGGCGCGACGCCTGGGCGGGTGGCTGACGCGCGAGGAGGCCGCGGGCAAGGCGGTCTATCCGCCGCGCGGCCAGCGGCTGCGCGCGCTCGAGCTGACCCCGCTCGACCAGGTCAAAGTGGTGATCCTCGGGCAGGACCCGTACCACGGGGCGGGCCAGGCGCACGGTCTGTGCTTCTCGGTGCCGGAGGGGATCGCGACCCCGCCGTCGCTGGTCAACATCTACAAGGAGCTCGAAAGCGACCTCGGCATCCCGCGCCGGGCGCACGGCAACCTCGAGCACTGGGCGCGGCAGGGCGTGCTGCTGCTCAACACCTGCCTGACGGTCGAAGCGGGGCGCGCGGGGAGCCATGCCGGCAAGGGCTGGGAAGCGATCACCGACGCGGCCGTGGCGGCGGTGGCGCAGCGCGAGCCGCCGAGCGTGTTCATCCTGTGGGGCAACCATGCGCGCGCCAAGGCGGCGAAAGTGCCCGAGCTCGGCCCGGGCACCCGGCACCTGGTGCTGGCCTCGCCGCACCCGAGCCCGCTCTCGGCGCATGCGGGGTTCTTCGGCTCGAAGCCGTTCAGCCGGGCGAACGCCTTCCTCGAGGCGCACGGACGCGGCGCGATCGCCTGGTAATGGCGCTCCCGCAGGGGCGCGGGCGATTGGTTGACCGGATCAACCGTTGCAAAGCCAATGGATGAGTGCGAGCCCCCGCAGATGGCCAAGGCACTCGACTGGGGCATGCTCGAAGGATCGGTCGGCCCGCGGGTGCGGCTGCTGCGCAACGCGCTGGCGGCGCGCTCGATCGCCGCATCCGCGCCGCACGGGCTGCCGACCGGCTCGCTGACGGTCCTGGCGCTGCTCGCCGCCAACCCGGGCAGCTCGCAGACCGCGCTGGCGGGCCGCGCCGGGCTCAACAAGTCGGCGCTCGTCGGCATCGTCGACTGTCTCGAGCAGCGCGACCTCGTCAAGCGCGGCCGGGTCGAGAACGACCGGCGGCGCTACGCCGTCTCGCTGACCCCGGCGGGCGAGCGGACGATGCGGGCGCTGTTCGCCGCGGTCGACCGGGAGGAGCGCGACATCCGCGACGCGCTCGGCCAGCGCGACATGATCGCGCTGCTGGGTCTGCTCGACCGGGCGATCGCGGCGCTGGACAACTAAGTCCCTCCCCGCGCCGGGGAGGATCTACCGCGGCAGCTCGCTCACTCCCATCAGCGCCTCGTCGACCGCGCGCGCCGCCTGGCGGCCTTCGCGGATCGCCCAGACGATCAGCGACTGGCCGCGGCGCATGTCGCCGCAGGCGAAGATCGCCGGGTCGCTGGTGCGGTAGCCCAGCGTGTCGGCGGCGACGTTGCCGCGCGCGTCGAGGGTGACGCCGGCCTGGTCGATCATCCCGCTCTTCTTCGGGCCGACGAAGCCCATCGCCAGTAGGATCAGGTCCGCCGGCAGCACGAACTCGCTGCCGGGGATTTCCTGCATCCGCCCGTCGACCCATTCGATGCGCACGCACTTGAGGCCGGTGACCTGGCCGTTCTCGCCGGTGACCTCGCGGGTCAGCACGGCCCAGTCGCGCTCGACGCCTTCCTCGTGGCTCGACGAGGTGCGCAGCTTCATCGGCCAGTCGGGCCAGGTCAGCGCCTTGTCCTCCTTCTCGGGCGGCCGGGGCATGATCTCGATCTGGGTCACGCTGCGGGCGCCCTGGCGGTTCGAGGTGCCGACGCAGTCCGAGCCGGTGTCGCCGCCGCCGATGACGATGACGTCCTTGCCGGTCGCGGTCAGCGTGCCGCGCGGCGCGGCGCGGGTCTCGTCGTCGCCGGCGACGCGCTTGTTCTGCTGGGTGAGGAACTCCATCGCCAGCCGCACCCCGGGCAGCTCGGCGCCGGGGATCTGCAGCGGGCGCGGATCCTCGGCCCCGCCGGCGAGCACGATCGCGTCGAAGTTCTCCTTGAGCGACTTGATCGAGACGTCGACGCCGACCTCGGTGCTGGTGCGGAAGATGACCCCTTCGGCCTCCATCTGCACCGCGCGGCGGTTGATCAGATGCTTCTCCATCTTGAAGTCGGGGATGCCGTAGCGCAGCAGCCCGCCGACCCGGTCGGCCTTCTCGAACACCGTCACCGTATGGCCGGCGCGCGCGAGCTGTTGCGCGCAGGCGAGCCCCGCCGGACCCGATCCGACGACGGCGACGGTCTTGCCGGTCTTGCGCTCGGGCGGCTGGGGCGCGATCCACCCTTCCTTCCACCCGCGGTCGGCGATCGCGCATTCGATCGACTTGATGGTCACCGGCTGGTCGATGATGTTGAGCGTGCACGCCGCTTCGCACGGCGCCGGGCACACGCGGCCGGTGAACTCGGGGAAGTTGTTGGTCGAGTGCAGGTTGTCGACCGCCTCGCGCCAGTCGCTCTCGTAGACGAGGTGGTTCCAGTCCGGGATCATGTTGTTCACCGGGCAGCCGTTGTGGCAGTAAGGGATGCCGCAGTTCATGCACCGCGCGGCCTGGTTCTTCAGGCCTTCCTCGGTGTGCGGGACGGTGAACTCGCGATAGTGGCGCACGCGTTCGGCGGGGTCCGCGTAGCCGCGGTCCTGGCGCTCGATCTCGAGGAAGCCGGTGTCCTTGCCCATTTCCTGATTCCTACTCGGCCGCGACCGTAGCGGCTTCCTCGCGCTCGGCCTCGAGCTGCTTCAGCGCCAGCGCGTAGTCGCGCGGCATGACCTTGACGAACTTGGCCAACGCCGCGTCCCAGTCGTCGAGCAGCGCAGCGGCGCGCGCCGAACCGGTGTACAGCTTGTGGCGCGAGACGAGCACGCGCAGCCGCTCGCCGTCGTGGCGCAGCATGTCGCCCATGCCCATGTCGTCGACGCTGCGGCCGCGCTGCTGCGGGCGGCCGGTCCCGTCCTCCTCGTCGCGCTCGGGCGAGATGGCCACCAGGTCCACTTGCGCCAGGTTGCAGCGATCGCGGAAGCTGCCGTCCTCGTCGTAGACGTACGCGACGCCGCCCGACATGCCGGCAGCGAAGTTGCGCCCGGTGCGGCCGAGCACGGCGACGACGCCGCCGGTCATGTATTCGCAGCCGTGGTCGCCGGTGCCCTCGACGACCGCTACGGCGCCCGAGTTCCTGACCGCGAAACGCTCGCCGGCGACGCCGTTGAAGTACGCCTCGCCGGCGATCGCGCCGTAGAGCACGGTGTTGCCGACGATGATGTTGTCGGTCGGCTCGCGGGTGACGTGGGCCGGCTGGCGGACGATCACGCGCCCGCCCGACAGGCCCTTGCCGACGTAGTCGTTGGCGTCGCCGACGAGGTCGAGCGTGACGCCGTGGACCAGCCATGCGCCGAAGCTCTGACCGGCGACGCCCTTGAACGAGACCCGCAGCTGGTCGGGCTTGAGCCCGGCATGGCCGTGGCGGCGGGCGATCTCGCCCGACAGCATCGCCCCGACGGTGCGGTTGACGTTGCGGATCGCCCGCTCGAGCACGATCGTCTCGCCGTTCTCGACCGCCGGGCGCGCGGCCTCGATCAGCTCGTTGTCGAGCGCCGCGCCGAGGCCGTGGTCCTGCAGGGCCGTCTGGTGCAGCGGCGCGCCCTCGGCCAGCGCGACGCGGTGCAGCAGCCGCGAGAGGTCGACTCCGTCGGCCTTCCAGTGATCGACCGCCTTCTTCAGGTCGATCCGGTCGACCCGGCCGATCATCTCCTCGACGGTGCGGAAGCCCATCTCGGCCATGATCCGGCGCAGCTCTTCGGCGACGAAGAAGAAGTAGTTGATGACGTGCTCGGGCTGGCCGGTGAAGCGCGCGCGCAGCACGGGGTTCTGCGTCGCCACGCCGACCGGGCAAGTGTTGAGGTGACACTTGCGCATCATGATGCACCCGGCGGCGATCAGCGGCGCGGTGGCGAAGCCGAACTCGTCGGCGCCGAGCAGCGCGCCGATGGCGACGTCGCGCCCGGTGCGGATGCCGCCGTCGACCTGGACCGCGATGCGGCTCCTGAGGTCGTTCAAGAGCAGCGTCTGCTGGGTCTCGGCGAGGCCGATCTCCCACGGGCTGCCCGCGTGGGTCAGGCTGGTCAGGGGGCTCGCGCCGGTGCCGCCTTCGTAGCCCGAGATCGTCACGTGGTCGGCGCGCGCCTTGGAGACGCCCGCGGCGACGGTGCCGACGCCGACTTCGGAAACGAGCTTGACCGAGATGCGCGCGACCGGATTGACGTTCTTCAGGTCGTGGATCAGCTGCGCTAGATCCTCGATCGAGTATATGTCGTGGTGCGGCGGCGGGCTGATCAGGCCCACGCCCGGCGTCGAATGGCGCACCTTGCCGATCGTCTTGTCGACCTTGTGGCCGGGCAGCTGGCCGCCTTCGCCGGGCTTCGCGCCTTGCGCCATCTTGATCTGGATGTCGTCGGAGTTGACCAGGTACTCGGTGGTCACGCCGAAGCGGCCCGATGCGACCTGCTTGATCCGCGAGCGCATGGAGTCGCCGTTCGGCAGCGGCTGGAAGCGGTCGGCTTCCTCGCCGCCTTCGCCGGTGTTCGACCGGCCGCCGATGCGGTTCATCGCGATCGCCAGCGTGGTGTGCGCCTCGCGGCTGATCGAGCCGAAACTCATCGCCCCGGTGGCGAAGCGCTTGACGATCTCCTCGGCCGGCTCGACCTCGTCGAGCGTGAGCGGCTGGTCGGCTTTCTTCAGCTCCATCAGCCCGCGGATCGTCAGCAGCCGCTCGGACTCCTCGTTGATCGACCTCGCGAACTCCTCGTAATTGGCCCACGAGTTGCCGCGCACCGCGTGCTGCAGGTTGGCGACCGAGGTCGGAGTCCAGGCGTGGTCCTCGCCGCGCAGGCGGTACTGGTAGATGCCGCCGACATCGAGCATCGACTTGTAGACCGGGTTGTCGCCGTAGGCGGCGGCGTGGCGGCGCACCGCCTCCTCGGCCACTTCCTTCAGGCCGATGCCCTCGATCGTCGTCGCGGTGCCGGTGAAGTACTTGCCGACGAACGCCGATGCGAGCCCGACGGCGTCGAAGATCTGCGCGCCGCAATAGGACTGGTAGGTCGAGATGCCCATCTTGGACATGACCTTCATGATGCCCTTGCCGACCGCCTTGATGTAGTTCTTGCGCACGGCCTGCGGCTCGAGGTCGGGGACCTTCTCGGCGCGGATCGCCTCGAGCGTCTCGAACGCGAGATAGGGATTGATCGCTTCGGCGCCGTAGCCCGCGAGCACGCAGAAGTGGTGCACCTCGCGCGCCTCGCCGGTTTCGACCACGAGCCCGGTCTGCATCCGCAGGCCCTGGCGGACGAGGTGGTGGTGGACGGCCGCGGTGGCCAGCAGGGCCGGCATCGGTATCCGGTCGGGCCCTTGCGCGCGGTCGCTGAGGATGAGGATGTTGCGGTCCTGCAGCACCGCCTCGGTGGCGGCCCAGCACATCTCCTTGATCGCCAGCTCGAGCCCGTCGGCGCCGGTGGCGGCGTCCCAGGTGATGTCGATCGTCTCGGTGCGGAACGCGCCGTCGAGGCTCGCCTCGACCGAGCGGATCTTCTCGAGATCGCGGTTGGTCAGGATCGGCTGGTCGACCTCGAGCCGCTTGTGCGTGCCGGCGTCGTGGCCGAGCAGGTTCGGGCGCGGGCCGATCATCGAGGTCAGGCTCATCACCAGCTCCTCGCGGATCGGGTCGATCGGCGGGTTGGTGACCTGGGCGAAGTTCTGCTTGAAGTAATCGTAGAGCAGCCGCGGCCGGCGGCTGAGCACCGCGATCGGGGTGTCGGTGCCCATCGAGCCGATCGGGTCGTCGGCCAGCACCGCCATCGGCTCGAGGAACTTGGTCAGGTCCTCCTGGGTGTAGCCGAACGCCTGCTGGCGCCGGAGAAGCTTTTCGGCGCGCAGGCTGGTCGTATCCTCGCGCACCGCCGCGCGGTCGCTCTCGATCGCCTCGAGCTCCTTGAGGTTGTATTGCGCCTTGTCGAGCCACTTGGCGTAGGGCTCGGCATTGGCGAGCTCGGCCTTGAGCTCCTCGTCTTCGACGATGCGGCCCTGCTCGAGGTCGATCAGCAGCATCTTGCCCGGCTGCAGGCGCCACTTGCGGACGATGTCCTCCTCGCGGAACGGCAGCACGCCCGATTCCGAGGCGAGGCAGACGAGGTCGTCGCGGGTGACGCAGAAGCGCGCGGGCCTGAGGCCGTTGCGGTCGAGGGTGGCGGCGATCTGGCGGCCGTCGGTGAAGGCGACCGCGGCCGGGCCGTCCCACGGCTCCATCAGCGCGGCGTGGTATTCGTAGAACGCGCGGCGGGCCGGATCCATCAGGGGGTTGCCGGCCCACGCTTCCGGGATGAGCATCATCATCGCGTGGGTCAGCGAGTAGCCGCCGAGCAGCAGCAGCTCGAGCGCGTTGTCGAGGCACGCGGTGTCCGACTGGCCGTGCGGGATGATCGGCCACAGCTTGTCGAGGTCGGCGCCGAGCAGCGGCGATTCCATCGTCCGGCGGCGGGCGTTCATCCAGTTGACGTTGCCGCGCACGGTGTTGATCTCGCCGTTGTGCGCCATGAAGCGATAGGGGTGCGCCAGCTTCCAGCTGGGAAAGGTGTTGGTGCTGAAACGCTGGTGGACGAGCCCGAGCGCGCTGGTGCAGTCGGGATCGCGCAAGTCGTCGTAGAAGCTGCCGACCTGGTTCGCCAGCAGCAGGCCCTTATAGACCACCGTGCGGCTCGAGAAGCTCGGCAGGTAGAGCTGGGTGATCTCCGGCATCGCGTGCTTCTCGGCGAGCTCGGCGAGCGGGTTCTGGGTCTGCTTGCGGATGACGATCAGCTTGCGCTCGAACGCGTCCTGGTCGGCGCAGTTGTCGCCGCGGCCGACAAAGCACTGGCGAATCATCGGCATCGAGGCGAGCACCGCCTTGCCGAGCCCGTCGCACGTCGTCGGCACGTCGCGCCAGCCGATCAGCCGCTGGCCTTCCTTGGCGACGAACTTCTCGAACTGCCCGGCGATGAACTCGCGCGCCTCGGCGTGCTGCGGCAGGAAGCACATCGCCACCGCGTATTCGCCCGGCGGCGGCAGGGTCAGGCCCTCGCCTTGCGCCCACTTGCGATAGAGGGGGTCGGGAATCTGCATGAGGATGCCCGCGCCGTCGCCGAGCAGCGGGTCGGCGCCGACCGCGCCGCGGTGGTCGAGGTTGGCGAGGATTTCCAGCGCCTGGCCGACGATCGCGTGCGATTTCTCGCCCTTGATGTGGGCGACGAAGCCCACCCCGCACGAGTCATGCTCGTTGCGCGGGTCGTACAGGCCCTGGGGAGCGGGGTAGTCGGTCAACACTCGCAATCCTGTTTCCGGTCGGGGCGAAGCGAGCCCAGGCACCGGAGCGACCCGGCAACCAAGCGCGAATCACCCGGCACTGGGTGCCTCAATTTGTCGCGAGGCTTCCCCATGGCGACAGGAAACAGATTTGGCAAGGTTCGCCGCGCAGCGCCACAAAATTGCGCATTCGGCAGTGATAGAGCAATTTTACGTCAGGCGGCTCCGCTCATCCGCTGAAGCGTCGCCAAGGCGGCGCGCAGCGCGGCGTCGGTGTCGGCGGTGGGCCGCGCCGCGGCCAGCGTCGGCGAATTGCCGGGTGGGTCGAACAGCCGGTAGCCCGCGGCCGGCGCCGGCATCGTCCGAGCGGAGACGGGTGCGACGAACGCCGGCGCGGCAGCGTCGCTGCCCGGGAACACCACAGTCGGTTCGACCGCGTCGGCCTCGGCCTCGGGCTCGTCGATGCGGACGAACTCGGTCCTGGCGGCGGCGAACGGATTGCCCATCGCCAGCAACGAGCTGTAGCCGGCGTCGCCGTGGCTAGCCTCGTCCTCGGGCTCGGCATCGGCCGCGTCGGCTTGCGGCTCGGCCGCGACCGGCGCGAGCGCAACCGGGCGCCGCAGCGGGAGCGAGAAGTCCGCCAACGAATCGTCGTGATCGTCGTCGTCCTCCACCACCGCCAGCGGCCGCAGCAGCGGCGGGCCAGGCGAAGCCCTCTCGGCGTGCTCCGATGCGGGCGGCTCGGCCGGCGCGACGGGGGAGGCCGGCGGCGTCTCCGATCGGCCGAAGTACTGCGCCATCGCCTGCGCCGCTTCCTCCGCCGGAGCCGCTTCGAACTCCTGCGGCACGGCCGGCGCCGGCGCATCGGCTACGGCGGGGCGCTCGGCGAGCCAGGCGCGGCGGCGCTCGAGCGAGCTGCCGAGGCGCTGAACCAGCTGGACGAGGCCGAGCGCGTCGGGTTCGGCGTTGGCCCAGTCGGCGCGTCCCTCGGCCGGCTCGGTGACGGCTTCGGGCGCCGGTACCGGCTCCGCCGTGGACTCGGCCTCGTCGTCGTCCTCCTCGTCAGCGGCGATATCGAGCGGTTGCCACGGCGGTGCGCCGAGATGATGGTCGAGCCTCCGGGACAGCGACGGCGCGGTGAACGGCAGCGGCTCCGGCCCGGCGTCCTCAATTTCGTCCGGTTCGGGGGCCGCGTCGTCCGCCATCGGCTCGTCGTCGGCGATTTCGGGCAGCCGCCGGAATTCCTGCCTCTCGATCATCGGGTCGTCCTCGGTAAGGGTGTCGGCGGCATCCGCTTCGGGTAGCGCGGAAGCCTCGCTCGCGGCCGGCTCGTCGACCGTCTCGTGCAGCTCCAGCGGCTCGTCGTCGGCCATATACGGAGTGAGCCGCGATGCCGGGGCCGAATCGGCGTCGGCAGGGACCTCGCCGGGCAGCGGCGCGGTGTAGAGGAAGTCGCTCGGGCGGTCGTCCTCGGTGATTGCCAGCGCGCGGCGGCGCGTGACCGGCAGGCCGCGGCCGTTGACCACGCCTTCGCCGCCGAGCTCGTCATGGACGCTGATCGGGCGACGGACACCGCCGGTGGCGCTGGAAAAGCGCGGCGCGGGCTCGTCGGCCTGGGCGCGGGCGACTCGGCGGGCGATGGCCAGCCCGGTCAACGCGCCCATCACCGCGGCGGCGAGCGCGATCAGGCCACGCGCGGTAAACCCGAGCGGCGGGCCGGCCGCCGGTATCAGCGACGAGACCCCGGTGGCGACCAGCGCGCGTTCGAGCAGGACGCCGGGCAGCACCAGGCTGCCGAGCCCGAGCAGCGCGGCGAACCACAGCGCCACGATGGCCGGGAACGCGGGATGCGCGCTGACCGGCTGCCTGGCGGCCTGCCGCGCACCGGTGCTGTCGAAAGCTATCGTCGCCACTGTGCCTCTGCTCACGCCTGCCGTTACGCCGCGGCCGGAAGCCCGCGGCTGGTGCCACCGTCTAGCAGCGCTTGGTAAACGGCCCGATAACGACGCGCGTTGGCGGCCCAGTCGTGCCGTTTCGAGACATGCTCGCGGGCGGCGGCGCGCATCGCCGGCCAGCCGTCGCGGGCGGCCAGCAGCGCCGCGAGCGCGCGGGCGCAATCGGCGGCGTCGCCGGGCGCGAACAGCGTGCCAGTGACGCCGTCGGTGATTAACTCGCGGTGCCCGCCGACCGCCGAGGCGGCGACCAGCTTGCCTTGCGCCATCGCCTCGATCGGCTTGAGCGGGGTGACCAGCTCGGTCAGGCGGCCGGCCTTGCGCGGGTAGGCCATGACGTCGCACAGCGAATAGTAGCGCTCGACCTCGCCGTGCGGCACGCGCCCCACCAGGCGGATCGCGTGCGCCGCGCTCGAGGCTTCGGCGCGGCGGCGGACATCGTCGGCCATCGGCCCGCCGCCGACCAGCAGCAACCGCGCCTCGGGCTGCGCGGCCAGCAGCAGCGGCATCGCCGCGATCAGCGCGTCGAGCCCCTCGTAGTCGTAGAAGCTGCCGATGAAGCCGATCACCGGCCCATCCCCGAGATCGAGCGCCGCGGCCAGCGCGCGGTCGCGCGGCAGCGGCCGGCCGAACAGCGTCAGGTCGACGCCGTTGGGCATCACGCCGATCTTGTCGGGCGCGAAGCCCCGGGCGAGGAGGTCGTCGCGCAAGCCCTGGCAGATCGTCACCACCGTATCGGCGCCGGCCACGACGCGGTTCTCGAGCCGGCGGGTCAGGCGGTATCGCAGCGAGTTCTCGCGCCCGGTGCCGTTGCCGACCGCGGCGTCCTCCCAGAAGGCGCGGATCTCGTAGACCACCGGCACGCCGTGGCGGCGCGCGGCGCGCAGCGCGGCGAGGCCGCACAGCGCCGGGGAATGGGCGTGGAGCACGTCGGGCCGCCAGTCCTCGACCAGCTCCGACACCGACTCGGCGAGCAGCGCCATCTCGCGCCATTCGCGGATCGCCGGTGGCCCGGCGACCGATCCGGCGGTGCGGTCGAAGGTCAGCCCGTCGATGGTCTCGATGGCCGGCCCCTCGGCGCGGTGCCGGAGGCCGGTGATCCCGCGCACCGCGAGCCCGTCGGCCAGCTGCGCCTTCATGATCGCGCGCGTGCGGAAGGCGTAGCCGCTGTGCAGCGGCAGCGAATGATCGAGGACGTGGAGCACGCGCATCGCCGAATTGCCTGCCACGACAAACTTAACGGCGCGTCAACCGCGCCCGAGCTAGAGCCTCGCATCCGCGCGGCAGGACACCGGCTTGATCGACTATTTCACCCTTGCGCTGACCCACGGGCTGATCGCCGCCGCGCTGTGGCGGCTGCTGTTCCGGCCCGACCTCGACGCCGACGAGGCCGCCGTGTCGGCGCCGCCGGCGCGGCCGTGGGCGAGGGACGGGACGGGCGAGGCCGGCGAGGAGCCGCGCGATGCTTGACGTCGCGCTGATCGGCTTCATCGGCCTTCTGCTGGCGCTCGGCCTCAAACGCCCGTTCTTCTGGGTGTTGGCCTACATCTACATCGACGTGGTCTCGCCGCAGAAGATCGGCTGGGGGCCGATCCAGTCGCTGCCGGTGTCGCTGATCGCGTTCGCCGCCGCGTTCGCCGGCTACCTGTTCCTCGACAGCAAGCGCGGCAGCCGCTTCTCGCTGCGCCAGGCGCTGATCCTGGCGCTGTTCGCCTATTGCGGCGTGACCACGCTCGGCGCGGCGTTCCCCGAGGCCGCGTGGACCAAATGGAACTGGGTGTGGAAGGCGCTGGTGTTCGCCGCGTTCCTGCCGCTGACGCTGCGCACGCGGCTGAGGATCGAAGCCGCGGCGCTGATCATGGTGCTGTCGATCGGCACCATCATCATCAACGGCGGCATCAAGACCGTGCTCGGCGGCGGTGGTTACGGCACGCTGGCGCTGCTGGTGCGCGAGGATTCGGGGCTGTACGAAGGCTCGATCCTGTCGACCGCGGCCATCGCCACGATCCCGCTGGTGCTGTGGCTGGCCCGGCACGGGACGATCTTCAAGCCCGACTGGCGGGTCAGCACCTTTGCCGGCGGACTGATCTTCGCCGCGTTGCTGATCCCGGTCGGCACCGCGGCGCGCACCGGCCTCGTCGCCATCGCCGTGCTCGGCTCGCTGCTGCTGCGCTCGGTCCGCTATCGCTTCGTCTATGCCGGGCTCGCCGGGCTGGCGCTGCTCGCGGCGATCCCGTTCCTGCCGCAGAGCTACGTCCAGCGGATGAGCACGATCACCCAGTACCAGGGCGACGAAAGCGCCTCGACCCGCGTCGAGGTGTGGAAATGGACCCTCGACTACGTGCGCGCCAACCCGTGGGGGGGCGGCTTCGACGCCTATCTCGGCAACAGCTTCACCTACCAGACCAGCAAGACCACCGGCGATCCGAACAACCAGTCGATCGAGCACCGCGAGGTGACCGACAAGGCCCGCGCCTATCACTCGTCGTACTTCGAGATGCTCGGCGAGCAGGGCTGGCCCGGGCTGTTCCTGTGGCTCTGGCTGCAAGGCCTCGGGGTGTGGCAGATGGAGCGCATCCGCTGGCGCTTCGCCAAACGCGAGGACGGCAAGGCCAGCTGGCAATGGGGCCTGGCGACAGCGCTGCAGCAGGCGCAGCTGGTCTATCTCGTCGGCGCGGCGTTCGTCGGCATCGCCTACCAGCCGTTCATCTTCATGCTGGTCGGGCTGCAGTGCGCGCTGTGGAGCTACGTCAAGCGGACCGAGGCGGTGCCGCGCAGGGCGACGTTCAAGCGTTACGAGGCGAAAGCGGCGCTCCCCCAGGCCGGCTGATCAGCCGCGCGCGTTCGCGCCGATCCACTGCTCGACGACCGGGGCGATGCGCGTCCGCCACTTGCTGCCGTTGAAGATGCCGTAGTGGCCGACGTCCCTGGCGAGGTGGTACTTCTTGCGGCCGGCGGGCAAGCGCGCGGCGAGGCCGAGCGCGGCGCGGGTCTGGCCGATCCCGGAGATGTCGTCGCGCTCGCCCTCGATGGCGAGGATCGCGGTGTCGCGGATCGCCCCCGGGTCGATCGGCTTGCCGCGGTGGACGAACTCGCCCTTCGGCAGCGAGTGCCGCTGGAACACGTGCTCGATCGTCTGCAGGTAGAACTCGGCGGTCATGTCGCACACCGACAGGTACTCGTCGTAGAAGCGCTTGGTCGCGTCGGCGCTTTCCTGGTCGCCAAGCGTGAGGTGTTTGAACATCTCGTAGTGGCTCATCATGTGGCTCTCGATGTTCATCGACAGGAACCCGGCGAGCTGGAGGAAGCCGGGATAGACCCGCCGTCCGCCGCCCGGGTAGTTGAGCGGCACCGCGGCGATGACGTTGTCGCGGAACCACGCCAGCGGGCGCGCCATCGCCACGTCGTTGACCGAGGTCGGGCTGGCGCGGGTGTCGATCGGCCCGCCCATCAGCGTCAGCGTGACCGGGCGGCACGGGTCATCCTCGGCGCCCATGATCGCGGTCGCGGCGAACGCCGGGACCGACGGCTGGCACACCGCCAGCATGTGGGTGCCGGGGCCGATGTGGCACAGGAATTCGATCAGGTAATCGATATAATCGTCGAGGTCGAAGCGGCCGGCCAACGGCGGCACCGCCTTGGCGTCGGCCCAGTCGGTGATCCACACCGCGTGGTTCTCGGCCATCCGCGCGACCGTGCCGCGCAGCAGCGTGGCGTAGTGGCCGCTCATCGGGGCGACGATCAACAACCGCGGCGCGTCCGCCGGCAGGCCCTCGCGCCGGAAATGCCGCAGCGCGCCGAACGGCTTTTCCAGCACCACGGTCTCGCTGACGGGATGCTCGGCGCCGTCGACCACGACGTGGGCGATGTTGAAGGCGGGCTTGCCGCGCTCCTCGCAAAGGTGGGCGAACACCTGCAGCGCGCTGGCGATGATCGGCCCGGTGCCGAAATAGCCCATCGGCAGCGCCGGGTTGGTCAGCAGCTCGGCCCCGATCGCGGCCCAGTTGCTGGCGCTGCTGAACCACGAGCGCTGCAACTCATAGGCGTCGTAAAGCAATACGCATCCCCTGCCGGCCCCTTGGCGGGCGTTAGACCAAGATAAGCAGTATGTTGCAATGCGATAGAGGTTCCCCGTCCCCAGCCCTTTCTTTCCGGACGGCGGGACGGGGGAGATGCGCGCTTCAAACCGCCGGCACTATCCGCTACCGCCGCGCGCCATGGCCCGCCGCCCGACCAAGCCGCACGTCGAACCCGCCGCCACACTCGGCCCGCTGCGGATGATCTTCGCCGCCGCGGCGCGCTACCCGGCCAAAGTCATGCTGGCGCTGGTCGCGCTGGCGATCACCGCCGCGGCGACGCTGGGCATCCCGTGGGCGTTCAAGCTGATCATCGACCGGGGCTTCGCCGCGGGCGTCGACCCGGGCGAGATCGGCCGCTGGTTCCGCTACCTGTTCCTGCTGGTCGCGGTGCTCGCGCTCGGCACCGCGTCGCGGTTCTACTTCGTCTCGTGGCTCGGCGAACGCGTGGTCGCCGACATCCGCCTGGCGGTGCAGAAGAACCTGCTGCGTCTGTCGCCCGGCTTCTTCGAGGAAAACGCGCCGAGCGAGATCTCCTCGCGGATGACCGCCGACACCGCGCAGATCGAGCACGTTGTCGGCACGACCATCTCGGTCGCCTTGCGCAACGCGCTGATGGCCATCGGCGGGATCGGCTTCCTGCTGGTCCTCGCCCCCGCGCTCACCGCGATGCTGCTGATCGGCGTGCCGCTGGTGCTGGGGCCGATCGTGTGGTTCGGTCGCCGGTTGCGGAGCGTGTCGCGCGAGAGCCAGGACCGCGTCGCCAGCGTCGGCTCGCGCGTCGCCGAAGTGCTCGGGGCGATGAAGATCGTCCAGGGCTTCAACCAGGAATGGCGCGAGGCCTTGCGCTTCGGCGAGGCGGTCGAGGCGACTTTCGCCACCGCCCGGCGCCGCATCCTGCTGCGCTCGACGATGACCGCGGTGGTCATCGCGGTGATCTTCGGCGCGATCACGCTGCTGCTGTGGCGCGGAGCGGTGCAAGTGGCCGAAGGGACGCTCAGCGGCGGCACGATCGCCGCGTTCGTGCTGACCGGGGTGATGGTCGCGGGCGCCTTGGGCTCGCTCACCGAGGTCTATGGGGACCTGCTGCGCGGCGCCGGCGCGGCGAGCCGCCTGAACGAGCTGCTGCTCGAGAAGCCCGCCATCGCCCCGCCGGCGCGCCCGCTGGCGCTGCCCGAACCGCCGCGCGGCAGCCTCGCGTTCCAGAGCGTCACTTTCCGCTACCCGACGCGGCCCGATGCCCCGGCGGTGATCGATTTCAGCCTGACGGTCGAGCCGGGCGAGACGGTCGCCATCGTCGGCCCCTCGGGCGCCGGCAAGTCGACGGTGTTCCAGCTCGCCGAGCGGTTCTACGACCCGCAGGCTGGGACCATCCGGCTCGACGGCGTGCCGCTGACCCAGGCCGACCCGGCCGACGTGCGCCGGCGGATGGCGCTGGTGCCGCAAGAAGGCACGCTGTTCGCCGCCAGCGCGCGCGACAACTTGCGCTATGGCCACTGGGAGGCCGGCGAGGAGGCGATCTGGGAGGCGGCGCGCGCGGCCAACGCCGAACAGTTCCTCCGCGCGCTGCCCGACGGGCTCGACACGTTCCTCGGCGAAGGCGGCGCGCGTCTCTCGGGCGGCCAGCGCCAGCGCGTGGCGATCGCCCGGGCGTTGCTGCGGGACGCGCCGATCCTGCTGCTCGACGAGGCCACCAGCGCGCTCGACGCCGAGAGCGAGCGGCTGGTGCAGCAGGCGCTCGAGCGGCTGATGGAGGGGCGCACCACGCTGGTCATCGCCCACCGGCTGGCGACCGTGCGCGCGGCCGACCGGATCGTGGTGATGGACCAGGGCCGCATCGTCGAGGAGGGCACCCACGCGCGCCTCAGCGCGGCGGGCGGGCTCTACGCGCGGCTGGCGGCGCTGCAATTCGAGGACGTCGCCGCCGCGTGACTATGGCCTGAAGTGCCTGCCTGCGCCGTGACTCACGGCCGGTTAATCGACCAAGCCCCAAGCCGAGCCGACGAACGGCGCCTCCCGCGTGACCGGCGGCGCTACACCCGCTTCATCCCATTTCGGCTGCCGCCTTGGGGGCTCGCGGCCGGCTACGAAAGGTTCTTGCAGCATGATCCGACGCATTCTCGCCATCGGCGTTTCCGCCACCGCGCTCGCGCTGTCGCTTCCGGCGGCGGCCCAGGACGAGGCGACCGCCCCGCCGACGATGGATTTCGGCACCTGGGGCATCAACCCGGCGACGATCGACCCGGCGGTCGATCCGGGCGACGACTTCTTCGCCTACGTCAACGGCAAGTGGGTGCGCGAGAACCCGATGCCGGCCGAGTATTCCAGCTTCGGCGCCTTCGACATCCTCGGCGAGAAGTCGACCAGCGACGTCAAGCGGCTGGTCGACGACCTCGTCGCCTCGAACCCGGCGGCGGGCACGCCCGAGCGGCGCATCGTCGACGCCTACAACGCCTACATGAACACCGCCGCGATCGACGCGGCCGGGCTCGCTCCGGCGAAGCCGTGGCTCGATGCGATCGCCGGCGCCGAGAGCCTGGCCGAGCTGGCCCGGCTTTTCCCGCAGGCCGGCTATCCGGGCCTGGTATCGGCCGGCGTCGCGATCGATTCGAAGGAGCCCGACAGCTACATCGTCAGCGTCGGCTTCGACGGTATGGGCCTGCCCGACCGCGACTATTACCTGGTCGACAACGAAGCCAGCCGTCGCCTGCAGGAGGAATACCGCAAGTTCGTCGCCTTCACGCTGGAGCAGGCCGGGTACGCCAACCCGGCCGAGATGGCGGCCGCGGTCTACGCCTTCGAGCACAAGGTCGCCGAGCTCGAATGGGCGCGGCCGGCGCTGCGCAACCGTGACATCACCTACAACAAGCTGACGCGCGCTGAGCTCGAGGCGCTGGCGCCCGAATTCCCGGTCGCCGCGCTGCTCGAGGCCGGCGGCTACGGCGCCCAGACGCAGTTTCTCGTCAACCAGCTCCCGCCGACGGCGGAGGAAGTCGAGCGGCTGGGCCTGGACGCGGACTACATGGCCGGGATCGGCGGCGGGCTGCCGGCGATGATGAAGCTGCTGAACGAAACCCCGCTCGAGACGGTGAAGGCGTTCATGGTCTCGCGTTTCCTGTCGAACAACGCGCCGGTGCTGCCGCGCGCCATCGACGACGCCAACTTCGCGCTCTACGGCACGCTGCTGTCGGGCCAGCCCGAGCAGCGTCCGCGGTGGAAGCGGGCGATCGATTCGGTCGAGGGCCAGCTCGGCGACCTGCTCGGCACGCTCTATGCCGAGCGCTATTTCCCGCCCGAGAGCAAGGCGGCGATGGACGAGCTCGTCGCCAACCTGCGCCTCGCGCTGGCCGAAAGCATCGCCACGAACGAGTGGATGGCGCCCGAGACCAAGCGCGAGGCGAAGGCCAAGCTCGACGCCTTCGTGCCGCGGATCGGCTATCCGTCGAATCCCAAGACCTACGAAGGGCTGGCCATCGACGCCGCGACACCGCTCGCCAACCGCATCCGCGCGCAGGCCTGGGGGCTCGACTACGACCGCGCCCGGCTCGGCCATCCGGTCGACCGGACCGAATGGGGCATGCTCGCCCAGACGGTCAACGCCGGCTATTCGCAGAACTTCAACTCGATCACCTTCCCCGGCGGCATCCTGCAGCAGCCGTTCTTCAGCCCGACGGCCGACCCGGCGGTCAACTACGGCGCGATCGGCGGCGTGATCGGCCACGAGATGGGCCACGGGTTCGACGACCAGGGGGCCAAGTCCGACGGCACCGGCCTGTTGCGCGACTGGTGGACGCCCGAGGACAAGGCGCGTTTCGAGGCGCTCGGCAACCGGCTGGCCGCGCAATACGATGCCTATTGCCCATTCCCCGAGGGCGAGCCGCGCTGCCTCAACGGCCGGCTCACGCTGGGCGAGAACATCGGCGACGTCGGCGGCCTGTCGATGGCCTATCGGGCCTACCGCATGTCGCTCGACGGCAAGGAGCTGCCGGTGATCGACGGCTTCACCGGCGACCAGCGCTTCTTCATGGCCTGGGCGCAGGTTTGGCGCGCGGCGGAACGCGACGAATACGCGCGCCAGCTGATGCGGACCGATCCGCACAGCCTCGCCAAGGCGCGCGTCAACGAGGTCGTGCGGAACCAGGACGCCTGGTACAAGGCGTTCAACGTCACTCCCGACGACGACCTGTACCTGCCGCCCGAGGAGCGCGTGCGCATCTGGTAACAGCGGGCGGGCGGCGCTTGACTTCGCCGCCCGCTCCTTCATCACGCGCGGCCCATGGGCCTCACCCTCACCGCCATCCTGCTCGGCATCGTCGAGGGCCTGACCGAGTTCGTGCCGGTCTCGTCGACCGGGCACCTGATCCTCGCTTCGGAGCTGTTCGGCTACGACGCGGCCGAATGGGCGCTGTTCAACGTCGTCATCCAGCTAGGCGCGATCCTCGCGGTCGTCGTGCAGTACTGGAAGACGTTCTGGGACGCCGGGATCGGCGTGCTCCGGCTCGAGGCGCACGGACTGCGGTTCCTGCGCAACCTGCTCGCCGCGTTCCTGCCCTCGGCCGTGCTAGGCTTCTTCCTCGAGGACTACATCGACGCCATGCTCGGCACGCCCGAGATCGTCGGCTGGGCGCTGATAGCCGGCGGCATCGCCATCCTGGCGATCGAGCGGGTCGCCAAGCCGGGCGAGGAAACCGGCGTGGCCGACCTGCCGCTGCGCCAGGCGCTCGGCGTCGGCCTCGCCCAATGTGTCTCGATGATCCCCGGGGTGAGCCGCTCGGGGGCGACGATCATGGGCGCGCTCGCGATGGGCGTCGGCCGCAAGACCGCCGCCGAGTTCTCGTTCTTCCTCGCGGTGCCGACGATGATCGGCGCCTCGACGCTGTGGCTGGTCCGCAACGGCGCGCAGTTGGGCGGGGCGCCCGGCAATGTCGGCTGGGGCGAGATCGCCATCGGCTTCGTCGTCTCGTTCGTCGTCGCGCTGGCGGTGATCCGCGCGTTCGTGGCTTATGTCAGCCGCCACGGCTTCGCGCCGTTCGCGTGGTACCGCATCGTCGTCGGCGCCGCGGCGGTGGCGTGGCTCGCGCTCCGCTAGCGGCTCCGCGCGGAACCAACCCCGCCGGCCGGGGTTTACTGCCGAGCGTTCAATCGGAGGGAGATCCGCGAGTGGGCGCCGCCATTCAGTCACGAAGGGGAATGTGATGAAGAAACTAATTGCGATCGCCTCGGCCGCGGTTCTCGGCCTCGGTGTGGCCGCCTGCGATAGCGGGGCGGAAAACGCGGCGGAAGAACAAGCCACCGCGATCGACGAGACCGCCGAGGCGCAAGGCGAGGCGATCGAGGAAGCCACCGACGACACCGCGATGGAAGAGTCGGGCGAGGCCCAGGCCGACGCGGTCGAGGACGCCGGCGAGGAAGCCAAGGACAACATGGAAGACGCGGCCGACGAGGCCGACGCCACGCCGCAGTAACGCCGTTTCGATGGCGCGCGAGGCCGGCTCCGGGATCGCCCGGGGCCGGCCTCGTCGTGTCAGGCCGGCTCGGCGTTCGAGCCGCGCCCGCCGCGCAAGTGGTATTCCTGCGTGCCCCGGTGAAGCACGTCGTCGACGTCGATCACCGCCGAATTGGCGTACGTGAAGCCGGGATTGAGGCTGCGGTAGAGCCGGTCGAAGTCGCGCTCGACCGTCTGATGGTAGAGGTCGGCGAAGCTGTCGATGACGAAGTAGGTCGGCTGCAGGTCGTCGATCACGTAGTCGGTGCGCATCACCCGGTCGACGTTGAGCATGATGCGGTTGGGCGAGCGCCCTTCGAGCGCGAACACCGCCTCGCGCGGGCCCGACAGGATGCCGGCGCCGTAGATGCGCAGGTCCCCGCCTTCGCGAATCAACCCGAACTCGACGGTGTACCAGTAGAGCGCGCCGAGCGCCTTGAGGCGGTTGTAGCGCATCGCCTTCCACCCGGCCTTGCCGTACTCATGCATGTAGTTGGCGAACACCGGGTCGGTCAGCATCGGCACGTGGCCGAACACGTCGTGGAAGACGTCGGGCTCCTGGATGTAATCGAACGATTCACGGCTGCGGATGAAGTTGCCGGCTGGGAAGCGGCGGTTGGCGAGGTGCCAGAAGAACACGTGATCGGGGATCAGCATCGGCACCGGGACCACGCTCCATCCGGTTAGCGCGCCGAGCTCGGCCGAAAGGCGGGCGAATTCGGGCACCCCGCCGCGGTTCAGGTGGAGCTCCTGCAGGCCGGCCATGAACGCGCCACAGGCGCGGCCGGGCAGCAGGTCCATCTGCCGTGCGAACAATTCGTTCCAGATCGCGTCGTCGGCGGACGAGTAGGCGCGCTGGGCCGGCTCGAGCCAGTCCTCGCCGACATGCGCCGGGCGCTGCAGGGGCGCGGTGAAGACGTCCCCGGGCACCTCGGGCAGCGCGCTGAAGTCGCTCGCGGGTTCGACGATCGTGGCCATCGTTGCAATTGCAACCTTACCACGCCTGGCCGGTGGCGACAAAGGCCTAGCGCTCGGCGGCGGCCGGCGGCGTTTCCGCCGGTGCCGGCGTGGGCGACTGCCCGCCGGGCGACACCTCGGCGGCGGGCGGCTGCTGGGCGTCGAGCATCTCGGCCGCCTCGTCGAGCGCGCGGGCCTCGCCCACGGTCACTCCGCCGGGGCCGGGGTCGGTATCGCTCGCGCCGCAGCCGGCGAGCAGCAGCGACGCGGCGAGGGCGGCCGGAATCCGCGCCTCGCCCGTCCGGAAGAGCCGCGGTCCGGACAACTCAGTCGGCGTTGTCTTCGGCCGCCTCGGTCGCCGCTTCGGCGGCGGCGGCGGCATCGGACGCTGCTTCCTCGGCCGCGGCGCCGGCGGCTTCGGCCGCATCGACCGCTTCCTCGGACGATTCGGCGGCTTCGTCGGCGGCATCGGCGGCCTGGTCGGCGGCCGGGTCGGGCGCGCCGGCCATCGCGGCATCGGCCGGCATCTCGACGTTGTCGGCCATCGCGTCGTCGGACGCGTCGTCGGCATCGCCGCAACCGGTCAGCGCGAAGGCGGCGAAAACGGCGGCGATCAGGGCAAGCTTGTTCATCGGTCAGGGCCTCTCGTGGTCTGTCGGCGGCAGGGGGGAACGCTCCCCCCGCGATGCCAACGAGAGTAACCGAGGCGCGGTTTCAAGAAAATGGCAAAATCTTGGCAGCGGCGGTTTCCGCGCGCCCGGCGATCTGCCACAGCTCGCGACGATGGCGACGACAGCGGACCGGATCGACGAGGCCGAGCGGGCGCTTCGCCGGGTGTTCGGCTTCGAGCAGTTCCGCGGCGTCCAGCGCGACGTGGTCGAACGGGTGCTGGCCGGGCGATCGACGCTGGCGGTGATGCCGACCGGCGCCGGCAAGTCGCTGACCTACCAGTTGCCGGCAACGATGCTGCAAGGAACCTGCATCGTCATTTCGCCGCTGATCGCATTGATGCACGATCAGCTGCGCGCGGCCCGGGCGAACGGCATCCGCGCGGCCACGCTGACCAGCGCCGACGACGACCGCATGGCGACCATCGAGGCGTTCCGCGGCGGGGCCCTCGACCTGCTCTACGTCGCGCCCGAGCGCGCCAGCCAGACCCATTTCCGCGAGCTGCTTGGCGCCGCCCCGGTGGCGCTGTTCGCGGTCGACGAAGCGCATTGCGTGTCCGAGTGGGGGCACGATTTCCGCCCCGACTACCGCCAGCTGCGGCCGCTGATGGACGCCTTCGAGCATGTTCCGCGGCTGGCGTTGACCGCCACCGCCGACGCCCACACCCGGGCGGACGTGCTGGCCCAGCTCGGCATCCCGCCGGACGGGCTGATCGTCGCCGGGTTCGATCGGCCGAACATCCGCTACGCCATCCGCCACCGCGACAACGCCGCCCGCCAGCTGGCGCAGCTGCTCGCCGAGCAGCCCGGACCGGGCATCGTCTACGCACCGACGCGCAAGAAGGTCGAGCAACTCGCCGACGCGCTCGGCCGGGCGAGCGGGCGCCCGGTGCTGCCGTATCACGCCGGGCTCGAGCCGCCGGTGCGCGCCGCCAACCAGATGGCGTTCGTCGCCAGCGAGGACATGGTCATGGTGGCGACGGTCGCCTTCGGCATGGGCATCGACAAGCCCGACGTGCGCTTCGTCGCCCACGCCGGCATCCCCAAGTCGATCGAGGCTTATTACCAGGAGACCGGCCGTGCCGGACGCGACGGCGATCCGGCGCTGGCGCTGATGCTGTGGGCAGCGGGCGACTTCGCCCAGGCGCGCCAGCGGCTCGGCGAGGTCGAGGAACGGCGCCAGGCCGGCGAGCGGGCGCGGCTCGACGCGCTCGCCAGCCTGGTCGAGACGCCCGGCTGCCGCCGCGCCGTGCTGCTGCGCCACTTCGGCGAGGACCCGCCCGCCGCTTGCGGCAATTGCGACAACTGCCTCCAGGCGCCGGGCGTGATCGATGCCACCGAGCTCGCCCGCAAGCTGCTCTCGGCGGTCTATCGCACCGGGCAGAGCTTCGGCCTCGGGCACTTGCAGAAAGTGCTCACGGGCGGCGACGACGAGCGCGTCCGCCAGCGCGGGCACGACCGGCTGAGCGTGTTCGGCATCGTCGGTGGCGACGAGGCCCGGTTGCTCCAGCCGCTCAGCCGGGCCTTGCAGGCGCGCGGCACGCTGGTCGCCACCGAGCACGGCGGGCTCAAGCTCGCCGGCGATGCCAAGGCCATCCTGAAGGGCGACGCCACGGTCGAGATCGTCCAGCCGCCGGTCACCCGCAAGGAGCGCCGCCGCCGCGAAGGGACGCCCAACCCGGTCGGCGACCCGCTGTTCGAGGCGTTGCGCGCGTTGCGCCGTGAGCTTGCCGCCGAAGCGCAAGTGCCGCCGTACGTGATCTTCCACGATGCGGTGCTGCGCGAGATGGCCGCCGCGCGGCCGCTCACGCCTGCCGCGCTCGGGGCGATCTCCGGGATCGGCGCCAGCAAGCTGGAAGCCTACGGCGATGCGTTCCTGGCGGTGATCCGCCAGCATTAGAAGCGCTTGCCGGATTCGCTTGACGGCGACGAATCGCGATATAAATATGATATCATAATTATATCGAAGGAGAGTCGTCATGGCAGAGGGGAACAAGGCGATGGTGCGGAGCCAGGAGCGGCCCGCGACCACGTCGAACGGGTACGTGATGCTGCTGGTCTGGCTGGGCCTGCTGGCCTGGTCGTTTTTCTCGTTCCTGGCGTTCGGAGGCTCCGTGGAAGCCGGCGACCCTTCGGTCGCATGGCTGCTGAGCCTGATCGCTTCGCCGATCCTGTTCCTGTTCGTGCTGTTCGGGTTCTTCATGATCCAGCCGAACATGTCGGCGGTGATCACGCTGTTCGGCGAGTACAAGGGCACCGAGCGCTCAGAAGGCTTGCGTTGGGTGTGGCCGTGGATGGGCCGCAAGAAGATCTCGGTCCGGCAGAACAACGTTCATTCGGAGCGGGTCAAGGTCAACGACTTGCGCGGCAATCCGATCGAGGTCGCCTGCAACGTGGTGTGGCGCGTCGCCGACACCGCCCAGGCGGCGTTCGACGTCGACGACTACAAGACGTTCGTGAACATCCAGATCGAAGCGGGATTGCGCACCGTCGCCGCCCGCCACCCGTACGACGACATCGAGCATGGCGAGACCACGCTGCGGTCCGACCACGACATCGTCAACGCCGAGTTGCGCACCGAGCTCAACGAGCGGCTGTCGCACGCCGGCATCGTGGTCGACGAGGCGGGCCTGACGCACCTCGCCTACGCGTCGGAGATCGCCGGCGCGATGCTGCGCCGCCAGCAGGCCGAGGCGGTGATCGCCGCGCGCGCCAAGCTGGTGCTCGGCGCGGTCTCGATGGTCGAGATGGCCCTCGACAAGCTCAACGAGGGCGGCAAGGTCCACCTCGACGACGAGCGCCGCGCGGCGATGGTCAGCAACCTGATGGTCGTGCTGTGCGGCGACCGCGAGGTGACCCCGGTGGTCAACGCGGGCACGCTCTATCAGTAGGGCCGGGCCAGGCGTCATGCCGCAAGCGACCAAGAAAGCCTTTCCCCTCCGCCTCGACCCCGCGCTGCACGCGGCGGTCGAGCGGCTGGCGGCGCAAGAGCTGCGCTCGGTCAATGCCGAGCTCGAGCTGCTGCTGCGCGAGGCGCTGGCGCGGCGCGGGATCAGGCTCCCGGCGGTCCAGCCTCCGCGTCGCGGCCGGCCGCCGCGCAAGGGGGAGGACGGTTGATGCTGATGTTCGTCAGGATCCACCCGCGGCAGGTGCTGCCGCTGCTGGGGGCCGGGCTAGCCCTGCTCGCCTGAGCCCGCCCGCCGCTGGCCGAACGCCGCCGCGATGCGCGGGCCGAGCGCGGCCTCGTCGATCGCCGCGAACGCGCCGAGCAGCGCGCCGAGCCGGCGGCGGTCGGTCGAGGCGAACACCAGCCTCGACCCGCGCACGCGTTCGGCGGCGAGGGCGAAAAGCGCGGCAATCCGCGCGGTCGCGGGGTCGCCCGCGGGGATCAGCGCCGCGGCGGCGTCCAGCCCGGCGGCGAACGCGGGATCGGTCCGCGCCAGCCACTCGCCGGTCGGGACGATCGAATGCAGGATGAGGTCGTCGCGCCCGGGCGGCGCGGTCTCGCCGGTGAGCCAGCGCGGGTCGATTGCGCACTCGGCGACGGAGCCCGGGGGAAACTCGCGCTCGGTCTCCGGATCGAACACCGCGCTGTTGGCATAGCCGAGGCGCGCGCCGGCTGACCGCGCGAGCCCGGCGGCGACCGCGGCGACTTCGGGGGTGAGCTCCTCCGGCCCGCAATCGTGGAGGAGCAGGAGATCGATCCGGCCGAGGCGCCGGCGGGCCACGGCAAACGACTCGCGCAGCGCCTGCGGGGTGAAGTCGGCCCGGCCGTAGCGGGCGACCGGCGCTTGCGGCGCGAAGCCGGCGAGCGAGCGCGGTCCGGCCGGACGTAGCCGTCGCTTGGCTTCGCGCAGCCAGCTCTTGATCCAGCCGCGCGGATCGCGGCGGCTGCCGAGCTTGGCGATCACCGTCACGCCGGCGGCGCCCCGCCGGCGCAGCACCTGGCCAACCACCGTCTCGGCCAGCCCGAGGCCATAGCTCGGCGCGCAGTCGATCGCGCGCACGCCGCTGTCGAGCGCGGCGCCGAGCAGTCGCGCCGAGCTGCGCGCCGAGGCGCCGCCGGCAAGGCGAGAGCAGCCGAACACCAGCCGGTCGCGCAGCCGCGAGCCGCCGCCCTCGATCTCGCCCGCGTCCGCGAGGTGCGCGGCGAGGCGCTGGCCGAGCGCGATCGCCGTCAGCGTCGGGTTGGCGAAGCTGCCCGAGGGGAACACCGCGGCCCCGGCGACGAACAGGTTGTCAGTGCCAAACACCCGCAAGTCGCTATCGACCACGCCGTGCTCGGCCGAACGCGCCATTCGCGCGCCGCCCATCTGGTGGCTGGCGTCATGGAAATCGTCGAGCAGTGAGGGGTCGCGCCGCGCCAGCCGCGGGTCAAGCGCGATCCGCCCGAGCCCGTGCGCGGCAAACGCGCGGGCAAAGCGTTCGGTGGCCTCTGCCAGGTCGTCGATCAGGGCCGGATCGATCGACCAGTGGACCCCCACCGGTGCGTGTGCCGGCGGGACCTCTGGGTCGAGCACGAGGAAGCACTCGGGCGAGGGCAGCTGCTCGAACGCGACGCCAAGCTGGGTGCCGCGGTCGAACAGGCTGCTCGACCGCCGATGGCGCCAGTAGCGCCACGCGACCGGCAGCAGGATCCGCGCCAGCGACAGCGCGCGCGCAGCCGTCGCGCCGACCCCGCCGCCTTGCAGAATGCGCCCGCCAAGGCTCCTCGCATCGGCCAGGAGCTGGCCCGCCGTGATCGCCGGATTGAGCGTGAACGCCGCGCTCGCCTGCCCCACCGCGCGGATGTTCACGCCGTACTTGCGGCCCTCGAAATAGACGTTGTCGAACATCGCCGGCAGCGCCCGCGCATCGCCGCGTTCGACCTCCCCCACGAGCCCGTGGAGGTGGTCGAAATACCACCGCCCGAGGTGCTGGTTGCCGGCGAACGGGCAATGCGGCTCGCTCACCGCGGCGCGCAGCAGCAGGCCGCCGATCTCGATCGTGCCGTTGGCGAGGATCAGCCGCGCCGGCACGATCCGCCGGCTCGACCCGCCGGAGAGGGAAATGTCGCACGCGACGCGCGCGCTGCCCGGGGCAAAGCGCAGCGCCGTCACCGGGCAATCGGTGATCACCTCGAGCCCAGGCAGCGTGTCGAGCTCGGCGCGGAACAGGCGCGCGAAGTCGGCTTGGCGCAACCACACGTTCATGCCGAACGCCAGGCCATCGCCGAACTCCGGATGGCGCCCGGTGGCGCGCTGCCAGATCGCCCGCGCGTCGCGCGCCTCGGGCGACACGCCGAGCAGGTCGAAGGCGCGCTCGAGCCACCGCGCGACCTCATCGTAGAGAATCGGCCACAGCGGCTCGCCGTGCGTGTCTCGGCGCTCGAAGTCGCCCGGCTCGAAGGCGGCGAGCTGCCCGCCCCACACCCGGGTGGTGCCGCCGAGCGCCTTGACCCGTCCTTGCGTCAGCCCCGGGTAATGCCGCGCCGGGAGCGGCCCCGCGTTGGCTTGGGCGAAGTCCGCGCGCGGCTCGCGCGGGCCGCCCTCGAGCACCGTCACCGGGCAGCCGGAGCGCGCCAGCGCGATCGCCAGAGTCAGCCCGACGGCGCCCGCGCCGACCACCACCGTCCGGCCGTCGAGCGGTGCGAGCGGGCCGTCCAGCGCCGAGCGGACCGTCACGAGCGGGTTCCCTCCATCGGGCGCCGACTTCTCGCCCGGCGGCGCGGCCTGTCAAATCAATTCACCGATCGCGCGGCTGGCGCGAGCCTCGCATTGCCGCGCGGACCTGTTAGAGCGGCGCGAGCAACCGCGGAGGGACGGCGGCAGTGAAGTTCGGTGTATTCGACCATGTCGACGACAGCGGGCTGCCGCTGGCAGAACATCTCGAGGGGCGGTTGCAGCTGGCCGAGACTTACGACCGCCTCGGCTTCCACGGCTACCATGTCGCCGAGCACCACGGCACGCCGCTCGGGCTGTCGCCATCGCCCGGCATCCTGTTCGCCGCGCTGAGCCAGCGGACCCAGCGCCTGCTGTTCGGGCCGATGGTATTCCTGCTGCCGCTGTATCACCCGCTGCGGCTGATCGAGGAAGTGGCGATGCTCGACGCGCTGTCGAACGGGCGCTTCCAGATTGGCGTGGGGCGCGGCGTGTCGCCGATCGAGCTCGGCTTCTACCGGCTCGACATGGCCGAGCAGCGCGGCCGCTACCAGGAGACGCTCGAGGTGCTGCTGCAGGGGCTGTCGAACGACACGCTCGATTACCGCGGCGAGTTCTACAGCTTCGACAACGTGCCGATGACGGTACGCCCGGTGCAGCGGCCGCACCCGCCGCTGTGGTACGGCGTCGGCAGCGCGGAATCGATCCGCTGGTGCGCCCAGAACGGCGTCAACGCGGTCACCCTCGCGCTTGGGCCTCGGGTGCGGCAGATGACCGACCTCTACCGCGCCGAATGGGCCGGCGGCGAGGCGGACATGCCGTTGCTCGGGGTCAACCGCCACATCGTCGTCGCCGACAGCGACGCGGAGGCCCTCGCGCTCGCCCGCCCGGCTTACGCGCGCTGGCGCCGCCACATCGCCCTACTGTGGCACGAGCGCGGCGCCGGCTTCCCGCTCGAAGCCCAGCTCCCGAGCGAATGGGACGCGGCGCAGGCGATGGGCCACGGTTGCGCCGGCTCGCCGGCCACCGTGCGCGCGTTCGTCGAGCGCGAGATCGAGAGCGGCCGCGTGACCTACTTCGTCGCCGGCTTCGCGTTCGGCGACCTGCCGCTCGCCGCCGCGATCCGCTCGGCCGAGCTGTTCGCGGGCGAGATCGTCCCGGCGCTCGGCGGCAGTTAGCCGGCTGTTAACCAGTTTCGGCTAGCGCGGGCGGCATGGATCAGTCCGTGCTTCCGCCGCTGCATCGCCCGTCGCTCGCGCTGGCCGGCGTGCTCGCCGCGCTCGCCGTCCTCGCCATCCCGATGGGCGCGTTGCTCGCCCAGCCGAGCGCCCCGCGCTACACGGTGGTCGAGACCGGCGAGGGCTACAGCCGGCTGCAGCAGGCGGTTGACGCGATCGGCGACGGCCGCGGCACGATCGCTATCGCCCCCGGGCGCCACGCCGACTGCGCGGTACAGACCGCGGGCTTCGTGTCCTATCTCGCGGCCGAGCCCGGCGCGGCGATCTTCGACGGCGCGACTTGCGAAGGCAAGGCGGCGCTGGTGCTGCGCGGGAGCGGCGCCGAGGTCTCCGGCCTGGTGTTCCAGAACATGCGCGTGCCCGACTTTAACGGCGCCGGCATCCGCCTCGAGCAGGGCGACCTGACGGTGGCCGAAAGCTGGTTCCGCGACAGCCAGCAGGGCATCCTCACCGCCGAGGACCCGAACGGGCGCATCGTCATCGACCGCTCGACGTTCAGCCGACTCGGCACCTGCGAAGGGCCCGGCGGCTGCGCGCATTCGATCTACACCGGGGACTACGGCCACTTGCGGGTCACCCGCAGCCGGTTCGAGGAAGGCCGCGGCGGGCACTACGTCAAGAGCCGCGCGGCGCGGGTCGACATCGCCAGCTCGAGCTTCGACGACGCCCGCGGCAAGGCGACCAACTACATGATCGACCTGCCCGGCGGCGCGGTCGGCCAGATCAGCAACAACTGGTTCGTGCAAGGCCGCGACAAGGAGAACTATTCGGCGTTCATCGCCGTCGCCGCCGAAGGCAAGGCGCATTCGAGCGCCGGCCTGGCGATCGTCGGCAACGACGCGCGTCTCGCCCCTGGCGTCGAGCGCGACACGACGTTCGTCGCCGACTGGTCGGGCGACCGGCTGGCGCTCGGCGAGAACGCCCTCGGCCCGGGCCTCAAGCGCTTCGAGAAGCGCTAGCCGAAAGCGGCCGCGTAGCGGACCTCGCCGGCCGGCGGGGCCCCGGCCAACACCAGCGTGAGGAAGTAATCGGGCGGCGGGCCGGGATAAGTCAGCTGCGGATCGTGGCGGAAGCCGAAGCGCCCGTAGTAGGCCGGCTCACCGAGCACGACGCAGCCGCCGGCGCCGAGCCGGCGAAGCCGCTCGAGCCCTTGGCGGACCAGCGCCGTGCCGATGCCCCGGCCCTGTCGCGCGGGGATGACCGAGACCGGGCCGAGTCCATACCAGCCCTCCGTTCCATCGGCGATCGCGACCGGCGAGAAGGCCACGTGGCCGACGAGCTCGCCGCCCGCTTCGACGACCAGCGACACGGTCAGCTCGCCTGCGGCGCGCAAGCGCGCGGGGATCGCGCCCTCGCTACCGTCAGCGTGTCGAGCCTCGCGAAAGGCGGCTTCGGTCAGCGCCGCGATCGCGGCGTGGTCGTCGGGGCGTTCGCCGCGAATTGTCCAGTCGGTCACTCGAGCCAGTGCCCGGCGCGGTCGCGTTTGGTCGCAAGGTAGGCGGCGTTGTGTGGACCCGCCGGCAAGTGGTGCGGCACGCGTTCCGCCACGCGCATGCCGGCGGCCTCGAGCGCGGCGACCTTGGCCGGGTTGTTGGTCAGTAGCCGCACCTCGCGCGTGCCCAACAGCGCGAGCATCCGCGCGGCGACCGGGAAGTCGCGCGCTTCCTCCGGCAGGCCGAGGCGGCGGTTGGCTTCGAGCGTGTCGAAGCCCTCGTCCTGCAGGCGGTAGGCGCGCAGCTTGTTGACGAGGCCGATGCCGCGCCCTTCCTGGCGCAAATATAGCAGCGCCCCCCAACCGCCGGCCTGCGCCTCGGCCGCCATCAGGGCCAGCGCGCTGCCGAGCTGCGGGCCGCAATCGCAGCGCAGCGAGCCGAGGATGTCGCCGGTCAGGCACTCGGAATGGAGCCGCACCAGCGGCACGCGCTCCGACGTCTGGCGCCCGAGCACCAGCGCGACGTGCTCGCGGGTGTCGTCGGGGCTGCGGAAGACGATCACCTCGGCCTCCTCGCACGCCGCCACCGGCAGCCGGGCGCGAGTGGCGACGGCGAGCGCGGCCGGGTCGAGCAGCGCGGCGACATCGGCGGCTTCGAGCGCGACCGGCTCGGCCGGAGGATCGGGGTCGACCAGGAACGCGGGCAGGATGCCGGCGATGCGCGCCAGCTCCAGCGCCGCCGCGGCTTCCTCCGGCCAATCGAGCGGCTCGGCGAGGAACGGGCCCTTGAGCGGCGCGGCGAGGTCGAGCGCGGGATCGGCGATCGGCCGCGCGGCGGCCAGGTCGAGCGGCTCGCCGGCGCGGATCAGCACCGCGCCGTGCGGGTCGGCGGCCTCACGCTGGTTGGCGAGTTTGAGCGTCGCCGCGCGCGCCGCCGAGATCAGCGCTCGGGCCGAGCGCGCTTCGCTCGGCGCGGTTTCGACCGGCAGCAGCACGGGCGCGTTGCCGATCGCCAGCGGCCACCCGTGGCGCAACGCATCGACGGCTTGCGCGGCCCGCCGGGAAGGCGAGCGCTCGCTCAGAGATCGAACTCCGTCACCAGCGGCACGTGGTCCGACGGCTGCTCCCACCGCCGCGTCTCCTCGACCACGCGGTGCGATCGCGCCTGCCGCGCGAGGCCGGGCGAGGCCCACATGTGATCGAGCCGGCGCCCCTGGTCCTTCTGCCGCCAGTAAGCGCGGTAGCTCCACCACGAGTAGTTGCGCTGCGGTGCCGGAATGTGCTCGCGGCCGAGGTCGGCCCAGCCGTGCGCGTCGCGGAAGCGGCCGAGCGCCTCGCACTCGATCGGGGTGTGGCTGACGACCTTGAGCAGCGCCTTGTGGTCGTAGACGTCGCAGTCGAGCGGGGCGACGTTGAAGTCGCCGACAATCAGCGTCGGCCGGTCGAGCGCCTCGGCCCACTGCGCCATGCGGTCGAGGAAATCGAGCTTCTGGCCGAACTTGGCGTTGACGGTGCGGTCGGGCACGTCGCCGCCGGCGGGGACGTAGACGTTCTCGAGGATCATCCCCGCGCCCGCGCCGAGCAGCTCGACGCCGACATGGCGGGCCTCGCCGTTGTCCTGCCAGTCGTGCCGGCCGATCTCGCGCAGCGGCACGCGGCTGACCGTGGCGACGCCGTGGTAGCCTTTCTGGCCGTGGACCACCCGGTGGACATAGCCGAGCGACTCGAACTCGGCGTGCGGGAACTGCTCCTCGCGGCACTTGATCTCCTGCAGGCACAGCACGTCGGGCGCTTCCTGCGTCAGGAAGCGGGCGACCTGGGCGATGCGCAGGCGGACCGAATTGATGTTCCAGGTGGCGATCGAGACCATGGCGTCCGGATAGGGATGAGCGGGGTGCGCGGCAAGTTCCCGCCCGCGTGACCGGACGGGGAGGCATGGAAAAACCCCCGTCCCGGGGGCATTGGGACGGGGGTTCCTCTGAGCGTTCGTCACGCTTGCTTGGCGGCGACTCTCGCGAGGCCAGGGCAACAGGGGGGAAACCCGCCTCTCACCGCCATGCCCGGAAACCCTAGGGATTCGCGGCTTGCTGGTAAATGAATGGTGAGCAGCGGTTGGTCGCAGCCACCGCCCGCCTCGGCGGCGAGCCGTTCAACCCGGGCGACGGGACGTTCGGCGCGGATCGCGATAGGTGAACGTGCTGTTGGCCACCGACATGCCGTAACGCTGGTTCGACAACCGCACGGTGGTGCGCTTGTTCTGCGCGTCGAGCTGGACCCAGCTGGCCAGCTCGAGCCCGCCCGGGGCGCTGGCGTTGCGGGTGAAGATCATCGTGAAAGTGCCGTATTCGGGCTTCTTGGCGTCCTTGACCTCGACGCTGATGACGTTCGGGTTGGCGGTCGGCATCAGCTTGCCATAGCGCTTCACGTCGCGCCGAGGATCGAGCAATGCGCCGAGCGGGGTGTTGCCGATCGGCCAGCTCTGGACCTGGTTGACGTCGTAGTCGACGAACGTGAGACGGCTGCCGTTCGAGACGATCAGCATGTCGACGCCCTTCTCGTACTCGAAGCGGATACGGCCCGGGCGCTTGAGTGTGACCTTCCCGTGCACGCTTTGGCCGGTGCGGTCGGTCTGGGTGAAGTCCGCGGTCATCGTGGTGATCGCGCGCAGCGCGGCGACGACCTCGTCGAGCTGGTTGCCGCTTTGCGCCGCGGCGGGCGCGGCCGGCAGCGCCAGCGCGGCGGGCACGGCGAGCGCAAGCGCGCCGGCGATTGCGGCGCGCAGCTGGGTAACGATGAGACTGGGCAAGATGGTCATGCTCCCGGGGTTAGGTACGGGGCATTGAACCGGCTGTGAACCCGGGCGTTCCCGGAAGTTCAGGTAAGCCGTGCGGCCTACTTGATCTTGCCTTCCTTGAACTCGACGTGCTTCTTGGCGACCGGATCGTACTTGCGGAAGCTCATCTTCTCGGTCGTGTTGCGGGGGTTCTTCTTGGTCACGTAGAAGAACCCGGTGTCGGCCGTCGAGTTCAGCCGGATCTTGATGGTTGCGGGCTTCGCCATGGTCTGATTCCCAAAAAAGTCTGACAGGGCGCGTTTGGCCCGAAACAACAGAGGCGGCGCGCGGCGCCGCCCATCCGGGCGCGCCTTTGCGTCTGCCGAGGCAAAAAGTCAACCTACCAGTCGATCTTGCCGCGGTTCGCCTTGACCGTGCCGCGCGCCTTCTTGGCCTTGATGCGCTGCTCCTTGCCGACGCGATTAACCCGGGTCCTGGCACGCTTCTTGGGCTCGACCAGCGCCTGCTCAATGAGCGCCGCGAGCCGCGCGCGGGCGTCCTCGCGGTTCATCTCCTGGGTGCGGAAGCGGCGCGCGGCGATGACGATCTCGCCCTTGGCGGTCATCCGGCTGCCGGCGAGCGCCTTGAGCCGCTGGAACACCGCCGGTTCGAGCCGCAGCGCGAACACATCGAGCCGCAGCTGCACCGCGGTTGCGACCTTGTTGACGTTCTGCCCGCCCGGCCCGGTGCCGGCGATGAAGCTCTCCTCGGCGAGCGCGAGCGCCCGGGCGGTCACTTCATCCATCGGCGAAGCCGAGCGTCGCGAACTCGGGCGGCCAAGGGGCCGTGGCTGAAATCGGCGTTTTGCCATCGCGTTCGACCTCGAGCGCGACGGCGTGGAGCATCGTTCGCCAAGCGTCCTTGCCGTCGCCGTAGACGGGATCGCCGAGCAGCGGGATGCCGATGCCCGACGCCGAATGGACGCGCAGCTGGTGGGTGCGGCCGGTGACCGGGCGAAACTCGACGAGCGCGCGCCCGCCGCTCTCGGCAACAACACGCCATTCGGTCAGCGCCGGCTTGCCCTTCTTCGCCGGGATCATCCGCCAGCCCTCGGCCGCGCTGCTGATCTTGGCCAGCGCGAGTTCGACCGTGCCTTCCTTCTCCTCGGGGATGCCGGCGAGGATGCCGAGATAGCGCTTGGCGACCTGGCGCGCCTCGAACGCGGCGGCGAAGCGCTTGAGCGCCTTGGGGTTGCGCGCCAGCAGCAGGCAGCCCGAGGTGTCGGCGTCGAGCCGGTGGACCGGCACCGGGCGCCGCTGGAAGCCGAGGCGCAAGTCGTCGAGGTGCTCCTCGAGCGACGGGCCGCCAGCGCGCGGGCGGTCCATCGGCAGGCCGCCCGGCTTGTCGATCACCAGCGCCTCGCCGTCCTCGTAGAGGATCGCGACGGTCATCCCAGCGCCGCCGCTATCCGCTTCAGCGCCTCTTCGAGCACCGCCTCGTCGGCGGCGAAGCTGAGGCGGAAGCCGTCGCGGCCGCCGAACGCGCTTGCCGCCACGACCGCGACGCCGTGCTCGAGCAGGTGCAGCGCGAGCCGGGTGTCGTCGTCGGCGAACCGCTTCATCAGCGGCTTGGCGTCGACGAAGCAATAGAACGCGCCGTCGGGCACCGGGGTCGACAGGCCGCGCACGCCGCGGATCGCCTGGACCACTTTGTCGCGGCGGCGGCGGAAGCGCTCGCGCCACTCGTCGAGGAAGTCCTGCGGCCCTTCGAAGGCGGCGACTGCGGCGGCCTGGCTGACCGACGACGGGTTGCCGGCGGCGTTCGACTGCAGCCGCCCCATTGCCTCGATCAGCCACGCCGGGCCGGTCGCGACGCCGATCCGGAAGCCGGTCATCGCGTGGCTCTTGGAGACGCCCGAGACGGTGCACACGCGGTCGCCGAGGTCGGGGCACAGCGCGGACAGCGAGACGTGCGGCTCGCCGGTGTAGTCGAGCGGGGCGTAGATGTCGTCCGACAGCACCAGCACTTGCGGGTGGCGGCGCAGCACCTCGGCGACGCCTTGCAGCAGCTCGCGCGGATAGACCGCGCCGGTCGGGTTGCCGGGGCTGTTGAGAATCAGCCATTGGGTGGCGGGGGTGATCAGCGCCTCGAGGTCGCCGGGATCGAAGCGGAAGCCGTGGTGCGGGTGGGTGATCAACGGCACCACCTTGCCGCCGGCGAAGCGCACCATCTGCGGGTAGCTGACCCACCACGGGCTCGGAACGATGACCTCGTCGCCCTCGCCGACCGTGGCCGCGAGCGCCTCGAAGATCGCCTGCTTGCCGCCGGCGGTGACGATGACCTGCTCGGGCCGGCAATCGATGCCGAGGTCGCGGCGGAAATGCAGCGCTGCGGCCTGCTTCAGCCGCAGCGTGCCGGTGACCGGGGTATAGCGGGTCTGCCCGGCATCGAGCGCCGCCTGCGCGGCGCCGAGGACGTGCAGCGGGGTGTCGAAGTCGGGCTCGCCGACCGACAGCGAGATCACGTCGCGGCCCGCTTCGCGCAGCGCGGTGGCACGGTCGGTCATCGCCGTGGTGCCGGAGGCGGCGATGCGGCGCAGCGCCGGGCTGAGGTGCTCGCGGCTCATGCCTTCAGCCTCGCCGGCAGCAGGCCGCGCAGCGCGTTGCCGATGAAGAACCCGTCGACGAGATCGGCGAGGGTCAGCTCGGCTTCGGCCGCGCGGCCCTGGGCGAGCAGATCGGCGCGCAGCACACCGGGCAGCAGGCCGAGCGAGGCGGGCGGGGTCAGCAGCCGGCCGCTGCGCTCGACGAACAGGTTGGTGAAGCTGCCCTCGGTGACGAGGCCGTCGTCGCGTACGAGCAGCGCCTCGCTGGCCCCGCCACCCTGGGCCACCGCCAGCGCTTCCTCGTGGAAGCCGCGGTCGGTGGTCTTGTGGCGCAGCCGCCAGTCTCCCGCGACGACGGGCAGCGGCAGCGCGATGCACTCCGCGGGGCCGTCGGGCGGGGCGGGCAGCGGCGTGGCTTCGAGCGTTATCTCGCCCGAGCGCGCCAGCAGCAGGCGCAGCCGCGCGGGGCGCTCGAGCTCGAAGCACAGCGCCTGGATGCGGTTGCGCGTCTCGTGGCGGTCGAACGCGAAGCCGAGCTCGGCGGCGCTGGCCTTGATCCGCTCGAGGTGCCGCTCGAGCAGCGGGACGCCTTCGGCGGGATCGAAGCGCATCGTCTCGATCAGGTCGTAGCCCCCGGCCGCCCCGCGGGCGAAGCCGCCCTTGACCTGGGCCTCGCGCCATTCGGCCATGCCGTCGCTGTCGGCGACGATGGCCCCGCCGACGCCGAGCACCGCGTGGTGGCGCTGGTTCTCGCCCGGGGTCAGCCGGATCGTCCGGATGGCGACGTTGAACGCCGCGTCGCCGCTCGCGTCGATCCGGCCGATCGCACCGCAATACGGCCCGCGCGCGTCGCGCTCGACCGCATCGATCAGCTCCATCGCACGGATCTTCGGCGTCCCGGTGATCGAGCCGCACGGGAACAGCGCGCGGAGCATGTCGATCGCCCCGCGCCCTTGCTGCAGCCGCGCGCGCACCGTGGTCGTCATCGTGTGCAGCGTCGGGTAGGTCTCGACCGCAAACGGCGCCTCGACCCGCACGCTGCCCGCCTCGGCGACGCGGCTCAGGTCGTTGCGCATCAGGTCGACGATCATCAGGTTCTCAGCCTTGTCCTTGACGCTCGCCGCCAGCTCCTCGGCCAGCGCGCGGTCCTCGGCGTCGTCGCGGCCGCGCGGGCGAGTACCCTTCATCGGCTTGCACTTGGCCGAGCGGCCCTTGAGCGAGAAGAAAAGCTCCGGGCTGAACGAGAGCAGCCAGTGCGAGCCGTCGAAGATGACCCCGCCGTAGCCGGCGTTCGCGGCCGGGCGGACCGCGGCGTAGATCGCCAGCGGGTCGCCGCGCGCGGGCCCGGCGAGCGGGATCGTCAGGTTGGCCTGGTAGATGTCGCCGGCGCGGATCGCCTCGGTCAGCGTGGCGAACGCCTCGAGATAGGCCCCGGTCGAGAGCTGCGGCTCGAGCGGGCCGATCGACGCCGGGCCGGCGCCGGCGCGCCCGGCCAGCCAGCGCGGCACCTCGGCCGCGGGGATCGCACTCGCGCCGTCGAACAGGCCGAACCATAGCAGCGGCCCGGCGGCGCCGCTGCGGGTCTCGGCGCGCGGCGCGAGCTTCGGCTCGAGCGCCAGCCCGGCCTCGTAGGCGAGGTAGCCGGCGAGCGTGCCGCCGGTCGCGGCGCGCGCCGCGTCGGCCGCCTCGAGCGCCGGCAGGACCTCCTCCGGCCGGTGGGCGACGAACACCTCGCGCGGGTGCTCGAAAAGCTGCGCGTCGCTGGCGCCCTCCGCGCGCGCGTCGTCGAGCAGGACGAAGGGCTGGGTCTCGGCCATCGGCCCCCGCTCTAACTCCTATTCGGCCCTTGTCTATCGCCTGCCCGCGCGCCAGACCCGCGAGCGAAGGAGCACAGCATGGCGGCCATCTTCCTCGGCCTCGGCGCCACCGGCGAGCGGCAGACGCTCGAATTGTCCCGCGCCAACCGCCACGGGCTGATCGCCGGGGCGACCGGGACCGGCAAGACGGTGACGCTGCAGGGGCTCGCCGAGGACTTCTCGGCCGCCGGCGTGCCGGTGTTCCTCGCCGACGTGAAGGGCGACCTCGCCGGCATCGCGCTGCCCGGCTCGCCGGCCGCGCCGAACGCCGACAAGCTCGAGGCCCGCGCCGCCGAGCTCGGCATGGGCGACTACGCTTATGCCGACAACCCGGTGGTGTTCTGGGACCTCTATGGCGAGCAGGGCCATCCGGTTCGCACCACCGTCTCCGAGATGGGCCCGCTGCTGCTGGCCCGGCTGCTCGGACTCAACGAAACCCAGGCCGGCGTGCTCGACATCGCCTTCCGCTACGCCGACGACGAAGGTCTGCTGCTGCTCGACCTCGAGGACCTGCAAGCGATGCTGGTGCACACCGCCGAGAACGCCGGAGCGCTGAGCGCCCGCTACGGCCACGTCGCGCGCGCCACCGTCGGCACGATCCAGCGCCAGCTGCTGTCGCTCGACAGCCAGGGCGGGGCGCTGTTCTTCGGCGAGCCCGCGCTCGAGATCGGCGACATGATCCGCACCGACGAGCAGGGCCGCGGGGTGATCAACGTGCTCGCCGCCGACCGGCTGATGCGCAGCCCGAAGCTCTACGCCACGTTCCTGCTGTGGCTGCTGGCCGAGCTGTTCGAAGCACTCCCCGAGGTCGGTGACCCGGAGAAGCCGACGCTGGTGTTCTTCTTCGACGAGGCGCACCTGCTGTTCGACGACGCGCCGCAAGCGCTGCAGGATAAGATCGAGCAGGTCGTGCGGCTGATCCGCTCGAAGGGGGTCGGGGTCTATTTCGTGACGCAGAACCCGATCGACATTCCCGAGGAAGTCGCCGGCCAGCTCGGCAACCGCGTCCAGCACGCGCTGCGGGCGTTCACCCCGCGCGACCAGAAGGCGATCCGCGCGGCGGCGGAGACCTTCCGCATCAATCCGGGGCTCGACGTCGCCACCGCGATCACCGAGCTGAGGACCGGCGAGGCGCTGGTCTCGACGCTGCGCGAGGACGGCGCACCGTCGGTCGTCCAGCGCACGCTGATCAAGCCACCGCGCTCGCGGCTGGGCCCGGTCACGGACAAGGAGCGGGCGCTCATTCAGTCGCTCAGCCCGCTCGCCGGCAAGTACGACACCCGTGTCGACCGCGAGAGCGCCGAGGAGGTGATCGCCCGGAAAGCCGCCGACGCCGCGGCGACCGCCGGCGAGGTCGAGCGCGTGGGACGCGAGGAAGTCGCCCGGCGCGAGCGGCTGAGCCCGAGCATCTGGACCAAGGCCGCCAAGCGCGCTGCGGGCGCGGTCGCCGGTTCGGCGGCGACGATCGCCGCCGCCTCGGTGACCGGCCGCAAGTCGCGCTCGAACCCGGTGCGCAATGCGGCGACTTCGGCCGCGGGGTCGATCGCAACCGACCTCGCTGGGCCGTTCATGGGCCGCTTCGTGCGCAACCTGATCGGCGGGTTGATGCGCTAGGCGCTTACCGCGCCGCCAGCCAGGCGGCGAGTTCGCGGCTCAGGCGCGGATCGCTTTCGAGGCGCTGGCGCAGCGCCGCTATGCGCCGCTCGACCGCGCGCCGCTGGTCGGCGGGTACCGAATCGCGCAGCTGCTCGAGCTTGCCGATCATCGCCGGGTCGCGCGAGGTGGCGCCGAGCCCGGCGATGAAGCTGGCCTGGCCGAACGTGTCGATCAGCCCCTCGACGCGCGCCCGATTGGCCATGGCGTAGTCGTAGGCGAGATCGGCGTGCTCGGCGGCGACCGCGGTCATCACGTTGGCGCTGGTCGTGCCCGCCTCGCCGGTTAGCGCGAAGTCGAGCGCCCGCCGCGCCAGCGCCGGATCCTGCGCCGCGCCGAGCAGCTGGAAATAGGCCTGCCGCTCGACCGTGCTCGACGAGGTGCGGGCGAGCTCGAGCAGCCGCTCCCACTCCGCCGCGGTGGCGTTGCGCGCGGCGACCGCGAGCCACGTCGTCTTGAGCGGGCCGTCGAGCGCGCGCGGATCGGCGGCGAGCGCGGCGAAGCGGCGGCGGGCCTCGCCCGCCACGGTCTCGTCGCCCATGTTGCCGAGCGTGGAGATCAGGTCGGAGCGCAAGTTGGCGTCGGCCAGCGTGTCGCTCGGCTTCGGCTCGTAACCGAGCTCGCGCAAGCGGGGCAGCCAGCGCTCGCGCGCCAGAGCGGCGACGCGCGGGCGGTCGTCGTCGGTGGCCACCCCATGCAGCGCGGCCCAGCGCGCGATGGCCCCTTGCGCCACGACCGGATTGGCGTTGCCCGGGATGGCGGTGAGCATCGCCAGCGCCGGCGCGAGCGGCTGGTAGTCCGCCTCGGCCAGCGCGAAGCTGTCCCGCAGCAGGCCGAGCTGGTCGATGGCGGCGAAGCCCGGCAGGGCCCGGGCCAGCTCGGCGGCCATCGCCGGCGAGTAAAGCGTGCGGAAATAGCCCAGCTGGCCGCCGTTGACGATCACCGGGCCGCAGCCCGGCAGCCGCAGCACCGCGCTGCCTTCGAGGACGTGCCGCACCGGCGCCGCGTCCCCGGCCTGGACCAGCAGCGGCACGCGCCAGCGCTGCGGGCTTTCGGTGACCTGGACCTTGCGGTCGCGGCTGAACTCGCCTTGCGTCACCGCCAGCTCGGTCCGCCCGTCGCGGCATTCGGCTTGCGCGTGGACCAGTGGCACGCCGGGCTGCAGCGTGAAGTCATGGGCGATCCGGCTCAGCCCGTCGGCGCCGGCCTGCTCGACCGCGCGCCACAAGTCGTCGCTGGTGGTGTTGGCGTACTGGTGCTGGCGCATGTAGGCGCGAATGCCCTCGCGCCAGACGTCCTCGCCGGCATAGGCCTCGAGCATCGAGATCACCGCCTCGCCCTTCGAATAGGCGATCGCGTCGAACGCGGTGTTGGTCTCCTCGACGGTGCGGATCGGCTGGATCACCGGATGGGTGGTGGCGAAGCTATCCAGCGCCATCGCCGCCTCGCGCCCGTTGACCCGCGCCAGCAGCGGCGACCATTCGGGATGGAAATGGTCGGTCGCCTTGGTCTCCATCCAGCTGGCGAAGCCTTCGTTGAGCCACAGGTCGTCCCACCACGCCATGGTGACGATGTCGCCGAACCACTGGTGCGCCACTTCGTGCGCCTGGGCGGTGTACATGTAGTCCTGGATGGCCGGGCTGGTGATCGTCGGGTCGATCAGCAGGTAGCGCTCGAAAGTGAGGATCGCGCCCCAGTTCTCCATCGCCCCGAACGACTGCGACTGGCCCGGAGCGGCGACGTTGTCGAGCTTGGGCAGCGGGTAGGGAACGCCGAAGTAGTCGCCGTAGAATTCGAGCAGCGGCGGCAGCATCTCGAGAGCGTAGCGCGCCTGCTCGCCGCTGCCGGACGGGCTGACGATGCCGACGTCGATCCCGTTCGGACCCTTCATCGCCAGCCGCTCGAAATCGCCGAGGCCGAAGAACAGCAGGTATGACGACATCTTCGGGGTGGTGCGGAAGGTCACCCGCTTGAGCCCGCCGGGCAGCGTCTCCTCGCCGGCGATCGGCATGTTGCTGACCGCCATCCGGTCGGCCGGCACGGTCGCCGTGAGGTCGAACGTCGCCTTGTAGCTCGGCTCGTCGAACATCGGCGCGAAACGCCGGGCGTCGGGCGCCTCGAACTGGGTGAACAGCCCGCGCACCGTCTCGCCGGTGCGCTTGTCGGGATAATCGAGCGCGAACAGGCCCGACGGCTGAGTGAGGATCTTGCCGGTGTACGACAGGTCCACGCGGTAGGCGCCGGGCGCGATCGGCGCGGGGGCCTCGAGGCGCACGGTCTGCGCGGCCGCGTCGAGCTCGGTCTCGAGCGGGATCGGCTCGCCGGACCCGTCGGCGCGCAGCAGCCGGGCCATGGTGAACTGAAGCTCGTTGGCATGGAGCGTGAGCGTGTCGGTGCGTTCGAACACCTCGATGTCGATGCTGGTGGTGCCGGCGAATGTCAGGTTGGCCGCGTCGGGGATCACCTCGATCCGGTAGTGCAGCGGGCGGGCGGTGCGCGGCAGGTCGCTGGTGACCGATTCGGGCAGCGGCGCGGTGGTCAGGGCAACCCCGGGCGCCTCGGCGGCGGGAGTCGAGGCGCACCCCGCGAGCAGCAGGGCGGTGAACGCGGTGGCGGCGAGACGCTTCAAGGCACGGGCTCCGGCGATGGTTTCCAAAGCAACCGCCCCTAGCGGGAGGCGATCGCGATGGCCATGCCTTCAGTCGAGCGGCAAGCGCAGTTCGGCGAGCAGCCCGCGAGCCTCGCCGCCCGCTGTCGCGCGGTTGGTCAGCCGCACGGTGCCGCCGTGCTGCTCGGCGATGGCGCGGGCGAGCGTGAGGCCGAGCCCGGCGCCGCCCGTCTCGCGGTTGCGCGAGCTTTCGCCGCGCGCGAACGGCTCCATCATCGCTGCGATCTCGCCCTCGGCGATGCCCGGGCCGTCGTCCTCGATGCGGATCACCGCCTCGCCGCCCTCGCGGGCTTGCGAGACCCGCGCGCGCTCGCCGTAGCGGACCGCGTTCTCGATCAGGTTGCGCAGCGCCCGGCGCAGCCAGGTGGCGCGCAACGGCAGGGCGACGCGCTCGGTCGCCGCGAGCGTGACGGGCTCGTCCATGTCCTCGTATTCCTCGACCACCGCGGCGACGAGCGCGGCGAGGTCGGTGCGCTCGAGCGGGTCGCTGGGGCGGCCGACGCGGGCAAGCGAGAGGATGTCGTCGAGCGAGCGCGTGATGTCCTCGATGCTGGCCGCCATCCGCGCCCGCTCGCCGGCGTCCTCGACCGATTCGATGCGGACGCGCAACGCCGCGAGCGGGGTCTTGAGGTCATGGCCGATGGCTCCGAGCATGACGTCCTTCTCGTTGAGCAGCGCGGCGATGCGCGCTTCCATGGCGTTGTGCGCGGCGATCAGGCGACGGGTGTCGTCCGGCCCGGTCGGGGCGATCTGCCCGTCGATCTCGCGCGTGGCGGCGAAATGCTCGAGCCGGCGGGTCAGCGCGGCGAGCGGCCGGGTGATGCGGCGCAGCAGCAGGGCGAGCCCGCCGACGAGCACCGCGTAGAGCATCAGCGTCTGCAGGAGCAGCGAGCCGAGCTGGCGCGGCTCGCGGTCGGACAGCGGCACACGGGCGACGGTCCACTGCGTCTCGCCGGGGCGCTGGAGACCGGCGAGGAGCATGTCGCCTTGCGCCCATTGCGGTGGCGGGCGGTCGGGGAAGCGCTCGCTCAGGCGGCCCATCACGTACGGGTCCTCGCCCCACTTGCGGGTGGTCACGACGAGTTGCGCCGGGTCCATGCCCTGCTCGATCAGGATCGCGCGCAGCTGCGCCTCGCGCTCGGCGTCGCGCTGCTCGCCCGGACGCAGCGGGTCGCGCGTGGTGCGCTCGATGCGCAGCCGCTGCCACCGCCGCGGCCCTTCGCCGCCGGAGCGCGAATCGGCCTGGCGGAAATCGACCCGCGGCTCGGCGACGAGCTGGAAGGCCAGCCCGTTGAGCGCGCCCATCTCGCGGCGCTGCTCGGCCGCGCGGAACAGCAGGAACGCCGACAGGCCTTGCGCGACGAGCAGCGCCAGCGCCACCGACAGCAGCATCTGCCCGAGCAGGCTGCGGGGGAGCACGCGCCTCACTGGTCGCGGTCCGGGGCAACCCGGCGGACGTCGGCGGCGAGGCGATAGCCGCCGCCCCACACAGTCTGGATCAACTTGGCGTCGCGGCTGTCGTGCTCGATCTTGCGCCGAAGGCGGCTGACCTGGTTGTCGACCGCGCGATCGAACAAGTGCGCCTCACGGCCCTGGACCATGTCGAGCAGCCGGTCGCGGTCGAGCACCTGGCGCGGGTGGGTGAGAAAGGCGAGCAGCAGGCGGAACTCGGCCGAGGAGATCGGCACCACGGTGCCCTCGGGGTCGGTCAGCCGGCGCTTCAGCGGATCAAGCCGCCAGCCCTCGAATTCGTAGAGCGCATCTTCCTCGATCACGGCCGGCAGCTTGGCCGCGCGGCGCAGCACCGAGCGGATGCGCGCAACCAGCTCGCGCGGCTCGAACGGCTTGACGACGTAGTCGTCGGCGCCGATCTCGAGCCCGACGATGCGGTCGGTCGCCTCGCCGCGCGCGGTCAGCAGGATAACCGGAATGTCGCGCGCCTCGCTGAGATGGCGGCACAGCGAGAGGCCGTCCTCGCCCGGCATCATCACGTCGAGCAGGACCAGGTCGGGCGCTTCCTCGAGCAGCGCCGAGCGCGCCTTGGCCGCGTCCTCGGCCTGGCGCACGACGAACCCCTGGCGGACCAGGTAGTCCGCCAGGGGCTGCCTCAGGCTGGCCTCGTCATCGACGAGGAGCAGCCGGGTCGGCGCCGGTTCGCTCATTCTGTCGGCGCCCCCGCTGCGTGGCTCAGCCGGCGTCGCGGCCGGGACGCGGGCCACGCAGCGCGCGACGTTCGTCGCGGCTGATGGTGCCGTCCTTGTCGGCGTCGGCGCGGTCGAACCGGACCAGCGCGGCGCCGGTGAACTCGGCCTGGCTGACGGTGCCGTCGCGGTCGGTATCGGCGTCGCGGGCGGCATCGGGGCCGCGCAGACCGCGCAGCGCGAAGCCGGGGCGACCCGGTCCGCGGCGCTCGGCGCGCTGCTCGCGGCGCTCGGCGCGGGCTTCGCCGCGGTCGGCGCGTCCGGCGCTGAACTCGGCGAGGCTGATCGCCCCGTCATGGTCGGCGTCGAGGCGGTCGAACGCCTGCTTGTGGCGCGCCTCGCGGTCGGCCTGGTCGAGCACGCCGTCGTCGTTGGCGTCCATCCGGGCGAAGGCCTCGGTGGTGCGCTGCTCGACGGCGGCACGGGTCAGCTCGCCGCGTTCGGCCTGGGCATAGGCCACACCGCTGGCGGCGAGAGTCGCAACCGCGGCAAGCGAAACGGTGATGATCTTACGCATTGTTCAAAGCTCCTGGGGGGGTATCCTAGAGCAACGGGGCGCCGGCCTGAAGGGGAGCAAAGGGATCGGCGCCCCGCCACTCGAAGCGCCGTTCTAGGCGGCCAATGTCGCACCTCTTTGCCGCGGCGAGCCGAAAGTGTCGCAATTTGTCACGGATCGCGCGGCGCATTCATCGGCCGGCAAGCGCCACTCGCCGGGCCGGGCGCTTCACTCGCCGCCGGCGCCCGGCATGCAGAATGCGTTGAGCTTGTTGCCGTCGGGGTCGCGGAAATAGGCGGCGTAGAAGCCGCCGCCGCGCGTTCCGGGCGCGCCTTCATCGGTGCCTCCGTGGGCAAGGGCGATTGCGTGGATCCGGTCGACTTGCGCTTCGTCCCGACCCTCCAGCGCGACCATCGTGCCGTTGCCCACGCTGGCCGCATTTCCGTCGAACGGCCTGGTCGCGGCAATTCCCGCGCCGCCACCCGGCGTGCCCCAGGCGATGTAGCTTTCGCTTTCCATCATCCGCGAAGTGCCCATTTCGGCGGCGATCGCGTCATAGAACCGCGCCGCCCGAGCCAGGTCGTTGGTGCCGAGTGTGACATAGCCGATCATGCCGCGTCTCCCTGCTGCGACTCGCGACGAAGAACATTAGAGGAACGCAGCGACCCCTACAAGGGCGTGCAGGCCGCCTCGAGCCACTCCAGCGCTGCGCCTTCGAGCTGCGGTGCGAGGACCTTGCGCACCCGCGCGTGGTAGGCGTTCCACCACGCCGTCTCCGCCTCGCTCAACAGCGTCCGGTCGAGCAGCGCGGCGTCGAGCGGCGCCAGCGTCAGCGTCTCGAAGCCGAGCCACTCGCCCTCGCCGCCGGGAATGGCGCGCGGCTCGACCAGCACCAGGTTCTCGATGCGGATGCCGTACTCGCCGGCCTTGTAGTAGCCGGGCTCGTTCGACAGGATCATGCCGGGCATCAGCTCCTGCTCGGTCCCGGCCTGGCCGCCCCGCGGCTTGGCGATGCGCTGCGGCCCTTCGTGGACGGCGAGGAAGCTGCCGACCCCGTGGCCGGTGCCGTGCGCGTAGTCGAGGCCGGCTTGCCACAGGAATTGCCGCGCCACGGTGTCGAGCTGCGAGCCGCTGGTTCCCGCCGGGAAAGTCTGCACGGCGAGCGCGATGTGGCCCTTGAGGACGCGCGTGAAGCGATCCTTCTGCTCGCTCGAAGGCTCGCCGGGACCGATCCACACCGTGCGGGTGATGTCGGTGGTGCCGTCGGCGTATTGCCCGCCCGAATCGACCAGGTAGACGCTGCCCGGCCGGATCGGCAGGTTGCTGTCCTCGTCGACCCGGTAATGCGGAATCGCCGCATGCGGCCCAGCCGCCGAGATCGTGTCGAACGACAGGTCCTTCAGCAGGCCGGTGTCTTCGCGGAAGGCCTGCAGGCGAGCCGCGGCGCTCAGCTCGGTCTCGCCTCCGTTCGGGGCGGCGAGCGACAGCCAGTGGAGGAACCGGGCGATCGCCGCGCCGTCGCGCGCCTGGGCGTCGCGCTGGCCCTGCTGCTCGACCGGGTTCTTGACCGCCTTGGCGAGGATCGTCGGGTCGCGTTCGGCGACCGCCGTGGCGCCGGCGGCGTCGAGCGCACGGAAGATCGCGGCGACGCCGTAATTGGGATCGACCGCGACGCGCCGTCCGCCGAGCGCGCCGAGCGCGCTCTCGAATTCGCCGCGCGGGCGCACCGTGACCGCGTTGCCGAGGTGCCTGACCAGCTCGGGCGTGACTTTCTCGGGCGCGATGAACAGCTCTGCGGTGCCGTCGGCGTGGGCGATGACGTAGGACAGCGCCACCGGGGTGCGGTCGACATCGGCGCCGCGGATGTTGAGCAGCCAGGCGACCGAATCGAGCGCGCTGATCACCGCGGCGTCGAGCTTCCCGGCCTTGAGCCATTCGGCCACCTCGGCCCGCTTGTCGGCGCTCGAACGCCCGGCCAGCGCCTCGTCCTGGACGAACGCCGGCGCGACCGAGGGCTCCGGGCGGTCCTCCCACACCGCGTCGACCGGATTGGCCGCGACCGGCACCAGCTCGGCGCCGGCCTCGGCCAGCGCCTTGCCGACCGCCTTGGCCCACCCGGCGGTATGCAGCCACGGGTCGAAACCGATCTTCGCCCCCTCGACGGCGTTGGCGGCGAGCCACGCGGCGATCGAATCCTTCGGCACCGAGCGGTACTCGTAGAGCCGCCCGTCGACCTGGTCGCGCACTTGCAGCGTATAGCGCCCGTCGACGAACATCGCGGCCTTGTCCTTGAGCACGACAGCGGTCCCGGCCGATCCGCCGAAGCCGGTCAGCCAGGCGAGCCGCTGGGCATAGCTGCCGACGTATTCGCTGAGGTGCTCGTCGGAGATCGGGATCACGAACCCGTCGAGCCCCTGGCGCGCCAGCTCCTTGCGCAAGGCGTCGAGGCGGGCTTCGTGGGTCTGCATCAGCATGGGTTGCGGTCCTTTCGCGGCCTACATAGAGCCGCCGGATGGACGATGCCACTCCCGCCCGCACACCGCTTGCGCCGCCGGTCGCCGCGCGCAAGCCCTCCGCCGCCACGCACCACGGCATCACCGTCGAGGATCACTACGCCTGGCTGCGCGACCCCGGCTATCCCGAGGTCACCGACCAGGACGTGCTCGCTCATCTCGCGGCGGAGAACGCCTGGTTCGAAGCGCGCATGGCGCCGCATCAGGGCACCGTCGAGGCACTGTTCCAGGAGATGCGCGCGCGGATCAAGGAAGCCGACAAGTCGGTGCCGCAGAAGGACGGCGACTGGTTGTACTGGATCGAGTTCGAGGAAGGCGCCGAGTACAAGAAGTGGTGGCGCAAGCCGGTCGCCGGCGGCCCCGACGAGCTGATCCTCGACGAGCCGGCGCTGGCCGAAGGCAAGGCGTACTTCCGGCTCGGGGCGATCTCGGTCAGCAACAGCGGGCGTCTGCTCGCCTACTCGGTCGACGACAACGGGTCCGAGCGGTTCACGGTCAGGATCAAGAATCTTGCCAGCGGGGTGCACCTGCCAGACGAGATTCCGGGCACGTTGTCCTCGCTGGTGTGGGTCGCCAGCGACACCGGCCTCGTCTACTCGCTCGCCAACGAGCAGTGGCGCACCGACAACGCGCGGCTGCACTGGCTCGGCCGGCCGCTGGCCGACGACGTCGAGCTGTATCACGAGGACGACGAGGGCTTCCGCGTCTCCGCCGGTCTGTCGGCCAACGAGAAGTGGGTCATCGTCTCGACCGGCGACCACGAGACCAGCGAGGCGCGGCTGATCCCCGCCGCCGACCCGCTGGCCGAGCCGATCCTCGTCCGCCAGCGCGAGAAAGGCGTCGAGTACGACGTCGATGAGCGCCAGGGGACGCTGTTCATCCACGCCAACGACACGCACGAGAACTTCCGCCTGGCCACCGCGCCGCTGGACAGGCCGGGCGAGTGGACCACGCTGATCGAAGGCTCGGACGCGTTCTACCTGACCGGGTTCGAGCTGTTCAGGGACTTCTACGCGATCGACGGGCGGCTCGGCGGGCTCGATCGGATCGAGATCCGCTATTACGACGATCCCGCCCGGATCGAGCCGATCGCCTTCCCCGAGGCCAGCTACACCGCCTCGCTCGGCAACAACCCCGAATGGGAGACGAAAGCGCTGCGGCTCGGCTACGAGAGCATGGTCAGCCCGGCGAGCACGTACGACTACCACGTCGCCGAGCGGCGGCTCGAGCTGCGCAAGGTGCAGGAAATCCCCTCGGGCTACGACCGTTCGCTGTATGCCACCGAGCGCCTCGAGATTACCGCGCGCGACGGCACGGCGATCCCGGTCAGCGTGATGGTCCGCAGGGACCGCGCCGCTCCCGGTCCGCTGCACCTCTACGGCTACGGTGCCTACGGCATCGCCATCCCGCCCGGCTTCTCGACGACGCGCCTGAGCCTGGTCGACCGCGGCTTCGCATATGCCATCGCGCACATCCGCGGCGGGGACGACCTCGGCCGCGCCTGGTACAAGGCGGGCAAGCTGCAGAGTCGGACGAACGCGTTCAACGATTTCGTCGACGTGGCCAAGGGCCTGATCGCGCGCGGGATCACCGAAGCCGGGCGGATCAGCATCTCGGGCGGCTCCGCCGGGGGCGAGCTGATGGGCGCGGTGGTCAACTCGGACCCGCACTTGTGGGGCGCGGTCGTGGCCCACGTGCCGTTCGTCGACGTGCTGGCGACGATGCTCGACGCCTCGCTGCCGCTGACTCCGGGCGAATGGCCCGAATGGGGCAACCCGATCGAGGACCAGGCCGCGTTCGAGCTGATCCACAGCTACAGCCCCTACGACAACGTGCGCGCGCAGGCCTACCCGCCGCTTCTCGTCACCGCCGGGCTCAACGACCCGCGAGTGACGTACTGGGAACCGGCCAAATGGGTCGCCCGGCTGCGCGAGCTCAAGACCGACGACAACGAGCTGCTCCTGAAGACCAACATGGGCGCCGGCCACGGCGGCAAGTCGGGCCGCTTCGAGAGCCTCAAGGAGACCGCCGAGGAATTCGCCTTCATCCTGTGGCAGATGGGCAGAGAATCCTGACGTGTTCCCACCCTCCGTTCGCATCGAGCGAAGTCGAGATGCGTCGCGCGAGGTGTCGCGACTTCGCTCGACACGAACGGTTGTGGTGATGAACAGATTCGCGATGACCTTCACCGCGCTCCCCGAGCACATCGACGAGAACGGGCACGTCAACAACACGGTCTGGCTCAAGTGGATGGAGGACCTCGCCACCGCGCACTGGATGCGCGATGCGGAGCCCGGCCATGTCGCCGCCTACGCCTGGTTCGTGCTGCGCCACGAGATCGACTATCGCGGCAACGTCGGCCTCGGCGACACGGTCGAGGGGACGACCGAGATCAGGGAAGGGCCGAGCGGCGCGCGGTTCGACAGGCATTTCACCTTCACCGATGCCGGCGGCAAGGAGCTGGTCCGCGCCCGGACCACCTGGGCGATGATCGACCGCGCCACCGGCAAGCTGACGCGCGTGCCGGCGGAAGTGTCCGCGCCGTTCCTGCCGCCAGGCGCCTAGGCGGCGGCGCGGATTACGCCGCTCCCGTTGGCAAGCTCGACGGCCTCGCTGAAGGTGCGGTCGCGGCCCGCCGCCTTGGCTTCGTACAGCAGGGTGTCCGCCCGCGCGTAAACGTCGTCGAACCGCGCCGAGGGCAGCGCCGCGTCGCCCAGGTGCACCACGCCCATGCTGGCCGTGACCGCCCGGTCGAGCGCCGGGACTTCGCGCGCGATGTGCCCGGTGAGGCCGGCGCGCAGCCGTTCGGCGACCTCCTGCGCAGCCGGGCCGCGCAGCAGGAAGAGGAACTCCTCGCCCCCCATGCGGATGGCCAGCAGGTCGGGGATGCCGGTGAACGCCCGCGCGCACGCCCGCAGCACCTCGTCGCCGGTCGCGTGGCCGTGGCTGTCGTTGATCTGCTTGAAGCGGTCGAGGTCGAGCACGGCGAGCGTGCGGTAGCCCTTGGCGAGGCAGGCGCCGAAGCGCGACTCGATCGCCCTCCGGTTCATCAGCCCGGTCAGCGGATCGCGCTCCGACAGCTCGGCGAGCAGCCGCGCCTCCAGCCGGGCCTTGTCGCGGTCCTGCTTCATGCGCAGAAAGCGCTGGTTGACCGCGAGCCAGACGGTCACGACCTCGAGCGCGAAGGCGACGAACATCAGGCGGTCGAGCGAATCGGGGGCTGAGTAAAAGCCCATCCCGCGCAGGATGCGCTCGGCGCAGCACAGCAGGATCGGAATCCACGCCAGCGCCACCAGCCTCACCGCCCGGCTGCCGCGCAACAGCGCCACCGCGAGGGTTGCAGCGAACACCGCCAGCACCGGCAGGAAGCCGTAGAAGAAGCCGGCGTTGTCGAACGGCTGGAAGGCGTCGAGCTGCAGCGCCATCGTTCCCGGGACCAGCACGCTCCACACCGCGGCGCCCTTGAGCAGCCCGCGCATCGCGCGCGGCAGCGCCTCGCGCTCGAGGAACTCGAGCAGGAAGAAGGCCGAGGCGGCGGCGCCGGCGGCGAAGAACAGCGGCCCGGCGATGGCGACGAGGTCGATCGAGGGCCGCACGAAGGCCAGCACCAGCCCGCCCGAGAACAGCAGGTAGCCGATCATCGAGGCGACCATCGCCGCGTGGAGCACGAGGAATCGCTCGTGCAGCACGGTGTAGAAGCTGACGTCGAACACCAGCGGGATCACCAGCATGCCGGCGATCACCGCGATCATCGCCACGGCCGCGGGCGGCCAGCCCGACAGGTGCGGCCTGGGCGTGACGCGCGCTTCGGTGAGCACGGTCAGGTTGTGCGGCCGGTCGATCCGCACGATCACCCGCGCAGTGTCGGCGGTCACCGGCGGCAGGGCGACCGTGAACAGCGGGCCGTTCTCGAGCAGCTCGACCTGGGCCTCGGAATAGGCGTGGCTGCGGACCGTTCCGTCGGCCCCGACCGCGGCCACGGTGATGCGGTCGAAGCGGGTGATGTGGCTGACGAATCCGACCGGCGCCGGCCCGTCGCGCCAGCGTTCGGCATCGAAGCTCAGCCAGGCCGCGGCGCGGGTGTTGTCCCATTGGTCGGGCCGGCACGACCACCGCTCCGGGCTCGCCGCCATCTCGGCGAGCGAGACGTCGGCGGCGGTGGCGGCATGGCAGCTCGCCTCGATGACCGGCACCGCCGGCGCGGCGTGCGCCGGCGCGGCCCCCAGCGCGAGCGCCCACGCCAGGCAAACCAGTCTGAGCAGGCCCCGTCCCATCGGGAAAAGGCGCTAGCGGGCAATGCTTTAAGGCCCGTTAAGCAACCTCAACGGAGCGAAGCGAATTACCCGGCGATGGCGCTCTCGACCGGCAGCAGCTCGTAGCCGAGCTCCGAAGCCACCGCCGGATAGGTCACCCGGCCGGCATGGACATTGAGCCCGGCGGCGAGATGCAGGTCGTCGCGCATCGCCCGCTTCCAGCCGAGGTCGGCGATCCTCAGCGCGCGTGGCAGCGTCACGTTGTTGAGCGCGTACGTGCTGGTGCGGGCGACGGCGCCGGGCATGTTGGCGACGCAATAGTGGACGATGCCGTCGACCACGTATGTCGGGTGGTCGTGCGTGGTCGGCTGGCTGGTCTCGAAGCAGCCGCCCTGGTCGATGGCCACGTCGACCAGCACCGAGCCCGGCTTCATGCAGCGCAGCATCTCGCGGCCGACGAGCTTGGGCGCGGCGGCGCCCGGCACCAGCACGGCGCCGATCACGAGATCGGCCTGGCAGACCATCTCGGCGAGGTTGGCCTCGTTCGAGAAGCGGGTCTTGGCGCGGCTCTCGAAATGGATGCCGAGCCGCTCGAGCACCTCGGGATCGCGGTCGAGGATGGTCACGTCGGCGCCGAGACCGACCGCCATCTGCGCGGCGTTGAAGCCAACCACGCCGCCGCCGATCACCACCACCGTGCCCGGCATCACCCCCGGGACCCCGCCGAGCAGCACGCCGCGCCCGCCGTGCGCCTTCTCCAGGGCGGTGGCGCCGGCCTGGATGCTCATCCGCCCGGCGACCTGGCTCATCGGCTTGAGCAGCGGCAGCGTGCCGCCAGGGCCGGTGACCGTCTCGTAGGCGATCGCGGTGACGCCGGACTTGACGAGGTCGGCGGTCTGCTCGGGATCGGGCGCGAGGTGGAGGTAGGTGTAGAGCACCTGGCCCTCGCGGAGCTGCGCGCGCTCTTCCGGTTGCGGTTCCTTGACCTTCACCACCATCTCGCATGTCTCGAAGATCGTCCCCGGCCCGTCGACGATCTGCGCCCCGGCGGCGCGGTATTGCTCGTCGGTGGCGCCGATGCCGAGGCCGGCGCCGCTCTCGATCCACACCTCGTGACCGTGCCTGGCCAGCTCCTTGGCGCTCTCGGGCGTCAGGCCGACGCGGTATTCCTGGTTCTTGATCTCGCGCGGACAGCCGATCAGCATGGGCATCTCCTCGGGGAGTTCGTTACGAGTGAAACCGGAGGTGTGCAATCGGGAGCAAGCGGAGCGCTTAGCATGACGGGCAAGGACCTGACACGCCTTGCCGTCGGGCTGCTGGTCGGAGGGGCGATCGCCTTTCCCGCCGGCCTGTGGCTCGGCGGCTCCGACGACCCGCAAGCGCCGCGCGACCGGCCGCCGGCGGAGATGCGGCGGGTATTCTCGCCCGACGTGCGCGGCGACCCGTACGTGCTCGCGCAGCTGAAGCAGCAGGTCGAGGCGCTCGAGGCGCATTGCCGCGCAACCGGCGAGATGTGCGCCGAGGCGCGCGGGGCGCGCAGCCGCTACGCGGAGCTGGCGGCTCGGCCATGACCCGCGGCCGCGCGAAGCTGGCGATGGGCGAGGGGCTCGCGGCCTGGGTGCTCGAGGCGCCCGACGGGTTCGGCGACGCCGGGTTCCATACCCACCATGCGATCCAGCTCACCGTGTCGTTTTCCGGGCGGCTCGCGCTCATCAGTGGAGAGGAGCGGATCGTCGGCCCGCTAATCGCGGTCGGCACCGATACGCTGCACCGGTTCGAAGCCGACGGCCTCCTCGGCTTCATCTTCGTCGAGCCCGAAAGCCACGCCGGGCGGGCGCTGACCGAAACGGTGCTGCGAAACCGGCCGCTGGCGGAGATTGACGATGCCGCGTTCGCCGAGGCGGCCGAGCCCTTGCGCCAGGCGTTCGAGCCCGGGCTGACAGCCGCGGCGATGCTTGCCATCGCCGGCTGCGCCGTGGCGGCGCTGGCTGGGGAGTCCGCGCCGACGCTGCCCGACAGCCGCATCCGTCGGATCATCGACCACGCGATGGCGCGGCCCGAGCTGTCGCTCGACGAAGCCGCGGCCGGCGCCGGCGTGTACCTGTCGGAAAGCCGCCTGCGGCACTTGTTCGTCGAGCACACCGGCCTCGCCTTCAAGACCTACATGCTGTGGCAGCGCCTGATCCGCGCGCTGGAGACCTACTCCGAGGGACGATCGCTGACCGAATCGGCGCATGAGGCGGGATTTTCGGACTCGGCGCACTTCAGCCGGGTGTTCAAGCGCTACTTCGGCCTGCCGGCGACGACCCTGACGCGAGTTTAGCCGTTGCGTTCAAGCGCGCCGCCGCGCGGCGGCCTAACCGGGGCTCCTCAGCAACGAAGGACCACTGCCATGACGATCGAGACCACCGAAGCCCGCCGCTGCAAGCCCACCTGCACCTGCACCGACTGCAAGTGCGGTTCGGACTGCCGCTGCGGCCAGTGAGCCCCCGCCACCCGGCAGCGGGACCGTGCTCCCGCTGCCGGGAAGCCCTGGTGCCCATCATCCCGTTAGCCGCGATCCTTGCGCGCCCCGCGCCGGCGGCGCCAGCCCATGAACCCCCAACAGCTGCCGCACAGCACGCAGCCGATGCCGAACACCGCCGCCGCCACGGTCAGCGAGCCGAAGAACACCGCGCCGGCGATGGCGAGGATGACCTCGAGGAAGATCTCGAGCCCGTCCCTCATGGCTCACCGAGGATGCGGCGATAGAGCGCGAGGTAGTCGTCGGCCATGCGCTCGACGGTAAAGCGCCGCTCGACGGCGCGGCGGCATGCGGCGCGGTCGATCTCGCCGAGGCGGGCGATCGCGGCCACCGCCTCGTCGAAGCTGTCGACCAGGAAGCCGGTGACCCCGTGCTCGATCAGCTCGGGCATCGAGCCGCGGCGGTAGGCGATCACCGGGGTGCCGCAGGCCATCGCCTCGACCACCGACAGGCCGAACGGCTCGTCGAAGCCGATCAGGTGGAGCAACGCGCGCGAGTGGCCGAGCAGGCGCAGCCGTTCCTCGCCGCCGACGACGCCGCGGTACTGCACCCGCTCGCCGTCGATGAACGGCGCGACCTCGCGCGCGTGGTAGCCCTCGTCCTGCACCAGCCCGCACATGACCAGGCGACGGCCCGCCGCCCGCGCCGCGCGGATCGCCTCGCTGGCGCCCTTGTCGGGGTGGATGCGGCCGAAGAACAGCAGGTCCTCGCCGCCCTTCGGCTCGAACGGGAACTCGTTTACGGCGATGCCGTGGTGGATCGTCGCCGCATAGGACAGCGAGGGCGCGCGGTCGGCGTCGCTGATCGAGACGTAGTGCACGCGGCCGTCGTAGCGCTCGTAGGCCGGCATGATACGCGGGGAGGAGAAGCCGTGGATCGTCGTGACGATCGGCCTTTCGACCACGCCGGCGAAGATCAGCGGCATGAAGTCGGCTTGGTTGTGGATCAGGTCGAATTCGCCGGCGCGCTCGAACAGGTGGGCGATGTGCAGCGCTTCCCACACCTTGGCGTCGAGGCTCGGGTCCTCCGAGTAACCGCGCGGGGCGACGCCGTCGAGCTTGCCGGCGGTGCGCGAATCGAGCGTGGCGAACAGCGTCACGTCGACCCCGCGCGCGACGAGCGCCTCGGTCAGCAGGCTGGTCACCAGCTCCCACGGGCCATAGGCGCGCGGGGGCGTGCGCCACGAGATCGAGCTGAGCATGGCGACCCTCATGTCGGCGAGGGAAGCCTCACGACGAGCCCTTCGTTCCCGCGCAAGTCGTCCGCGTCGCCGGACAGGGTCGACAGCAGTCGCTTGCCGCCTCGCGCCGCTTCGGGCATGGCCACCGGCGTTTCGCCGAGGTTGAGCGCCACCAGCAGGCGCGACGCCCCGCAGCACCGCTCGTAGGCCAGCAGCGAGCCCTCGGCCGCGACCGCCCCGTACCCGCCGACCGACAGCGCCGGCTCGGCGCGGCGCAGGCGCAAGAGCGCCCGGGTCAGGTTGAGCATCGAAGCCGGGTCGCCCTCCTGCGCGGCGACGTTGCGCGTTGGCCAGTCGGCATTGAGCGGCAGCCACGGCACGGCCTCGCTGAAGCCGGCGTTGGCCGAATGGTCCCACGGCATCGGCGTCCGGCTGGGGTCGCGGCCGAGGCCGATCGCCGGCTGGCGCAGCTCGCGCGGATCGCGCACCCGGTCGGACGGTATCTCGACCTGGCCGATGGCCAGCTCGTCGCCCTGGTAGAGCGTCGGCGTGCCGCGCAGCGTCAGCAGCAGCATCATCGCCACGCGCGCCTGCGCCTCGCCGACGCGCGCGGCGATGCGAGGCGCGTCGTGGCTGCCGAGCACCCAGTTGGGCCAGCCCCAGGCGGGCAGGCTTGCCTCGTAGTCGGCGATCAGCGCGCCGATCGTCGCCGCGTCCCAAGGGTTCTCGACCAGGCCGAAGTTGAACGGCAGGTGGACTTGCGGCCGCTCGGGCGTGCCGTACCACCGCGCCAGCCGGTCGTGGGGCAGGACGATCTCGCCGATCAGCACGCGTTCCCTGCCGGTTCGGGCGCCATAGCCATCGGCCAGCTCGCGCATCTCGGCCGAGATCGCGTGGGCTTCGGGCTGGTCGGTCGAATGGATCTGCAGCACCCGGTCGCGCTCGTTGACCCCCGGCTCCCAGTACGGGTTGGCCGGATTGTCGGGCAGCCCCTCCGCCTTGACGATGTGCCACAGCACATCGATCCGGAAGCCGTCGACCCCGCGGTCGAACCAGAAGCGCTTCACGTCGAGCATTGCCTCGCGCACTTCCGGATTGCGCCAGTTGAGGTCGGGCTGCTGCGGCAGGAACGCGCGCAAGTAGTACTGCCCGGTCGCCTCGTCCCAGGTCCATGCCGAGCCGCCGAAGTCGCTGATCCAGTTGTTCGGCGGCCCGCCGCCCGGCGCGGGATCGCGCCAGATGTACCAGTTGCGCTTCGGGCTCTCGCGGCTGGCGCGGCTCTCAACGAACCACGGGTGCTGGTCGGACGAGTGATTGGGCACGAAGTCGAGCAGCAGCTTGAGCCCGCGGGCATGGACTTCGGCGAGCAGGCGGTCGAAATCGGCGAGCGTGCCGAACAGCGGATCGACGTTGCAGTAGTCGGCCACGTCGTAGCCGAAGTCGGCCATCGGCGAGGGGAAGATCGGCGACAGCCACACCGCATCGACGCCCAGTTCGACGATGTAGTCGAGACGCCGCGCGAGCCCCCGCAGGTCGCCGACGCCGTCGCCGTCGCTGTCCTGGAACGAGCGCGGATAGACCTGGTAGACGACGCCGCGCTCCCACCAGGGATGGTGGTCCGGGGCGGTCACGCGGCGTCGGGAACGGTCATCAGCCCTTCATCTGCCGGGCTGCCGCGTCGAGCGCATCGCGACTGTTGCCGTGCTCGGCGATCAACTGCTCGGCCTGCTCGATCGAGATGCCGTGGCGCTCGGCGAAGTGTCGCACCTCGTAGTCCTGCTCGCCGGCCACGCGATTGCGATCTTGCCCGGCGGTCTGCGATTTGTCGTCTGACATGCACGCTCTCCTTTCGCGGCAACAACCCGGCGGGCGCGCCAAGGTTTCTGCCAAATGTCAGCAACGGCACCATTTTCCCGGGGTGGGCGTTGTAGGTTCACTTTGAGCGTCGGAGCACGATGATGGTAGACAAACCCGAGAAACCCGAACGGGTAGCGGCCAAGTACGGCGCGCTGGGCAAATACAGCTATGCCTGGCTGACGCTGGCGTTCTTCCTGGTCTCGTTCTTCCTCCATTGGTATTTCGGCTGGCAAGCGTTCCAGGACGAGGCGCGCGCGCACGGCCAGCGGCCCGAGGTGTCCGAATACCTCACGCAAATGAGCCGCGACACGTTCGAGAACTGGCAGTCCGAGTTCCTCCAGCTGCTGTGGCAGGTCGTCGGGCTGGCCTATTTCCTCTATCTCGGCTCGCCGACCTCGAAGGAGAACGACGATCGGGTCGAAGCCAAGATCGACGAGCTGCTGCGGCTGCAAGGCGGCGCCAAGGGCGAGAAGCTGATCGCCAAGATCGACCAGGACTTCCTGCGCCACCACGGCCATCCCAAGCCGGTCGGCCACAAGGGCTAGGCCGAATCAGCGGGCGAGCAGCGGCGAAGCGGGCGGCAGGCGATAGTCTCCGGCCTTTGCCGCATCGATCTTGAGGCCATCGGCGGTGTGCCGCAGGTCCTCCTGGCGCGGAATCCCGCCGTCGGGCAGCAGCGGCACCGGCTGCAGCGACGGCCACCGGCGGCGCAGCTCGGCGAGCAGCGCCGCGCGCCCGCGGCGGGCATCGGCGGCCACGCCTGGGTCGAGCGGCTGGGCGAAGGTCACCAGCGCCGGCCCGTTGCCGGTCGCCGTCACCGCGATCTCCGCCCACTGGTGGCCGTTGGTCAGCCGGCGGTGGAGCACGAAGGCGAGCGTCTGGCGACCGTTGCTCAGCCGCTGCGCGCGCGGCGAAGTGTCGGCGAACGACAGCCCGTTGCGCTGCGCGAAGCCGGCGAACACCGCCGCCAGCCGGTCGCGCTCGGTGACCGCGGCGGGAACCTCGACCGCTTCGACATAGCGGAACCGCCGCTCGCCCCCGCCCGAACACGCTGCCAGCAGCACCAGCATCGCGGCTGACATCCCGAGCAGCCACGCCGGGCGATCAAGGGAGATAGCCGTGCTCCCGCATCAGCCAGCGCAGCGCGTCCTCGAAGCCGGTGAAGGTCCGTTCCTTGCCTTCGGGGCAGCCGTCGTCGACCCACTCGACCGTGCAGTCGATCGGATACCAGCTCGGCTCCCCGGCCAGCTCGGCGGCGGTGCGGATGCCCTCTTCCGGCCGGCCGAGCACCGCCATGGTGTAGGCGTAGGCGGCGCAGGCCCCCGCGCTCTCGGATTCGCCCTCGCGGCATGCTTTGAGGGCGCGCTTGCCGTAGTCGCGGTACAGTTTGGCGAACCCGGGCTCGCGCGACACGTCGACCGGCTCGCCGCGCCGCAAGCGGTAGATCCGCGGCACCGACCAGCTGCTGGCATAGGAGGTGAAGGTGTAGAGCAGGCTGCCGTCGATCCAGCGGAACTCGCGGCTGCCGTCGCCGTCGAGGTCCCGGGGAAAGGCATCGAGCGGCTCGCCGTCCTTCATGGGCAGCAGGGCCGAGACGGGGACGCCGTCGACCAGGCTCACCGCCTGCAGCGTCGCGCAGCAGTGCGCCCCGCCGCTGTAGCCGGCGATGAGCACCGTCGGCGCCGCATCGCCCGGCGCCATCCGGCCGATGCCGACGCGGATGCCGTAAGGGCTTGAGCGGTACGGATCGTGCGGGACGTGGTAGGGCGCGGCACCGGGGAACTGCACGACGATCGTCGCATCCTCGTAGCTGTCGCGGAACGATTCCTGGGTGTCCTCGGCCTCGTCGTCGTACGGCGGCGCCGGCGTGACCCAGACCGTCACCCCGTCATCGGCGATCGTGAAGGTCCTCTGCGCCTGAAGCGGGTAGACCTCCTCCCATGTCCGCGCCGCGCCGGGAAGCGCGCAAGCGAGCGAGGCGATCAGGGCGAGTGCGGCGAGCGTGCGCCGCGCCGTCACAGCGGGTTGCCGTCGCGGTCGCGGTAGATGTCGCGGCGGCCTACGTGGTTGGCGGGGCCGACGAAGCCGTCGTGCTCCATGCGCTCGATCCACTTGGCGGCGGTGTTGTAGCCGACACCCATCTGCCGCTGGAGCCACGACCCGCTGGCCTTCTGGTTCTCGAACACGATCTGGCACGCCTGGCGGTACTTGCGCTCGTCGGGGTTGTCCGAAGCGGTGAACTCGTCCTCGAAGGCATAGAACCCGTCCTCGGGCTCCTCGGTGACCGAGTCGACATAATCGGGTTCGCCTTGCGCGCGCCAGTGGGCGGCGACGCGCTCGACCTCCTCGTCGCTGACGAACGGACCGTGGACGCGCTTGAGCGCGCCGCTGCTCGGCTTGTAGAGCATGTCGCCCTTGCCGAGCAGCTGCTCGGCGCCCTGCTCGCCGAGGATCGTGCGGCTGTCGATCCGGCTGGTGACGTGGAAGCTGATGCGCGTCGGCAGGTTGGCCTTGATGACGCCGGTGATGACGTCGACCGAGGGGCGCTGCGTCGCCATGATCAGGTGGATGCCCGCGGCGCGGCTCTTCTGGCTGAGCCGCTGGATCAGCACCTCGATCTCCTTGCCGACGGTGACCATCAGGTCGGCGAGCTCGTCGACGATCAGGACGATCTGCGGCAGCGGCTGGTAGTCGAGCTGCTCCTCCTCGACCAGCTCCTCGCCGGTGTCGGGGTCGAACCCGGTCTGGATGCGCCGGCCGAGCGGCTTGCCCTTGGCGATCGCGCCTTTGACGCGCTCGTTGAAGCCGTTGATGTTGCGCGCGCCGATATCGCTCATCATCCGGTAGCGGCGCTCCATCTCCTCGACCGCCCACTTGAGCGCGCGGACGGACTTGGCCGGCTCGGTCACCACCGGCGACAACAGGTGCGGTATATGGTCGTAGCTCTTGAGCTCGAGGATCTTCGGGTCGATCAGGATCAAGCGGCATTCATTCGGCGTGAAGCGATAGAGCAACGACAGCAGAATGACGTTCAAGCCGACGGACTTGCCCGAGCCGGTAGTGCCGGCGACGAGCAGGTGCGGCATCGCCGCGAGGTCGGCGACGACCGGGTCGCCGGCGATGTCCTTGCCGAGCACGATCGGCAGGTTGCCTTTGTTGTCGGCGAACGCCTCGCACGCGGCGAGCTCCTTGAAGCTGACCATCTGGCGGTCGGCGTTGGGCAGCTCGATGCCCATCACGGTCTTGCCGGGGATCGGGCTGACGCGCGCGCTGATCGCGCTCATGTTGCGGGCGATGTCCTCGGCGAGGCCGATCACCCGGCTGGCCTTGATGCCCGGCGCCGGCTCGAGCTCGTACATCGTCACCACCGGGCCGGTGCGGACGGCGGTGATCTCGCCCTTGACGTTGAAGTCGTCGAGCACGTTCTCGAGCAGCCGCGCGTTGCGCTCGAGCGACAGCTTGTCGAGCTTGGGCGCGGTGTCCTTGGGCGGGTCCTCGAGCAGGTCGAGGCTCGGCAGCGCATAGCTGTCGAACAGGTCCTTCTGCTGCGCCTTGCCCCCGAGGCGGGCCGGGCGCGGCGGCTGGCTCGGATCGGTGATCTCGGGCGGCTTGCGCGCCGGCGCGTCGTCGTCCCCCGGCTCGGCGCGCGGCGCCGGGCGCGTGCGGCGCGGCTTGAACGGGTTCGGCTCGCGCAGCTGCGGCGCGCGGCGCAAGGCCTGCGGCAGCGTCATCAGCCGGGCCCAGTCGAACGCCAGTACGCGCGCGGCGATGCCCGAGCCCGCGGCCAGCGCGGCGAGCCCGAGGCCGAGGATGGTCCAGAACTGCGCGCTCTCGGGCAGGCGCCCGGCCAGCGCGCGGATCGCGCCCGCGCCGAGCAGCCCGAGCAGACCGCCGAGCGAGGCGGGCAGGTTGCCCCAGCCGTCGGTCGCCAGCGTCAGCGCGGTCGACAGCAGCGCCATCGCCAGCAGCAGCAGGGCGACCGCGCGCCACCAGCGGCGCCCGTGCGGGGTCTCCTCGCGCTCGGCGTCGCGCCACAGCTTGCGGGCGAAGGCGTAGAGCATCGGCAGCAGCAGCACCGCGACGAGCCCGAACAGGAACAGCGCGCGCTCGGCGGCCCACGCGCCGGGGCGGCCCATCCAGTTGCGCACCTCGTCGCCGGCGGCGGTCGAGGCCGACGGGTCGGTCTGGGTGTAGGAAGCCAGCGCCAGGGCGAGGAAGATCATCGCTGCGGTCAGCACCGCCGCGCCGGCGAGCTGCCCGGCGCGCGCCAGCGAGCGGCGGAACGCGGCGCGCCAGTCGGCGGGCTGCGGCCTCGCAAGAGCGCGTGATGCCATCCTGTGTCCCCGTGCGTCCCTTCGCCGCCATCATCCTCTTCGGCGGACTCGCCGTCAAGAATCGCTTTTTGTTCTCACGACAGCCCGTCGATCGCGGCCCAGCGGGGCCACGCGAGCCGGCGAGCGGCATCGGCGGTCACCCCGCCGAGGGCGATCACCGGCATGCGCGCGCGCGCCGCCAGCGCGCGGAAGCGCAACGGACCGAGGAACCGGGCGTCCGGATGCGACCGGGTCGGGAACACCGGCGAAAGCAGCATTGCGTCGGCTCCTAGCCGATTGGCTTCGCCAATGTCGCGTAGCGAATGGGCCGTGGCCAGCCTCAGGAGGCCGACGGCGGTCGGGTAAAGCGCGCGCGGCGCCCCGTAGAGGCCATCGGCGCCCCATTCGCGCGCGGTCAGCGAACTATCGGCCAGCACTACCAGGTGTCCGCGCCTACGGGCCACGGCGCGCAGATCGAACCAGCGCGCGATCCGCTCGCCGTTGGGCAAGTGATAGTGACGATAAATGAACCCCGAGCCGCGCGGCAGGCGGCCGAGCGCTTGCTCGAGCGCCGCGTCGTTGCGCTCGTCGGAGAGCAGCCACAAGTCGGGCAGAGACTGGCGTGCGCGCATCGCCCCGCTATAGCGCGGCGCATGGAAAGCGCAGCTACCCTGCTCGGCGCCGTCGAGGAGCGGATCGCCCACGCCTGCCGCGTCGGGCGCCGCGAGCGGGACGAGGTGACGCTGGTCGCGGTCAGCAAGACCCATCCGGCCGAGGCCATCGCGCCGCTGATAGAGGCGGGCCAGCGCACGTTCGGCGAGAACCGGGTGCAGGAGGCGCAAGCCAAGTGGCCGGCGCTGCGCGAGCGCTATCCGGGTGTCGAGCTGCACCTCGTCGGTCGGCTCCAGTCGAACAAGGCCGAGGATGCCGTCGCTCTGTTCGACGCGGTCCATTCGCTCGACCGGCCGAGCCTCGTCGCCGCGCTGGCGAAGGCGATGGACAAGGCCGGCAAGCGCCTGCCGTGCTTCGTCCAGGTCAACATCGGCGCCGAGGCGCAGAAGGGCGGCGTCGCCACCGCCGCGCTGCCGGCGCTGCTCGCCGAGGCCCGCGCGGCGGATGTTCCGCTCGCCGGGCTGATGGCCGTGCCGCCGCTCGGCATCGAGCCGGCGCCGTTTTTCGCCCTGCTCGACAAGCTCGCCCGCGACCACGGCCTGGCAGGCCGCAGCATGGGCATGAGCAGCGACTTCGAGACCGCGATCATGCTCGGCGCAACGCATGTGCGGGTGGGCACGGCGCTGTTCGGGGAGCGCGGCTAGCCCGCCTCGCGTGCGCGCAGGATGCGCTCGACGGGAACCCGACTGCGTTCGGGGTCGATGCCGAGCGGGTGATCGGCGAACGACAGCGCACCGGCACGCTTCGACCCGACCGGAACGGGATAATCGCGCTCTAGTGGACCGCGTAGAGCACGCCGCGGTACTCGAGATCCTCGAGCGCGCGGCCGGCGCCGCGGGCGACGCAGTTGAGCGGATCCTCGGCGCGGGTCACCGGCAGGCCGGTCTCGTGCGTCAGCACGGTCTCGATTCCGGGCAGCAGCGAGCCGCCACCGGTCATCACGATCCCGCCCTCGATGATGTCGGCCGCGATCTCGGGCGCGGTCAGCTCGAGCGCTCGCCGTACCGTGTGGACGATCTGGCCGACGGTCTCGCCGAGCGCTTCGACGATCTCCTCCTGGCCGATCGACTTCTCGGTCGGCACGCCGCGGACGATGTCGCGCCCGCGGATACGGGCCTGGCGCGGCGTGTCGCCGCCGGCGATCGTCGCGGCGCCGATCTCCAGCTTGATCCGCTCGGCGGTCGCCTCGCCGATGATCAGGTTGTGGTTGCGCCGGGCGTAGGCGGCGATCGCCTCGTCCATCCGGTCGCCGCCGATGCGCGCCGACAGGCTCACCGCCAGCCCGCCGACCGAGAGCACCCCGACCTCGGTCGAGCCGCCGCCGATGTCGACCACCATCGAGCCGATCGGGCTGGTCACCGGCAGGTCGGCGCCGATCGCCGCGGCCATCGGCTCGTCGATCAGGAAGACGCTGCGCGCGCCCGCGTTCGAGGCCGCGTCGCGGATCGCCCGGCGCTCGACGCCGGTCGAGCCCGACGGCACGCACAGCACGATCTCCGGGCTGCCGCGCATGCGCACCCCGGCGCGCGCCTTGGCCTTCTCGACGAAGTGCTTGATCATCTGCTCGGCGATCTCGAGGTCGGCGATGACCCCGTTGCGCAATGGCCGGATCGTCTCGACGTTGTCCGGCGTCTTGCCCATCATCAGCTTGGCGTCGTCGCCGACCGCGCGGACGCTGCGCACGCCGTTGACCGTCTCCATCGTCACCACCGACGGCTCGGCCAGCACGATGCCGTGGCCCTTGAGAAAAACGACCGTGTTGGCCGTGCCCAGGTCGATCGCCAGATCGGCCCCGCGCAGCGGAAAGAACCCCATGAATGACATTGAAACCCCGTCCCAGTTCGCGCGGCTGCGCGGTTCCGGGGGATCGAGCCGCGTTCCTGTCTACGCTATGAACCGAGGCCTGGCGGGAGGCGCGTGTCGACGGGAGGTGGCTGACGGGCGTTCAGCCGAGGTTGCGCCGCGGGGCATAGGGGTTAAGGACGTTTCAACGTCGCAAGTCGGGAAGACCGAGCAAAGGGGGTGAGCGCCGTGGCATCGGGCGAGGACCTGGTATCGTTCATCGGTGCCTCGTTCCGTTCGGTCTGGGCGCTCGAGCTCTTGTGTCACTTGCGCAAGCATCCCGGGACGCCGCGCTCGCGCGAGGAGCTGGTCGAAAGCCTGCGCGCCAGCGACCTTGTCGTCCAAACCAGCGTCGCCGAGCTGATGGCGGTCGGGCTGGTCTCGATGGACCGCAAGGGCCAGGTCACCTACGCCCCCGCCAGCGCCGACCTCGACCGCCTCGCCGGCGCGGTCGAAGCGCACTACTCGAAGAGCCCGGACGCAGTCCGCCGGATCATCATCCGGTCGGCCAACCCGGGCCTGACGGCGTTTGCCGATGCGTTCCGCCTGGGAGGGGACAAGGAATGAGCGAGCTGTTCCCCACGGCGGTCTACACGCTGTGCTTCCTCACCAGCGCGGCGTGCTCGCTGCTGCTCGGCCGCAACTACGGGCGCACGCGCGCCCGGCTGCTGCTGTGGAGCGCGCTGTGCTTCGGCTTCCTCGCGCTCAACAACTTCCTGGTGGTCATCGACCTGGTGGTGCTGCCCTCCTCGGTCGATCTGCGCCTGCTTCGCTACGGTTGCGCGATCGCCGGCATCCTGACGCTGCTGTACGGCTTCATCGTGGACCAGGAGGAGTAATGACCGTGCCTTTCCCGACTGCGCACATCGTGATCGCCTTGGGAGGCCCGCTGGCTAGGAGCGGCGCGCAGCGCGGGCCTGGAGGCCCCCGGGCAAGCGGCGCGACGCCGTCCAGCGGGCCTCCCAAGGCGACCGCGAAGCGGCGGGCCGCTTTTCGCCAATTGCCGCGTTACTCGTCGGTCACGAGGAGGCAAGCCTCGCTCCCTCCTCGCGCCTTGCACTCGGCGAAAATCGGCTCCGTCACGATGTGCGCAGTCGGGAAAGGCACGGTCACACCATGACCCTGCTGGACTTCCTCTCGGGCGCGATCACGATGGGCTTCCTCGTCTGCGGGCTGTTCTTCTGGCGCTTCTGGTCGCGCACCCGCGATTCGCTGTTCCTGTGGTTCGCAGTGGCGTTCTGGCTGCTGTCGATCGGCCAGGCGTTGCTGGCGCTGACCGGCATCCCGGTCGAGGAGCGCAGCTGGCTCTACCTGATCCGGCTGGCGGCGTTCCTGCTCATCATCCTCGCCATCCTGCGCAAGAACATCGGCCGCGCCTAGGCGGCGACCGCTTCGGCCGGCTCCGCCGCGGCGGCAAGCAGCGACTGCTCGACCGACTTGAGCCGGTCCTTGCTGGTGACCTTCCCGCCGAGCAGGTCGGTGACGTAGAAGGTGTCGACCGCGCGCTCGCCGAACTGGGTCACGTGCGCCGAGTTGACCATCAGCCGGCATTCGAACAGCGCCCGGGCGAGCCTGTTGAGCAGCGCCGGCCGGTCGCGCGCGTTGACCTCGATCACCGTGAAGCGGCCCGAGGCCTGGTTGTCGAAGAACACTTGCGGGCGGACCTCGAAGCTCTCGGCCCGGGCGCGCGCGAGCGGGCGCCGGGCGAGCTGCGGCACCAGCTCGATCTTGCCGGCGAGCGCGTCCTCGATCGTGGTCCTCAGGCGCGCGAGCTGGCCGTCCTCGCGGAACGGCTTGCCGAGCGGGTCCTGGACGAGGAAGTTGTCGACCGCCTTGCCGACCCGCGTGGTGTGGATGCGCGCGTCGATGATGTTGCCGCCGGCGAGGTGGATCGCCCCGGCGATGCGGAAGAACAGGCCGGGGTGGTCGTCGCCGATCACCGTCACCAGCGTCGCCCCGCGCGCCGGGTAGTATTGCGCGTGGATGCACAAGTGGTCCTCGCGCGCCTTGGCTTCGGCGTAGAGCGGGACGTTGAGGGCGATCACGTCCTCGGGCTCAGCGATCCAGTAGGCGTCGTCGAAGCGGTCGTCGATCTCGTCGAGGTAATGTGCGTCGGGCCCGAGCAGCTCGGCGACGCGGGCCTTCTTGGCCTCGATCCGCTCCTTGCGGCCATGGCGCTTGTGGCCGAGCCGCATGCGCTCCTCGGCGAGCTCGTACAGGTCGCCGAGCAGCTGGCGCTTCCAGCTGTTCCAGATGCCCGGCCCGACCGCGCGGATGTCGACGATCGTCAGAATCATCAGCTGGCGCAACCGCTCGAGCGTCTGCACCTGCTCGACGAAATCGGTGATCGTCTTGGGGTCCGACAAGTCGCGCTTGAACGCGGTCGCGCTCATCAACAGGTGGTAGCGTACCAGCCAGGCGGTCAGCTCGGTCTCCTCGGCGCTCATGCCGAGGCGCGGGCACAGCTTGCGGGCGATCTCGGCGCCGAGCACCGAGTGGTCGCCGCCGCGGCCCTTGGCGATGTCGTGCAGCAGCGTCGCCACGAATAGCACCCGCCGGCTGGCGAGCTTGTGGATCAGCTCGCTCGACAGCGGATGGTCTTGCTTGAGCTCGCCGCGCTCGATTTGCGCCAACAGGCCGATCGCGCGGATGGTGTGTTCGTCGACCGTGTAGTGGTGGTACATGTCGAACTGCATCTGCGCGTTGACCTTGCCGAAATCGGGGACGAAGCGGCCGAACACGCCGGCCTCGTTGAGCCAGCGCAGCACCGTCTCGGGGTCGTTGCGCCCGGTCAGCAGCTTCATGAACAGCTCGTTGGCGCGGGGATCGTGGCGCAGCTCGTCCTTGATCAGCTCCCCGTCGCGGCGCGCCATGCGCATCGTCTCGGGGTGGATTTCGAGGCCGTCCTCCTCGGCGACCTGGAACAGCTCGATCAGCTGCACCGGATCCTTGCGGAACCAGTCGTCGGCCGGGGCGCAGATCTTGCCGCCGGCGATGCGATAGCCCTTGTGGAACCGTGGGCGGCTGCGGAATCCGGCGAGCAGGCCGCGCGGCCGGCGGCTCTGGCCCATCTGCTCGTCGATATGGGCGAGGAACACCCCGGTCAGGTGACCGACGTGCTGCGCCTGGATGAAGTAGTACTGCATGAACCGCTCGACCGCGCTTTTCCCCGGGCGGTCGGCGTAGTTCATCCGCCGGGCGACCTCGCGCTGCATGTCGAACGTCAGCCGGTCTTCGGCGCGGCGGGTGATCGTGTGCAAGTGGCAGCGAACCGCCAGCAGGAAGGCCTCCGCGCGGCGGAAGCTGCGGTATTCCTTGTCGGTGAACAGGCCGACGTCGACCAGCTCGGCCGGCTCGCGCACGCGGTGGATGTACTTGCCGATCCAGTACAGCGTCTGCAGGTCGCGCAGGCCGCCCTTGCCGTCCTTGACGTTAGGCTCGACGACGTAGCGGCTGTCGCCCATCCGCTTGTGGCGGGCGTTGCGCTCAGCCAGCTTCTCGGACACGAACTGCGCTTCGGAGCCGGTTGCGACATCGCTCCAGAAGCGCTTGCTGGCCTGGGCGTACAGCTCCTGGTCGCCCCACAAGTAGCGGCCCTCGAGGATCGCGGTGCGGATCGTCAGGTCGCTCCTGGCCATGCGGACCATCTCGTCGAGCGAGCGGCTCGAATGGCCGACCTTGAGCCCGAGGTCCCACAAGTAATAGAGCAACGCCTCGATCACCTGCTCGCACCAGGCAGTGGTCTTGCCCGGCGTGATGAAGGCGATATCGACGTCCGAATGCGGCGCCATCTCGCCGCGGCCGTAGCCGCCGACCGCGATCAGCGTCAGCCGCTCGCCCTTCGAGCGGATCGGTGCCGGGTAGAGGTCGGCGATCACGTGGTCGTGCAGGACGCGGATCAGCTGGTCGACCAGGAACGCGTAGCCGTGGGTCACTTCGTGCCCGGCAGTGGGCCGTTCGGCGAAGCGCCGGGTCAGCTCCTCGCGCCCGGCTTCGAGCGCCTGGCGCAGCAGCGCGACGATCCGCGGGCGGGCCCGGGGCGCGCCCGTGGCGGCGACCGCCTCGGCGATCGCGGCGGCCAGCTCGCGGCGGTCGATCACCGCGCGCTGGTTGGGGATGCGGAGCGCGCTCACTTCGCTTCGCACATAACCGCAAAGCGCCCGCTTGCAATCTTTGCGCGGCGGCCGCTTCCGTGCCAAAGCGCGGGCCGAGAGGGGAGCGCACCAGACCATGTTCGACCTGCTGGCCGTAGCCGCGAACGAGGCGATCCGTTGGGAGGACCTCGGCCTGAGGCCGGGGATCGACCTCGGCTTCTTCACCTTGCGCTATTACTCGCTGGCCTACCTCGCCGGGATCGTCCTCGGCTACTGGCACCTGACGCGGATGGTGAAGGCCCCGGGCAGCCCGATGGCGCAGCGCCACGCCGAGGATCTGTTCTTCTACTGCACGCTCGGCATCATTCTCGGCGGGCGGCTCGGCTACGCGGCGTTCTACAAGCCCGAGCTGTTCACCGGCTGGGTCGACGACGCGTGGGTCAAGTGGGAGCTGCTGCGGGTGACCGACGGGGGGATGAGCTTCCACGGCGGGGTCATCGGCACCACGCTGGCGATCGCCTGGGTTTCCTGGCGCGGCAAGCTGAGCTTCATCCGGGTGTGCGACTACATCGCGGTCAACGTCGGCTTCGGGATGATGTTCGGCCGCGTGGCCAACTTCATCAACGGCGAGCTGTGGGGTCGGCCGGTCGAGAGCGAGGTCGCGTGGGCAATGGTGTTCCCGCACGCCGGGCCGCTGGCGCGCCATCCGAGCCAGCTCTACGAGGCGCTGCTCGAAGGCGCGCTGGTGATCGCGGTGATGCTGCCGCTGTTCTGGAAGACCCGCGCCCGCTATCGCCCCGGTCTGCTGGTCGGCGCGTTCACCGCGCTGGTCGCCGGGGCGCGGTTCGTCGTCGAGTTCTATCGCGAGCCCGACGAGCAGCTGGCCCAGTTCGCCGCCGAAAGCGGGCTCAACATGGGTCAGTGGCTGAGCATTCCGCTGATCCTCGCCGGGCTCGGGCTGGTCGCGTGGGCGCTGCTGCGGCCGGAGCTAGGCAGCGGGCGCAAGCCAGCGGCGGCATGATCGATCGCAGTTTGGCGGACAGCTTCCGGCGGCTGATCGCGGCCACCGGGCCGATCAGCGTGGCCCAGTTCATGGGCGAATCGAACGCCCGCTACTATGCCTCCAGGGATCCGCTGGGGGCCGCCGGCGACTTCGTCACCGCGCCGGAGATCAGCCAGATGTTCGGCGAGCTGATCGGCCTGTGGCTGGCCGACATGTGGATTCGCGCGGGGCGGACCGAGCCGGTGCACTACGTCGAGCTCGGTCCCGGCCGCGGCACGCTGGCGCGCGACGCCCTGAGGGCGATGAAGCGCTACGGGCTGGCGCCCGAGGTGCACCTCATCGAAGGCTCGACCGAGCTGAAGCGGCTGCAGCTCGAAGCGGTGCCCGAGGCGCAGTTCCACGCCGACGTGTCTTCGGTGCCCGCCGACGGGCCGGTGCTCCTGGTCGCCAACGAGTTCCTCGACGCGCTGCCGGTGCGCCAGCTCGTCAAGACTCCCGACGGGTGGAGCGAGGTGATGGTCGCGGTCGACGAGGCCGGGCGGTTCGGGTTCGTGGCGGGCCGCCGGCCGATGGAGGCGGCGGTTCCCGAGGCTCGGCGCGAGGCCCCCGAGGGCACCGTGCTCGAAACCTGCCCGGCCGCGGCAGCGATCATGTTCGAGGCCGCCGGGCGGCTGGCCCAGCAGGGCGGCGCGGCGCTGTTCGTCGACTACGGCCACGACAGCCCGCGCACCGGCTCGACGCTGCAGGCGGTCGCCCGCCACCGCAAGGTCGACCCGCTGGCGATGCCCGGGGAAGCCGACCTTACCGCGCACGTCGATTTCGCTACCCTCGCCGACGTCGCCCGCTCGCGTGGCGCCCGATGGCTCGGCACGGCGCCGCAAGGCCACTGGCTGCGCGCGCTCGGCATCGAGGCGCGGGCCGAGGCGCTCGCCACGTTCGCCCCGCAGCACCGCGAGGCGCTCGCCCGCGCCGTCGAGCGGCTCGCGGGCGATGGCCAGATGGGCCAGTTGTTCAAGGTGATGGGCCTCACGGCCCCCGACTGGCCGGACGGCGCCGGCTTCTGATCGTCAGCGGCGGAAAAACTTGCCGGGCGGGGGCGGTCCGGTAGTCTGGCGAACGAGGCAACCGGGGGCGGACGATGCGGACGATCGCAGGGGCTTTGGCGGCAGGCGTGGCGGCTATCGCCATCGCGCTGGCGGGCGGCGGCGCCGCGGCGCAATCGCTGCGCGT
>Ga0196977_1000065_pt1 | contig 76537 bp, 67 predicted proteins | sample S3v_1013CmetaG_FD_148634 | JGI IMG/M metagenome (GOLD analysis project Ga0196977, IMG submission 148634) | Soil microbial communities from Anza Borrego desert, Southern California, United States - S3+v_10-13C | ecosystem: Environmental > Terrestrial > Soil > Desert | place: USA: California...
CGCACGTACGATGCGCGATACCTGCCGCTGACGAATACGGTGGCACACGGCGCCACGACCATCGCCGGCTATGCGTACGAGAAGGACGCGGCTGGCAATGGGTGGCCAAGCTGCACGAACTCTCTCCAGAGCAACAGTACACGCTTTACGTCGAGAACAAGGTGTCTCCTCAGTCTGACTTCTTGAAGAAGAAGTGCTTTGACTCAATTGAAGCATGTCCCAAGATGATCGTCGCGTGCGGAACGTACAGCCAAAAACCGTTTCCAAATTTCCTGAAGGACAGTGAGAATTCTGATCCCCCTGCCGATGATTCCGAAGAAGTGGTGCAGTTCTGGAAGCCCATGACGAGCCGCAGATTTTCCTCCTTGGTAGCAGCGGCGGTCGGAATGCCGGCGTTTACGATTCTTGGATTTGCAGTAGTGTTTTGTATTCTCCTCGCGGTGCCAGGTAGTCCAGCACGGGTGTTTGTGGAGCAGCTCGCGAGTAATAACAGTGATGCTGTCGGTACGGCTGGGCGTGTCGTCTTGTTGAACCGCTACGTCCTCATGCCGGCCATTCTTGCGGCTGTGATGGTCACATTTACGTTGCTATTCGTACGAGCGAGCCGGATCGGAATGTTGGCATCAGTCGCTGCTGCGGCGGTGATCGCTGGTTGGCCGTCCTTGGCGACGATGCTACTGCTGGCGCTTCTGTACTCGCTTTTTGCGATGGTCGTGGAGCGAGGAACTGGTCGACTAGCCGATCGTAGTGCGCCTGGAAACCAGCGTGTTTAGCTATCTGTTTGACCTTATCTGCGATGCAATCGTCTCTCTGCTTTCGTGGAAGATCGTCGTTGGCATTTTCGTAATTGCACTATTGGTCCTCGTCATTGTGAATCGGTAAGGTGAAGGGAGCGGGGTCGGGCCTTCGTTCTTCGTCACATCGCAGTTGTCGAGAACGCACGAAGAGCCCGAGCCGAAGTGACGAACAAGGATCTCAGCCGCCCTGTCGGTCATGACGCGGCCGGGAACGAGACCTCGTACGTGGCAACGCGGGTGTATTCGCCGCGCAATCTACTCGCGTAGGTTACGGACGCCGGTGAACCGGGAGACCGATTCCAGCACACGGTCCGCTACACGTATGACGGCCGCGGAGTGTGAGTGATCCGCGCGGAGTCGCCGGCGAACGGCCCGGGAACCACGGTGCGCCGCTTCTCGATCTACACGCCCGAACTGCAACTCTCGCCGTCACGACCGACGGCGCATCGAACGTCTGGTCGCTCTCAGCCGCGCCGACAAAAACGTTCATTACGAGATCGTCTGGTTCGGCGGCCGCCCGTGGCCCAAGTAACTCCCGCCGGACCCGTCTCTACACCTTCACCGACCAACTCGGCACGCCGATCCTGCAAACCGACGCCAGCGCCACGATCACCTGGCGAGCAGAGTACGAACCCTTCGGCAACGTGTACGAAATGCGCACCGGTCTCCGCACCGCGCAACCGCTCCGTTTCCCCGGACAGGAAGTGGCGATGAACTGGGAAGAATCCCCTTCCTTGGGGAGACGCGGCGCGGGTTGCAACCGCGTTACCGCGTGATCCAGCCGCCGCCGAGGCAGAGGTCGTCCTGATAAAACACCACCGCCTGTCCCGGTGCCACCGCGCGCAACTTGTGCGAGAACTGCACGAGCGCGCGATTGCCCTCGAGCGGCGTCACGGTCGCGGCGACGTCGGCCATGCGCGAGCGCACGCGCGCCTGCACCTCGAGCGGACCCGCCGGCGGTTCGCCCGCGATCCAGTGCACGCGCTCGGCGATGAGCTCATCCTTCTCCAGCACCACCGCCGGTCCGACGGTCACGCGCTTCGTGAACGGGTTCACGTCGACGACATACGTTCGCTCCGCGGTGCCGCCGATGTCGAGGCCGCGCCGCTGGCCGATCGTGAAGTGGTAGTAGCCGTCGTGTGTGCCGATGACGTTGCCGTCGACGTCGACGATCTCGCCCGCGCCCTCGCCCGGCTGCACGCCCGCCTCACGCTCGACGACCTTGCCGTAACCGTCTTTCTGCGGCACGAAGCAGATCTCGTACGACTCCTTCTTGCGCGCGACGGAAAGTCCGGCCTGCTCGGCGACGTCGCGCACCTCCGGCTTCGTCATCTCGCCCAGCGGAAACAACGCCTCGGCGAGTTGCGCCTGCGAAAGCTCGAACAGAAAGTATGACTGGTCCTTTGCGAGATCAATCGCCTTGCGCAGCTCGAAACGACCACCGCCGTCATCGGTGATGCGCGCGTAGTGACCGGTGGCGATCTTGTCCGCGCCGATGGCGAGGGCCTTCTGATGAAAGAGGTCGAACTTCACGTGCGTGTTGCACAGCACGCAAGGACTGGGCGTGGTGCCCGAGAGGTAGCCGGAGACGAACGGCTTTACGACCTTCTCGTGAAAATTCGCCTCGAGATTCAGAGTGAAGTGCGGGATCTCCAGGCGCCAAGCAACGCGGCGCGCATCGGCCAGGTCATCGAGGGTGCAGCAGCCGCCATAGGTCGAGTCGGCATTGGCCAGGTTGTCGTACATCTGCATCGACAGACCCACGACCTCGTGGCCCTGGGACTTGAGCAGGTACGCGGCGGTCGACGAGTCGACCCCGCCCGACATTGCGACGGCGATCTTCATGGCATTCGGAGTACGCCTTCACTTCAGGCATAATTCCCTCGCGGTGGACGTGGAAACACAGACTTTTTCGATCCTCGTCGTGGATGACGATCCGAGCATCCGCAAGATGGTGATCGCGGCGCTCCGGCGAGAGGCCACCGCGTACACATTTGCCGAGGCCGCCAACGGACGCGAGGCGCTCGACGCGATGCGCGATCAGAATCCGGATGTGGTCGTGCTCGACCTGATGATGCCGATCGTTTCCGGATGGGACGTGCTGCGCGAGCGCGCGGACGATGACGAGCTCCGCAAGATCCCGGTGATCGTGGTCAGCGCGAACCGCGATCCCGAAGTCGCAACCGCGGTGCAGAGCGGCATCTGCGCGTTCCTGCCCAAGCCGTTCGACATCGGCGCGCTCAGCGCGCTGGTGCGGTCCTGCATCACGCCGACCGGCGCTCCAGTTCCTGAGCATCCAGCACCGCAATCACTGCCATGTTGACGATGTCGTTGACGTCGACGCCGCGCTGCAGCACGTGCACCGGTTTGGCGACGCCCTGCAGGATCGGCCCGATCACCTCCGCGCCGCCGAGCCTCCACAAGAGCTTGTAAGCCGCGTTCGCGGCGTCGAGGTTCGCGAAGACGAGGACATTCGCATCGCCGCGGATCGAGCTCCACGGATAGTCCTGCGCCGCGATGTCTGCCGTCACCGCGACATCGGCCTGCATCTCCCCTTCGACCACGAGATCGGGACGGCGCTGCTGCAGGATCTGCACGGCATCCCGCACACGGTTGGTGGTCTCGTGCTGCGTGGAGCCGAAGTTCGAGAACGAGATCATGGCGATGCGCGGCTCGAGGTTGAACCGCTTCGCCGTTTCCGCAGTCTGCTCCGCGATCTCGGCCAGCGTCTCGCTGTCCGGCTCGATGTTCACCGTCGTATCCGCGAGCACCACCATCCGGCTCTTGAACATCAGCAGATACGCGCCCGACACATGCCGCACGCCGGGCCGCGTCTTCACGATCTGCAGCGCGGGCTTGAGCGTGGCCGGGTAATACGCGCGCAGTCCCGCGATGACGCCGTCCGCGTCGCCTGCGTCGAGCATCATCATCGCGTAATAGTTGCGGCTGTTGAGGATGCGGTCGGCATCGGCCATGGTGATGCCGTGACGCCGCCGCAGTTGATGGAACCGCTCGACGTAGCGGTGGTAATCGGGCGAGCGGTTGATGTCGATGATGGTGACCTTCGACTCATCGACGTTGTACTTGCGCAGCAGCGGCAGGACTTCTTCGCGATGCAGAAGCAGGATCGGATGCGCGAGCTTCTCGTCGATCAGGATCTTCGCCGCGCGAATGATCTTCTCCTGATCGCCCTCCGGGAACACGATCCGTTTCGGGTTCTGCCGCGCGCGCCCGTACAGCTCGTACATCAGGCCGCGCGAACGGCCGAGCATCGTCTCGAGGCGGCGGCGATAAGCGTCGTAGTCCTCGATCGGCATCTGCGCGACACCGGTCTCCGCGGCCGCGCGCGCGACCGCGACCGGCACGGTCAGCAGCACGCGATAGTCGAACGGCTTCGGGATCAGGTACTCGCGGCCGAACGACATGCGGTCCTTGCCATACGCGCGCAGCACTGAATCCGGCACGTCTTCCTTCGCGAGATCGGCCAGCGCGTGCGAGGCGGCCAGCTTCATCTCGTCGTTGATGGTCGTGGCGCGGCAATCGAGCGCGCCGCGGAAGATGAACGGAAAGCCGAGGACGTTGTTGACCTGGTTCGGATAGTCGCTGCGGCCGGTGGCCATGATCGCGTCCGGCCGCGCGGCGATCGCTTCTTCGTAGCCGATCTCCGGCGTCGGATTCGCCATCGCGAACACGATCGGATCGGCCGCCATCGTCTTCACCATGTCCTGCGAGACGATGCCGCCCGCGGAGAGTCCGATAAACACGTTCGCATCGACGAACGCATCGGCCATCGTGCGGCGAGTGGTGTCGGCCGCGAACTCTTCCTTGTACGGCGTCATGTCTCTATCGCGGCCTTTGTAGATGACGCCGTGACGATCGACGAGCAACACGTTCTCTTTGCGCAATCCGAGCTTGATGTAGAGACGCAGGCAGGCCATCGCCGCGGCGCCTGCCCCAGAGATGACGACCTTCACGTCCTCGATCTTCTTGTTGGCGACTTCGAGCGCGTTCACGAGCGCGGCTGCGGAGATGATGGCAGTACCGTGCTGGTCATCGTGGAAAACGGGGATCTTCATCTCCGCCTTCAGCCGGTCTTCGATCTCGAAGCACTCCGGCGCAGCGATGTCTTCCAGATTGATCCCGCCGAACGTCGGCTCCAGCAGTTTCACGCAGCGGATGAACTCTTCGGTATCGCGCGTGTCGATTTCGATGTCGAAGACGTCGATGTCCGCGAAGCGCTTGAAGAGGACGCCCTTCCCTTCCATGACCGGCTTGCCTGCGGCCGCGCCGATGTCGCCGAGGCCGAGGACGGCGGTGCCGTTGGTGATGACGGCGACGAGGTTGCCTTTCGCCGTGTATTTGTAGACCTCGGTGGGATTGGCCGCGATCTCGAGGCAGGGGATCGCCACTCCGGGTGTGTACGCGAGCGAGAGGTCGCGCTGCGTGGCAGTCGACTTGGTGGGGACGACTTCGATCTTTCCGGGCCTGCCTCCCGAGTGGTATTCGAGTGCTTCGTCGCGATCGTTGTCCGGCATCGACGCGGAGTCTATCGCAGGCGCTCGTCGTAACCTTCTCCCCTCCCGCAGAGGGGAGAAGGTGCGCGAAGCGCGGATGAGGGGTGGCCCCTCACCCGGCCTTCGGCCACCCTCTCCCCGCAAGCGGGGCGAGGGCTACAAGGCCAAAGTTACCGATTGCGCGCGGCGTTCGCTTCGATGCGCGCGCCGGCCGGAGCCGGACGCGTGCGTGCCTTCCAGTTGTCCCATGCCACCGCGACGGCGGGCAGGATGTACAGCGTCGAGTACGTACCGCTGATGACGCCGATGGTCAGGATCCACGAGAAGCCGCGAATGACTTCGCCGCCGAAGATCAGCATGGCCAGCAACACGAGGAACACCGTTCCGCTGGTGAGGATCGTACGCGAGAGCGTCTGGTTCATCGCCAGATTGAGGTGCTCGGAGAGGCTCATCGGCTTCTTGATCTTCTTGCGGTTCTCACGCACGCGGTCGTACGTAACGACGGTGTCGTTGATCGAGTAACCGACGATGGTCAGGATCGCCGCGACGACGTTGAGCGAGAACTCGAGGCGCATCAGCAGCATGAACGTCAGTGCGATCAGCACGTCATGGATGATGCAGATCATCGCCGCGACGCCGAACACGAAGTCGAACCGAAGCCAGATGTAGATGCCCATCGCCAGCGACGAGAGCACGATCGCCCAGAACGCACGGCGCTGGAGCTGCGAGCCGACCTGCGGTCCGACCGTCTCCTGATTGAGGACGTTGAACTGACCGAGGAACGTACGCTCGTTCATCACTTTCGCGAGCGCGGGCGAGAGGCCTTCGGTGGCCTGCTGCATCGACGAGAAGATGCCGAGCTGCGAGCGCTTGTCGATGATGCGCCTGGCGACGTCGTTGTAGTGCTGCACCGCCGCCGGATTGGTGCCGCGGTTCTCCGGATCGACTTCGCGGAAGAGCCCGGAGAGACGATCGCTGCCGAGGTAGTTCAGGTCGTGCTTCGACGCCGCCTCGGGATTCATTTCCGCGTGCAGCTTCGTCACGGTCGCGCCGGCGTAATCGCTCTCGGTGGACTGCTTCGGCAGACGGATCAGGACCGAGTTTTCAGCGGCACGTCCGAACTGCTGGATCGTGGCCGCGGGAAGCGTCTCGCGGAGCTGGTCGAGCGGAACGGCGTCCTTGAATTTGAGGATGATGTTCGCGCCGCCGGCGAAGTCGACGCCGACGTTCGGTCCCTTGGTGACGGAGTAGACCAGGCCGACCGCGATGATGATCAGCGAGACGATCACCGCGTGCCAGCGGTACTTGATGAAGTTGTAATTCGGGTTGTCGAAAATCTTCATGATGTCGTTCCTGTCCGCGTCAGATGCTGATCGCGCGCGGGCGTTCGGCCGGCTTGTAGACGATGTCGAAAATCATGCGCGACACGAAGAAGGCCGTGAAGACCGAAGCGCCGAGGCCGATGAGCAGGGTGACGGCGAAGCCCTTGATCGGGCCGGTGCCGAACTGGAAGAGGAACAGCGCCGAGATGATCGTCGTGAGGTGCGTGTCGATGATCGTGCCGAAAGCGCGGGCGAAGCCCTGGTCGATCGACGCGCGCACGGTCTTGCCTTCGCGCAGCTCCTCGCGGATGCGCTCGAAGACGAGCACGTTCGAGTCGACGGCCATGCCCAGCGTGAGGATGATGCCGGCGATGCCGGGCAGCGTCAGCGTGGCATTGAAGTACGCCATCGTGCCGAGCAGGATCACCAGGTTGAGCAGCAGCGCGAGCACCGCGTTCACGCCGGCGCCCTTGTAGTAGATGAGGATCGCCAGCACGAGCAGCGCGAAACCGATCACCGAGCCCATGACGCCCTGGCGGATCGAGTCGCGGCCGAGTGACGGACCGACGGTGCGCTCTTCGAGCGTCGTCAGCGAAGCGGGCAACGCACCGCTGCGCAGCACCAGCGCAAGGTCCGCCGCCGTCTGCTGCGTGAAGTTGCCTTTGATCTGTCCCTGGTCTGAGATTTCCGACTCGATGTTCGGAGCGGAAACGACTTTGTTGTCAAGCACGATCGCCAGCGCGCGATTGATGTTGTTGGCAGTGAGCTGACTGAACTTCGGCGCGCCGTCCGGCGTCAGCGTGAAGCCGATAACGGACTCGCCGACCGGTCCCTTCTCGACGCGCGCGGTCTTCAGGTCGCGGCCGCTGACCGGCACGTTCTTGTTGACCGCATAGAAGATGGTTCCGGTCGCGCGGCCGAAGTCGTCGCGATCGTTCCCCGGCAGGATGTCGACCTGGCCTTTGAGATTCTCGGGCAGCGCCTCGAACACCTGCTGCGCCGTCGATCCGGTGGTGCCTTCAACGATGCGGAACTGGAGCTGCGCGGTCGTCTTGATGATGTCCTTCACGCGCGCGGGATCATCGACGCCCGGCAACTGAATGACGATGCGATCCTCGGCTTCCGGCACGATGATCGGCTCGGTGACTCCGAGAGCGTCGACACGGCGGCGAATCGCTTCGACGGCCTGATCGACCGTGTCGCGCTGCAGATCCTTCTGCGCCAGCCCCTTCATCGTGAAGCGGAGCTCGTTGCCGACACGCGTCACCTCGAACGACGGGAGGAAGTCGCGCCCGATGCGCTCGTATTCGGCGGTGGTCACGCCCGCGGGCGGAGTGGCGATGAACGCCGTGTCGCTGACGCGGCGCGTGGTCGGGACCGGAATCCCGTTCGTGCCCGCCTGCGTCTTCAGCGAGTTCATGGCCTGATCGACTTCGAGGCGGGTGGCCTCGTTGACGTTCACCTTCATGACCAGGTGAATGCCGCCTTTGAGGTCGAGGCCGCGCTTGATCGGCTCGGGGTTGTTCTTGGTCGGGATGATGGCTGCGGTGAACACCACCAGCACGGCCAGGATCAACGCGATTTTCCAAACGACATTTCTGTTCAAGGGTCTTCCTCCAACGCGCTCTTGCCCCCCTCACCCTACCCTCTCCCCCGCGGGGGAGAGGGCGAGGGTGAGGGGGCTTCGTATCAGGATTCGGATTCCCCGGGTGCCAGGCCGGAGATCGCGGAGCGCGTTACCTTCACCTTCACGTTTTCGGCGATTTTCAGGTAAACGGCGTCGGGCTCAACACCCTGGACCGTCCCGTAAATCCCGCCGGTCGTAATCACCCGGTCGCCTTTCTTGAGCGAGCTGAGCATTTCCTGCGTCTTCTTGCGCTGCTTGTTCGCCGGCGCGATGACCAGGAAGTAAAAAACGAGGCCGATGGCGACGATCGGCGCGAACTGTACGAGCGCCGAGGCGGCGCCGCTACTTTGAAACAAAGCTATCGCATTCATTGATTTTTCCCGGTTGTCTCACGAGCTACGATCCCTTCTCGCCGCTCGCGACCCGTGACAGGAATGCTTCGCGGAAAGACCCGAAAGAATTGGACGCGATAGCCTGCCGGATCGCCCGCATCAAGTCAAGGTAGTACGAGATGTTGTGAATGGTGTTGTAGACGGACGCGGCGATCTCGTCGTTCACGTAGAGATGCCGGAGGTACGCCCGCGAGACGGTCGTGCAGGTCGTGCAGCGGCACTGCGGATCGAGCGGCCGCTGGTCCTCGGCGAACTTCGCGTTCTTGATGTGAATCTTCCCCTCGCTCGTGAACAGCGAGCCGTTGCGCGCGTTGCGCGTCGGCATCACGCAATCGAACATATCGATACCCGCCGCGACGCCGTTCACGAGATCCTCCGGCGTCCCCACGCCCATCAGATACCGCGGCTTGTCGCGTGGCAGCAGAGGTGCGGTGTGATTCACGACGTCGAACATCTCTTCCTTCGGCTCGCCGACCGAGACGCCGCCGATGGCGATGCCGTCGAAGTCCATCGAGGCGATTTCTTCCACGCTGCGTTTGCGCAGGTCGAGATGAACGCCGCCCTGCACGATGCCGAAGAGCGCGGACGCTGCACCGGCAGGTGCGTAGACAACGTCGCGCGCGGACAGCGAACGCTTCGCCCAGCGGTGCGTGAGCAGCATCGACTTCTCGATCTCGGCATGCGACAGCCCGTACGCCGGACACTCATCGAAGGCCATGGCGATGTCGACACCCATGCGCGTCTGGATCTCGACGGCGCTTTCCGGACTCAGGAAATGCGCGGAGCCGTCGATGTGGCTGCGGAACTCGACGCCTTCCTCGCGGATCTTGCGGATCGACGCGAGTGAGAAGAGCTGGAACCCGCCGGAATCGCTGAGGACGGCGCGATCCCAGCCCATGAACTTGTGGACGCCGCCGAGCTTCTCGAGCAGGTCGACGCCGGGCCGGAGCATGAGGTGATAGGTGTTGTTGAGGATGATGCTCGGATCGAGGCGCTGCAGCTGGTCGGTGGTCAGCGACTTCACCGACGCACGCGTCCCAACAGGCATGAAGACCGGCGTCTGAATGACGCCGTGGCGCGTGTGGACCTCGCCCAGACGCGCGGCGCCGTCCGTGCCGAGGATGTTGAAGGTAATGCGCGACACTACTGAATCTTCATCGTCTCGACGCGCACGGTCGACGGCAGGCTCAACGCGAACTTGCTCGGCGGAACCGTCTCGTTGATGCGCAGGTTCGTGAACTCGTAGCGGGTGATGTCGCCGTCACCCTCGACGTACTCGATCTTCGAGGTCAGGTACGTGGTCTTGTCGATCCAGAGCTTGATGCGCTGCACGCGCTTGGAAACGGCGCGATTTTTCGGGGTGAGGTCGAGCACGAACGTCGACTTCGACTTCGAGTCGGTGAACGTGAAATCGAAGTAGCGGGCCAGCTCGTCGATGGCGCCGGTCGCGCCCATGTACTTGAAGATGCGATCCTCGAAGCGCTTCACGTCGATGCGCTCGGCCTTGTTCAGCTCGGGGTAGTACGTGGTCAGGAATCCGCCGGCGATGACCATCTGCACGCGCTTCGGCGTGTTGTAGATCCAGAGGACATTGCTCGGCTTCGAGTAGGTGAACGTGCCGGTGGAAACCTCAGGCTTCGCCATCAGCGCGAGCTCTTTCTCCTGCCGGAAATCGGCCTGCAGCGTGGCAGTTTTCTTCTGCTGTTCCTGCACCTTCTTGATGACCTGAGCGAGCGTGACGGGCGGCGCCGCGTGAAGCGGTGCGGCCGCGACGAGCGCGCCCAGAAACAGGATGCTGGACGCTACAGTGGATTTCGGGGTGGACATGGGCCCGTGAACCAGCACGGAATGACCGAAAATTTCCCGTGTATACTCTCGGAAACGCGAGGTTATTGATGAAAAGACTGCTGGTTACGCTTGCGCTCGCAATGATCGCCGTTTCATCGAACGCCGCGATTCAGTATGAGTTCATGCTGAAGAACACCTCGGACGACGACGCAAGGGGCTCGGCCGACATGACCGGACGTGCCACGGTCGACGGTTTCCGCTCGCGCGTGGAGTTCCTCTCCGGCTCTCTTTACCCGCCGAACACGTACGTTCTCTCGACCGACTCGACCGGCCGCCTGTACTTCGTCGACCCCGCCAAGCAGTGGTACACCGAGATCAACACCGCCGGCATCGCTACCGCCCTCGGCGCTTCCAGCATCAAGATCGACAACCTGAAGTCGAACTTCGAAACGCTAGAAGACAAGAAGAAGATCGCAGGCCATGAGACCAGCCATCACCGCGTCACGCTCGCGTACGACATCACCGTGACGATGAAGACCATCCCGGTGAAGCAGCACGTCGAGACAGAGATCGAGTCGTGGACCACGGACGCATTCGGCGACGTGCCGCAGAACTTCCTCTCGCGCGGCATGCGCACCGGCAACGCGGACCTCGACCGACTGCTCGATGCTGAGTCGTCCAAGGTGAGCGGCTTCCCGCTGCGCCAGCTCGTCACGACGCGGACGTTCTACGACAAACCCGCGCGCACGAAGATCAACCGCCCCAGCACGCGCACGATCACCCGCGAGACGTGGGTGACGAAGATCCAGCAGACCGAGGTTTCGCCGACGCAGTTCACGATTCCGGTGTCGTATCGGCGCGCCGAACAGGGCGAGGCGCCGAAGACGCAGACGCAGACGCTGACGTTCGATCCTCCCACGAAGTAAGTTCCTCGGGTTCCTCGGGTTCCTCGGGGTTCCTCGGAGTCCCTCGGAGTACCCTCGGAGGGGATAGAGGCGATCGCTCTCCTCCGAGGAACTGCGAGGGACTCCGAGGAACCCGAGGGACTCGGTAGTGTTACCATCCGGCCCGGAAGCCGGTTCTACATAGATGAGACTTCGCGCCTTCGGGAGACGTCTGGGTGGGGTGGTGAAGCGGCCGCGGGTGTACGTCGCGCTGGCCGTTCCCTTCGCCGTCCCGTTCTTCCTCGCCGCGGTTCGTTCGCAGCCGGAGTACGGCATGGTCGCGCGCGGCGCGCTGGCTCCTCCTCCCGCCCTTCGCTATCACGATCTCCGCCAGCCGTTCCAGACGCAACTCCCCGAACACTCGCTGATCCTCACCATCGAGAAGAACGACACGCTCGACAAGGTTCTCGTCGGCGGCGGTCTCTCACGCCGTGAGAGCGCACAGCTTTCCCAGCAACTCGCGGGCTCGATCGACGTGCGCCGCCTCCGCCCGGGTCACATGGTCCGCTTCCACTACGACCAGACCGGCTCGGTCGACGCGGTGCAGATGAAGATCACCGGCTGGGGCGAAGTTGGCGCGATGCGCAACGGCACGACGTTCGACGTGAAGACGCAGCAGGCTGAGATTCGCGAGGTTGAGACCACGATCTCCGCCAGCGTCAATCGCTCGCTCTACGAAGCATTGCGCGAGGCGGGTGAAGGTCCGCAGATCGTGCAGCAGCTCATCGATGTGTTCCAGTGGGACATCGACTTCTTCGAACTGCGCAAAGGCGACTCGTTCAGCTTCGTCGTCACCAAGCAATACGCGGGCACCGATCTCGTCGGCTACGGCCCCGTCACCGCCGCGCGTTTCACCCATCGCGGCATCACGTATGAAGCCTTCCGCCACGAGATGCCGGACGGCCGTGCCGGCTATTACGCCGCGGCCGGTACGCCTCTGCGCAAGCAGTTCATCAAGTCGCCGCTGAAGTTCTCGCGCGTGACGTCGGGCTTCACGAAGAAGCGCTTCCATCCGGTGCTCAAGTACTTCCGCCCGCATTACGGCGTCGATTACGGTGCACCGGTCGGCACTCCTGTCATGACGACCGCCGATGGCGTAGTCGTCGAGGCGCGCTACAAGTCCGGCGAAGGCAACTTCATCCGCGTTCGCCATTCGTCGCGCATCGATACGTGTTACCTGCATCTCTCGCGTTTCGCGAAGGGACTCAAGAAGGGCACGCGCGTTACGCAGGGCGACGTCATCGGCTACGTCGGCATGACCGGGCTCGCCACCGGACCGCATCTCGACTATCGCGTGTCCGAGAACGGCAAATGGCTCGACCCGCTGAAGCTCAAATCGATCACACCCGATCCTCTGCGCGGTGAATCGCTGCGCCGCTTCCGCTCCAGCGTGGCTCGCCTGCAGCCGCATCTCGCGGCGCCGGAGCTCGCCATGGAGAAAAAAGCGGTACCGCAGCGGGCACTCTTCTAGCAGAATCGCGCCTACCCATATGAACAAGGTCATCGTCCGGGCGCCGGTGCGCGCCGATCTCGCTGGGGGAACCCTCGATCTCTGGCCGCTCTATCTCTTCCACCCCGGCGCGCGCACGGTCAATGTCGCGATCTCGTACTACGCCGAATCCGAAGTCTGCGAGACGGGCGCGAGCGGCATCGAGATCCATCTCACCGATCAGCAATACAAGCAGCGCTACGAGTCGCTGCAGGAGATGGCGGCCGATCCGAAAGCGGCGCTGCTGCATCGCGCGCTCGAGCACTTCAAGCTCAGCGGCATTCGCATCACCACCCGCACCGATGCGCCGCGCGGCTCCGGCCTGGGCGGTTCATCCGCGTTGTCGATCACGCTCGTGCGCGCGCTGTCGGAAATGGCCGGACAACCGATCGAAGGCGAAGATCTCATCTTCCTCGTCCGCGATCTCGAAACGCGTCTCCTCGGCGTTCCTGCCGGAATCCAGGATTACTACCCGCCCGTCTTCGGCGGCCTCGGCTCGCTGCATCTCAATGCCGGCAAGCCCGCGCGTCATCCGCTGCAGACGCAGCTCGGCGATCTCAGCGCGCACATGCTGCTGCATTACACCGGCATCGCACATTTTTCGGGGACGAACAACTGGGAGATGTACAAGCGCCACGTCGACGGCAAGAAGAAAGTGCAGAAGGGCTTCGCGAAAATCGCGGAGATCGCGATCGAGATGGAGCGCGCGCTAGATGCCGGCAACTTCGAAGGCGCGGGCGTCGCGCTGCGCAAGGAGTGGGAGCATCGCAAGGCGCTGATCGACGGCATCTCGACGCCGGAGATCGACAGCGCGATCGACGCCGCACGCAACGCGGGCGCGTGGGGCGGCAAGGTGTGCGGTGCAGGCGGCGGCGGATGCATCGTGTTCCTCTTCCCGCGAGAGAAGCGCGCGGAGATCGTGCATGCGCTGTCCACGGTTCCGGGTCGCGTGCTCGATGCTGCGCCGGTCGCACACGGCTTGATGCTCGAGCACGACCGCGATTCGAGTGCGGCGCCGCCACTGCGCACGCGCATGCACACGCGGCCGGGCGCGAGCTCGCTCGAACAGCTTTACGTCGCGGGCGGCAATGGTCCTTATCGTCCGTACGTGCTCGCCGAAGGCATCGTCACGCATGTCGAGGGTCGCAGCGGTTTGCATCTGCAGACCGCGCGCGCGTACGTCGCGCCGATCGCCGCGACCGATGGACGCGTGTTGTGGCATCAGGCGTCGCAGATCGATTCGGAGAAGCTGCCCATTCACGCGGTGCCGGATCCGGAGCGGCAGCTCGAGATCGGCATCTCACCCGAGGCGCTGGTGCAGAACGCGGCGCAGGGCGAGGAAGGGTTCAAGCAGTTCCTGGAACAGAGTTCGCGGCTGCAGATCTTTCATAACCCGACGTTCGGTCTGTTCTCCGAGCCCACGGAAGCGCGCGCGGCGTTCATCCAACGCTGCATGGAAGCGGCCAGCCGCCAGCTCGAGGATGAGCAGGAGCGGCTGGAGAGCACGTTCCGCCGCCGCATCGATCAGCTCCGCGAGCGTTCCGAGCGCGAGCAGCGCGAGATCGACGACGGCGACGAAACGTTGCGCGGCGAGAAACAGGAAGTGAATCTGTCGTGGGGGCAGACGCTGTACAACATCACCAGCGGCCGCCGCACCGCCGTCGCCGACGCGCCGGTGTCGGTGCGCGAGACGGATTACCTCGACAACATCGCGCAGATCCAGAAGGCGTGGGACCGCGAGCTGGACACGCTGCGCGACGACCTGACGGCGAAGGCGAAGTCGATCGAAGAGATCTCGGTGGTGCCGACCCAGAAGAACATCGAGGTCACGAAGTACGTGATCCTGTGGGCCGCGGGATTGCCGTAGCGCCCCGACGGGTTACGGCACGAGCGCGTGGTAGGATCGCGCGCTGAGTCGGGCAGTAGCGCAGCCTGGTAGCGTACCTGAATGGGGTTCAGGTGGTCGGGGGTTCAAATCCCCCCTGCCCGACCAACATAAACCCCAATCCCCCCAACAGCTTACCGGCTCTCTCGCAATCGGCGGAAACGCCAATAACCCCTTTTGCGCCTAGTAGCGCGCCTAGTCGTGACACTACCAAGGCTTCCGCCGCGGGTATTGGATCGACTTCGCCCGAGTCGGATTCCGCCCGCACGAGCCCTGCGACGATCGCTGCGGAGGATTCCGATGAGCGAATTCGTCGCACGGCACGTGCTCGCGGCCGAACTCGGCGTACAGACCCAGACCATCGCGAAATGGGAGCGGGACGGGTGGTTCCCGGAGCCGGTCCACCGGATCTCCGACCGCCTGATTCTCTACCGGCGAACGATGGTGGACGCCGCAATCGCGAAGCGGCGCGAGCGCACGAGGAAGCGCCAGCCGCCGCAGCGCGTCGCGTGAAGCCGCGGAAGCGCTCCCGGACGCTCGCGCAAGGTCTCGTCTACGACGAGGCAACGCGTACGGCGAAGATCTCGATCTACGTCGAAGGGCGGAAAGGCGCAACGCGAATTCGCCGCACGGTTCACGACGTCTCGAAGGACGAGGCCATGCAGGCGCATGCCTCGCTCCGCGCGAAAGCGAATCGGGGCCGCGAGAAACCGTCCGTTGTCGCGCCCACGTTGCAGACGTTCTTCGATGCGTACTTTGACCTGATCGCCGAGCGCATCTCTGCATCCACGGCGAGCAGCTATCGGCAAACCGCGGAACGCTACCTGCTCCCACGGTTCGGTGCGTGGCGCCTCTCGGACATCACCGCTGGCGCCGTGAACGTCTGGCTCCTCGAGCTCAAGCGCGAGCGTCGTGCCGCGCGCCTTCCGCCGCTCGCCGGCGCGACGCTCAACGGCTACGCGAACATCCTCCGCGCGGTCGTGAACTACGCTGTGCGCTTCGACGTGATCGAGGAGAGCCCTTTCCGAAAAGCGTTCGATCGCGAGAAGGTGAACCAGCCGACGAACGAGCTGTCGGAGTCCGAGTGCGCGGCGTTTCTCGGCGCGTTCAACGACCGCGAGGCCTTCGTCGCGCGTCTTCACGCGAACTACCGGCGCGGCGAGGTTGCCGCCTGCGACCGCTACAAGACGCCGCGCGTCTTCGGCGGCAGCATGCGGTGGGACAGCGATGCCGCGAACGAGTACTGGGAGCGCTTTCGCGCGCTCCGCCCGTTCTTCGTCGTCGCGCTCACCACCGGCCTTCGGCTCGGGGATCTCTGCCGGCTCTCCTGGAAGGACGTGCGCTGGACCGACGGCTGGATACAGCTCGTCATGGAGAAGACCGAGCGCGAGGTCGTCGTCCCGATCAGCGCCGCGTGCGAAGCATCGCTCCGCGAGTGCCGCGCACGGCCGGTCGTCGGGGAGTGCGTCTTCGTCGATGAAGCGGGCGCGCCGCTCTCCGTCACCCGCATCCGTCGGACGTTCGCCATCGCCAAACAACTCGCCGGCATCACGCGCAAGGTTCGGTTCCATGATCTCCGCCACACCTACGGCTCCTCGCTCGCGTCGGAGGGGCTTTCCCTCGCCATTATTTCGAAGGTCATGGGGCACACCGACCCCACGACCACTGCCCGGTACGCACGCCCGGATGCGCGCGTGCTCATCGCCGTGCGCGAGGTCTTGAACCGCCGCCACGGCGACGGTTCGGAGTCGCGATGACCTTCAACCAGAACGAAAGGATGCGTGCACGATGCACCTACAACCTCTCCGGTCACCCCTCCGGTTCTACAACCGGAGGGGTGGATTCTCCTCGTCGTATCGCGTTCCTCGCCGTAGTTCGCAGAGACCGCAGTACTTCCGCGATGCGGCTGCGGCCGACGCCTCTGCGGCTTTTCTCACGACTTATCCCTTCCCGCCGCTCCGCCACGAACACGGCGAGCACGCTTCCGCCTGTAGACCTCCCGCGCGCCAGCAGCGCCCGAGCTACAATTCCATGAGCCGACCCATGCAGCAGACCGCGCTCGCTTTCCATCTCGCCGAGGACTTCCTCCGCGGCGTCTCTCCGCTCCGCGAGCTCGGCGCGTACGAGTGGCTGTGGGCGCAGCCGGGCGCGACCTTCAAGACGCTCGCGAACAAGTTCCGCGCGGACAAGCGGCCCTCCGACTTCGTTCCTTCCGACATCGCGGACGCGACCGCCGCCGAAGCCCGCGATGTACTCGGCGCGCACGGCGTTTCGCAGTTCGGCGTGCAGCTCCGGCAAAGCTACGAGTATCCGCAGGTGCTCCGCGACGCGCGCTACCCGCTGGAGCTTCTCTACTTCGTCGGCACCTGGAACTTCATCGAATCCGATGCGGTGGCGGTCGTCGGCACCCGGAAGGCATCTCCCGACGCGCTCGCGGAAACCGACGCCCTGGTTCGCGCGCTCGTCGCCGAGGACTGGACAATCGTCTCCGGCCTCGCGGATGGCATCGACACGCAGGCGCACACCTCCGCGCTCGACGCCTCCGGCCGCACCATCGCGGTGATCGGCACACCCATTTCCGAAACCTACCCGCGCGCGAACGTCGAGCTGCACGCACGCATCGCCCGCGACTTCCTCGTGATGAGCCAAGTCCCGGTGCTTCGCTATTACCGCCAGACCTGGATGCAAAACCGGGCATTCTTCCGCGAGCGAAACATCACTATGACCGCGCTCACCCGCGCGAGCATCATCGTCGAAGCTGGCGAGATGTCGGGCGCGCGGATCCTTGCGCGCGCCGCGGTCGAGCAGGGCCGCCCGCTCTTCATTCTCGATCGCTGCTTCCGCGACCCCGCGGCCCGTTGGCCGCATGCGTTCGTCGAACAGCACGGTGCTGTCCGCGTCCGCGACCATGCCGAGGTGCTGGGGGCCCTGGGTGTTCGTCGCGATCGATGACCTCCTCCGTCCGCTCTACCCACACCTCACCGCCACCGACCAGTGCTACTTCCTCCGGGAGTACACCGCGGGCCGCGGCTACACCGGCAGTGAGACGAATCACCTCATCCTGAACCTGAAGAAGCCGCCCGACCGGCGCGGAAAACCCGAGTGGCGTTACAAGGAGCGCGCGATCGAGCAGGTCGCCCGCGAGTTTCGTGCCTCCGTAAATCTCGCAGCACTCCGTCGCGTCACGCTCGTTCCCATGCCGCCCTCCAAGGCGAAGCGTGATCCGCTCTATGACGACCGCATGCTTCACATGCTCCGTGTGATGGACGAGGAGCACTTGCTCGATATCCGCGAGTTGCTCGCCATCCAAGACAGCACCGACGCTGCGCATACGACGACCACGCGCCCGACGGTCGCGGCCCTGATCGCGAATCTCGAAGTCGACGACACACTCGCGCACCCCGCACCGCGCAGCATCGCGCTCGTCGATGACGTGCTCACGACCGGCGCGCACTTCGTCGCTGCGAAGACGGTGCTCGCGACGCGGTTTCCCGGTGTCCCGATTCGCGGCTTGTTCGTAGCGCGTCGTGTCTTCGACGATGAGACACTCTGACGCTTCTCGCGACTTCGACCCGTTCCGATTCGCCTCGGCTCTAGCGGTCCAGAGTTCGTTCGATGCTCGTCCGTGAAGGACAGCGCATCAGAAAGGAACGCACCGCATGAAAGCTCTCGTACCTGTCCTGTCACCTGTCGCCTCGTACGAGGCGACAGGTGGTTCGGCGTGGAGGCCGCGCCGTATATCTGCTAACTCGCTACGTGCACGAGACGTTGCCGGTTCTTCACCTCCCGGCTCGCACGACACTCGTTCGCACGACTTACCCCCTTCCCCGACCTCCCCGCACCGGCGCCGTGCTCTCCGTATCGCCGCCCTGCTCCCGCTCCTCGCCTGCGTCACCGCATGCGCCGCGAACGATGCGGCCGCCTCGCACTTCCTCGTGGTGAAACTGCCGGCGAGCATCGCGCTCCTCCTTCTTGCCGGCGTCGGCTGCGGCCTCGCGGGCTTCGGGCTCGGGCTCGTTATCGCGCTGCAGTTTCTTCGCGCCGCGAACCGTGCCGCGAGCGACTACCACCGATCCCAGATCGCCCGCGTCCTCGGCGCATCGAGTTCCGTTCACGCGTCCGTTCAGGAAGTGCTCTCCATCGTCCACCGGCGCACGCAGGAGCTCCAGCGCCTCGTCGCGATGCTCCAGAAGGGCGGTGCGCGATGACGACGGCGCTCACCGTCCATCAACCCTCCGCCCTCGCGCGCAACACCGATCCGCCATCGCCGGCGCAAGAGACTGCACAGCGGATCGTCGAACAGGCCGCCTGGGGCCGCCTCTCGCCGAGGCACGCCGGCAACCTCCGGCGCGTCTTCGAAGACGTCGAGCATGTCGCCCAATCGATCCGCCGCATCGCCGACCACGGCGACCGGATGGCCGCCGGAGCCGCCGCGTGCGCACGGGACATTGCGGAGTGCGAGGCGGCGGTCGCGCGCTATCAGGCTGCGGCCGCCGCAAGCGAAGCGGAACGCGCCGAAGCGGAGGAACGCGCCAAGCTCGCCGCGGACGTCGTCCAAAAAGAAGCCCGCGTCCGCGGCCTCACCGCCGACGTGCGGGCGGAAGAGCTCGAAATCCGGCTCGCGTCGCTCAAGGCGCAACGCGCCCCGGTTCCGGCAGCCGCGACGCGCGAGGCCGCCCCGCGGAACTCCTCGGCGGCGACGCCCACCGACGACGACGCGCTTCTCGCGCGCCTCTCTAGGGAAGCCGCCTCGGTCCTCCGAGAAGTCCAAGCGGGGGTCGTCCTCACCGACCCGCGGCACCCGTACCACGCCTTCGCCGGATGCCTCTACCTGCGCGCGCGGCTCGACGGGGACGATGCGCATGCGGCCGCGATGCGGGCGCGGGCCGAACTGATCGCACACATGCGCGAGGACCATGAGTTCACGCCTGCGGAACGCAAGGCCTTCCGCCGCGAGTACGAGGATCTCAAGAAGCGCCTCGACGCAAAGGCGGATACCCGCCAAGGCGCGACGCTCCTCTCGATGATGCAGCATGTTGGCGCGGCGAGCGCGCCTGGAAACGGGAACGGTGTCCAGTGACGAGGCGCACGCATGATCCACGGGCTCCACGCGCGCGTTCGGGCGCTCCCTCCCGTCTCCCCGCGGATGCCATCTACCTCGGGACGAACGTGCGCACCGGCGCGCCGTTCTCCCTGCCGCCAGACGCCTTCACGCGCGGCGTGCATCTCCGCGGCGCGATCGGCGCCGGGAAGACCTCTCTGATTCGGCAGATCCTCGTGGCGCTCGGCATCGGGCGCTCGTTCGTCCAGTTCGACTACATCGGGACCGGCCACCGCGAGTTGCAGGCGTGGTTCGCGACGATGGCGACCTGCTCCGCCGTCGCCGAGCATCTGGCCGCGGCGCTCGCAGGCTCCACCGCCGCGTTCCTCCGGCGCGCGGCGTTTCTCACCGTCGGCACTCCGAGCCCGGCCGTCCGCTTCGATCTCCTCCGTCGCCGCAGGCTTCCGAGCGGACGCGTGGAGCCGCTGCGAGATGTGGTCTCGCGCGCCGTCGAAATCATGTTCGTGAAGCTCAACGACACCGAAGGCTCTCAACGCGTGCGCTTCCACCGCATCATGACGGCGGTCCTGACGGTGCTCGCCGCCGGCGGCAGGCCGATCGCCGAAGGACTCACGCTCCTCGACGATCCGCTGTACCTGAGGTTTCTCGACCGCGAGATCGAATCGCGCCGGTTCCGTACCTCCGATCGCGTCTTCCTCCAATATCAGCGTGCGGAGCTCGCGCACGTGCTCGCACTCCGGCCCGACGATCCGCGGAAGGGCTGGCGCGCGTTCCAGGACGAGACCTCTTCGACACGAAACGGCCTCGCGCCGTTCGCACCAGGCACCGTTCTCGGGGATCTCTTCAACGATGAGACCGTGCCGCTCGAGGATGTCGCATTCGGACGGATCTCCTTGAGCGTCACGAACCGCGCGGCCGAAGACCTCGTGAAAGCGCAGGCCTACCAGGCCATCCACGCGATGCTGCACGCGCTTTTTCTCCACCGCCCCGACCTCCCCGGCCTCCCGTGGCTTCCTGTCATCGTGGACGAGCCGTGGTGGATGCGCCGGAACCTCCCGAGCATCCTCGCCGTGTCGCGGAATCTCGGCGTCTCGTACTTCATCTCGCACCAGTCCGACGCCCAATGGCTCGATCTCGGCCTTCCGAATATGGGCCGCCAACTGCGGTCGCTCACGAACCTCGACATCACCTTCCGTCCGCCTACCTTCGAAGACGCGGAGGAAGAAGTGCTCAACACCCAGGAGATTCACCCGGACGGCCTCGTACAGCGCTTCTGGACGTCCGCCTCGAGCGACACCGACAACTCCTCGTCCACGATCTCGCGCTCGTGGGCACACGCGCTCCGATACTCGCCGTATGCGGAGTTCGAAGGCTCGACCGAGCACGGGACGCACGGAGAGGGTTCGACGTCGGGCTCCGGTTCTTCCACGAGCGAGCACGAAATCCTGAACGTGGTCGGCTTCGGGGATCAGGTGAAGTACCTCGCGCAAGCCGCGGCGAGGCGACCGCGATTCCAGGGCGTCGTCGCGCCGGACGGCGACGGCACCGAAGTGGCCTACGTCCCGGCGCCGGTCTTTCGCCCCTCGATCCAGGGCGTCCCGATCCTCGATCTTTTCCGCCGGGCGCAGCACGCGTCGTGGAGCGCGAATGCCGAAGCTCGCACCCTGTACGATCCGTGGAACCGGCTCGCGGCCGCAGAGATCGACACGAGCACGCTCCAGCCAGCTGCTGCGCCTCCTGCTTCAATCGCGCATGCCACGTCGGCGGCGCCGAGCACCAGCGCCGGGGCGACGGGCCAAGCCGCGGTGCCTTCATCCTCCGCAGGTCCTCCGAAGGACGCCCCTGCGTCGCCCGCTTCGCCGCCAACGTTCGCTCTCCCGCGTCCAACGCCGCGGGGCGAGCCGCAGAAGCGCTCGCGCCGGCGCCGCCGTCCGAAGCGCGGAGGCGCGCCGCATGCGTGAACGCCTCCACCGATCGCGCTTCCACCGCGATCCCGCGCTGGTGCCGCTCCGACTCGGGCAGAACGATCTCGTGCTCCTCCGCGATCTGTTCTTCTATCGCTTCGCGGACACGCGGTCGCTTGCGCGCACGTTCCGATGGGCAAACGGCGGCAAGGGTCTCCAGTATTTTTCGAAGCGCCTCTCGCAGCTCTGGAGAGCAGGGTACGTCGAGCGCTTCACGCCCGCGTTCAGCCGGTACGTGCATGGCTCTCGGCATTTCCTCTACACCATCGGATCAGGAAAAGCCTCTGCGGCTGCGCGCACCGGCCTGCGCCCAGACCTCGTCCTCGAGGACCGTTGGCGCGACGTGCTCGCGGAAGCGGCACCTGCGCGCCTTCTCGCGCGCGACGCGCTCCTCGCCATCGGGATCGACGGCGCGGAGATCAATCGGGTGCTGCACAACAACACGGTTGCAGCATTGCGGTTCATCTCGGGCGATACGTCGGGCGTGAAGCATCACGCGCTCGCGGCCGAGGCGCTATCTGCAATCTGGTTCCGAGCCCGCATGGAGGGGCATCAGGTCGAGGATATCCAGCCAGACGGCGTCGGCACCCTCTCGTTCCGCGAGCTGGAGCCGCACCGCCACCGTGATCTCGTTACCGCTGGTGGATTCATCATCATCAAGCCCGACTGCATGTTCATGATCGCCGGACAGCAGTACGCTCTCGAAGCGGAAACCGGCACGTCGAGCGCCGAGAATCTCTTTCTGAAGCTGCGCCGCTATGCGCGGCGCGTCTCCTTCGATCCGCACCTGCGGCTCCTCGTCGTCTGCGCCTCCACCTCGCACGCCGCCCGCGCCCGTGACATTCTCCAGCGCCTCCCTGCATTGTCGCCAGCGGCGGAGGTCCACGTCGCCGATGCGCCGTGAACCTCGCGCCCGTCACTCGATCATCGAGCGCGGTGTTGCTTGCGGCATCCCGCTCGACACACTCGCGTATGCCGCTCCTTCTTCTGCCGCCGCGACGTTCGCCGCCACCGCGATCGCCGCACCAAGCTCCCGAAAACATACTCTCGGAGAAAGGTGGAGGTTTCCACGATGACGCGCCGCGTTCCCGGGAGGCGTCCCGGGAACGCCGCCGATTGCCCCTGGAACGCGCTCGGGGAGAGACTCGTGACGTAATACAGGTCCTCGCACTCCAAGAACGGTTTGGCGATGAGCCACGGCAGGCGCTGGCCGGTCACGGGGTCGATGCCGGGGACGTGGCATGCGAACTCGCGCACGTCGCCGTCCCATCGCCGGAATGGAAGCAGCGCCCGGCCGTCGTCGTCGACGCGATACGCCGAGTGCAGTTGCCCGCCGTACACCGGTCCTGCGTGGACGGCATCGCCCCTGCGTGGCTCATGCGCCCGCGGATCGGCACACAGCTCAAACCCCAGGAGTAGAGCTTCGCAGTTCGGACAGCTCACAGCGACGTCACGCTGCATCGCGCACCTCCGCGTTCGGGATGCGCGTGCCGACATGGAACGCGCCATCGGCGCACGCGAGGAGAATGCACCGCGCGTCCGCGGTCTGGAAGGTCCACACGCGAACGCCGGTCACGGCGCTCGTTCGTTCGCGCGCATCGCCATCAAGGTATTGGCGGCAGCTCATGATGATGCCGAACGCTTCGCGCGCGGAGATCGGAAGGAAGGCGAGCGCCATCCCGCGAAAACTTGACGGAAGTACTGCGAATTTGCTTTTGTGAGGTCGGTCAATCCACGACATAGGAAGTTGCTCCTTGACTTGTGGTGCGACCCGGCGAGGCCGAGTCGTTCGGTCCAGCCGCAAGCTGTCGATTCGTGAGATCGACAGCTTGAAACTGGCCGGCCGTGAGCATGAGCCGGAAGCATCCCTAAACGGCACGCCCCGCCGAATATCGCGGTTTTACAGGGTCGCAAGAGTCACCAAACCCGTACGCAGTCGCACGGCCGCACCGGATAAGCGCAGACATTCGGGGACCGCTATCCACTGCGGGCGGTTTCTCGCACCGCGACGTGTGCGTTCGGACGTGCGGATGACGGCGAGCGCCATGCCGCCTCTGTCCTGTCATACCCACCTTGACGGAACTACGGCCTTCTGTTTCGATGTTTCGTCGGTCAATCCACTGTTGGTGGTGCGACCGGTGGACCGACTGGTTCGGGCCAGACGCACGCTGATGCCGCCGACCAGCCGCGTGAAACAGGGTTCCGGGGAACGAGCATGCCGTGAAGCGCCACCGCGATTCACCGAACCGGCGACGGCCGACGAAGGCTGTCGTTCCGGAGGGCACTCGTTCCATTTCGGCTCGCGCCACCGAAGCGAACACGGACGCACCATTCGAGGCGGTGGTCAGTTCCGCCGTGCGTGATCTTGCCACTCGCGACTTCCCGCGTGGCGGCGGGAAACGGCGGTTGCTCGAACCCCTGTTCGAGCTCTCGTTGCTGCAGCGCATCTACGTCCGCATCGCGCGGTGGATGGACGTAACGGGCGAGCGCGCAATTGTGCAGGCGGACGCGCTGCTCATTTCCAAGCTCGCGCCCGCAATCTTGGGCGATGTACGCGCGACGGCGGACATCAAGCAAACGATGTATCACTGGCGGCTCGCGCTGAAAGAACCCGTCAAAAGCGTTGGTATCGCGGCCGACCGCAGCGGCACGGTGACCTTCCACTACGCAGACGCGAACGGGAGTGCGCGCTTCTGGTTCGACGTGGCGGAGGATCAGAAACAGCCGCTCCTCACGATGAACGAGCACGCAGCTCCGATTGTCTCGCTCCAGACCGTCGTCGAGCAGACATCGCCGGAGCCGCCGTACAGCGTGTGGACGGATCGCCTGATTGCCGACGCCGCGCGCGGAAACGAGCGTGCGCGCGCGGCCGTCTCGCGTCTCAAACGCGTGACCTTTATCGCGCTGGTCGCGTTGGTAGTAAGCGTCGGCGTACCGCTCGCCCTCTCAGGAGAACTCCGCGCCGCCGCGTGGGATAAGATCATCGAACTCTACCAGCGCATCGTTGGCGCATCCGTCACGGCGACGCCTGAGATGCTGCGAAGCATCGACGTCTCAGCCAGTGGCGCCTGCGTAGAAGGTCGGCCGAACATTCGCCTGACATGGCGCGCTCGCGATGCCGTCCAACCGCCCTTGGTCCTCGTTCGAAACGGCGAGGTGATTCGGCGAGACCTTAACACGGTGACAGGTGTCTTCGATGATACCGATGTCGTTTCCGGTCGAACGTACTCCTACTTGATTGGGAAGCAGGTGCGGGACCGCTTCATTACCGGAACACCGATGACGACGAGAGGACCGGAATGTCCGACACGTTCCTTCGATATTCGAAGGATCGGATCGTTCCCGCTCCTTGCAGCCACGCCCGAGTCGGGCAACGCGCCGCTCACTGTTACGTTCGTGGCGGAATCGGATCAACGCAGCGACGCGTACACCTGGGATTTCGATGATCGCACGCGCGTGACGACGGTCCGCCGAACGGCAACCCACACGTTCGCCGAAGCAGGATCGTATGAGGTGACGTGCCGATCTCAGACCGGCGCCTACGTTGCGAAGGTGCGCATTTTGGTGTCCGGCTCCGCGGGGCCGCGTACCCCACTGGAGCTGCAACGGCTGTGGCATGCTGATCTCGCTACCGCAAGTCAATTCGGCGGAACGAATGAGACGGAGTTTGTTTTCCGGGTGCGGCCGATCGCGAACGTCGTGGCCTACCGCTGGTTGTTCGGTGACTGCAAGGCGCCGGTCGGGCACGCCGACGCATCAGCCGCGCAGATTGATTGCTTCACGCCACCAACGGCAAACCCGGAGATTCGATATCGGTTCGCCCGCGGCGGCGGGACTGAAAATGTCCACCTCATGATGATTTACGACTCGGGTGAGGTGGTGGTCCACTACCTAGGTTCCGTCTGGATTACAGCTCCTGACGATCCGCCCGAGACCGTGCGCGCTTCAGACGGGGACGGGCGCTGACTTCGACTTAGCGCGCTCCCCGCACACACGCAGCATGCACCGTGGCCTTGCGACGGAAGATTGCACAGCACGTCGGCTCCGCGCCGCATGGGTCTTTCTCAATTCCTATCCCCACCGCTATGTCGATCAGACTGCGATTCACCGGGAGCGTCTCGGACGCTCCGCGTAGCCTCACGTTCACCCGCAGCGGTACGCCGCGCTTCTGCTTTACCGTGCGGACCGGCGGTCTGCGCAAGCGAGCCTATCGCGTGACCGCCTACGGCCCTGCTGCGCGCTTCAGCGAACGGCATCTCCGTTCGGATGACCGCGTGCAAATCGAGGGAGCCTTTCTTCGGCGATCTCGCATCGTTGAGGGAGACGTCAGGGCCGACACCATCCGCCACATCAACGGATCTGTACCGCCTACGACGCAGTCGTCAACGCCGCGCATCGTCCCCAGGCGCCCCGCGCACGGAGCCGCGGGGCATTCTCGCCCGCTGCGCGATGCGCAGCGTGATGAGGCGCACTCCGCGCCCGACGCCGGGTTCGACGAGGCGCTCGCCGCGTTGATGCTGTAAGCGGGACTCGCGTCCCGAGGGGCGACGTAGCGTGCAATCTTCGTCGCCTCCTCTCTCGCCACTTGCGCCTACGGTCGTCCGGTCGGCCGCGTGGGTCCTCTTTCCCGCGCGGACGATTTCCACCGGCTCTACACCCTGTCTACACGCAAGAACGCTGTTCGACGTTGCTGTTCGGTGCGCGGGCGAGACCCTGCTGTATTCGTCCTGATACGACGATCGACGCCGCACTTCGACCCAGTGCGCATCCGCCGTTGCCTGGCGCGCGACGATGTGTGCGCGAGGCTCGTGAGATTGCACCGGCTGGACGCCAGCCGCTCACGGCGTTCTTTCTCAACTTTCACCCCACTCCCATGCGCAGCGTGAACAAAGTCATCCTGGTCGGGCATCTCGCGGCAGACCCCGAGACCTCGACAACATCGAATGGTCGGACCCGTGTGACATTTCCCATCGCCACTCATCGCGACACCACGTCCGAGGGAGCGAAGAAGGAGGTCACCGATTATCACCGCGTCGTCTCCTGGGGAAAACTCGGCGAGATCTGCGGCAAGTACTTGGCGAAAGGCCAAGGCGTCTATGTCGAAGGCATGGTTCTCAACCGTGCCTACGAGAAGGACGGCCAGCGCCGCTACGTCACCGAGATCCGGGCGGACGAGGTGAACATGCTCACCTGGAAGAAGCAGAGCGGCGTGACGAAGGTTGCGCTCGAGGAGCCTGAAGGTTCCGACATCGCATAGCTTCTGGGAGCGGGCGCTCTGGTGCAATCTCACGCCCGCACCCACTTCGACGAATTCGGGTCGCGTCTTCGATCCCTGTGGTCTGCTCTTTCCCGCGGACGACTTCCACGTTCCGACGACTGCGTTTGGGCAGCCGCCTCTTTGAAAACCGACAGCGACACGCACACCGATCGCGTCCTATCTCTTTCTGCTTCTTCTCTATGGATTCCTCTCGCTATACCCACGTACTTCTTGATGACGACTCGGGGGAAGCCATCGGCGCAATTCGCGACATAGACGAAACCCCCGACGGCGCGCTTTTCGGCGTCGTCCGACGGTTCGATCTCGACGAGCCGGAGACCTACCTCTGGCTCGAAGGCTTGAACGTCATCCGGCTCACGGATGCTGCGCCTCATGTGCGGAAGCACGTCGCCTGGGCGCTCGACCACGAGCTGGCTGTATGACCACCACGCGCCAGCCGGAGCACTCCTATCGCATGACGTTGACGCCCTGCCCGCGCTGCAAGCTTCAACCCGGGAGTCAGGCATGGCCCACGCCCTGGCTTCAGGAGATCACGATTGCGGACGGTCTGCAGTCGGTTCACGCCTTGGTCTGCCGGCGACCGGCCTGTCATTTCGCCGAAATCGTCGGCCTTCGCGGCGACGCTGCCACTGCGTTCGTGCGGCGCGCATGGCTGCGGAACGCGATCGCGCGGCATCCGCTTACCTTCGCCGCCGCGGCCATCGTGAACGGCGTTGCGGTCGGCCTCGTGCTCGCGCTTACATAAACCTCTCGGTGCGGCATTGATGTGGAAGTCGTTCCGCACCTTCACGGCAGCATGAGTCGAAGCAGGCGGGAGACCGTCGCAAGATGCTCGACGTCCGAGCCATCCACGGGCATCCCGGCGAAGCGAAACTGCCCAGCGGGTCCTTCGACGCGGACGAGCTTCGATCCACCGTCGACCGCGACGAGCACGAGGTGCCCTGCGCGGAGCGGCTGCCCGCGTTCGAGGATCAGGATATCCCCGCGCAGCATCCCCTCCTCCGCCATCGTGTCGTCCTTCACGCGGTGCACAAACGAAGTCGCCGGCCGCGGCACGAGGACTTGCGCGAGGTCGATGGGATCGGTGTCGAGGTGGTTGATGGATCGGGCAAAGGCCATGCGGGTGGGGTGAGAGACCTCTCCACTATGGGGTGTGGATGCTCACCACGCAACCCGAACCGGATCATGCGCCGCGGGTCCGCGTACCCATGCCGTTCTCTCCCGGCGCGGCGAAATTGACCTTCACTGCACCGTGATCTGGATGCTCGCGCTCGCGGGTCCGCACGGCGTCTGCACGGTGAGCGTCACCGTATCCGTGCCTGCGCGTGTCGCCGTGTAGGTGTGCCGCGTCTCAGGAAACGGAGAGTGCACGGGACCGCCGAGGGCGTTTCCGAGCGCGGACGAGACGCTTCCGACTTCGCCGTGCCGCTCCTGGGTGATGTAGGAGACGTAGTTGCTCTGGCCGACCGCGAGCGTCGTCTGGCCCGCAGTGAACGACTGGATGATCGGCTGCGCGCAGTTCCAGACGGTCTGCGTGGTTCCGATGCCGTCGATCCCACACGCGCTATCGCCGTAGAGCGTGAAGGACGCTTCTCCGGCGCGGGTCGGCTCATACAGCGTCTCAATCTCGCCGTTTGCCGACCGGACGCCGGAAGACGGCGTGAAGTGGCCGTTTTCGGTCTCGATCCACCAGCGCGTGATTGAAGGGCTGGCGAGAAACGTCCAACGCTGTTGCTGCCCGAGCGCGGCGCGACTGTACGACTGCCCGAGATCGACTTCGGGCGGCTCGCCCGTGCAGCGCGGAATCGAGAGCGGGACGACGACCGCGCCGCAGCGCCCGAAGACGGTTAGGACCGGCTCCGCGGGAACGGACGCGAAGTAGACGCGGGTAGTGCCGCCGAAGGTGCTCACGCCTGCCAGCGGGTCGTTCTGAAAGGATTCGGCGCCCTCGATCGACCAGGACGTGCCGTGCTCGTACGTGAAATGGAGGCTCGTAATGCCGAAGGGAACGAGCATCGCGTGCTCGCCCGAGAAACTCGTGATCTCGGGACCGGGCTCGATCGCGACCGTCGCGGACGCCTCCGGCCCGATCCCGCAGGTGGTCGCGATCGCGTGGAAGGCCGTCGCCTCGCGGACCGTCACCATCGTCGAGCCGGATGCCGGGAGATCGCAGGCGATGCCTTGAAGGTGGACACGGGCTGTTGGCTCCGAGGCCTGCCACGAGATGCGCACGCGGTCGCCCACGCAGGTGGTTGGCTCCACGATGAGCCGCACGGTTGGATTCGATGTGCAAGGCGGTCCGCCCTTGCCGACCGCGCGGCGCCGGGTCTTCGGGCGGGTGAGGGGGTAGCAGGCGGCGGTGGCATCCGCCTGATCGGATCGCTCCTCGGGCGAGCGTCTGTCGCCGATGGCCTCGGAAGCGTGGACAACGGCATGCTCCGCACCTTCAACGACGCTGCCGATGAGCATGAGAACAGTTACCACGACGACCCGAGATCCGACGGCCACTCGCGCACCTCCACCTAAACACGGTCCACCTATAAAGTGTAGAGGGTATGCCACCTAAAATGTGCAATGCAAGCCGTGGCGCGGCTGAATCCGTTGCGGCTGTTTGGCGCCCGCGTGCGATCCCTTCGCATCGAACGCGGGTATTCCCAGGAGAAGCTGGCGGAGCTTTCCGGCCTCCATCGAAATTACGTTGGCGACGTGGAGCGCGGAGCCCGGAACGTCGGATTGCTCAACATCCTCCATCTCGCGCGAGCGCTCGGGGTGCTTCCGAACGAGCTGCTGGACTCCTTCACCAGCACGGAAATGAAGAGACTCCCCAGCAAGGCAGAGCTTCCCGCACGGCGCGACGAGAAGTGATGACGGCGACACGACTAGTGCCGGTGCGGAATGTCTACGACGGGGCCGGAATCTCTCCCCTCGGCGAAGAGAGCACGAGGAGCTGAGGCCCATTGGCGCCTTTCAGCAAAAGCGTCAATGATCCTTCTCCCTTAGCCGGCCCGCCGTCCTCATGTCGTGGGTAGGCGGCTTCTCGCCACGGCCATAGCTTCTCTCTTGCTCCGTCAGCTAGACTTGCAGCACACTACTTCCGAACACAACGCTTCCGGCGTGCATCATCGAGAGGGCGGGCTGCCGAAGAAACCGATTGCGGATCGACGCGATACAATAGGCGACCGCCTTGGCGGGTCCGCTCGGATCGGTGTGGTCGATTTTTTCAGCGGATGCGGTGGTACGAGCGCGGGACTTCGTGCCGCCGGCATGGACATCGTTGCTGGCATCGATATCGACCGTGACGCCGCCAGCACCTTCACCCACAACTTCCCTGAAGCGAAGTTCATTCGGGCAGACATCACGAAGCTCAAGACGAACGCGCTGCGGCCGTTCATCGACGACAGCCGGCCGCTTCTCTTCAGCGCTTGCGCGCCATGTCAGCCCTTCTCAAAACAACGACGAGGCCGTGCCGCGGGCGATACACGCGTACCGCTGCTACTCGAATTCGTCCGGTTCGTGAAGTACTACAGGCCGATGTACGTTTTCATCGAGAACGTGCCCGGCTTGCAGACGCTTTCGGTCGAGATGGGACCGTTCCCTGAATTCACCCGCAGGATGACCTCGCTCGGGTATCACTTGGATGCACGAGTCATCGACTCATGCGACTATGGCGTACCGCAACGGCGTCGCCGGCTCGTAATCATCGGATCTCGCGGGATGACAGTTCCCTTCCCTCGTCCGACTCATGGGCCCGGTACACGCCGGCCTAAGTACTCCACCGTCTGGGACTGGATCAGTGACTTGCCACCACTGTCAGCAGGTGAGATTCATCCGAGGATCAAGAATCATCGTGCTTCGGGACTCTCCCCGAAAAATCTGGAACGTATTCGCGCCACTCCTGAGGGAGGCGGGCGAGAGCACTGGCCGAAACACCTTCTTCTCCCTTGTCATCACGATGACTACGATGGTCACACGGATGTGTACGGCCGGATGCGCCGAAACGCGCCCGCGAGTGGACTGACCACTCGCTGCATCAGCCTCTCGAATGGCCGCTTCGGTCACCCGACACAGGACCGCGCCATCAGCGTTCGCGAGGCTGCATGCCTGCAGACCTTTCAGCGTAGCTTCACGTTCGCTGGAAGTCTAAATTCGATGGCCCGCCAAATCGGAAACGCTGTTCCGGTCGTCCTTGCCAAGCGATTCGGCCAAGCATTCGTACGGCACTTCCGACGCAACGGAGCAAATCTCCCGGCATAATCAACGATTCCTATGGCGAAGTTCCGAACACGGGCGAGAGCGGTGGACATGCTCGGGCGACAGCAGATCGCCGGCATCCCAACTGCCATAAGTGAACTCTTCAAGAACGCTCACGACGCCTACGCCGACCGCGCCGAGGTCGACTACTACCGCTCGGACGGTCTCTTTGTCCTCCGCGACGACGGCCTAGGGATGACGGAGGAGGAGTTCAGCGAACGATGGCTCGTCCTCGGCACGGAGAGCAAGCTGGGTGCGGCCGGAGGTATTGCACCACCTCCGCGTGATCCAGAGAAGGACCCACGCCCCACCCTCGGCGAGAAGGGCATCGGTCGGCTCGCAATAGGTGTCATCGGCCCGCAGGTGCTCGTCCTCACGCGCGCGAAACGCGCCGGAAAGCTTGGTGATCTCGTCGCCGCGTTCATCCACTGGGGGTTCTTCGCCTTGCCAGGCGTGAACCTCGATCAGATCGACATTCCCATCCTCGCGCTTCCGGGGGGCACATTGCCGAGTCGCGCCGATGTCGCGAGCATGGTGGCGCAGGCAAAGGCGACGTTCGAGGAGTTACGCGGGTTCGCAGACGATGAGACAGCCGCGCTGATCGAGCAACAACTCGAATCGTTCGACGTCGATCCAGAGCAGCTCGACCGCGATCTCGGAAGCCCATCGCTTCGCGGCGACGGCCACGGCACGCACTTCATCATCTCGCCCGCAGACGAGTCCCTCGCCACCGACATCGATCACACAGACGATCCAGACACCGCACCACCGCTGCTGAAAGCGCTCATCGGATTCACAAACACGATGACGCCGGATCACACGCTTCCTCCGATACGGACCGCATTCCGTGACCACAAGACGCTGGAGGACTACGACGATCTCATAGCGGAACACGTGTTCTTCACGCCGGAGGAATTCGGGCTCGCAGATCATCACATCGCGGGTACGTTCGATGAGTTCGGGCAGTTCGCCGGCACGGTGGCGGTCTATCAGCAGCCGCCGGTGTCCCACGTGGTTTCGTGGCCAGACGCGAAAGGCCGTCAGGCGGAGTGCGGCCCGTTCCGCATCAATCTCGCCGTCGTGCAAGGCGAGGCCCGCGCCACGCTCGTCGCACCCGAGGAGTACCAGCGGCTCGTGCGGAAAATGAACATGATCGGGGGCCTCTACATCTACAAGGACGGCGTGCGTGTCTTGCCGTACGGCAATACTGACTACGACTTTCTCAACATTGAGCGCAACCGCACGAAGAGCGCCTATTACTACTACTTCTCGTTCCGGCGCATGTTCGGCGTCATCGAGATCGACCGCATCCACAACCGCGCGTTGAGCGAGAAGGCGGGGCGCGAGGGATTCCGCGAGAGCAAGGCGTACCGTCAGTTTCGCGACATTCTGGAGAATTTCTTTGTCCAGACGGCGGCTGATTTTTTCCGCGACGAAGGCGCACACGCGGACACGTTTCAGCAGACGAAGAAAGAACTGGATCGTGTGTACCGCGCGAAGGCCAGGCGCGAGCAGCAGGTCTTGGTTCGCCGTAAGGCGTTCGCTGAGTCGGTTGCTCGCGTTCTCGGCCGCATCGAAGGTGAAGAGCCGCAGCAACTCACGGCCACTGTCCTGGCGCAGCTGGACCGAAACGTCCGAGCCGCGTCCGCCATCGGCGACCCCGACCGCGCGGCGGCGGCCCTTCTCGACGCAGAAGCGGAAGCGCGGCGCGGCATCCGAAACGTGCGCGAGGAATTCACCGTCCGGAAGCCCCGTGGAGTCACGCCCTCGGCTGCGGTGCGCCGCGACTGGGAAGCGCTTACAGAAGAACTCCGCACGCTCGACCAAGACGTGTTCGGGGCGGCCGAGGCGCAAGTGGATGCCGTGCTCGGCGATGCGATCCGAGCGACGCGATCCGCGGTCGATCGGCGACGACGACTGGAGCGCGCCGTGGCCGAGTCGATCGATCGTGCCAGCCGCGCCACGCGCTCCGAGACACAGCAAACCAAGGAAGCTCTGACCGACGTTGAGAGCCGGGTCGGTCAGCTCACACGTGATGTCCTCTCCACCGTCGACGACGCCGTGAAGCGTGCACAGACGGATCTCGCAAGGCTCGACGTTTCGCCGCTGACGGACGCGGAATTCGCCGCCGAACGTGAGCGCCTCGAAGAACTCGTGGTGTCCACGGCAGAGACGCAGCGGCGCGTCCTCGAGCACGTAGCCGAGCAGTTACGACGCATTACGTGGGACCGCGAAGCAGATGGCGACGTTCTGAGTGCGCTGGACATCGAGGAGTCCCTCGAAGAAGAGGTGGAGGCACTTCGCGAGCGTTCGATGGCCGACTTGGAACTCGCGCAGCTCGGCATGGCCATCGACGTGATCAGCCACGAATTTGAAGGTACGATCAAGACTGTCCGGGGCAGTCTTAAGCGCCTGAAGGCTTGGGCCGACGCAAACAAGGGATTGCGCGAACTGTATGGCAATCTCCGCACGAGCTTCGAGCACCTCGACGGCTATCTCACGCTATTCACCCCCCTCCACCGACGGCTTTACCGCCAGGAAGTGGAGATTACCGGTGGCGCGATCCGTAAGTTTCTCGGAGAACTCTTCGTCGAACGTCTTCAGCGGCACGATGTGACCCTCGAAGCGACGAAAGCGTTTCTCCAGCGCAAGCTCCAAGGTTATCCATCAACGTTCTACCCGGTCTTCGTGAACCTCGTCGACAACGCCATCTTCTGGCTCAAGGACCGTCCGCAGCCACGCCTGATTCGGCTCGACGCTGAAGGCGCTGACCTCCTTATCTCGGATACCGGCCCAGGCGTGTCGAAGCGTGACCGTGAGGTTATTTTTGACCTTGGTTTCACGCGTAAACCGGGTGGCCGCGGCCTCGGCTTGCACATCTCTCGCGACGCACTTGCTCGCGTCGGTTACAACCTCACACTTGACCCTCCCGTGAAGGGACAGGGCGCAGCGTTTCGTATCTCTCCCAGGGAGGAACCCTCCGCATCGTGACTGCCGCCCCAAATACCCTCCTCAGCAAGACTGAGAGCATCGCTCTCGATTTCCTCCATTCAGTCGTCCTCATTGACGATCGTGTTTTCGTTCCGTCGGCGGCCGAGGAGGCGATCGCAACAGAACCTCTGGAGGAGCTGCAAGCGCCTGGGCGACGTGGTGCCGCGCCCGTCGAAGAATCTGACGCGTCCCCGAAGACGGCGGGCACGAGCACAGATCATCCGTTGAATGCAAAGCCACTGATTGATCGATTCGCCGAGCAGGGACTTGTGTGCGCAGTGCTTCGCGCAGACAGTGACGACGACATCAAGCGAACAGGTAAGGCAGCGCAACGCGCGGACATCGTCGTCCTCGACTGGAAGATCAACGCTGTCTACGGCGACACCACGCTTCAACTCATCCGCGACATCGTGGGCAGCGGCGATCGCGACCGGCTTCGGCTCATCGCCATCTACACCGGCGAGAACACTCTGAATGACATCTCCACGCGTGTGCGGGACGAACTCGATGCCATCGTCGGCAACAAGTATCAGCATAAGAAGGACGATCTGTACGCCGTAACCCGTGGCCCGGTAAGGATCGTCGTGTACGCGAAGGCTGACACGATGCTGCCGACGGAGGATGAAAAGCTCCACGACCGCATTACTGGTCCGCACGAACTACCGGATCGTTTGCTTGCTGAGTTTGCCCAGATGACCTCTGGTTTGGTGTCAAACGTGGCGCTCGATGCGCTGGCGCGACTCCGGGCGAGCATGCATCGAATCCTGCTGCGGCTCCACCCCGGCCTCGACGCGGCCTACCTCTGCCATCGCGCGCTCGTAATCCCTCCCGAGGAAGCGGAGGAACACCTCGTGGCGCTTGTGGCCGCTGAAATCGCGGGGATTCTTGAAGAAAGTGGCGTTGGCCGTCACGCGGATGTTGCAGCAATCAGGCTCTGGTTGCAGGACCGCATGGCGGATGGCGCTAACTTCGCTGCTTCGTTTGGTTTCAACGCCGAGGCTGATCCACTCACGGAACTCTGCGCGATTCTCGAACAGGGCATCGGCCATCAGGCGCTGCCAAAGCAACTGGAAGCGCTGAAGAGTCGGAAGCAATCTCGAACGCTCACCGAACGGTTCTGCACGCCCGCGACGGATGCCGTGCGGCGCGATTCCGAATTCGCGATGCTCGTCTCGCTTCGCGAGCGGTACGCGACCCGGCCGCCGTACTTGACCCTGGGCACGATTCTCATGAGTGGAGCGACTGAAAAGCCGTCGTATTGGTTGTGCGTGCAGCCGGCTTGCGACTCGCTGCGCCTTCGCGAAAAACGACCATTTCCGATGCTGCCGCTCGCCGTCGTGTCGGGCGATCAACCCTTTGACGTTATTGTGATGGACGGCGCCGAGGTGGTGAAGCTGAAGGCCTCGGCGAAGCCATATGATCAGCAACTGGCGACGTTCTCACCGGATGCGGCGTCCCATACGGTCAAGCCCACGGTGGACGACAAGGGATCGATGACGTTCAAGGCCGAGGACGGGGTGGTGTATCGATGGATCGGCGAGCTGAAACCCGACCATGCCCAACGCTTTCTGCAGCGTCTCGGCTCCGAGCAGGGGCGTGTCGGCGTCGTGGAATCCGAGTGGATGCAGCGCTCGCGACCGTCGTCTTAGAACCACCTCGGCGGAGTGCGCCGAGAGTGACTCGCACCCGCTCCGCGGCTGCGTCAGGATCGCGAAGAATGTCACGCTCCCACAACCGTAGTACCGTCCACCCGCCATCTTGGAGCAGCGCTGTGACCTCGCGATCGCGTTCGGCGTTGCGTGTCAGCTTCTTAACCCACCACGCCGCGCTGGCGGTCCTAAAGGATGCACGCAACGCCTTCGATCCGCGTTCGATGAGCACGCGCGCGTGCCAGAAATCGCCGTCGACAAATATCGCCAGCCGCTCGCGCGCGAATGTGATATCCGGCTTTCCAGGCAAGTCGGAACGGCACACGCGGAAGCGATAGCCGCCGTGCCAGAGGAGACGCCGTAGCGTCAGCTCCGCTTTCCCGTCTCGAGCCCGGACCGCAGCCATGTTTCGCGAGACCGTCTCACGTGATCGAGGAGAGTGCTTCGGAGGCTTCACCGACGGAAAGCGTACCACTCGCCATTCGGGATAGCCCGACTGTCGTTCTACTAATGGTAGTTTCGCGAAAAGGGGCGGCGGTACACTCTCCAGGGATCCAAAATGACTGTCGCCGAGGAACGGCTACATACCAGTCTCGCCGAGTATCAAGCCCGAGTCCTTCTCACGTGGAGGGGACATGAGAAAGAACTTGTCTTCGAGTTGGCGCGTGCAATAGATGAGGCCGCGTTCGCCGTAACGTTTCCTCCGCCCCGCGAACCAGTGCCACCCGGCTACAGCACGATCTTATTCGGTGCCGCAACCGCGCTTCGGCCGCTGCTGCCCAAGCTCGCCCACGCCCCCTCTGGCGTGCCGTGGTTTCCGACGACCGCTGAATGGTCGCGCGCTGCGGACGGGCATCTCATGAATTGCGGAAGATTTGCGAATCTCCTCCGACTTGCGGCCTTGGAGCGTTACGGCCTGGCAGAGGGAACACTCACGGCCCCGGATCGCCTATTGCTTGAAATCGAGAATTCAAATGTCGAGCGAGAAGACGTTGAAGCATTGCATGCCTTGCGAGAGCTTCCCCATGATCCACTGAATCGCATCATTCCTTCGTCGCGCAAACTCTTACGTCGCATTGACCGGTTCGTCGACGTCGATCGGGAATACTTCATTCGTTACGACGCTGACGATGAACTCATAGAGTACTACCACGGTGTGGCAGCTGAACGTGCGCAGCGGTTTCTTGAAGGCGAGGCACTCCCTCCCGATGCGCGCATTGGGGGCCGCACTTTCGGAGAGTGGCTTGGCGCCGCGATCGCGGCAAGCGGCAGAGTACTCAAGCACATTGCATTTTCGGCTCGCCTCATGGAGCGACACCCGCGCCTCAACCTCCGCGACTTGATTACGATCTTCGTGCGGGATGACGACGCCGCCGCCGTACTTCGAGAATCTGGCGAACCCGAGGAGTATCACGTGGCGCTTTTTGCTGCGATGACGCTCGACGAAAGAAGCGCGACAGACACGACTACTGACCACGAGGTACCGCTGCCGTTCTATGTTGACTACGGGCCTGATTTCGCTCTTCTGCCCTGTTTCGGTGCGCTCCTGAATCCTATCGCTGCAATGGTTCGATTTCTGAAGATGAACTATCGCCACGATTGGGATAAGGCGGTGGCGCGTCGCGAAGAGGTGTTCAGGGCTGATCTCCGGAAGATATTTCCCGAACCGAGATTCCTCGTCGCCCCGGCAGGCAAGCAGCTCTATAGACCGGACGGTACGAGATTGACGGATATCGACGCCATTGTTCTGGATCGAACTTTCGGATCGCTCGCACTCATGCAGCTGAAGTGGCACGATTTGTATGGTCGGTCGCTGAAAGAACGGAACAGCCGACGATTGAACCTGCTGGAAGCAAATAAGTGGGTGCAGCGGGTGGCGGGCTGGGTCGACGGGCGTTCTGCCGCAGCAATCATTCCTTCGATCATCGAGCGCGAGCCCGCGAGCGCTGATCGCCCCCCGTGCCTATTTGTCGTGACCCGTTACGCGGCGCAGTTCGCGCGCAACGATCCGTATGATCTCGCCGCGGCATGGATGGGATGGGCCGATATGGTGAGGGCCGCGCTCGACCACCCTGAAACGGATATCCTCAGCGCGCTCTTCGAGACGTTTCGTGGCGGTCGTCGTACCAAGGCAGTGCCACGCGAGACGGAGGCGGCTACGTACGCGTTACCTTCTCTCACCGTCGAAGTGCGAGCCGGATAGCGGCGACGACAGAGGCGAGCCGTGACAGCCTGAGACGCGCGATCTACGATGTCTGGGATGACATCGTCCGACGACGCTCAACCCGATTGGCGCATGTACGAACGAGTCGTGGCCGCCATCGAAGCGGAGAACGCGGACATGGACACAACCGTTTCTCCGAACGTGCGGATCGAGGGGACGATCAGTAAGGTTCGCCGACAGATCGATGTGCTCATCGAGGCGCGATGGCCTGACGATCGGCGTCGTCGAATTATTGTAGATGCAAAGCACCGTGGTCGGCGCATAGACGTCAAGGACGTCGAGAGCTTCGGCGGGATGATGGAGGACTGCGGTGCAGAACACGGCATACTTGTCGCGCTCAACGGATTCACGCCCGCAGCCGAGCGACGAGCCCAAGACCGCGTGACGCTGCGCCTTCTGGACGCTGAGGATGTCGAAGATGCGATGTCGTGGGCTGTCTTTGAGGATTGCGTCGGCCGGTGCACGTCGCGTCGATCAAAAAGACCTGGCTTCGTCACGTGGGATGCGCAGCCTCCGCTCGGTGTCGGCGGTGCATGGGCGATCGTCTGGAGTGGTAAATGCGACGTCTGCCACCAGTTCCACGTCTGGTGCTGGTCGTGCGGAGAAGTCTTTGCGGTTGCCAACGGTCGGCGCCGCCGGTGCGGTTGCGATTTCCGGTGGGTGGTGTCGCCCCTCCGAGGCGCGGACGGAAAAGTTGATGAATATGTTCTCGAGCTCATGACCGACGAAGGCACAATTGAACTGGACCATATCAGCACGCGCTAATGGTGAAGTCACAGCTTAGAGTCTCAGAATTTGCTGCTCGCGCTCACGCACCGTGTTATGGCCGTACCCGCCCATACTCGCATGCGATGTCAGGACCGACCTTCATAATCAGCGATGAGGTCGATCCTACGTTTATGGCGTCCACCTTCGAAACGTGTCTCAATCCAGGTACTCAAAATTTCCAGTGCGAATTCTGCGGCGACAATGCGAGCACCGACGCCGAGAACATTCGCGTCATTATCACGACGCGCAAGTCGCGCAAAGTAGGGATCATTGCAGAGTGCAGCGCGTACGCCACGCACCTTGTTCGCGACCATCTGTTCGCCCTGCCCACTGCCGCCCAAAACGATTCCCCAGGCCGCATCACCGCTGGCCACACGTTCCGCGACCGCTATACAAAATGGCGGGTAGTCTGTCGTCTCGGGCGTCATCGTCCCGACGTCAATGACATCAAAACCTCTTTTCGCGAGTTCAGCCGCGAATACCGATTTCAGTTGGAATCCCGCGTGATCAGAGCCGATCGCGACGCGTATGGTCATGTGTCTCCTCTTTTTCCAGCAGCGGTGGCGAAGCAGCGGTAGTACGCTTCTGGAGGCAGCGCCACGATATTCGCCATCACGACGAGCCAGCCCCAGACGAAATACTCCCAGCCATCTTCGAGTATGAGATTGCTACTCGACGCTTGGCTCTTCACGGTCTGCCAGAAGGTTGGCTCGTTCTGTGGCAGGAAGCGATAATTGAATTCCCACACGGTTGCGTCGGGCGGGAAGGTACACGCCGGAGTAATAGGATTGCCAGGTCGATCTTTTCCCAAGCCAGTTGCATTCGCGATAAGCGCGCCACGACCGACCTCCAAGACGAGGGAGTCGGAAGGAGACGTTACGTGCCGGATCTCAATCGGTACAACCGAACTCCACGCGCGCACACGGGTGCGCAGATCGCGACACCGATTTTCGTCTATTTCTGTGATGATCACCCCCGCGCATTCAAGTTCGCTCGTGACACTCAGCGTGTTCGCGACGGCAATACCTGCACCGCCACCGCCCATGATAAGCGCGAGATGCGTTCCATTAGCCCACCGCTCGCTTCCGAGCAACCGAGGCAAGATATGGGTGGTTGAGACGGCGTCGTTGGCATCGCCGATGAGGCGCCCATTCCGCCAGTACACCATCCCTACTTCGCCAAGTTTTCGCGCGACCGGCGTGATCTCGTCGAACAGGTCCGCCGCGGCATCGAACACCGCGGCCTTATGCGCCGTGATTAATGAGCCGCCAATGCGCGGATACTGGTCGCGCAAGTACATTATAAAACGTCGGTACGTTTCTGGGGCCGCACCAACGGCAAGGTTATGTCCTTCCAAGACCAACGGCCGCTCAAGGCACTCCGCCCAGTCGTGAAATACTTTGTGCACGGACGATTGATCCGTGGTAACACCCAGGAAGGCTAAACCGATGCTGTCAGGTCGTTCCATCTTTGTGTTCGCGCTCGTAATCGTCCCACCGCCGCTCGATGTCGTTGTGCTGGTCGTAAAGACCGAATCCCAACTCTAGCAGGCGCACGCGGTCCATCGACGCCTTCGTGCGATGCCACACGCCCCGTGGCACGAGAACATAATCACCTTTTTCAAGGATGAGCGACTTCACGCGTTCGTCGTATTCGCTTGCGTTACGATCCAGGTCCTCGGCGCTGATATCAAGACCGATATTGTCGTCAAGCGCAACGAACAGCTCATCCCGGCAGAGGTGCCGCTGAAAACTCAAGCGCCTTTGTGCTTCGATCGTCAGAAGCCGGACGGATGTGATCTCCTGGTCGGCCAGAATCTCGATCGTTCCCCACGGCCGTCGCTCGATTCGCACTTCGCGTCCTTCGCCGTCGACCGCGCCCACGAACTTTCGGGAGAACGAAGCGGTCGTCTGAGTCACGCCCCACGGAAAGAAAATCTCATAGCGATCCGTGACGGTTTGGTGGAGGATTGTGTCCGATGTTCGCGCGGCCCGCGCCGGCTGCCGTTCGGCGAGCTGCTGCGATATAACGAGAACGCCGACGTGAACATCGATGTTCGGATACTGGTCTCGGATCGCATCGCGCGCGAGCTTGAGTGTGTTTCCTGAAAATGTGATCGAGTCCAGGATTAGAGCTGTATCGACTTCTGTCATATCTAAGGTGCTGAGATCGGTCTCAACAGAGCGCTTGTGCGTCCGCGAGCCTCCCTTACCTTGTATGCGGATGGTGGCGGTCGGCATCTCCATCTTCTCGTCTCTCATGATCGGCAACATTCGCCGCTGCAGCTCCACACCGCCTGGTGCGCTGGGGTCTTCGATGAAGAGGACAATTTGCGGTTTGAGTTTCTTCACTTGCAGCGTGAAGAGACGAACGAGTTCTGTAATGCGCGTGTAGTTGATGTACCCGATCCCGGTGGCTTCCTTCTCGATGATCGAACTTTCGGCCAGTTGGAGCTGCTCCCGTCGTTCGGTGACGAGCAGTACCTGAACTGCCAGGTCGAGCTGCGTGAAGAAGTTGTCAAAGCTGCCGATCTTTACGTCTTCACCGTCGGCGATAACGCCTTTCTGGGTCCCGGTGACGATCTTCGCTTGAGCGGACCGCAGTATTTGGTCGATGGTGGCCAATTCGGACGAATCGTATCGGACGTAATACAACGTACCCGTGACGCGCTTCGCTCCCAGAAGCGCCGTAAGGATGTCCGCATCCCGTGCCGACTGGCCGACCACAAACGTCGTTCCCGATAAGCAGTCGCGGACGGCTTGCCCGATCTTGTCGTCGAAACTCCGCGTCTCGTCATCCCCAAGCATCAAGACGCCAGATTGGATGTCGCCGTGAAGTTTGACGACGGTCGGATGGCCCTCTCGGTGTCGGGACGCCAACGAGGCGGCGATCACGTCGTCAGGCACCTCGCCGCGAATGAGAATCTTCACGTCATCGATGGAGAGCACTCGAAAGAGTGCTTTCTCGAGCAGTGTGTCCCAATTCGTTGTCAGGATTGTCGTAACAAATCGGTCTTTGACCAGCTGCGCAAGATGGCTGTAACCAATGGACGGCAGTCGGTGCTTGAGATGCTTCTGAAAGATCTTCTGGCGCATACCATATGGATTGCGCCAATCATGCAGATATTCGATGAGCGCGAGTTCCGGCTCGGTTTCAGTCGTGTCGAGAGACAGCGTGCTGCAGAGTTCTTTGGCGAGACTCCCCCACGTCAGTATTTGCGACGCGACTGACGCGCCAGCACCTAGCAAGACCGTTGCGCCGGGTCCGGTGCCGGTCTGGAGAGCGATCAACTCGCCCGCAAGTTGCTGGATCCGCACCGCTTCGGTTTGTGTTCTCTGCCGCGCCATGCGTCGTCCTCAGTTGATCTCGACCGTCGTGCCCGTTGAATAAGATTGGTGGATCGCTTCTAAAATCGCCAGACCGCTGCAGGCGTCGGTCGTCGTCGTTGCAATGGATGTCGCACCCTCAAGGAACCGCACGAAATCCTTAATCTCTTCTCCGTACGGATTGACGATCTCAAACTGCTCCTCGCGGACGCCTTCACCATCAGTGACCGTAAGAGACGAAAGCGAAGCCTCACTGAATAGGCGCGGCGCCACCACCGTGGACTGTTCAAAGTCCAACACGAGATCGTTGCGGGGATGGCGAATCGATTGCGACGTACTTACCTCGACTAACGTTTCGCCACATAGAATTAGGGCCGCGACGCTGTCGAAGACCTCCGCAAAACGCCCACCAGAGGCCAGCGCCGTGATCCGGCGTGCCGGTGGCAGCAAATACTGCATGAGGTCAATTGTGTGGATCCCGGCATCGAAGAATGCATTCGGTCCACCCTTGCTCGGATCCAGCTTCCACGTAGCGTTCGTGGCAGCCTCGTTCAACCAAAAGGCCCACTGCATCGATGCGCGACGCAGCCGTCCTGGTTCGGCGTCGCCGATGATCTTGCGCAGAGCCGCGACGCCGGGTTGGTGCCGGAGGTGGTGCGCGACTCGTACAGGAACTCTGGCCTTCACAACGGCGGCGTCGATCGCGATTGCATCTTTCAACGTGAGCGCCAATGGCTTCTCGCAGAGGACAGGGATTTCGCGATCTAGACAGAGCTGAATCTGCTCTCGATGCAGGTGCGGAGGCGATCCGATGAACACGAAGTCGGGCTTGACGCGATCGAGTAGCACCCCAGCGTCGGTCGAGTATTCGGGGACGCCATGCTCTTTCGCGAGAGCCGCGAGCTTGCTCTCGTCGCGACCATGAACCCCCACCACGTCGCAGATCTTGGCGTCCCGAATTGCCGGCATCGTGCGCTTTCGGGCAGTTCCGGTGGCTGAAATGATCGCAAGACGTTTTCGCTTCATTTGCTCCTCATACAAATAACGAGATGAGTGCGAGCATACCGGTTCGGAAGCGGACTGACAAAACGAGGTCTAGGCTGCCGCGAGTGCGCACAATCAACCGACACAAATTTATCGCGTGGATGCTGAACCCTACGCCTTAGGAGTGATGTAACTCGTGACTTCCCTACCCCTCTTCAGACGAAAGATTGATTAGCTGGAAGGCCGTTCCGGTTGAGCGGCAGGCCACGAGGACAGCGGGTGCACATTTATTGTTAGGTCTGATGCTGCGGACGATCGAACAGGCAATCGCCGAATCGCAGTCTGCGTTGGAAGCGAGGCGATAACTCGATAGACAGAATGCGCTCCACCGATCCTTCCCACGGTACTGAAGAGAGGTCACAAGGCGACGACCTTGCGACTTCAAGTCGCGTCTCAGCACTCGCGAAGCGCTTTCATTCGCCACAAATCCGCGCTCGCCATGAGCTGATAAGGTTGTGGCCCTGGAGGTCACTAAACTTCGCGAACCCGCAACGCCCGTCATTCGAAGGCGAGCTTTTGAAGGTTCGCGTGCCGATCCTTCGCGAAGACCTTCGTGTAAAGCAGCGTCGTCTCGATGTGACTGTGCCCTGCGAGGTCCCGCGCGACGTAGAGCGGAACCTCGGATCGCAGGAGGTGCGTCACGAACGAGTGCCGGAGCATGTGGGGCGAAAAGTGGACGCCGGATGCCCTGACGAGCGTCTGCACGATAACGGCGAGCGTCGCTGTCCCCATCGCGCCCGTGGCTCGCGTGGATGAGAAGAACTCCGGCGCTTCGTCCGTGACGCGCCGCCGAGCGCGTTCTTTCAGGTACGCCGCCAGAAGCCGCGCGAGATCGGCATGGATCGGGACGAATCGCTGCTTGCCGCCCCAGCGCCCTTTCCCCTGCTCGACATGGATCTCTCCCGTCTGGAAGTTCACGTCGCGGATGAGGAGCGCGAGCGCTTCGCCGCGTCGAAGCCCCGCGTAGAGCATGACGCCAATCACCGCGCCCGCGCGCGCCCGCAGGAACGCGTCCCAGCGCCGGTAGTTCGCCGCCGCGAGAAGAATCCGTGCGCAGTCCTCGTGGGCGAGCGCCTTCGGATCAGGCGGCTGAAACCCGGGCGCCTTCTGCGTCCGGTAGGGGTTCGGCGCGCCGTCCCGTTTCTCTCGGTCGTTGAAGAACGTCCGAAGTCCACGCCAGTACGCGTTCGCCGCGATCGGTGAGACGCCCCGGCGAAGGTTCCAGTCCGTGAAACCCTCCAAGTCCTGCATGCGCGACGCGATGCCCTCCGCGGAGTCTTCGCCCGAATCCTCGAGGTAGCGCCGGTAGACGCGAAAGGCATGCGCGTACCACCCGAGCGTGCTCGGACGACGCTGCGCTTCCACGCGCCGCAGAAACGCGCGGAACTCCTGCGCAAGCTGCTCGACCGCGCGCGTGGCCTCCTCGGTCAACATCGACGCTCGGAGCGGCACGATGTGCGGTGTGCGCGTTCGTCCTGGAGGCGTGAGCCCGGAGGCTGACGATCCCTCGGAGGGCTCCAGGGCTGATGATTGGACAATCTGCCTGTTCGGCATGGCGGTGGTGGTGAAGAGATGGCGTGGGAGAGCCCTTCTTCACCGAGACCCGCCCGCGAATTCAGCGTGCCCCACGCTGATGCACTCCGGCGGGTGCCGGATGTCAGCGTGGATCGAGGATTCTGGCGTCTGGAAGCCGCTGCGAGCGGGAGACGGGAATCGAACCCGCATCTTGAGCTTGGAAGGCCGCGTCAGTGCGTCATACCGCCGAACTTGGCGTACAGACGCCGTTCGCGCTCCCTACTCGGCATTCACGCTGCTCCAGCGTGCGCGCTTCGCATACCTCGATCAGTCGAAGAAGAACTGAAAGAACAACTGACTTCGTTGTAGCAAGGTCTCAAGCGACGATCAAGGTCGGCGATGCTGTAATCAGAAACGGGCCTGGCCGTGCTCCGCGTGCAAAGCACCGCCGGCCGATAGTCTCGTCGTTACTCCTCCAAGCGGAGTTGTTCGGCTGCGCGCCGCGGCTCTTCGGCTTCGACATGCGAGTACCGCAACAGCATTCGCAGGTCGGCGTGCCCCATCAACTCCATCGCGATGCGATCCGGAATACCTGACTGCCGAAGAAGCGTCGCGTACGAATGTCGGAGCATGTGCGGCGCGACCTCGATGCCGCTCTCGCGCGAGATAATTGTACAGAGCCTCGTGATGGTTCCAGTCGAGAGCGGCGCGTTTCGCTCGGAGGTCAGAAGCTCGGGATGCCGACGTGGCGGCAACTCGCGCAGAAACTCGATGTACTCCCCCATCAGCACGCGCAGTTGCGGCGGCATGTGCGCCATTCGCGTCCGTCCGCCATCCCGCCCTTTCGTCCCGCGCAGCAGGAGCGCGCCCGTCGCGACCGTGACGTCTCCGCGGCGAAGTCGAATCACCTCGCCTCGCCGAAGACCAGCGAGCAGCATGAGCCCAATGATGACGGTGTTGCGGGACCGCTCGAACTCCGAGCGCCACAGGCGGTTTCGCACGAATCGCCACACCTCCTCCGCGGCCTCGCGCGTGAGAAACGAGACGCTCGGCCGTCCGGCCTTCGGTGCATCCACGAACCGAAGCGGGTTCACAGTTCCACTCGCGCGTGTTAGCCACCGGAACGAGGCCATGAGTCCACGCCAGGTCGTATTGATGCCGCCGCGCTGCATGCCCCGCACGCGCATCGCAATAATCCAATCTTCCAGCACCGTGACTTGGCCACGCAGGTCGCCGCGAAGGAATCGGCGACGCCCTTCGTGCGCGGCGAGGAACCGTCGGAAGCTCTTGTAGGAGGCGTGCGCCCACGCAGCAGTCATCGGGCTGATTGACTGCAACTCCTCCCGCCGGTCGATCGCCGCGCGCACCGCGGCGTCGAGATGTTCGAGCGACGGATATTGAAGTGGCGCGAGCGGCACATCGTGTGACCTGCCGTAGCCCACGAGATGCGCGCCGCGCATCTCCGCCTGCGCGAGGACCGCGGGCGGCATCCGAGGAGCCTGCGGTGTTCGATCTACCGGCTTACACATCCACGAACGTGGGCACGACCGGGCGGCGAGATGGCGATGGCATCCGCACCTGAATGCGCCGCGCCTTGAATCGCCGCCGCTTGATGAGCCAGTAGCAGGATCCGACCGGCAGATTCGCGAGCTCGCGCGTGCGCGTGGCGATCTCCTCGGCCGGCGTGAGCAGCGGGTCGCGGAGGTCGTCGTACGGCCGCACGGGCTCGCGCCGGATCGTACCGAGCGGCTCGAGGAGCTCCGGCGCGAGCGAGCGCGCTTCGTCGAACGGCATCTGGAAGAAGAACTGGCGCGCCGTGTTCCCGAGAAGGTGCGGCCGAGCGCGCGGCGGGAAGAGCGACAAACCCTGCGCGGCAAGCGTGAGGTACACGTGGTACTTGCGTGCGGCGACGAGGAGATCTTCTAACCCGCTCTCCGGCGCCGCGAGGTTGTGCGCTTCGTCGAGGATGATCGAGAAGGGTTCGCGCTCGTGCGCCTCCAGCCGTTCACGCCGGAGCGCCGCGAGTTGGAGCGCGTTCACGAGGAAGCGCCCGAGCACGTCCGCGGTCGGGCCAAGGTTCCCACGCGCGAGGTTCACGAGCACGGTCGTGCGGCTGTCTATCGCGGCGAAGAGGTCGAACGTGGATGTCGGCCGGCCGAAGAACCGCTGCACGGCGAAGGAGCCGAGGAAGGGATCGAGCTTGTTCAGGACCGCCGAGACGTACATCTCCTCGCGCGCGCCGAAGCGGTGCGCGAAGTAGTGCTGCGACTCGGGGCTCGCGGTCGCGAGGATGTTTCGCCGCACGGTCGGGATTAGCAGGAATGCCTTCAAGTCCACCAGGGTCGCCGGTACACGGCTCTCGATCAGCGCGCGGAGTGTCGCCCGGATGATCTCCTCGACCTTCACACCCCACGCCCACGATGCCGCGGTCTCCGAGGCGTACAGACGCCGCAGGACGCCCACGAGGAGATCCACCTGTCGCGAGGTCTCGACATCCGGGAGCGACGCAAGCGGGTTCCATGCGGGAAGCGTGTCCGGCCGTGTGAAGTCGAGCACCGTCATTCGCAGCACGCCGCGTTCTTCCGCGAATGCGGCTGTTCGCGCGAACAGGTCGCCGTGCAGATCGAGGAGCGCGAGACCTTGTCCGTTTTGGAAGTGCGCGCGCACCATCTGCTCCAGGAGCGACGACTTGCCAGATCCCGTCGCGCCGAGCACCAGCGTGTGCTGCCGAAGATCGTCCGGCGTGAGCCAACACACGACGTCCGCGCCGTCCGGTCCTGCGTAGGTCGCGAAGGGCAGGCCGAGCCCGTGCCGTCGAAGTTGCTCGTGCAGGAAGCGGTCGCGCGCGAGATAGAAGTCACGGAGGCCTTGGAGCGTGCGCGTCCGCGTGGTCTGGTGGCGGAGCGCAATCCTCATGCGCCGGGGCGAGTACGCAGAACGAGAAGGAGCGTACCGATCGCCGCCGCGACGAGCGCCGCGAGCGCGAACCAGATCCACCGCTGTGCGGTGTCACCCATCCGCCGCCGCCGCAGCCACCGCCGCGAAGCGGGGGTGAGCGGCGGCGGGTCCAGGACGAGAAGCGATTCGGTCACCGGATCGAACCGAGTCAGGCCGAAGCGGCGAAGCTGCCGGAGGTGCCATCGCGCATGCAGCGGCGTCACGAGTGCGGCCTCCCGTGCGAGTGCCGCGATCTCAAGCGTCGCGGGCGCGCTCATGCCGTCGCGGCGCAGGAGGTAGAGGTACGCGACGAACGCCCGTCGCCCAAGGCGCGGGAGCACATGGATGAACCAGTGCGTTGGAAGCTCGGAGCGGAGCGGAAGGCCCGGCGGATGGATGTCCGTCCACGTCGGCGGTGCTACTTCCGGCAACTCGACCTCCACCGTGCCGTTCGTTTGGTCGTACACGAGGCTTCCGGCCGCGACGAGCTGATCGAGCCACGAGCGGATACGGCGCGGCGATACGCTCGTGATCCAGGCGAGATCGTGCATGCGGATGCCGCCCCCGCTTCGCTGTCGGAGCGCGCGAATCGTAAGGAGGAGGAGCGCGGCATCTCGGCCCACGCGCGCGACCATGCGGAAGAACTCCGCGAGATCGACGTGAAGCACCGTCATGCCGTCCGGCGGCGTTCCATGCGCGCGCAGGATGCGGACGGAGACGGAGTCAGGCTGCTGCATGCACGCGGGGTGGGGAAAGATGAAGGACCGGTGCCGTGCGGGAAGCATCGTTCGCGGTTTCGTTAGGCAGTGCCCGCCCGCTTGTGAGGAGCGCGGGCTTTCGGATCGCCGCGCGCGCATCAAGGAGCGCGCGGACGCGCTTCGACGCAAACTCGGCGCGCTCAACGATGAGAAGCGGCGCGGCGAGCGCAGTCTCTCGCAGCGATGCGCTCACCGTCGCATTTCCCGCGAGCACCACCGACCTTTGCCCGAGGTCAGACTGCGGCGCAGGAAATGGGTCACGAATCCGCGGAGTTCGCCGCGTACCTTCACGTCGAGCGCGTGCAGATCCTCGTCCACCTCTCGCGCGCGCTCGGGCGCGGCGTCCAGTCGCCCCGCGCGGGCGAGCGCGAGTTCATGTTCGAGAAAGTGGAGGACAAGATCGCGGACCTGCGCGTTCGTTCCGAACGCCCGGAGGATCGCGCCGAGCACGTCGCGTGAGGGCGCATGCGTTCCGGCGCGGAGTCGATTCAGCATGGCGACGCTCACGCCGAGGGCTTCCGCGAGATCGCACATGCGCCACTTCGCGCGGCGCGCGAGCTGCTCGATTTCGCGGATGACGAGGACGGGTCGGGGCACGAGGCGGGAGGAAAGGAGCGCTAAGGGTGCCGTGAGTCACCCCATCCGAGCGACCGCGACCCGCGCGAAGATGCACGTCGTGCGCATGATGGTCGGCTTCGGGAAGCCATCGCGGCGTGACGGTGCGTGCGAGTGGGAATGTGCGACCGGCGAAGGACCGCCGCGCAGCTCACTACCATGTGGAAGTCGATCTTTTTCTTTCACGGTATGCCGCCGTCGCGCGATCCGCCAGACGCAGCTTCGGACACACGCGACGACGAGCACCTACGCGCGCGTGATCGCGCCCCGCTCGAAAGCCGCGAATCGCATCTGGACGCGGCGGAGGTTGCAGCCTCCCTTTCGTCTATGCCGCCCACACCGCGAAAGGAGATTCGTCGTCAGATTCGACGACAAGATTCGACCCTTTCGCCGCGGGATCGTGCCGTGCTCCTAGCGCTCGCCCGCTGCCGCATCCTCTCCTTTGATCAGCTCCGCCGCGCGGTCTTTCTGGGACTTTCGCCGCAGCGAGTCGGCCAACGACTCCATGCGCTCGCCGCACAGGGGTGGCTGCACATATGGGAGGACGTCTCGCGGATCGGCGGCCGCCCGCGCTACGCGCTCCCGACCAGGCGTGCGCTGGCGCTCGGGATCGAAGCGCTTCGCGCCGAAAGCATCGGACAGGCGAGCGACCGGCTCGTGTCTCTCATGCTCCGCGGTCGTTCGCGACGTCCGCTCGTCCTTTCGCCGCGCGTCACGCCGGCATTCCTCGCGCATCAACGCGAATGCAACGACCTGCTCCTCTCATATGCGCGGATTCCGAGCATGCGCCTCCTCTGGTCCACGAGCTTCGATCGACCGTTCCCGCTCCACGCGCATGGCGTCTCGCTTCCACAGCCGGACTACGTGCTGCTCCTCGAGCGCGCCGGTACTTCCGCGCTCATCTTCGGCGAGCACGATCGCGGACACGAATCGCTCGCGCACTTCCGCCGCACGAAGGCCGAACGCTATGCGGCGCTCGCGGCGCGGCCGGAACTCACGATGCAGCTCTTCGGGTTCGCGCGCTTCATGGTGTGGGTGACCGTCCTCGATGCGCGCGCGGGCGCGCCGCTTCGACGGATGCAGACGCTCGCGCGTATTGCCCGCGACGCCGCGGCATCGGATGTCCTCGCGTTCACAATCGCCGGTTGGGCAGTCGCCTCGCCCGAGGCAGCGATCTGGTTCTGCGATGGAGCAGCGCCGGAATCCGGAACGGTCGCGGAGGCGAGAACACACCCGCTTCTCCGATCGGTGCCGACGCATCCACTGTTGCCGGCAAATAGGATCGCATCGCCAAACGACATGCGCACGCCGTGCGTCCGCCCGTCTCCAGCGTGCGGGTCGAGCGATTCCGCCGTGGTTCACTGACGCCCTCCCGGCCTGCTCCTTCACATCCCGGCTCCCCGCCTTCCCGCGAGAACGCTCTCGTGCGGCCGATCCAGCTCGTCCGGCACGCCGTCGATCACGCGCTCGCTTTCATGCGGAGCACCGATCGACCGTGCAGTGCCGCGCAGTGCTCCTGCGTCGGCCGCCCGAGGGTGCGCTCGCGGGTGTGGTGGAGAGAAGACGTGCGCCCCCTGAAATCAACGACGAGGTGGTGTCATGTCCGAAATTGTCGCGTTCAAGAGTGGGAAGGATCTCGCCCCGGAAGAGGATCGCACGGCGGAGGAGGATGCGGTCGCGTGCGTCGATTGTGGAACTAGCGCAAGCGACGAGCGCGCATACATCGAAGGGTGGCAGTTCGATCCGCCGGTCTGCCCGCAGTGCTTGCGGTGGGTCGCGAACGATGCGTGCTGTCAGACCGCCGCGGAGGTGCGCGATGCTCACCGTTGAACGGTATCGCCGCACGCGCTTCTGGGGACTGTACGAGGCCGGCCAACTGCTCTGCGTCACGGTGTACAAGAAGGGCGCGGCGGCGGTGAAGACGCGCATCGAGCGCGGCACGCCCGCGCCTCCGCTACCGTCGCCGCCGAGCATCGAAATGTCGCCCGAACGTCGCTCGGCCGGTCGCCGAACTCGCGGTCGGCGCGCCTAGTACGCGCCTAGTCGCGACGATTCGGGACGAGAGCGGATAGAATCACTGTTCGTAAGTGCTTGAAAACAGGAGGTGGCTCCAGATGTCCCGCGATTCCGGGGCGCATGGGGTTCAGGTGGTCGGGGGTTCAAATCCCCCCTGCCCGACCAAACTTCCGACCCCACCTGAAGCGCGTCCTCGCAACATTCCGGTTCACCTGACGATCGATGCGGGACGAACTGCGACCATCGACGTCGATTGGGCACTCGAGGCAACGGTGCCTGCGCCAAAATCATTGCGGCATCGCGTCACGTTCGAGCCGCATCCGCCGCTGCGGCTGATGACGGACGCCGGAGCTGGCGCGAAACGGCCTCGCGCTCGGCAACAGCCATGCGGCGATTTACCCGTTCCCCGACTCGCAGGTGCTCGCCGTTGCAGACGGCGTGATCGCAACGGCCGTCGATGGCGATGCCCCTGCCGTTCAGGAATGCAACGGTGTCGGATGGCCGCTACGCGTTCTCATCTGCAGCCGCGATCGATCCACGTCCGCGCCGGCGCCGTCATCGGCCTGCTCGGCAAACTCCGGCAACAGCGTCGGGTCCTCGGCAGGAAGAAGCGTTCGGGCCCAAGGCGAAGAGCACAGAAACGGCTGGCACTCGAGGACGCCGTGATGGCGTTTCCGGAACATCGCCCGCGGTAGGGAAAGCCGCTGCCGCGTCACTCCTTTCCTGAGGGGGGAGCCCATGGCATCACGACAGGGGAAGAAGGCCGCTCGACGCGCTGCGCCGAGGTTACGCGTCGCCGCCGCCAGTACGGCGGAGGAGCATCCGGCGCCGACGATCACGCTTGCGGGCGCCGAAGCGAGCACGCCCAAGCTCGACGCGATGCCTGATCCGCTCGACTTTCGCGATCAGATGTTCTCGCCGACGCTGGTCGAAGTCCCGCGCCGGATCTCGCTCGGCGCATACCGCGAGGTCGGCGTGCCAGTCCTCAACCAGGGAAGCGAAGGCGCATGCACCGGGTTCGGCCTCGCCACCGTCGCGCATTACCTCCTGCTGCGCCGCACCGCGGACACCGATAGGGTCAAGGTCAGCTCCCGCATGATGTACGAAATGGCCAAGCGCTACGACGAATGGCCGGGCGAGAACTACAGCGGCTCCAGCGCGCGCGGCGCGATGAAAGGGTGGCACAAGCACGGCGTCTGCAGCGAAGACCTCTGGCCTTACGACCCGAAGAATCCGGATCGCCGCTTCACGACCGAACGCGCCGGCGAGGCCACGAATCGGCCGCTCGGCGCGTACTACCGCGTCAATCACAAAGACCTGATCGCCATGCACTCCGCGATCGCGGAAGTAGGCATTTTGTACGCCACCGGAATGGTGCACACCGGCTGGAACAACCTCGACGATGAAGGCGTGATCAAGTTTCCGGGCGATCGACTGGGCGGACACGCGTTCGCCATCGTTGCGTACGACGACCGCGGCTTCTGGATTCAGAACTCGTGGGGACCGACGTGGGGCAACGGCGGTTTCGCGCTCATCACCTACGACGACTGGCTCGCGAACAGCACCGACGTCTGGGTGGCCCGCCTCGGCGCACCGGTCAAGCTGCGTTTCCCCGCGGCCATCGCCACCGCGATCTCGAGCATCGCACAATCGTCCGACACCTACGCTTTCTGCGATCTGCGTCCGCACATCGTCAGCCTCGGCAACGACGGCAAGTTCCGCACGAGCGGAACGTTCGGAACCGACCAGGAGGACGTCGCGGACATCCTGGCCAAGGACTATCCGAAGATCACGGACGGGTGGACGAAGAAGCGCATTCTCCTCTACGCGCATGGTGGCCTCGTCGGCGAGAGCGGCGCGATCCAGCGCGTTGCCGAATATCGCGCAGCGCTCCTCAAGAACGAGGTGTATCCGCTCAGCTTCATCTGGAAGACTGACTTCTGGTCGACGCTCAAGAACGTGCTTGACGACGCGTCGAGCCGGCGCCGGCCGGAAGGATTCATCGACAGCGCGAAAGACTTTCTCCTCGACCGCCTCGACGACGCACTCGAGCCGCTGGCGCGATCGCTCACCGGCAAGCTGCAGTGGGACGAGATGAAGGAGAACGCGCTCCGCGCCACGACCACGAAAGACGGCGGCCTGGGAATCACTGCCAAGCTGCTCGCGCAACTCGTTGCGAAAGCGAGCGCGAAAGACAAGCCGCAAATTCACATGGTCGCGCACAGCGCCGGCTCGATTCTCTTCGCGCCGCTCGTCCAAATCCTCACGGGCCTTGGCCTCAAGATCGCGAGCGTCACACTGTGGGCGCCTGCGCTGACGGTTGACCTCTTCAAACAGACCTACGTGCCCGCGATCCAGTCAAACGGAATCGAGCGATTCACACTGTTCACGCTCACCGAGCAGGCGGAGCAGGACGATCACTGCGCGAACATCTACCACAAGTCCCTGCTGTACCTCGTGAGCAACGCCTTCGAGAGCCGCGTACGCATCCCCATGTTCCGCGACGGCGAGCCGATTCTGGGCATGGAGAAGTTCATCAAAAACGATCAGGAGCTGCTGAAGCTCTTCAAACGCGCCAACACGGAGTGGATCAAGTCTCCCAACGCGCGCAGCGGTACGAGCAGTCACTCGACGTCGAGCTCGCACGGCGGATTCGATGACGACGGCCCGACGGTCCGCTCGACACTGAACCGCATCGTCGGCGGCGCGCAGAAATCGACTGCGTTGCGCTTCCCGCGTACGGCGGCGGCGATGCGCGACACGCGCGCGCAGCTTGCGCGCGGAGGGACGTGATTTATGGAGTGCGGAGGCGCCAGCCTCCGCCTTCGCGACAGCTAGCGCTGCCGCGTGGGAAAGCGGCGACTGACGTCGCCGCACTCCATCAAACGCAGCACGTCTTCGGCTGTATCCACATCGTCCGGCATGGCGAACGGGATGGTGACGATGTCGCGATCGAGATGGCGGATCAGCTCGCGCGCGCCGACGTCGCCGTCGAGCGTTTTCAGCGCCGGAAAGAGCTCGGCGTGGAAGAGCGCCGGGACGCCGGGGCCTTCGGGATAGCGCGATGCGACGACGGGCGCGCGCGTGGTGCGGTATGCATCGAGCAGGCGGCGCAGGACATCACTCGTGACGCCCGGTTGATCGCAGAGCATCAGGATGAGCGTCTCGGCGGGGCGCTCGCGGCGTTCGATGGCCTCGATCGCGGCGCGGATCGACGAGGCCATTCCTTCTCTCCATGCTTCGTTGACGACGAAGTCGATGGGAAGACCTTCGAGCGCGGTGCGAACGCGAGGGATCTCGGCGCCGACGACGACGTGCACGGAGGCGGTACGCGCCGCGAGTGCAGTCTCGGCAGCGCGGCGCACGAGCGACTGGCCGGCGATCTCCACGAGCTGTTTCGCACGGCCGAGCCGGCGCGAACCGCCGGCCGCGAGGATCACCACCGCGCTTTCATCCGAGCCGTCGTGAATGCGTCCGTTGCGTTTGCGCAGCGGCGTCGCGGTCGTGCGACGGAGTTGCGCCTGGATCTCCGCGACGATCGAGAGCGCGATCTCGGATGGCGCGTCGGAGCCGAGGTCGAGACCGGCGGGAGCATGCAGCGAGGCGGCCAGTGCATCGGAGCCGGCTTCGGCGACGAGCCGCTGTGCGCGTTCGCGCGACCCGACCAGGCCAAGATAGTCGAGTTTCTGTGAACCAAGTTGCCGGAGCAGTTCCAGATCGCGCATGTAGTGATGCGTCATCACTACCGCGGCCGATGGTGATGGATACGCGAAGCGCGCCGGCAATTGTTCGATCGGTGCGATCTCGGTTGCGTCGGCAGATGCAAACCGCTGGTCCTTCGCGACGACCGGTCGATGGTCCGCGATCGTGACCAGCCAGCCGAGCTGCTTCGCGAAACGCAGTAGCGGCTCCGCGGCCGGCGATGCGCCGAAGATGAACAGCGACACGCGCCGGACGATCGGTTGCACGAACGCGTCAGCCGGAGCGTCTGATGGCGATCCGACGAACGTCCGCGAGGTCGTAATGAGCGCTTCGTCGCTCGTCGCATTCGACAGCCGTTCATGGAGCGACGCCTCGAGCGGCTCGATGAACACCGCAATCTCGCCCTGACATCCGCTGCCCATGCCGAAAATCAGATCGTCTTCCGCGGGTTTGAAACGCGCCAGCGTTGCTTCGCCGCTGCGCATCACTTCGAGCGCGCGCTCGACGATGTCCGCTTCGATGCAGCCGCCGCTGATCGCACCCCAGGTCTTGCGGTCGCCGCGAACGAGCAATCGCGCGCCGGCGCGGCGGTAGGCGGAGCCTTTTGTCTCGACCACAGTCGCCAGCGCGCAATCTCCGCCGCCCGCGGCGCGGCAATCGTCGAGGATGCGCAGCAGTTCGCTCACATGACTCCGATCTTCTTGCGGAACGGGATCTCACGGATGCGAGGACCGCCCGCCGCGACGATAGCATTCGCAAGCGCCGGAGCAACCGCGGCCGTTGGAGGTTCGCCGACGCCGGTCGGCGGAACGAACGTGCTCGGATAGGTCCGGACGACTTCCGGGCTGGGCGGCTCAAAGTACGTGTAGATCTTCTTCGGCGTGTGATTGATGCGAAGCACCGGATAGTCGTCGAAGTTGTTTTCGACGACGGCGCCGTTCTTCACGGTGATCTCGCCGAGCATCGCCAGGCTCAGGCCATAACAGATGCCGCCTTCCATCTGCGCCTTCACGCGATCCGGATTGACTTCGAGGCCGCAGTCGTACGCCGCGTAGACCTCATTGACGGTCAGCTCGTTCGCATCGTCGATGGTCACGTCGATCACGAGCGCGACATAGCTGAGGAAGCTCCGGTGCGCGGCGATGCCGAGTCCGCGGCCTTTCGGGAGCTTGCCTTTCTTTGCGTCCCAACCCGACTCCTTTGCTACGCGCTCCACGACCGCGCGCAGGCGCCGCGTATCGGGCGGATAGCCGGGCATGATCTCCTTGTCCTGTCCGCCGATCGACATCATCTTCCGATCGATCGGGAAGAGGTTGTTGTCGTAACACGGCACGTGTTCCTTTTCGCGAAGATCCTTCTCGGTGAACATGTGGCCCTGCCCGATCAGCTCGAGCAGATAATCCTTCGGATCGCGCCCTGCGGCACGGGCCATCTCGTCGGCGAAGGAACAGAGTCCGAACGCGTGATAGATGTTCGCCACCGAGCGCATCCAGCCGCAGCGGATGTGATTGGGCGCCGGCGAGTTCTCGATGCGCATGTTCGGGATGTCGTATGGGTTGTCTTCCAGACCTTGTGCGCGCTCGATCGCCGAGCCATAAAGATATTCGCCGCCATTGTGGAACGCGGCGCGCGCCTTGGCGAAGATGTCATTGACCGCGGGCGTGTATGCGGAAGAAGGCGGCGGAAAGATCGTCGCGAAGAACGACGAAAACGCGCTGCGCTGCAACAGCGACGTCGGACGCCCCCCTGCGTCGAGGCCGGCCTCGAAATGCTCGTGCGCGACGGCATTGTAGAAACTGAACTGCACGTCGTCTTCGCGCGTCCACTGCACGCGGATCGGCACGCCCGGATGATTGCGCGCGAGAAATGCCGCTTCCATTGCGTAATCGGGATTGGACTTGCGGCCGAAACCTCCGCCCAGCAGCGTGACGTGGACCGTGACGTGGTCCCGAACCTTCCTCTTCAACTGGTCCCGCATCTCGAACAACGTCGGAACAGGGACGTTCATCATTTTCGACAGCGCTTCATTGAAGGCGATCTGCGTCGGCCGTTCGCAGTCGCGCAGTTCATCCGGCTCGGTCGCCAGCCACAGCAGGCCCTTGACCGGATCCGGCTCGAGCATCGCCAGACCGATGTAATGCTGCGCGAGCTCCGGTCCCTGCGTCGGAGTCCAGATCTCCCATTTGCCATTGTCGAAGCGCGCGACGGCGGCCGGCGGCTCCATCGGCGTCTGCGCGAGGTGCGGAACGTAATAGTCCGCTGTGATCGTTTTCGCCGCGCTTCCCAACGCGCCGTCGACGTCGCCTCTCCAGCGTACCGGTTTTCCGGGCTTCGAGGTCGACTCCTGCAGCGTTTCGCGGAACGCATCGGAGTTGTACGAGGCATTCGGGCCGAGGTCCCATTGCACCGTCGGATGCAACGCTCTGCGTCCCCTCCACGCGGCCCATGTGTTGTCCGCAATGACCGCGACACCATCATGCGGAACGAAGTTGCCGCCGACGCCCCCCGTGTATGGGAAGTTGTCCGGAAGTACGCGTTCGACGAACCGCACACCCGGCACCGCAAGCGCCGCGCTCGCATCGAATGATTTCAATTTGCCGTTTGCAACGGGACAGCGCACGATCATCGCGGTGAGCATGCCGCGGAGCTTCAGGTCCGCGCCATATTCGGCTTTGCCGGTCACCATGTCCTTCGCATCGTTGAACGGCATCTGCTTGCCGATCCAGCGCCATTGATCCGGCTTCTTGAGCGCCGCGTAGGTCTCGTCGGTCGTTGGCAACGGGATGTCGCGCGCTTCGAGCAGCAGATGGTTGTATGCAATCGAACGGCTGCTCGGGTCGTGAAACACGCGCTGCTGTTCGGCCCTGAGCTCGCCGATCGGCACAGACCATTTCTTCGCCGCCGCGCGCAGCATCACCAGGCGGATGCCGGCGCCGAACAAGCGCATCGGCATGTAGTACGCCGCCATGCTGCGCGAGCTGTCGGTGAACTGTGCGTCCTCGCCTCTCACGATCGCGGGAGCGCCGGGAACTTCGGGATAAGGGAACGGCACGCCGAACTTCACCGCATCCGCGTCTGCCTGGCGAAGTGTGACCTTGCTCCAGTCGGCTTCCATCTCGTCCGCAAGCACGGCCGCGAGGCTCGACTTGATGCCCTGACCCATTTCCGAGCGATGCGTGAAGATGGTCAGATCGCCGCTCAATGGCTTGATGGCCACGAAGTCGCCGAGGGGGAAGCCGGTGTGTGCGATCTCGCGCAGCGACGGGATCTTTTGAGCCAATAGATCTTCGGGCGAAATCGAGAAACCGAGCACCAGCGCGCCACTGCCAACTCCGAGCTGGCGCAGGAATCCCCTGCGAGTGACTTTGTAGATGCCGCTCATGACGTCGGACCCCCGGACGCTTTGTGGATGGCCTCGCGGATCCGTGGATAGGTGCCGCAGCGACAGATGTTGCCGCGCATCGCGGCGTCGATCACTTCATCGGTCGGATTCGGATTCGCCTTGAGGAGCGCCGCGGCGGTCATGATCTGGCCGGGCTGGCAGAACCCGCATTGCGGCACGCCGAGGTCGAGCCACGCGCGCTGGCAGGGATGGTTGCCGTCGGACGAGAGGCCTTCGATCGTGGTGATCTCGCCGAGCGCGGCGACGCCGACGTCGGTGACGCACGAGCGAATGGCTTTGCCGTTTAGGTGGACCGTGCATGCGCCGCACTGCGCGACGCCGCAGCCGAACTTCGTGCCCGTGAGCCCGAGGACGTCTCGCAGGGCCCAGAGCAGCGGCATGTTGCCGTCCACGTTGATCGTGTGCTGCCTGCCGTTGACGTGAAGCTGAAATACAGGCATCGCGAACCTCCTCCTGTCAGAACTTCCGACGAAGCTCGACGCGGACACCGTAGATGTCGTCCGCGCCCTGCACCCAGCCGCGCATCGCATCGGCGCGGAAGATCCACGCGTTGTTGAGCGGGCGTTGAAAGCGAAGCCCCAGGGCGTACTGATCGCCGAGCGGGTTGTCGCCCATGCGCTGCACGAACGTGCCCTCGACCACGATCTGCTGGCTCACGCCCCACAGTTTTTCGAGGCCCACCGCTGCGCCCCACGAGTCTTGAGCGTTTGCATCGAGCGTGGGGTAGGCCGTCAGGCCGTCGGACTCGAAGTTGATGCCGGTGTTCTTCAGCACCCCGCCGCCGCCGGCCGCGCGCGCGAGCGGTTGCGGAGTGTCGAATCCGGCGAAAAAATTGACGTACGGAACGAAGAAGATCGGATCGCGTTTGACGATCGAGTTCTCGAGCAGGAGCAGCACACCGTCGGCAGTCTTGAACGGGCCGCCTTTCTGACCGAGATTGCCGATCACGCGGATGCTGTTCGCCACACCGATCTGGCCGATGCGGTAGCGCTTCGAGAACGCGCCGGTGAGGTTGTGATAGCTCAGATCATCGTTCTCGGCGCGGATGTAGCCGTAGCCGTACTCGAAGTAGCCCTTGCGCGCATCCGCGAATCCTGCGATGCCGATGACTTTCGAGTCGTCGTTCAGAGCGGCGTTCGTCGTGACCTTATCGAAACCTGCGAAGAAGGTGAGGTCGGTGTTGCTGACATCCCACTTCGGGATGTTTCGCGCCGTGATGCCGATGGCCACACCATCGAAGGCATCGTCGAGCCAGATGCCGTTCTGCGTGAAGAGCGGAACGCGGCCGAACGCGATCGGCAGATCGAATGACGTCGACTTGTTCGTGAATCCTTCGCGGATGGCGTTGATGTCACCTTCGAAGAAGAGCGTGTCGAGCTTGAAATCGAGCTCGTCGAAGAACTCCTCCTCGCCGGGACCTTTGATCTGGTAACGCGTGAAGGCGGTCCCGTTGTCGAGCGGCCGCACGAACGCGTGAATGCGCTCGGTGGCCGTGATAGCGAGATCCATGTCGAGGTTGAGACGCGCGGCGATGGCCGCCTGCTCCCCGCTCCCGGCCGGGTTGTTGTTGTCGTAATAGGCGCCGCCGATGCGCAGGTCGCCATACGCCATGAAATGGAAGTTGATCGGGTTCCTCTCGCCGAGGAATGTGGGGCGCGGCGTGTAGGCCCCGCGGTCGTACAGGCGGATGCCGAGATTGACCGGCACCTTCGCCGTCTTGTTCATGTGCCTGTCGGCGTAGATCGCCAATTGCGCCTCGGCGTCATACGGCTCGTGGTCATACGTGGGATCAGGTCCGAACCAACCCTTCGGGTCTTCGATCGGTCCGATCAGCCGCGCCTCGGATGACATCTGCGGCGGCTGATCGTCCGCGAAGGCTGCGAAGCAGAGCAGGCCGGTGAAGAGGATGGCAGTACAGGCTTTTGCGTTCATGTTCGCGCCCTCCTCACCGGACCTCGAATTCGACCGCGTACGGATGGATGTCGTCCGCCCATTCGTTCTCGGCCCGGATCATGTCCCTGGTCGCTTCGACGAACTCCATGAAGTAAATCGGCTCGGTGCGGCCTCGCAATCGCGCAGCGAGCTTGTATTTGCCCGGCTTCGTCATTGCGCTCGCGGGAACTTTGTATTTGGCGACGCGCATCCCGAGCGGGGGAATGCTTCGTTTCTCCATGCGCGCGAACGGCGGGTGATTGAGCAGCGACGTGGGTGTGCTTCCGGGGCGAATGAACGGCCGCTGATCGACGTCGAGGTTGATCGGGAGATACATCTCGCGATCGGTGCCCTTGACGTTGGTGGTGATGAACTTCGCCTGCATGCTCACGAGTTGATCGTCGTGCCTGATCTTGCCGTCGCGCACGTCGAACGACTGCAGATCGGCGACGTCACCATGACTGTCGACATAGCCCGATTCCCAGACGATCTTGCCGTCGGGATCGAGCAGCGAGACGTTGAGCCAGAGCTCCGGCTGTGCGCCGAGAGAGCCGGATGGCAGGTTGTGTCCTGGGTTGCGATTGTGAATCTGATATTCGAACGCCAGCCCGCGGCCGGACTGCGGCGAGCCTTTGAAGAAGGGGCCGTCGAGATGTGACGCGCCCTCCAGCATCTTCTTGCGCATCTCCTTGCGGTCGTGCCAGCGCTTGTAGTTCTCCTGGACGATACGCCACGCGGTTCTGCGGTCGGCGGCGTTCTGCCACTCCGCGGGAAACGTCTTGCCTGACGCGCCGCTTTCGAACTCGTCGCTTCCCCACTTCGCGCGATAGTCGAACCTCAGCCACTGCTGCGGAGTGAACGGCGATTGCTCCATGCGGAACGGGAACAGACCGGGATGGCTGATCGGATAGCCGGGACCAACGAACGTGTGGTCGGTCAGCGGGCGGTCGTCGCGCATCGTGTACCCATTGACGCGCGCCGCCCAGCCGGTCTCGAAGCCGACGTTCTTTCCCGGGTCCTTGCTCATGTGGCACTGCTGGCAGGTGATGCCCTGTTTCGCAGCGGGAGAGGCCCGATACTCTTCCCAGACCGTCTCGAGCTTGATGCCGGGATGGACCTGCACCTGATGGCAGGCCACGCAGAACTCGGATTTCGTCAGGATGTCGGACTGGATCGCGGTCTGGTGAATGCGGATCCATTTCTTGCCGTCGGCATCCGGCGGGCGGTTCGGCTGATCGGGACTGATCAGGATCCCGTACTTCATCGCGGCGCTGATGGCCTTGAGACCACCCGTCGTGTCGAACGGACCGAACACCGGCTCGTGGATGTCGCCCGGCGTGATGCGGCGTGCGGCGTTCACCTTGCCGTAGCCTTCGCCGATGCGGTGGCAACTCACGCAGGTGATGCCTTCCTGCGCAGCGCCATTGCGGTTCCACCACGCGATGTCGCGCCGCTCGCCGAGCGCGGTGCCGACGCTGGAGTGACAACGCACGCAGAAGTGGCCGATGGTGCCCGACGCCAGGTCGTTGATCTTCTGTTCGAACTTGTTGAACATCGGCGAAACGTTGGCGTACGCGTGCGAGGAGAGGCTCCACTGCTCGAACTGTCTGGGATGGCACTCGCCGCAGACCCGCGCCGATGGGTATTGCTGATCCGCGAGGAGCTTCGCGTGGATCGGATCGTCTTCCGGCAACGGCTTGGGAAGAATCTGTCCATATGCGAGGCCCACCTGCGCGAGCAGGACGAGGAAGACAACTCCGGCTTTACCCATGAGGCTCCTCCCGGGTTGACACTCTATTAATGATTGTTTCCTGAATTCTATCATGACTGACTCGCTGCCACGGCGGCCGCCGCCGGAGTGTTCTTCGCGTGCGCGACGATGACGTCCGCCGCTTTCTCCGCGATCATGTAGATCGGCGTGACGATGAAAAAACCGGGGATCTTCGGGAACACCGACGCGTCGACGATGCGCAGGTTTCCCACGCCGATCACCCGGAAATTGCTATCCACGACCGCGTTCGGATCGCTCGGCTTGCCCATCGGATTCGAGCACGACGCGTGATGGCCCCACGCGTTGTCCTGGATGTACTGGCGAACCTGGTCGTCGGTGCTGATGGCAGCACCCGGACTGACTTCGCTTTTGATCGCGGTGTTGTGCTTCGAGACCTTGCGCACGAACTTCACACCTTCCAGCACGGCATCGGTATCGCGCTTCGCGCCGGCGGGATCGTCGAAGTACTTGAAGTTGATCTCCGGCCGCTCGCGCGGATCGGACGACTTGAGCCGCACGTATCCCGCATGGTTTTCGGTGTGCGCTTTCAGCACGAGCCAGGTGAGGAAGTTCCTGGTGCGCTCGACGTCCTTCGAGTAGTCCGGGTAGTACCCGCTGAACTTTCCGGCGATGGCGAACATGAAGAGATCGGGATCGGGACGGTCGGGCGACGACTTCTTGATCGCGACGAGCAGCGCGCCGTTCGTCGTGTACACGCCTTTGCCGCCCTGCCACTCGACGTAGCACGGATCGCCCGTTTCATTGGTCGTTGGGGGCGGCTCGAACGTCGCGTTCGCGAGGATCTTCCAGTCATTCTTCATCTCGCTGACGACGCTGATCTCGTAGCGGTCCTGGAGGTTCGTGCCGACGCCCGCGCGGTCGGCCACGACAGGGATGTTGAACTGCTGCAGATGCGCTTTCGGTCCGATTCCGGACAGCATCAGCAGTTGCGGTGAGTTGAACGCGCCGCCGGCAAGAATGACCTCGCGCGCGCAGTAGTACTTCTTCACTTCGTAGTCGTTGTCGTTCGACGCATTCGGGTCGGCGCGATAGAGATGTTGTCCTTCCCAGCACTCGACGCCGATCGCCCGCTTGTTGGCGTCGAACAGAATCTTCGCGGCCAGCGTGCTCTGTTTGATGATCAGCTTCTGCGGCAGTTTTGCGCGGGTGCGGATGATCAGCTCGCGCGTGCCCGCGCGTCGTCCTTCGAGCGTGGACAGAGGAGCGAACGCGATCCCTTCGAATTGCGGCGTGCGCCAGTCGTTCGGATCCTGCGGCAGATCGGGGAGCACGCCGCTGAAGCCTTCCAGCCATGCCGTCTTGATCGCCTTGAGCACCGTCTGCACGACGGCCGGATCGCCGAGGCCGAGCGTGAGATCGAGAGGCGATGTCGTCAGCCAACCGTTCGTGCCGTGACGCGCGGCGGGATCTTTGGAGTATGTGCAACGCTCGAGCTTCTCGAAATACGCGCGCATCTTGTCCGGAGCCCACGACGAATCGCCGGTCAGGTCCGCGATGTACTGCCAGTCGCTGTTGTGCGGATACACGGTGATCATGGCGTGATGCTGCGTGCAGCCGCCGAGCGCGCCGGCGCGCGGATAGAAAATGCCCCCCTCTTCGGAGCGGTACTTCGTGTCCTGCTTCGAGCGCGTCTCATCTTCGAAGTGCTTCACGAAGAACTGCCAAGAGATGTCCGGATGCTCGCTGGCGAATGCGTGAAAGACAGGGACGTCGCACCAGAGCTGCTCCGGCTCTTTCCCAGCCTCGATCAATCCGACCACATACCCCGCCTCGGCGAGACGGGCCGCTACAGGCCCGCCTCCCGCGCCGGAGCCGATGACGATGTAGTCGAAATCGGGATTCTCCGGAGTGCCCATCGATCCCTCTTCGCTAAAACGTCTTCAGGTACTCGATCAGCGCGCGCTTGTCGGCATCCGGGAGATCCGTGCCGAAGTAATGTCCCTTGTCCTCGATGAAATCAGGGCACGAGTTGAGGGCGTACAGCTTCTTGACGACGTGAGAATCGAGCCAGCGTTTCGTGGCCGCGTCTCCGGTCAAACCCTCGTTCTTGATGGCCTTCATCACCTTGACGGACTCGATCAGCAGGCTGGCCAGATCGCCGGCCTTGCGCACGCCGCTCAGCTCGAGGTTCGTATTGGCGAGCAGGTTGACCGGCGTGCCTTTCGGGATCGGCCCGAACGCGAAGTACTTCGCGCCGGTGGCCGGATCCGTTTCCATGTGATCCTTCAGCAGGCGCCGTAACGTGCGCGAGTGAAGATACGAGTCGGGCACCTTCAGCCAGCTCTCGTGCGTCGTCAGCCACAGCGAAGTCGATTGACCATTCGCGCCATCGGTGTTGCCGGCGGCGCCGCCACGTTTCTCCGGCCAGAGCATCTTCTCGATGCCGTCGTTGAAAGCCTGCATGCGTTCATCGACCGAGACGCCGTGCACGTGTTTCCCGATGACGTTGTGATGAAGGAACGGCGCGCCGCTCCAGACGCTGACGAGCGACGGCGGACGATAGTAGCCACGGCCGCCGGCCGGCACGGTCCACTTGCTGTCGGTCTTCGAGATCGGATCCCAAACGTCGATCGCGCCGACGGCCGGCAACGTCTTGTAAGTGTCGGACGAGAAGTTGTCCCAGATCTGTCCGCGCATGCCGTTCGTCGCCACCGCGCGCTGCGCGTTCGTGCGAACTTCGGTCACCGGAACACGTTCTTCGCTGCCGAGCATGTTGCCTTCGAGGAAGTCGTCCTTCATGACCTCCTGCTCGAACCACGCGCGGCCTTCGGGTGAATTGGGCGCGATATTCGACGGCGGACGTTTGCTCGAGTGGCAACGCGCGCAGTTCTGCGCGAACGCGCGCTTGCCACGATCGAGGACCGCCTTGTCGTTCGTGAGGTACTTGCTGCCGCCGGGCGCGAGCGCGAGCTGATGCGGCTTCGCGAACTTCACCATGTACGACTTCAGATCCGGCGACGCCTGCTCGCTCCAGTTCCACGCCGGCGAATTTTTCTGTGCGTCTTTGACGCGGATGGGGCTCTGCTTCTCGATGCCGATCAGCGGTTTGAAATGCTTCGTCCACTGTTCCCAGTACTCGCCGATGTTGAGGTAGACGCGTGAGAACGCGCCATTGAGGCCGACCGAGTCAGCGCCGTCTTTGAGCACGCGCGGAGCCCACACCATGCCCGGCTGCCCTTCGACCATCTCGAGGTTGTGGAGATCGAGCGCGCCGCCGGCGAGCTTCTCGGGAACCGCGACCGCAACGCGGCCGGGAGGCGGCAGGTTGTAGACCGCGTTCATCGTGCCCGGATTGTTGATGTAGTCCGTGGCGATGAATGCCGTGTCAAGCGAGCCCGCAGGATTGGTCAGCAGGATCTGCTTGACGAAGTTGTCGGGTCCGAGATCGTGGGCAAAGACTTCCCAGATCTTGAGGTAGTGCTGGCCGACGTAGTCGGAGAAGTTTGCCCAATCCTCGGGCTCGTTCGGATCGGCCGGCGGGTTCTGCGGATCGGCTCCGACGTGGCAGAACGAGCAGGCCATGCCGACGCGATAAGGACGCTCGAGGCCGGGGTTCTGGTAGTAGTTCGGATCGTTCCAGTAGCGGTCCGCATCCCATTTCGAGGCATCGAACTTCGGGTTCCTGAAAAGGCGCAGGCCCATCACGCCGCTGGAGATGCCGTACGTCGGGATGTCGAGCCGCTTGTCGATGTCGAACTTCGACCCCGGCTCGCGCGGCACGTCGATGAACAGGCCGTATTCGTCCGGCTGCGACGGGCGCATGTACCCCGGCTGATTGAAGATGCCGTAGGTCTGGAAGCGCTGGTTGCGCGGCGACGCGATCATCTTGAGGAGATCGCCCGTGCCGAAACCATAGCGCGAAAGCCAGTTCCAGAAGCCGGCGTTGTCGCCCGACCAGAGATTCCAGATCACGCGTCCGTTGATGTCGGACTGGGTCAGCGTGACCGGCCGCCCCTGCACGTTCATCCCGGGGAACGGGTCGAAGTCGACGTACTTGTAGTTCTCGACCCAGCTTTGCTTCACGGGCTGACTCGCGCAGCCGGCCAGCGAGGCGATGAGAATCGGGACCAGGAAACCGACGAGAGAGCGATGACGGAATCTCTGCACAGGAACCTCCCCTGACCGGATTGTTTTTTTACCGATTTAATTGAGGAGTGCCAGCATGCGCTGGAATCCCTACCCCTCTTCGGAGCTTTCAGGCGTCTTTTTTCTCGTGTGGAGGTAGTGCGTGGAAATCGAGAAGCGTTTCAAAGGTCTCGAAAGAAACTAAACGCGCTTCCTGTGCACCTTTGACGTGGTGGTGCTCGCGAGCAGCGCATGCGGCTTCTTCCCGCTCTTCACCGGACCTTCAGGCTTGACCGAATCGGTCTTCGCCAGCGCCGTCCACAACGCCGGCTCCTGAAACGCGATCGCACCGCCGCCTCGCTTCTCCTGCGAGATCATCCGGTTGATGTCGCCGACGCAGACCCAGTCTTCCTCGACGCCGATGCCCCACTTCGCGTGATCTTTCGTTTCCGGCCACTTCCACGGCACGCCGAGGGGAGTGAGATCGATGGACTTGATGTCGAAGACTTCGAGCTTGCCGTCGACATTGAGCGCGCCCGGCGCATCGCTGTCGTGTTCCGAGGGAATCGCGCCGCGGATCCATGTCTCGACGTTCATGCAGACGCCGAGTGCGGGGCCGACCAACTGGTTCCAGAAGTCTCCGCCCCACTTGCGATTTTTCGCGATCAGCTTGAACGCCTTGCCGGCGCGCGAGTGAAAGTCGAGCACGTGCGAGTCACCCTTCGCATTCGCATCGATCGGCTGCGTGAGACGCGCGAGCGGATCCGATGCGTCGAGCGACTTCGGGATGCGGCTGCACTTGAAGACCTGCGGCTCCTGGTGATCGAACATGACTTCCGCGATCGCACTCGCGGTGTGCAGGTCGATCGACACGCACAGATAGGTCTGGCCGTACTTCGGCGTCGGCATCAGCTTCACGCCGGGCATCGCAAACTTCGGCCATGAGTGAAGAAGCCAGACTGCCGTCTCCGTGGCCGTGTCGAATGCGAGCACGCCTTTCGTGTGCCCGAGACTTCCGTTGTCGGCTTGCTCCGGATGCTCCTTGGCCTCGTCCGGCAGCTCGTCGTTGTAGAGGATCCAGCCTGTGGTTTCGGATGGAGTCGTGAAGATCGAGTCGAGGGTCAGATCGAGCGCGCCCTTATCGGCGCTGAGCTGATACGGCGACGGCACCACCTTGCCGGCGTTCGGATCGTAGTAGACGTATTCGTATCCGGTCGCCGCGGCGGCGCCGGTTCCGCTGATGTGCGGCACCTTGTACACGAACCACCAATCGACGGCATTTCCGTTCTCGTCGAGAGCAGAGAGCTGCATGGTCGGCCTCCGGGCAAATTGTCGAGGAAGGCCTTCATCGTACACTCCTCGGCCATGAATCCCGAGCTTCCCATCTCCCGCGGCATCGTCGCCGCCGCCGATGCGACCGCATTCGCGGAGCGCGCAGGCATCGACATCCCGAGCCTCATGACCCGGCTGCTGCCCGAGGTGGCGAAACTCGCCAGGCCGCCCGTGTCGAACTTTTTCGTCGGCGCCGTTTCCCGCGGACTGACCGGCAATCTCTATTTCGGGACGAACCTCGAGTTCGCGGGCGAGGCGCTGAGCTTCACGGTTCATGCGGAGCAGTCGAGCGTCGCGAACGCGTGGATGAACGGCGAAGAAGGCATCGACATGATCGCGGTGACCGCCGCTCCCTGCGGTTACTGCCGCCAGTTCCTGAACGAGCTCGCGACGGCGGACCGGCTCACCATCGCGATCCCGAACGAGACGCACACGCTCCGCGAACTGCTTCCGAGCGCATTCGGCCCGCGCGACCTCGGCATCGACGGCGGCTTGATGCAACGCGAGGAGCACGCGTTGTCGATCGACGTGGATGACGAGCTCGCGCGCGCAGCGCTCACGGCCGCGCGCCGCAGTTACGCGCCTTACTCGAAGTCATACGCCGGCATCGCCATCCGCACGAAAGGCGGCACAATCGCCACCGGCGCGTACGCCGAAAATGCCGCGTTCAATCCCAGCATGTCGCCGCTCGAGGTAGCGCTCTCGCAGCTCAATTTCGCCGGCGGCAGCTGGGAAGACATCGACCAGGTGACGCTCGTAGCGGTCGACGACCTGCACACCTCGGCCACGCGCGTGGTGCTGACCGCCATCAGCCGCGCGCCGCTGCGCCTGCTGCGCGCGAGGAATTCGGGCTGATCGCCCCGCCGTTGAGGGCGCAATGGACAGTCACGAACAATCGCAGACCATCCGCATCGTGCTCGACGAATCGGTCGCGCAGGGCGAGTACGTCAACTTCGCCAACATCATCCACTCGCAGAGCGAATTCGTCATCGACCTCGGCCGCATCGTGCCGGGCCGCAACGACGTGAAGATCTACAGCCGCGTGATCCTCACGCCGCTGCACGCGAAACAGCTCCTCGAAGCGCTCGGTCACAACCTCAGCCTCTTCGAACAGAAGTACGGCGAGATCCGCGGCGACGCGAGCGCGCCGTACTCGCAGAACGAACCATCGAACTAGACTTTGGCAAAGATCAGGATCATCGGCGCCGGACTGGCGGGCAGCGAGTGCGCGTACGCGCTGGCGCGGCGCGGACACTCCGTCGAGCTGCATGAGATGCGGCCGCTGAAAACAACGCCCGCGCATGCGACGTCGAATCTTGCGGAGCTGGTGTGCTCCAACTCCTTCCGCTCCGCCGCGCCGACGAATGCGGTCGGCCTCCTGAAAAAAGAGCTCGCGCTCATGGACTCGCTCGTCGTGCGCTGCGGCGAGGAAGCACGCGTGCCTGCCGGTGACGCGTTCGCCGTCGATCGCGATCGCTTCGCCGCCGCGATCACGCGCGAAATCGCGAACGTGCCCAACATCGCCATTCATCGCGGCGAGGTCACGTCGCTCGATCGCGGCGACTGCGATTTCCTCGTTGTCGCCACGGGGCCGCTCACCAGCGATCCTCTGTTTCACGCCATCAACGAATTCCTCGGGCACGACGGACTCTATTTCTACGATGCCATCGCGCCGATCGTGGCCGCCGACTCGCTCGACTTCACGAAGCTCTATTGGAAATCGCGTTACGGCAAAGGCTCCGCGACCGATTACCTGAACGCGCCGATGAATCAGGAGCAGTACGAGACGTTCGTCGCCGCGCTGCTTTCCGCGCAATTGTTCGCAGCGCACGACTTCGAGAAAGCGGTGCACTTCGAAGGTTGCCTGCCCGTCGAGGAGATCGCCAGCCGCGGAATCGAAACGTTGCGCTTCGGTCCGATGAAACCCGTAGGACTCGAACATCCGGAGACCGGCGAACGGCCGCACGCCGTGATCCAACTGCGCAAGGAAGATCTGTCCGACGAGTACTTCAACCTGGTCGGCTTCCAGACGAAGATGAAGGTGCCTGAGCAGAAACGCGTGATCGCGATGATCCCCGGACTCGAGAACGCGACGTTCGCGCGGTTCGGCTCGATGCACCGCAATACGTTCATCAACGGACCGAAACATCTGACGGCGACGTTCCGCACGAAACGCGACGAGCGAATCTACTTCGCGGGCCAGATCACGGGCGTCGAAGGCTACGTCGAGTCGTCGGCGGTCGGCCTGCTCGTCGCGCGCTACATCGACGAACAAGCCCGCACCGGCACCGCGACGCCCCTTCCCTATCACACCGCCCTCGGCGCCCTCGGCCGCCACGTTTCCGAGTCCTCCCCCGATCGCTACCAGCCGTCGAACGTGACGTGGGCGCTGATCGAGGACGTGATCGGCAAGCAGCGAGGCGTCAAGAAGATCGAGAAGCACGAGCGGCAAGCCGCCCGTGCGATCGATACGATTCGCGATATCGCGTGATCGGCCCCTCACCCGGCCCACCCTCTCCCCGCAAGCGGGGCGAGGGCTACCAGGTGCGCGCGTGGCAAGTAGCCTTCTCCCCTCCGCGAGGGGAGAAGGTGCCCGAAGGGCGGATGAGGGGTTACTCACATCGTAAACCGCACGCCCACGATCCCTCTCCGCGACGGGGACACGTAGCCGCGCACCTCTTCGTACTCCACGTCCGTCACGTTCTCCACTTTCACGTACGGCGTGAAGCGGCCGAAGTCGAACTGCACGTTCGCGTCGAGCGTGGTGTGCGCATCGTTCGTGGTGCGCGAGAACGGAAAGACGGGCAGGATGTCCTCGCGCGCGCCGGTGCGCAGCAGAAGCACATGCAGCTCGGTGATGCCGTGTCGCACCGACACGAACGCCGAGCCTGAGTGACGCGGACGGCGCAGCAGATCGAGACCGCTGTCGAGCTGCTTGGCGTCGAGATACGTGTAGTTGATGCCCGCGTTCACGTTCGCGCTTACGCGTCCATGCGCCGAAAGCTCGACACCGCGCGTGCGTGCGCGGCCGATGTTCGCAAGGACGAAGCCCTGGTTCGTGATGAGATCGCGATAGCGATCCTGAAACAGCGTCACCGAGACCATGCCGCTGTCGAAGTCATGATCGATCCCCGCTTCGACGTTGCGGCTGCGCTCCGCGCGCAGATCCACGTTTCCGCCGAAGGGCGAATAGAGCTCGCCGACCGATGGAGCGCGGAATGCTTCGCCGTAGGCGGCGCGGAACTTGTTGCGTCCCGCGATCCACGCTGCCGCAATGCGCGGCGAAGTCTCGCTGCCGAACGTCTCGTAATTGTCGTAACGCACGCCGCCGCTGAGCTCGAGCCGCGACGCGCCAAACGCGCGCGAGTAGCGGTCCTCAAGGAACAGAGACCGCTCCGTGCGTTCCTTATCGAGGAAGTTCGGCCCGAAGTTGGTGACGTCGTCGACGACCGTGTCTTCGGCCTCGCCGCCGGCGATGATCGTGCCGATCGCGGTCTTCGTGCGCGTGGTCAGGCGCGCACGGCGCGTGCGCGAATTCGTGTTCTGGAAAAACGGTCCGAACGGATCGCCTGGATCGTCGAGCGTGTCCTCGCGCTGGTTTTCGGCAAGCAGCAGCTCGTAGCGGAAGGGACCGAGCGTCTGTTCGATCGGAATCGCGATCTGCCGCTCGTTGCCGTCCTGACGCCGTTCGAGACTCGGCACGAGTTGATCGAGTGCGGCGTTCAGGTTGGTGGGGATGCCGAGGTCGTAGGTGGTGTAGCGCGCGGTCAGGCCGATGGAAAACTGTGATTGAGCTGCCCAGCGCAACGCGACATTCGCGCTCTGCTGATCGAAGTCGTCGTTATCGGCAAAGCCATCGTCTTTGCGCGACTCGAACGCGCCGCTCAGCATCAGGCCGCCGGAAACGTGCGACGCTGCGGCCTGCGCGTTGAGCAGTCCTTCCCCACCCGCTTCGATCGACGCCTCGAGGCCGCTGCGCGTCGGCACGGTGAGGATGTTGACGACGCCCGCCATCGCGTCGGAGCCGTAAAGCGCGGAGTACGGACCGCGCACCACTTCGATCTGCTCGATGCCCGAAGTGGAGAACTGGCCCCAGTCGTAGCCGCCGAAGAACGGCGTGTTGATCTCGATGCCGTTCCACATCACCAGCGTGTGCGCCGGATTCGCGCCGCGCGTGAACACGGACGTCTGATGTCCCGCGGAACCGATGCGCGCAACGGTGAGGCCCGGTACTTCGCGCAAGACGTCGCTGACGTCGCGGGCGGCGCGCGACTCGATGTCGTCGTGCGTGATGACGGTGACGGTGGCCGGCGTCTCCTCGACGCGCTCCGGCAACGCAGATGCCGTGACGATGATCTGATCGGAAATTGTTTGCTGTTGGGCGATCGCGGAGACTGCGATCAAAAAGGTGGCGAAAACTGCGAGGACGTGTTTCATGACGCTCCTTCCCTCCGAAGGCTGACGAATGTGTTGTCGACGGGGCCGGTCTCCTGGCTTCCGGGTCGTCCTTCTCACATCCCCTTCCCGCTATCGCAGTGGGGGTCATTCAAGACCAAGACGTGAGTCGTCTCCGGATACAGTGGCGGGGGCCGCGCCGGCATCTCACCGGCTTCCCGTTCACCACGTCGAACGCAAGTTGAAAAAGAACAGGGATGCGAAATGTATCACGCGCCGGGCGCCACTTCCGCGAACATCAACGTCCAGCCGAAGACCATGTACGTTGGATAGATCACACGGCCCGTTCCCGCCGGCACTGCGTTTTTGCGGATCACGGACGTGTGCGCGAACTTGTCGCGCAGCGCCTGACGTCCCGGATCGCTCGAGATCCACAACACGTCAATGATGAAATTTGCCGGGCCGAACATCGCGAACGCGAGCCGTCCGGTGAGTGCGAGGTAACCCGGCCGCTCGCCGCGCAGGTTGACGATGCGCGCGCCGGTGATGAGGTAGCCGAGCGTGCCAAAGCGCGAGCCCTTCAGCACCACGAAGTAGAGGAACCAGAACATCGTGCAGCCGATCAGGAACGCGAGTCCCGCGAGTGCGTCCTCGAGAAACGCCATGACCGTCAATCCCCACATGATCGAGACGATCAGCGCCAGCGTCGTATCGACGACGTCGATCACGAGACGCCGCAGCACGCCGATCTGATCGGCACGGTGGTAATAAAGGACAGGCTGCACGGGATGCGACGGCGTAGCACGGCGTATGCTCCGCGTAATCAAGGAGGAGTCGTTCATGAAGTCGAAGTCGAAATCTGTGTTGTTCGCATTGTTGCTGCTGACCGTCACGCCCGTGTTTGCGAATGAGCGCGAGAAGCTCGTGCAGGAGCTCGAGCGGACGCGCGAAAAGTTCCTGAAATCGGTCGAAGGCTTGTCAGAAGCGCAGTGGAATTACAAAACGTCGCCGGAGAAGTGGTCGATCGCGCAGTGCGCGGAGCACATCGCGGCGTCGGAGTCGCTCATCCGCGGCGCGGTCGTGAAGGCGATCGCCGAACCGCTTCCCGCGGATGCAAAGGACCTGGTCAAGGACGAGATGGTGCAGAAGTTCATGGTCGACCGCTCGAAGAAATTCAACGCTCCGGAGCCGCTGGTTCCATCCGACCGTTACGGATCTCCTGCGGCGGCAGTCGACGCATTCCGCACCGAACGCGCCGAGACGCTGAAGCTCGCGCAGAGCGACGCCGAGATGCGCAAACACGCGTTGGAGCATCCCGGCTTCGGCATGCTCGACGCCTACGGCTGGATGCTCTTCCTCTCCACCCATACCGAGCGGCACACGCTGCAGATCGAAGAGGTCAAGGCGAACGCGGATTTCCCGAAGTAGGCCGTTCGCGACATCCAACTGGAGCGACGGGCTCTTAGCCCGTCGTCTTCGTCATTCGACGGGCTTGTGAAAGCCCGTCGCTCCAGTAGATTCACTTCGGGCGGTTCCTGAATTTCTCGTACAGCAACGTGTGGCGCGAGTCCATCGGGATGTCCTCGCCGGCGATGAACACGCGCCGCACGTTCGTACGGATCTCCAGCGGGTCGCCATCCGTCACGATCACGTTCGCCTGCTTGCCCACTTCCAGCGATCCGATGCGATCGGCCACGCCGAAGATCTGCGCCGGATAGATCGTCACCGCCTTGAGCGCTTCCTCCTTCGGCAGCCCGAACGCCGCGCACGACGCCGCGTGATAGGGCAGGTTGCGCGTGTTGTGCGAGTCGCCGCTCTGGATCGCGAAGCGGATGCCGTTGTCGTGCAGCACCTTGGCGTTCGTGAAGAGCAGATCGTACGGATCGTCTTCTCGCGCGGGCAGCGCGAGGATCGGTCCCAGCAACACAGGGATGTTGCGCTTCTTCAAGTCGGGGATGACGCGCGCGACGTCATGCGCGCCGGACAGGATCACCTTCAGCTGGAGCTCGTCCGCGAACTCCAGCGCGGCCTTGATGTCGCGCGCCAGATTCGCGTGCATCACCACCGGCACGCGTCCTTCCACGACCGGCACCAACGCCTCCAGGACTAGATCGCGATCGAACCGCCGCACGTTCGCATTCGCAGTGCGCGCGGCCGCGGCCTTCGCGTACGCACGCGCGTCGCGGAAGAGATCGCGCAGCCGGTCCAGCTCGCGCGTGTAGCTCTTGCGCCGTTCCTTCTCCGCTTCTTCTTCCGGCACTTCGACGAGCGGCGCGCTGCGCAGCCGCGGGAAGCGGATGTTCATCCCCACCGGCGCCTTCACCACCATCTCCGGCGGCGTCCACCCCGCCAGTTGAATGAGCGCGCTCTGTCCCGAGATGATCCCGCCCTCGGGTGTGCTCACCACGTGCGTCACGCCGTTGACGCGCGTGGCCGGAATCAGCTCGCTGTGCGGATTGACCGCCACCGCGGCCTGCGCGTTCGGATTGATCTCGCCAAGCTCCGCCGTGTCGACCGTGCCGGGAACGGAGTCCATCTCGATGAGGCCGACACTGGAGCCCGAATCGATCATGCCCGGATAGACGAACAGTCCCGTGCCATCGATGACCGTTGCGCCCGCGGGCACATCGGCATTCGCACCGATCGCGGCGATGACGCCGTTCGCGAACACGATCGTGCCGCGCTCGATCGGTGCGCTCGTCACCGGAACGATGGTCGCGTTGCGGATCGCGACCGTGCCCTTCACGCCGGGATTGTTCGGGATGGTCGATTGCGCGAAAGAGCTCGTTGCGAAGAGTGCCACAGCAAAGAAGACGACTCTGGATTTACGCATCGGGCTTCTTCTCCTTTTCCGTCTTCGCCTTCTTCGCGTCGTCTTGTTCTTTCTTCAACCGATCTGCCTTTTCGCGCCGCAGCGTCTCGCGCTGCGCGAGGTCCTGCGCGCGATCGAAGTAGACCTCGCCCTCGATGAAGGTCGTGTCGACGCGTGCGTACGTCGACAGCGGATGTGCGTTCCAGATCGCGAGGTCTGCATCCTTGCCGGCTTCGATCGAGCCCAGACGGCTGTCGAGCCGCAACTGCCGCGCGGCGTTGATGGTGCCGAGGCGGAGCGCTTCTTCTTCGGTGAGTCCGCCGTATTTCATGGCTTTCGCCGCATCGTGATTGAGATGCCGCGCGAGCTCATCGGAATCAGAGTTGATCGACGTCAGCACGCCACTGCGCACCATCAGCGCCACGTTGTACGGCGAGGCGTCGTACGCCTCCGCCTTGTAGCCCCACCAGTCGATGAATGTGCCCGCGCCCGCGCCGTGCTTCGCGATCTCCGGCGCGACTTTGTAGCCTTCGAGCACGTGCTGCAACTCGCGCACTTTGAATCCCATCTCGTCCGCGAGGTTCAGCAGCATCACGATCTCGTCGGCGCGATAGCAGTGCGCGTGGACGTCGATGTTGCCGCGCAGGATGTCGGACATCGTCTCCATCAGCAGATCGCGCCGCGGCGGAATGGCGGCCTCGCCGCGCTTCCGCTTCGCCTCGTATTCGTCCCACGAGGCGAGGTAATCGCGCGCGTCGGTGAACGAGCCGCGAATCACTTCCTCGACGCCCATGCGCGTGGCCGGATACTGGCGCGCCTGTCCCGACGGCGGCCGGAAGTTCGCCGATTTCGGATTTTCGCCGAGGGCGAACTTGATCGTGCGAGGGGCGTCTTTCACCACCCATTCGGAGACCGGACGCCCCCATTTCCACTTTACGATCTGACTCTGGCCGCCGATCGCGTTCGCCGATCCGTGCAGCACGAGTGCGGTGGTCGTGCCGCCCGCGAGCTGCCGGTACGCGGACACGTCTTCGTTCGTCATCGCGTCCGCGATGCGCACCATGCCGGTGTTCGGCAGCGAGACCTCGTTGACGCTGCCATCGACGGCGGTGTGGCTGTGCGTATCGATGATGCCGGGCATCACGAATTTGCCCGTCGCGTCGATGATGCGCGCACCCGCCGGCGCCGTGACATCGCGGCCGACCGCTGCGATTTTCGAACCGCGGATGAGCACCGAACCGTTCTCGATCACGCCGTTCGTGATGGTGAGAACCGTGGCATTGCGAATGAATGTGACGCGCTCCTGCGCGGCAAGGGGAACAGCGAGCAACAGCAGCAGGCGAAGTGCGTTTGTCATTTCGATTTGCTCCCGCTGAACTCGAACGTGCCGATGGTGCTGAGTGCGAGTTGAACTGCGATCGTTAGCCGCCGACGAAGCGTCCTCATTTCGATTTGCTCCCGCTGAGCTCGAACATGCCGATGGTGCTGAGTGCGAGTTGAACTGCGATCGTTAGCCGCCGACGAAGCGTCCTCATTTCGATTTGCTCCCGCTGAACTCGAACATGCCGATGGTGCTGAGTGCGAGTTGAACTGCGATCGTCAGCCGCCGACGAAGCGTCCTCATTTCGATTTGCTCCCGCTGAACTCGAACGTGCCGATGGTGCTGAGTGCGAGTTGAACTGCGATCGTTAGCCGCCGACGAAGCGTCCTCATTTCGATTTGCTCCCGCTGAACTCGAACATGCCGATGGTGCTGAGTGCGAGTTGAACTGCGATCGTTAGCCGCCGACGAAGCGTCCTCATTTCGATTTGCTCCCGCTGAACTCGAACGTGCCGATGGTGCTGAGTGCGAGTTGAACTGCGATCGTTAGCCGCCGACGAAGCGTCCTCATTTCGATTTGCTCCCGCTGAACTCGAACATGCCGATGGTGGTGGAAACGTTGCCCGAC
>Ga0196977_1000066_pt1 | contig 74794 bp, 54 predicted proteins | sample S3v_1013CmetaG_FD_148634 | JGI IMG/M metagenome (GOLD analysis project Ga0196977, IMG submission 148634) | Soil microbial communities from Anza Borrego desert, Southern California, United States - S3+v_10-13C | ecosystem: Environmental > Terrestrial > Soil > Desert | place: USA: California...
AGCGCCCCTTGCGAACGCTTTCAGCGTAGTAGTGTTTCTCATCTTCTCACCCAGGGTTGAAACAACCCTGGGCTGAAACTAGTCAACGCCTTCGGCGTTCAGATTAGGACACCACTTTCGGCCGTTCAGATTAGGACACCACTTATTGCTAACCGGGTATCAACGACAAAATCTCACGCGTTGCACTCGCAATCGCCGCGTCGCTGAAGGGCACAAGAGACGGTGCAACGTTGCGCCATTCGTCGAATTGATCCTCGCGATGCGGGTTCGTTGGATCGCCGGATTCGCCGAGCGGCAAGCAAAGCCGCGTCGCATCCCAGTCACTCAAATCGGCGATGAAGCGCAGTGAAACTCGAGCACCCGCGTTTACCGTAGGCATCGAACCGTCCGCATTCTGCGGAAAAGTTCGCGTGGCGAATCGTTGGCCCATCGGCCCCAACTTTTCGAGTGGATGTGGAAAGCTTACCTGCGCAAGCCGACCCCAGGTCCAGTCTTTCGAATCTGCGCCAAACTTTTTTGTGAGCGTGTCCACCGCTTCGCGATAACACGCAAGTAGCAGCGCATCGTAAGAAACAAATTCGCGCGGTAGCCACTCAACCGATCGCTCGGTGACCAGCCTGTCAACGAACGTTCCTTCGTTTCTCCATTCGTACAATTCAGCTCGCTCGGTTCCTAAGACCGCAGTCAGGATGAGAGCGCGAAAGGCTTTGCGCATCTCGGTTACCAGCGGCAAAACTGCCGATTCCGCCCTGGAGTAACCATCCCAATCCTTGAGCTGTTCGATCAACTCGTGCCATTCCGTACTCGTGTTCACGAATGGTTTACCGAGTTTCACGAGTTCCGCTGCGAATATCGCGTCAGGAAAGGAATAGGTGTCACGCTGGATGTTGAGAAAATCCTCTGCATCAAACTTCGCTTTCGTCTGTAAAAGATCGTGAATGCGCCGCGCGCGGTAGGGCACTCGCCAGTTATGCGTCAGGTGATAAGGATAAGAATCGTTAACGATTCGCTGGTTCGCGCTCACCACCTGCCTTGACGGTGGATCGAACGCGTGCGGCAAGTCTTCAAACGGTATGAATCCGAGCCACTCGCCGTTGTCGGTCCTGCCGTCATAAGGCAGACTACCGTCCCCGGTTTTTCTGACAGGAATACGACCGGCGCTGTAGCAACCGATGTGCCCACCAGTGTCTGCATAAGTGAAATTTTGCGGTGGTCCACCGTAACCCTTCAGCGCGGTCTTGAACTCGTCCCAGTTGCGCGCGCGATTAATTCCGAGGAAGGCATCGAGATCGATCACGTCGGCGTCGAGTGCCGTCCAGCGCAACGAAAGCCCAAGCGATCCCCTTTCGAAAATAACTGGACCATGACGCGTTACTTTCACTTCAAAGCTAACGCACTCAGCCTTTGCCTCACCTGCCGGATTTCGCACCTTAATCTCTTCCGTACGCACGTCTGCCGCACGCCAGCCGGCGGGTGTTTTGTAAAGATCTGTGTCGCCGGACTCAAATTGTTCGAAGTAAAGGTCCTGCACGTCCGGGCAGAGATTTGTAACGCCCCACGCAATCCATTCGTTGTGCCCGATCATCACCGCCGGCAGACCCGGCACTGCGACTCCCGAGACACGAAGGTCCGGCGCGCTCAAATGCACGATGTGCCAGATCGAAGGCGACGTCGGCGGCAGGTGCGGATCGCTGGCTAACAATGGTTTGCCTGAGACCGTCCTGTCGCCGCTAACGACCCAACTATTGCTGCCGACTTCGTTGTCACTGCTGGACGCTGCGCGCGAGCCACGCATCACTTTCAAGATCTCCGCCAGAATGGCACGCTGTTCGGCGTCGAATTCATGTTGCTCGTAAGACCTGTATCGCTCTCCGATCAAATCAAGAGGAGAACTCTGCGGCAGCAACCACTCGACGCGCTCGCGTGGTAGATCGCTGAGCAGCGCGCGAAAAATGTCTGCATCGACCGTAAACGAGAGTTGCTGAGCAAACAGTTTTCCGAGGGCCAGCGAATCGACCGAGGTCCATTCTTTCGGCTGGTATCGGAGCACTTGAAATTCCAGCGGCAACGACTCGGTACCGCATTGGGCGATGAAAGCGTTCACCCCGTCCGCATACGAATCGAGCACCTCGCGCGTTTTTGCCGTCGCGCGGGCAAACAGCTTTTCGGCGACGACCTTGAACCCGTAAGTGCGATGTACCTTATCCACTTCCACCGCGCCTGGCCCGAACACTTCAGACAATTCACCACGCGCCGTGCGTCGCAGGAAATCCATCTGCCACAGACGATCGCTCGCCGTGGCATAGCCCTGCGCGAAGTAAAGGTCCGCCTCGTTAGCCGCTTCGATGAACGGAATACCGCGTTCGTCACGCCGGATCGTGACTTCGCCACGAAGCGACGGAAACGCGATCGAAGTCGTACTAACTTGCGGTTTCAGTTTTGCTGCGTCCGCGATCACCATTTAACTTGAAAGCAATCAACTCTTCGACACTAAACTTAACCAGAAACGAGTCTTCACCCATCGGAGCAACCGCCGGCGAAAGCACTTCACAAGGCACTCTCAGCCGCTGGAGTTCCTTCCTCAGCCCAGCAACGACGAAGCCGTAAAAATGGGTCCGGCCTTGTTCGGCACAGTGCTTACAAGCGGCTTTGATCAACTCCGCGAGCACACGCTTGCCGTTGTACGATGGCTGTGAGATTGCGAGCCGGCCAAACTCGACGCCGTTGACGCGGTCATATTTGAAGTCGTAATACTCGTCGATGGTCCACTTGTCGCCCTCGATGATCCTCACGGCGCCAATGATCTTCTCCTGGTCGTTGAACATAACGACGTGAGTGGCTTTTTGATCGAACTCGTCGGCGCTCCATTGGTCCAGGTGATTCGAGCTGCGGCCGCTGTGGGTATACGCGTCGCGCCGGAACTGAACGATGTCAGCTACCAGATGAGGATCGTACTCGGATATTTTGATCATTGTTCCCCCTTTACGTGGCCCATACGCACGAGAATCTGCCTGCGTGTATCTTTGAAACCCGTGCGGCCGTGCATGTACCTGGAGTTATCGAAGATAAGGACGTCATTTGCCTGCCAGTGAGTGCTGTGCGTGCGCTCGTTAGCGTAGCCGGAGATTTCCTCGAGCAGGTCGTGCGGAAACGGCGAGCCGTCACTCAACGTGGGTATGTATTGATGCTTCGGATAAAACTCCGTCGCCTGGCGGTAGTGATAGATCAGCAGCGAGTTGCAGAAGGATCGGTTGCGGCCCCAGCGCGTCGGAATCACACACAGCGTTTGAAAAATGCCTTTCAGTACGTCGCCTTCGAATTCGGCCTCCAGTTTTTCCCACGACGGCAGACGCGCCGTCATCAGCTTCAATCTCTTGAGCGCTGCTTCTTTCGAATCGACGCCGAGCGACGCGCGCCAACGTTCCGGCGTAGCGCTCCAACTCCACTTCAGGACGGCATCGTTAACAAACTTCTGCGTGTTCGCAGGTAATGCGTCGAGCAGTTCTACACCGTCGCACAGGTTTGTTTGTCCTCCCGGATCGGTTGGATCCGCGGGTCTGACACAATAAAGCATCAAGAGATCGGGACAACCGGGTGCGTACGAACCCTCGCGATGCAAAGGTATGTAGTCCATTCCTTTGTTGACCGTTGCGGTAGTTCCGTCGGCGTTCACGGCATCGCGTTCCACCGTCGTGCTGGTGCTGTGATGGACCATCGGCGTGATCAACCCATCGCTGAGCGATTCGAAATCGTTGAGCGTTGCGCCCGCTCGGACAACCACCGCGCCGTGCTGTTTAAGCGCGTCGCGGACGGCGCTGATCTCTCGAGTGTTCAGTAGAAAGATCTTTTCGGAAGAGCTCTCTTTAGTTGCGGAAGGTGTAGACATGGCGTTCGTGTCTGTTGGTGTTTTGCTGAATTGTCGCGGTTTTGTGAGCTGCTAAACGTAGGCTGCGGTCGAAGCCAGTATGCTTTCTTCAGTTTGAGCGGTGTTGCTGATATCCCTCAGCACTACGAGATGCTCGAGGCTTTCGAGCACCGAATCGACGTCGATGCCGAAATCGATCAGGCACGCGACTTCGTCGACGCCGATCGCTTTGAGACGTTCGACCATCTTCATGCACGACGTAGGCGTGCCGATCAGAGATGAGGTGCGGTAATAGCGTTCGAAGGCAAACGCGGCCATCTGATCGCGATATTTCTCCGAATCTTGATCGCGCACGTTGACGTCGAGGTTCAGACTCTCCGCGCCGGTCTCGATCAGGTTCAAGTGCGACTTGAGATACTTGGTGAGCGGCGCTCTCACTTTACGCAACACGGCCTGGCCGTCTTCGCCGATAAACGTGTGCATCATCATTGTGACTTTGCCGGATCGTGGATCGTGGCCGTGTTTCGCGAGTGACTCGCGATAGAGTTTGATCTTCGGCGTCACTTCTTCGATGGATTGAGTCAGCAGCGCGGTCAGCACGTGGCAACCGAGTTCACCGGCTTTCTCAAACATTTCCGGGCCGCCGCTGCACGTAAGCCAGATCGGCAGCTCGGGTTGAATCGGTTTGGGAAAGATTCTCAGTTCGATCTCTTTGCCGGCGCCGTCGCGGCCGGCGATTGGCTGGCCGCGCCAGAGTTCCTGCACTTCCTGAATACCGCGAAACATCTCTTCCCTTTTTGTCGCGTAGCGTTCCGGGAAGAAGGCGAAGTCGTTTGGCATCCAACCCGACGTGAACGAGACACCCACACGGCCTTGCGAAAGATTGTCTACGACAGACCACTCTTCGGCTACGCGCAGAGAGTTGTGTAACGGCAGAACCACGCTGCCTGCGCGCAGTTGCACGTTGTTCGTGATCGTTGCGAGCGCGGCGCTCAGCACGGATGGGTTTGGATACAAACCTGCTTTTTCGTGGAAGTGACGTTCAGGTGTCCAGACGGCGGTTAGCCCATGGCGATCGGCGAACATCGCACCTTCGCGATACAGGCGATACTTGTCTTCGCCGTAGACGGCGTTGTCGTCGGCGAAATAAAAGAGACTGAATTCGAGCGGATGATCGGGAGGTTCCGCTTTGACTTCGGCGGGCCTGCTGGCATTAGCGACCTGGGTTAAAAAACTTGACGCTTCCTCGAGGCGTTCGATCAGGCGGATTGCCGACCGCTCACCGTTAGTCCCGCTTAGGTGGCCGTCAAGGATTGGAAGACCTAGCCAACTTTTGATCTGAGAGTGTGACACGTGACCATAGCGGCGCAGCCTTGTTCGCTTGCGCTCAATTTCCTGAAGCCACTCCGAAAGAGACTCCTCACCGGGAGCATCGATCGGCAAAGGCAACACGGTCGAAAGGAGACCGACGATCTGTTCCGATCCTTGTAAAGCTTGCGGCCGCTTATCGGCCGTCACGTCCAAACAGATCTCCCCACACTCTCGCTCGCGCATTACCGCCAGCGCCTGCGCACCCGCGATCACCGTCTCGACCGAAACGCCCATGCTTCGCGCAAAAGCCTTTAACCCGTCTGTTTCAAAAGCCTCGACATTTAGCACTTGCGAAATCGCAGGACCAGTATCGCGATTGTGGTTCCTGTAAAAGCGTTCTACGCCCGCGAGGTCCTGCCGCTCGACCCAGGAGACATACTCGCGATACGCCTGCGCATCGCCATGCGAACCACCCGACACCTCCTCAAACATCAACTGCACCGATCGCTCATCGAGCAGCACCGGATGATGACTAAGCACGATCTCACACAAACGCGCGCCCAACCGTATCTCCATCACCCGAAACAGCGGCGCCCGCGCCGGATCGAACTCCCGCCGCGCATCCATTCGCAACAACTCCTCAAGATCAGCCTGCGCGCGCTCCGCGTCTTCCCCACAGTCGTACCGTTCGTAACTCAGCTTCACCTGCTGCCGCACCACCTGCACAGGCTCCTCAAGTTGCGTCAGGAAACAGGTGCGCAACATCGTGTGCCGCGCCAACAACCCTTGCCACGCGCGCTCAAACGCCTCGCTGTCCAATTCACCATGAACCTTCCGGCGCGCCTGGACCACGCGCGCACCGTCGCGATCGCTCAGCACGTCGCGCTGCACGGGTGTGAGATGGTAAACGTCTGCTACGTTTTTCATTGACTGACTCGTTAAGCTGCATGCCGCAAAGAGCCACAAAAGGCACAAACCTGTTCAAGAGGTCTCTTGTGCTTCTTGTGCTTCTTTGTGGCTATTCGTCGAGTTGATCCGTTTCTTCTAACAGGAGTGCGATCTTTTCCAGGTCCGCCTGGCTCAACCCGGCGAACGGTTGGTCGGAGGATTCAGTAGTGTCAGAACCGTTCGCGCCGGCCGTTGCGGCCATCGCCAGCTCTTGCGCCTGGGACGGATCGAGTATCGCCGCCAGTTCGGCGATCGTCTGACTCTGAAAGAGTTGTTGCGGCGTGAACTGCAGACCAGCATCGTTGATCTTGACACTGATCTGAATAGCCTTCACCGAGTCGCCGCCTAACTCAAAGAAATTGTCGTGCACGCTGATGTTCTCGATCCCGAGCATCTCCTGCCAGATCGTCGCGAGTCGCTGCTCGATCTCATTGCGAGGCGGCACGTACGGCGACTGCAGATCCGAGGGCCGCGGATGCGCCGCACGCGCCACGGGCGCACTGTCCGCAACATCAGCCAGGTCAGCTTGCGCAAAACTATTGACCTTTTCGATCGAGGCACGCAGGTCTTTAGTCGAAACGATCATTTGCGCTGGGGTATTCGCGGAGAGGATCCGGCGAAACACTTCCACACCCTCATCCGGCGCGATTCCCTCACTCAAGCTTCGCTGATAGATCCCTTCAGCACCCTGCGCGCCATTTTCTGAAGACCCATTCACGCGCGCGCGCGTGCCGGCGAGCAACTTGATGGTTCCCGTCGCGTCGTTGACTCGCTTCTGACTAAAGCTATCGATGACGACTCGTTCGACACCGTCTTCATCAAACAACGTAATGTCGAACGTGATCGTCTCGTGGCGAGAGCCACTGTCCTTCGCACGGATATAAGCGTGAATCCGGCGCGGCAGCGGTCCCTTGATACGCAGCCGTTTGTAACCCATCGGCAGGTAGTGACCCTCGTTGACGAGATAGTGCTTCGCCGTGCCGGTGGCGCGGTCCAACAATGCCGGGTGAAGCTTCAGGTAATCCATGTCTCCGGCAAACATCTCGGGCAGTTCGAGTGTGGCTAACAGTTCTTTGTCGCCGACGTAGACGCGCTGAAGACTCTGCCAACGCGGCCCGAGATCCGGATCGATCTCGTCGTCATCACGTATGACGATCTCTTTTTGATTACAGCGGGCAATGATCGACTTGAGATCCTCGCGCGCGGGTGGATCGGCGTCAAAGTAACTGAGTTTGCCGATTGAGAAGGGCTGCCACTCATCTGCATTGCCGTTCTCCGCAACCGCCGGTTTGCTGACCACCTTGTACGAGTATTCGCCGCCGTTTTCGTCGATGAGGATGCGCACTTCACGGATCTCATCGTCGCGGAGCGCCAGCGGAGCGAGGAAGAAAGCGTCACGAATTTCCAACGGGCGTTCCCCACCACGTTTCTCAACTGCGGCACGCGCCATTTCCAGGTACGCAGTGCCGGGCATCACAGCGGTGCCGACTATGCGATGATCGTCGAGTACCCAATGCTCGGTGACGCTGAAATCGGTGCCGTAGATCTCCTCGCCGCCGCCATTCGCGATCTGGCGATGCAACAGCGGGTGACCGTTTTGGTGGTGGCCGTTGCCGTTGCTAGTTACGTTCTGGCGCACAGGCATACGCGCCGGAAGTTTCTTGCTCGCCGCCTGCTCGGCGGATTTCACGAGCATGCCGACCGACTGCCATGCGTCCCAGTTGATCGAAACCGCGGTACCGTCGTTCGTCGACCGCTTGTAGTGCGCAAAGGCATCGAGGTAAGCGTTGGCCGCGCAGTAATCGACGTTGCCAAAGCCGCCGAGGATCGCAGCGCGTGACGAACACATGATGAAGAAATCGAGTGGCGCATCTTGTAACACGCGATCGAGCACGCGTGTCCCTGCCACTTTCGGCGCGAGCACGTTCTCAGCCATCGCGGGCGTCTTGAGTTGAATCATTCCGGCACCCGGCACACCAGCCGCATGAACGACGCCATTGATCTCACCGAACTGTTCGCGCGCCTGTTGGACCACGCTCTTCATCTGCTCTTCATTCGTCACATCGGCGCCAACGAGCAGCACCTCGCCTCCCGCGTCCTCGATGGCTCTAATCTTGTCGTGGTCCGCCGGCAATGGTGTGCGCCCGACGAGAACGAGTCGCGCGTTGACTGCCTGCGCAAGGTACTGCGCAAACTCGAGACCCATACCGCCCATGCCGCCGGTGATCAGGTAAACTCCGCGATCTTTCAACTTCACCGGCTTTTCGTCCGCAACATCGAAACGGATCTGTTCGAAATCCTGTACCCAGCGATGCCGTCCACGGTAAGCAACGACTCGATCCGAACTCTCATTCGCAATCTCTGCGAGGAGATCGTCAACTAATCGTTGCTCTCGAACGGCCCCGGCGTCAGGCAGGACCACGTCAATACTGCGGCAAAGAATGTTCTGATACTCCTGCGAGATCACGCGGCACGGACCGAGCAGCGTCGCCTTCTCGGGACAAAGTTCTTCCTCACCAGTTACCTCTTGCAGGTTATTTGAAACGACGCAGATGTTGAGCTTCTCCTCGACGTGCACATCAGCCGGCATTAACGTGAGCAACTGATCGCCGAGTGCCTGTGCGAGAAACAGCAGACTATAAAACCCACGCGCCTGCGCCTGCTCGACATCTAAGTCCCGTCCATTCGGCGTAACACTCCACAGGTGTACGATCGTTTGCGCAGTCTCGCTGATCACGCCGATCTCTTTAAACAACGCATCGTAGTCAGGACGCGATCCGGGATTGATTGCGTAAAGCCGGTCGTCAATCTTCTTAAATCGCTCTCCGCTCGCGACCGTAATGACCTCGTGACCCAACTGTTCGAGCCTTTGCCCCAACTGCTTCCCAACACCGCATTCATCAGCAAATATTAGCCACCTTCGTTTCTTATCGAACTTTGCCGGGGGCGCGGCCGATCTTCGCCACGACGGCGCATAAAACCAGTTGCCAATCTCCGGATCCTTACGCAACGGATTCCTAACCGAATGGCCCGCCTGCGGCTCAACCCAATAACGCTGCCGTTCAAACGGATACGTCGGCAACGAAATCCGCCGCCTTCGCTCACCACCCGAGAGCTTCTCCCAGTCGACGTTCACATTCGCCAGCCACATCCGGCCGAGCGTCGTCAACATCGACGCCTCATCCGGCTCCTGCTCGTCCGCACGCGGCAACGAATTGAGCACGACCTGCGCAGCGCCGCGTTGCGGGTGATGCCGCGAAAGCACCGTCAACATGTTGCCTGGTCCAACTTCCAGCAACAGTCTTTCTGAATTACTGAAAATCTCGCCGATGCCGTTGTTGAACAGCACCGTCTGGCGAATGTGTCGCGCGTAATAGCCTGGATCCGTCGCCTCTTCAGCCTTGATCCAATCTCCAGTGACGTTCGAAAGGTAAGACATCGCCGGCGCATTCAACTTCGCCTTCGAAACTTCTTCGATAAAACGCTGCAGGATCGGCTCCATCATTGGCGAGTGAAACGCGTGCGAAGTTTGCAGCCGCCGCAACATCAATCCCTGCGGCTTCAACTCTGCTTCCAGTTCATCGACCGCCTCGTGCGTTCCCGAGACCGTGCACAAGCCGGGAGAGTTGATCGCAGCAATTGCGAGTTCGAGCCGCGACTCGACCATCGCGCGCAACTTCTGCTCCGGCAGTGAAACCACCAGCATCGATCCCGAAGGCAAACTCTGAATCAGCTTCCCGCGCACCGCCACAAGTCGCAACGCATCTTCGAGTGAAATGACCCCAGCCAAGCACGCAGCGACGTATTCGCCGATGCTGTGACCGATCATCGCTTCCGGCGTGACTCCCCAATGCATCCACTGCTTCGCGAGTGCGTACTCTGTGACAAAAAGCGCGGGCTGCGTCACAAACGTCTGGTTGAGTTTCTCTTTCGCTTCATCCAACGCTTCGTCGCTCGGATAGAGCACGTCGCGAAGATCGAAACCGAGATGCGGTTTGAGAATCTCCGAACACGTATCGATCTGCTCGCGGAAGATCGGCTCCGCCTCGTATAACTCCAGGCCCATGCGTACGTACTGCGAGCCCTGACCGGGAAACAGAAAGACCACCGGACGATTCCGCGGCTCCTGAAGACTCGTGAAGACACGCCGCGCATCGAGCGTGTCCAACGCGCGCACCGCATCGTCCAGGTCGCGACACACAACAACGCGACGGTGGTTCAACTTCTTTCTTCCCACTTGAAGCGTGTGGGCCACGTCAGCCAGGTTGAGCTGCGGGTTTTCTTTCAGGTACGCGTGCAGGTTGATTGTGGCAGTGTCGAGCGCGCCACTCGTGCGTGCGGCGAGTGGCAAGAGATGCCACTTGCGTTTGGATTCTGACGCAACGTGCTCGGGCGCTTCTTCGAGCACGACGTGCGCATTCGTGCCACCGATGCCAAAGGAACTCACACCCGCCCGGCGCGGATTGCCGTTCTTGTTCTTCCATTCGGAGAGTTCAGCGTTGACGTAAAACGGGCTGCTGGCGAAATCGATGCGCGGATTCTCGTTTTCAAAGTTGAGACTCGGAGGCAGTTGCCGGTGCTGGAGCGCAAGCACTGTTTTGATCAGACCGGCCACGCCGGCCGCCGCGTCGAGATGCCCGATGTTCGTCTTCACAGAGCCGATCGCACAGAATCGTTTTGCTTCAGTGCCGTGGCGAAACGCGCGCGTGAGTGCTTCGACCTCAACCGGATCGCCGAGCGCTGTTCCCGTTCCGTGAGTCTCAACGTAAGTGATCGTTTCCGGACTCACACCGCTCACGGCATGAGCTTCGGCGATCACTTCGGCTTGTCCGTTAACACTCGGCGCGGTGTACCCAACCTTCAGGGAGCCGTCGTTGTTGACTGCCGATCCTTTGATTACGGCGTGAATCGTGTCGCCGTCGTTGAGCGCGTCGCTCAAGCGCTTCAGCGTAACTACCGCAACGCCATCGCCTTGCACAGTCCCCTGCGCCCGCTCGTCAAACGCACGGCAATGACCGTCAGGTGAATAAATTCCACCGTCGAGGTACGTGTAACCATTCTTAAGCGGCACCGAGACCGTGACGCCGCCAGCCAACGCCATATCGCATTCGAAGTTGAGCAGACTCTGACACGCCGTGTGCACTGCCACGAGCGACGTCGAACACGCCGTTTGAATCGTCAAACTCGGGCCTTTGAGGTTCAACTCGTAAGCGACGTGCGTAGTGAGGTGATCGCTGCGATTCTGCACCGACGCTTGCAACAGGCCGACCGAGTCGAGCAGGTCGCGATTGGACATCAGATTCAACAGCAAGTAGCTGTTCATACCCTCGCCGCCGTAAAGACCGATCGCGCCGTTGTATGTTTCCGGGTCGTAACCCGCGTCTTCAAGGGCCGTCCACACACACTCCATAAACAAACGATGCTGCGGGTCCATGATCTCCGCTTCGCGCGGTGTGAAACCAAAGAAGGCGGCGTCGAACATATCGCCGTTTTCGATCGCGCCTTTGGCTTTGACGTAGTTCGGCGAGCCTAATCGCGAGGCTTCAACGCCGTCCTTCTGCAACTCTTCCTCGGTGAAATATTTGATTGATTCAACGCCGTCGCGCAGGTTGCGCCAGTATTCCGCGATGTTGTTCGCGCCCGGAAAGCGTCCGGCCATCCCGATGATGGCGATGCCTTCGATTTGATTCGTGTCATTGGAACTCATCAGCCCGTCCTTGAGGTTCGTTTATTGGCGCATGCTGACTGCCTGCCTGCGGCGGGCAGCGCGGTCCATAGCTTTTTCGAATGTGTGTTTGTGACCGTTGGTTTCGCTGAAATACTCGGCGAGAGCGCTGATCGTTGGTTTGGCAAACATCTCCACGATAGAGATCTTCTTGTCGAAAAGATCGCTGAGCTTGTTGTGCACCTGGACCATCAGCAACGAGTGTCCGCCGGCGTCGAAGAAGTTGTCGTTGACGCCGATGCGTTCGACGCCGAGAGCTTCCTGCCAAACGCGCGTGATTGTTGCTTCAATGTCGTTTCGTGGTGCGATGTAGTGTTGGTCACGAAACCTTTGCGGGGTCTCAGGAGCGGGTAAAGCGTCCAGATCGACTTTGCCGTTGCGCGTCAAAGGCAGCTCGTCGAGCGGGACTAGAAACGACGGTACCATGTAATCGGGCAACTGCTCGCTCAGCTTTCGTCGCAGCTCGCTAGTGTCGAGGGTGGCGTTATCGGCGGTCACGAAGTATGCAACCAGTCTTGCGTCTGAGGTCGCTTCTCCGCGCGCTACGACAACCGCCTGTTTGATCTCGTCGTGACGAAGCAGAACGGATTCGATTTCGCCCAGCTCGATGCGATGGCCGCGCACTTTCACCTGAGCGTCGTTGCGGCCTGTAAAGATGATCGATCCGTCTGCCGCGTAGCGGGCCAGATCGCCGGTGCGGTACAAGCGAGCGCCTGCTGCGCCGCTCAGGTCGTCGGGGATGAAACGCTCGGCTGTTCGTTCGGGTGAGTTGAGATACCCGCGAGCGAGTCCGGCGCCGCTGATGAAGAGTTCGCCGCTGAGATGAATGCCTGTGGGTTTCAGGTTCTTGTCGAGGATGTAGGTTTGTGCGTTTGGTATCGGGCGGCCGATCGCCGGCTGGTCGTGAGCGATTTGGGCCCACGTCGCGTCGACGGTGCATTCCGTTGGACCGTACACGTTGAAGAAGCGTGTCTGTCGATCTTCGCTGAGGCGCGACCACGTGGACTCGTCGATCGCTTCGCCGCCAACGAGCATCAGCTTTGGTGCGCTCTTTGTGTGTTGGCTTAGGCCGGCAGCGAGCAGAAGTTTTAGTTGTGACGGAGTGCAATCGAGGACGTCGATTTCGTGTTGGTCGATGTAATTCAGCGCGCCCATCGCGTCGAGCCGCAGTTCTTCCGGCAGTATGTGGAGCGTGTGACCGTGAAGTAGTTGCACGAGCTGTTTGACGGAAGCGTCAAAAGCGAGCGGAGCGCTGAGACCGACTTTGAGTGCAGGTTCGAGTCCGTCGTAGACCTGTTCGCGCAAGGCTGCGGCGAGATTCACTACCGAACGGTGTTGAATCATCACGCCTTTCGGCTGACCGGTCGAACCTGAGGTGTAGATGATGTACGCGAGATTGTCTGGCGTGATTGCGGTTTCAGGATTATCGGGACTCTCGGCCTGCGTTTTTGCTAACACTTCGCGCGTCAGGAGGATGGATGCGCTTGCGTCCTGCAAGACCTGATCGATGCGTTGCTGGGGATTGCGCGGATCGAGTGGGACGTAAGCGCTGCCGGCTTTCAGGGTTCCTAGCACTGCGATCAGCATTTCCAGTGACGGCTCGATGCGAATGCCGACCGCGGTTTCGGCCCCCGCGCCTTGGGCCTTTAGATATGCGGCGAGTTGGTTGGCGCGGCGGTTAAGTTCGGCAAACGTGAGTTGTTCGTTTTGGAAAGCAGCCGCCAGGGCATCGGGCGTGCGTTCGGCTTGTTGTTCGAAGAGTTGATGAACGCACTGATCCAGTTCGTAGTCGCGGTTCGTCTTGTTCCAGTCGACGACGATCTGTTGACGTTGCGCTGCGCTGACGATTTCCAGTTCACTAATCGGGGTTTCCGGATTCGTGAGCGCGGACTCGAGCAGCGTCTGAAACTGTTCGGCGATCAACTTGACGTACGTTTCATCCAACAACGCGCAGTTGTACTCAAATGCGGCTTCGAGCGCGGCGGCGGTTGAGGTCGCCGTGAGTTTGAGATCAAAAGTCTCAAAAACACTCGTTTGCTGGAAAACGGATATTTTCAAAAAGCCTGTTTGCTGGGATGCTGCCTGGTCTGCGTACTCGTAACCAAACTGGAAATACTTGTCGTCCGGACTGAAGTAGTCCTGCCACTCCTCTGACTCACGCTGAAAGCGCTCGATCTCTGAAACAACTTCGCTAAAGCGCAGGTCGTCTGTGAACGGGCAAGACACTGGCAACACGCGCGCAAACAAACCGAATCCGTCGTGCAGCAACTCGTACGAACGCCCATCAGTGACGTTTCCGATTACGATGGATTGTTGCGTCAACCGCCAGAGCGACGTCTGCCACGTCGCGAGCAGCACTACATGCGTTGTCGTATCGTGTTTCGTCGCGAGTGCTGCGATACGCGCGGTGTATTCCGGCGTGAACTCGAGCTTTACCGATTCGAGTTCGCCAGGTATCTCAGTTCGCGCGCGTTGGCGAACACGTTGGCCCGGCAGCGTCACCGGTGCATTTGCTACGTGCGCATTTGATAAGCCTTGCCGAGTCCAGTATTCGCGTCCTTTCGCAGCATCCTCTTCTTCCCAGAGCGAGTTTTGCCATTCTGAGAACTGAAGGTACTGCAGCGGCTCGTCGTCCACGTCGCGATCACTCAACAACTCCGTAACGAAATTGCTCAATGTCCGGCGATCCGCGCACAAAGCAGGCGTCGCGATCGACAAGAGATGACGGTCGAGCGCGACCGCAAACAACGTTGCGTGTAGCAATGGTCCATGCTCGTAATCGAACGCGCGACGGCCTTCCGCTGCAATCAGCTCGTCAAGCCTTTGCTTTGTCTCGCGAAGGTCGATAATTTGCCACGAAAGTGAAACGTCCTCAGTCACAACCTGGACCGGCATCACAACACCCGACAAACGTCGGAACACCGTCCGCAAGGACTCGTGCCGAGCGCAAACCTTCTCCAACGCCTCACGAAGAACCTCAGTTCGCAACTCGCCCTCAAGCAACAACACGAGCTGCGAATTGAACGCAGCCGAGCCGCCGGGTGTCTCTTGTTGTAGCTTCCAAAGCCGCCGCTGCTGCGGCGAGAGTCGAAAGCCTTCAATTACAGGTTGCATGGTTTTTTGATAGGTCCTATAGGACGAATAGGGCCTATACCGCTGAACAGGGCTCGGCCATCGCCACTGCGATCTCGCGGGGCGCGACGAAGGGTTCGCGGCCGTGGGCGCAGAGCATGTTATCGAGCATGAGGATGTCGCCCATCTCCCAATCGAAAGCGACCTGCTCCTGCCGGTACGCTTCGTAAATCTGCTCAACTACGACGGGCTCAATCACCGAACCATCGCCGTAGAACGTGTTGAATGGAAGATCGAAATCATCAATACCCGCGCGCAACGATTCCCGCGCCGCTTTCTCGAGACTGTGAATGTTGAAGAACACCGCGTGGTTGAACCAAACCGTTTCCCCCGTGCGCGGATGTTGTCTCACCGCAGGCCGAATCTGTTTCGTGCGCAGCCGGTTCTCACCCTTCCACTCAAACTCGATCGCATCACGCCGGCAATGCTCTTCGACGATTCGCTTGTCGTCTGTTTGAAACGCTTCCTGCCACGACAGCCCGAGCCTGTCGCCGTAATTGCGCACGTACATCACCTGCTTTTCAACGAACTTCTGCACCACCGGCGCTGGCAAACGTTGGTAGATTCGCCTGCTGTCGGCGATCGGCGTGCGGCCACCCTGATGCGCAGGACGCACGCAGAAGAACCAGATTTTCATGGGCCAGTTGAGCGTGTACGACTGTTCGTTGTGCAACAGGATGTGCTGGTCGGCCGGATGATCCGTCGAGGTGTAGATGTTGCCACTCAGAACGTGCCGCGGTGACGATCGTTCGCCGTAAGTCATCAACGACGAAGCGATCGTCGTGGTGAACGCCTGGAACGTGCTGAGCGAGTGGCCGTTGAACCCGCGGAACAGCAGCGCGCCGTGCTGGCGCAAGCGGCTGTCGAGCAGCTCGCGGTTCTGCGTGGTCCAGTTGATAAGATCAACTCCTTCGACTTCCGGTTGAAAAACAACCGGCAGCGCCATCTGCTCGTTCAGCCGCGCTTCTCGAACGAGGTTGCGCTCCGACAGCTTCACCGCTTTCGGTTTGACGCTCAGCAATTTCTTCAGTTTCGATTCGCGGCGCTCTTCTTTGTGCTCCACTTTTTGTTGCTGCTCTTCCGCGGTAAGCATCTCCAGCGCACTGATCCGCACGTCGGCGTCATTCACAATGGAGCGCAAGAGTGTTTCGTAGTGACCAGTCATCCGGTCGATTGTTGAAGCGTCGAACAGGTCCGTGCTGTAACGCACCGAACCACGAATCTCTCCATCGGGCCTCTGATTCAACGCCAACGTAATGTCGAAAGCGGTAGTCGCTTCCGCCATCTCGATCGGCTCGATTGCGAGATCGCCGACCTCGAGCGCCGGCATCGGATTGTTTTGGAAGATGAACATCAGCTGGAACAGAGGATTGCGGCTGAGGTCGCGTTCCGGTTGAAGTTCCTCAACCAGTTTCTCAAACGGCATGTCCTGGTGCGCGTACGCACCGAGTGTGACTTCGCGAACCTGGCCCAACAATTCGCGGAACGTCGGATTGCCGGCGAGGCTCGTACGCAGCACGAGTTGATTGGCAAAGAATCCGATGAGCGGTTCGATTTCGCTGCGATTGCGGTTGGCGATGTCAGTTCCAACAACAATGTCGTCCTGGTTGCTATAGCGATTCAGCAGCACCTTGAACGCTGCGAGCATGAGCATGTAGAGCGTCACGCCTTCACGACGGCTGAAGGAACTGAGCGACTCCGCGAGATCGGCAGGCAGCGTAAGGAAGCGGCGCTCGCCACGAAAACTCTGCACGGGCGGGCGCGGACGATCGGTCGGCAGTTCCAGGTTTGCGATCTGTCCGAGTTGCTTCTTCCAGTAGGTGATCTGGTTTTCGAGAACCTCGCCGGTGAGCCATTCCCGTTGCCAGTGCGCGAAGTCCGCGTACTGCACGGCCAGCTCAGGTAGCGGTGAAGCCTGGTCCGTCGTAAATGCCTGGTAAAGCGATGCCAGTTCCTGTGTGATCACGCCGAGCGACCAGCCGTCGGAGATGATGTGATGCATCGTCAGCAGCAGCGCATGTTCGGTCTCTGCTAACCGCAACAAACGAAAACGCACGAGCGGCAACTTCTCGAGGTCAAACGAATGATGTCCTTCGTCGGCGCAAACGCTCTCGAGCGTTGAGTTTGACAGGTCGGTTAGCGGCAACACGATCGAGTATTCCGGCGCGACGATCTGCACCGGTCCGCCGTCCTGTACGGCGAAACACGTACGCAGCACCTCGTGCCGCCGGATGATCTCGTTCAGCGCCTTTTCAAGCGCGACACGATCCAGTTGACCAACCAAACGCACCGCTACCTGGATGTTGTAAACGGTGTTGCCCGACGAGAGTTTGTCGATAAACCAGAGTCGTTGCTGTGCAAACGAAAGCGGCAGCTTCCCTGCTCGATCCACTCGCTCAATTGGCGTCAACGTTCCAACAGCTTCAGACTGCAAAGCCGCGTCAACACTTTGCGCCAGCTCAGCAATCGTCGGATTCTCAAACAACGCCCGCAGCGGTAACTCAACCTTGAACGTCCCCCGCACGCGCGAAACGACCTGCGTCGCCAACAACGAATGTCCACCAAGATCGAAAAAGTTGTCGTGTAAGCCGACGTTGCGCAACCGCAGGATCTGCGACCAGATGTTTGTCAACAACTCCTCGGTCGGCGTCCGCGGCAATGCCCCCTCATCCTGAATGTCAGCGGGCAAAGGCACCGGCAGTGCGCGCCGATCGATCTTGCCGTTGTCCGTCAGCGGCAATTCGTCCAGCAACATCACAAACGACGGCACCATGTACTCAGGTAATTGTTTGCGCAACGTCGAACGCAGATCGTCGCTCGTCACAACGGTAGGACCATCCGCGGCAACCACATACGCGACCAAACACTGATCGCCCGGAAGTTGTTCCCAGCAGTTCACTACTGCTTCGCGCACGCCCGCCGTCTCACGCAACGCCGTTTCGATCTCGCCCAATTCGACGCGGTGCCCGCGAATCTTCACCTGACTACCGCTGCGGCCCAGAAACTCAATCTCGCCATTCGGCAAATAACGCGCGAGATCGCCCGTGCGATACAGACGCGCTCCCGCTTTGCCACTCAACCCATCGGGCACGAAAAGTTCAGCGGAGAGTTCGGGCCGGTTGAGATAGCATCGCGCCAGACTATCTCCACCGACCCAAAGCTCTCCGATGACGCCGACCGGCACGGGTTCGCCGCGCTGGTCCACGATGTAAATTCCGACATTGCCGATCGGCCTGCCGAGTGTGGGCGCCGTACCCGGTACTCCACCCTCGCGACGGACCACGCCGGACGTACTCACGACTGCGTTTTCTGTTGGTCCATAGTTGTTGACCACCTTGAACGGCAATGACGGCCCGGGCCAGGTGTGTAACCTGTCGCCACCGGTTAACAACGTTCGCAGTTTTGTTTCGGAGGACCACTCCAGCGCGAGCATCGGTTCCGCCACGGGTGTTGGCACGAAACTGATGGTAACGGCGCGCCGGGTGATCCAATCGCGCAACCCCTCAGGTGACGAGCGTAGATCGTCGGGTGGCAGGTCGAGTGACGCACCGTAGCTCATGTATGGCCACAGTTCCCACACCGACGCGTCAAAGCTCACCCCCGCGAGAAGGGTTGCGCGATCGGAAGCTGAAATATTGAAGACAGAGTTGTGCCAGGAGACGAGGTTGCGTAACGCTCTGTGCGAGACTGCGACACCTTTCGGACGGCCAGTGGAACCGGAGGTGTAGATCACGTAAGCGAGATTGTCGAGATCGACATGCACCGGAGCTATGTCCCGATCGTCTGGCAGCTCTCTCGAGAGCAACTCTTGAATCGACTCCGGTGTCAGCAGAACAGACGCGCCGGAATCCTCGAACATGAAGTTTATCCGCGCGCGCGGGTAGTGCGGATCAAGTGGCAGATACGCGGCGCCGGCTTTAAGCACACCCAACACACCGGCAAACATCTCGAGGGAGCGATCGGTGCAAATCGCGACGATACTTTCACGGCCGACGCCTAGCCGGCGGAGTTGGCGTGCCAACGCATTTGCCCGGGCGTTCAGTTCGCCATAAGTCAACGCATGGTCTGCGCAGAAAACAGCGACAGCGTCCGCGGTTATTTGCGCGTGTTGCTCAAACTGTTGATGAACACACAGCGAAGCTTTCGGCGGCGCTGCCGTGTTGTTCCATTCGAACACCAACTGCTCGCGCTCGGCTTCAGTCAGCAATTGCAGATCGCCGAGCTTGCTCTCGCCGCCATCGACAATGTTTTCTAACAGCCGCTCGTAGTGACCGAGCAGACGCGTCATCGTCGCAGCCTCGAAAAGATCCGTGTTGTACTCCAACGTGCCGATTAGGCCATCTGCCTTTTCTTCAAACGACAACGAGAAGTCGAACTTGGCGGTCTTAACCGTTGCTTCAACCGAATTCACCGCCAATCCGCTCAACTCGAGCACCGGCATCGGCACGTTTTGCAACGCGAACATCACCTGGAAGATCGGTGTGTGACTGAGACTTCGTTCGGGTTGTAACTCTTCGACCAGTTTCTCAAACGGTAAATCCTGTCGCGCTTGTCCCTCGAGCACCGCAGTGCGCACCTGGGCCAACAACTCGCCGAAGCTCATATCCGAAGACAACTGCGTGCGAATCGCTTGTGTGTTGACGAAGAAACCGATCAGGCCTTCGATGTCAGCGCGATTGCGTCCGGCGACCGGTGTGCCGACGACGATGTCTGACTGACCCGAGTAGCGAAACAGCAGCGTCTTGAACGCGGCCAGCAAGGTCATGAACAGCGTCGCGCCCTGCCGGCGGCTCAGAATCTTGAGCGATTCAGCTAAAGCTCTCGACAGAACGAGTGTCTGACTCTCGCCCTGAAACTTCTGCACCGCCGGACGTGGACGATCGGTCGGGAAGTTGAGCAATGCGGGCGCGCCCGCGAGATGCTGTTTCCAGTAAGCCATCTGCGTGGCAAGCACGTCGCCCTGAAACCAACGCTGCTGCCAGCGTGCGAAATCCCCATAGTGCACCGCGAGTGCAGGCAGTAATGACTGCTGTTCGTCTACAAACGATGCGTACAGCGCGCCTAGTTCGCGAATGAAAATTCCGACGGACCATGCGTCGCTAACGATGTGATGCATCGTCACTAAGAGCGCATGTTCTTCCTCGCCCAACTGCAAAAGCGTTGTGCGCAGCAGCCCACCGGTCGCGAGATCAAATGGTGTTTGCGCATCTTCCGCCGCACGCCTCGAGACTTCAGATTCGCGTTCATCCGGCCCGAGTCCGCGTAGATCTGCCCGGGCCAGGCCCCACGAAAGCGCCGGAGTCACGATCTGCACCGGTTTTCCATCGATCACATCAAACCGCGTGCGCAGGACTTCGTGCCGGTTCACAATCTCACCAAAACTCTGCTCCAACGCCTGCACGTTCAACTCGCCGTTCATTCGCACCACTGCGGAGATGTTGTAGAACGGATTGCCCGGTTCCATCTGGTCCAGGAACCAGAGTCGCTGCTGCGCAAACGAAAGCGGTAATGGTTCATCGCCAGGTGCTCTCTCAATGGGCGTGTAAACGACCGCGGGCGCGTCTCTGAGTGCCTGTTCGACGTGTTCGGCCAGACGCGCGACAGTCGGCGACTCAAACACTTTGCTCACCGGCACTTCGACGTGCAGCTCGTTGCGCACCTGCGAGATCAATCGCGTCGCCATGAGCGAGTGACCGCCGAGTTCGAAGAAGTTGTCGTGAACGCCGAGCTCTTTGATCCCGAGTACGTTGGCCCAGATGCCGAGCAAAACTTCTTCGATTTGCGTGCGCGGCGCGGTAAGTGATTTTTCTCCGGCGCTGCTGAAGTCGGGCGCGGGCAAAGCTTTGCGATCGATCTTCCCGTTTGGCGTCAGGGGGAGCGCGTCCATCAACACAAACGCCGCGGGTGTCATGAACTCCGGCAGCCGCTCTCTCAACCATGCACGGAGTTCACTCACCCGCGCGGGCGCGTCGACAACGACATACGCCACCAGCCGCTTCTCTTCACCTTCCTGATCTCGCGCGACGACGATCGCTTCCTGCACCTGTTCGTGCCCGCGCAGGACGCTTTCGATCTCGCCAAGCTCGATGCGATACCCGCGCAACTTCACCTGGTGATCCGCGCGGCCGAGAAATTCAAGGTTCCCGCTCGCGAGATAGCGCGCTTTGTCACCCGTGCGATAAAGCCGTGCGCCCGCTTCGCCGCTGAGGCCGTCGGGAATGAACTTCTCCGCCGTCATCTCCGGACGTTGCCAGTAACCGCGCGCCAGTCCGGCGCCATTGATGTAAAGATCTCCGATCACGCCAACCGGCACGGGTTGCAACTGTTCGTCGAGCACGTGAACTCGCGTGTTCGCCACCGGACGGCCAATCGTGACGTGTTCGCAGTCTTCAACCAGCGTGTAGGTCGAGTAAGTCGTGTACTCACTTGGACCATAGAGGTTGTAAACGCGTTCTGCCTGCGTGTTTGCGTAGATGTCCGCGACCAGTTCTTTGGTCAGCGGCTCGCCGGCCAGGTTCACGACGCGAACCGAATCCGGCACCGCGCGCATTCGCAACAACTCGGTCATGGCCGAAGGGACAGTGTTGATGAGCGTCACCTCGCCCGCGGCCGGCAGTTCCGCGAGGTGCAAGGCGTTGTCGGCGAGAGTAATCCGACCGCCGCGACTGAGCGTGACGAACATCTCGAAGATCGACAGGTCGAAACAGATCGACGTTGAGAACAGAACGCTGCGGAGATCTTCTTCACCGTAAGCATCACTGGCCCAGTGAATGAATGCCGTCGCGCTCGCGTGCTCGATCGCCACACCTTTCGGGCGGCCCGTCGAACCCGAGGTGTAGATCAAATAGCCAAGCTGTTTGTCGGCCACAGCCAAACAAGGATTGGAGCTTGGCTGCGGTGGCAGCTCCTCAACGAAGAGCAAAGGCATTTCGCTCTGGTTCAAGTTCAGCGAATCAGCCAGCTCGCGCGTAGTTAACAACACTTTGAGCCCGGCGTCGTCGCGCATGAACTCCAGACGCTCGCGCGGGTACGCCGGATCCAGCGGGACGTAACAGCCGCCGGCCTTGAGCGTGCCGAGCAAACCAACGATCATCTCCGGCGTGCGTTTCAGCAGGATGCCGACGCGGTCTTCGAGTGAGACTCCGAGTGCGAGCAGTTTATAAGCGAGGCGGTTAGCACTTTCGTTGAGTTCCCGATAGGTGAACCGCTGTGAGCCGGCGGTCAGGGCTATCGCCGCTGGCGTGCGCTCGACCTGCGTTTCGAAAAGGCCGTGCATCGACTCGCCGCGAGGGTATTCACGCTGCGTGTTATTCCAGCCCGCGAGAAGCTGTTGTTCTGTCTGACTGAGTATCGGGAGCCGCGACACCGCCGTGTGCGGCTCGTTAACGATACTGTCGAGCAGTTGCTCAAACTGCTGCGCCAGCCGCTCGATCGTCGTTTCGTCGAATAGGTCGGTGTTGTATTCGATACTCGCGCCGAGATGCTCATCCGTCTCGGCCATCAACAGTGTCAGGTCAAACCGGGAACTGCGTTGCGGCAACGCGAGTGATTCCAGAACGACGTCGCCGAGTGGGATCTGTGCGCCCGGATCGCCAACGGCAAACGCAGCAACACTCTGGTCGTTACGCAAGTGCGACTTCTGCAGGGCGAACATTACCTGAAACACAGGAGAACGACTCGCATCACGCTCCGGCTGCACGTCCTGCACTTGCAACGCAAACGGATAGTCCTGATGTTCGAAAGCCGCCACCACTACTCGCCGCACATCGTCGAAGAAATCGGCGAACGACTGCTCCGGCGAAAGCTGCGCGCGCAACGCGACCGGATTGACGAGATAACCGACGAGTCCCGCCAGCCAGCCGCGATTGCGGCCCGAAGTGGGCGAGCCGACGAGAATCTCCTGCTGACCGGAGTAGCGGTGGAGCAAAACTTGAAACGCTGCCAAGAGCGTCATGTAAAGCGTTGCGTTCTGATCCTTGCTCAAGGCCTTGAGGCGGCGCGTCAGTTCCGCATTGAGTCGAAACGTATGCGCTGCGCCGCGATATGTTTGCACTGGCGGACGCGGTCGATCGGTCGGCAACGCGAGCGCGGGCAGCGGACCAGCTAACTGTTCCTGCCAGTAGCGGCGATGGCGTAGGCCCTGTTCGCTGCGCAACAGATCGTTTTGCCAGTGCACGTAATCGAGGTATTGGCGTGAGAGTGGCTGTAACCCTGGCTGTGTTCCGGATCGCTGCGCGTTGTAAAGAATGCCCAGTTCGTGCATCAAGACCGTCAACGACCACAGGTCGACGATGATGTGGTGCGCCGTTAACAGCAGCACGTTCTCACCGTCGGCGCGTTTGAAAACATGCACTTTCAGTAGCGGCCCGTGTTCCAAATCGAAGGGACGTTGTGCTTCGACTACCAGCCGCTCATCCAACACCGCTTGGGTCCATTGCGACGCATCATGTTCTTCGAAGTGACGTGTTGCGTGTTCGCGAACGCGTTGCACAGGTTCGCCGTTGTCCTCAGCAAACGTTGTTCGCAAAGACTCATGCCGATCGACAAGCGCCTGAAACGCGCTGCGCAAACTATTCACATCCAAACGGCCGCGAACACGCGCCGCAAACGCAAGGTTGTAGGTCGGATCCTCCGGCGCGAGTTGGTGCAGAAACCACAGCGACTGTTGGCTACTCGAAAGCGGCTGACTCGCGGAAAGCATCTTACTCGCGGAATGCATCTGCTCGCCAAACAGCGCTTCACCGCTTGCGGGACGATCCTTCTTCCCCGGATCTACATCTAGCGAAACAATCCCTTCCCTTGAAACCATCCGCTCGCACAACTCGGCAATACTTATGCTCTCAAACAACGTCGCCAGCGGTATCGCCACACCAAACTTCTCTTCAATGCTGTGCGACAGCTCAACCACCATCAGCGAGTCGAGGCCGTAACGAGTTATCGGCTGGTTAACATCGATCTCGCTCGCGTCAACACGCAGCAACGCCGCGACCTTCGTTTGCAGCCAAACGTCGGGCGAATAAGCGTCGCTGTGTTCTCGGATTGCTTTGTTTTCAGAGGTTGTGGGATCGGGTAAATTACGCCACTCGAATTCAATCTCCAACTTCCCGGCCACAAACGCCTGGCGGCACGCATTTCGCTGAATCTTGCCGCTCGACGTCTTCGCAATCGTTCCTTGCCGGATCAACGCCACCGCATAAACCTGCACCTCGTGCTCTTCAACCACTCGCTGCCGGATCGCATCGACAATGTCTTTGTCACTCGCTGTCCGATTGCGTTGGACCTCCTGCACGATCACCAAGCGCTCTTCACCTTGCACGTCCAACGAAAACGCCGCACTGCATCCCGGCCGCAACGCCGCATGGCTAAACTCAGCAGTTTGCTCGATGTCCTGCGGATAATGATTCAATCCGCGAATGATGATCAGGTCTTTCAACCGTCCGGTTACGTAGAGTTCGCCATCGTGCAAGAAGCCCAAGTCGCCGGTGCGAAGGAACGTCGTCCCTTCGTCTGTCTCGTCACTACTGCGTGCAAGCTTCGCGCGAAATGTGTGGGCGGTCGCCTCGGGTTGGTTCCAATATCCACCGGCGACACTCGGTCCAGCGAGCCAAATCTCACCGACCTCACCAGCAGCACACTCAACCAAACTCTCAGGATTAACTACAATGAGTCGCTGTTCGCCGAACGAAACACCACAGCTAATTAACGACTTGGCTCCCGAGCCATTGCTTGCCGCACTCAACGCACGATTCTTAATCAACTCGCCGGCACTGAACGATTCAACCTTCGGAACACCGCGCGCTGCTTTTCCCGAAACAAACAGCGTCGCTTCCGCCAATCCGTAGCACGGGTGAAAAGCCTCCGGCCTGAATCCACAAGCCGCAAATGCCTTTGCGAATCGCTTCAATGTCGCGGCCTTAATCGGCTCGGCGCCGTTGAAAGCGACTTTCCAACTACTCAGATCCAACTGCGCACGTTGCTCTTCACTCACTTTGCGGACGCAAAGGTCATAAGCGAAATTTGGCCCACCGCTTGTCGTCGCTTTCGCTACCGAGATCGCCTGCAGCCAACTAAAAGGACTTTGCAAAAACGCGGCCGGTGACATCAGTACGCAATGCGCACCAACGTACAGCGTTTGCAACACGTTACCGATGAGTCCCATGTCGTGATACAGCGGCAACCAGCCGACGATGACCGACGATTCCGTCTGGTCAAATGCCTGCTGAATCAACTGCTCGTTGTGCATGAGATTGCGGTGACTGACGATCACGCCCTTCGGTTGGCTCGTCGATCCGGACGTGTATTGCAGAAACGCCGGCATCTCTCCAGTTAACAATGGCCTATGCCATTTGTCCTGCGTGTTCCCGTGGGGATCGTCGGTGGTCAGCCAATCCAGCGAACTGAGGTTTGGAGACTGCTTGCAGAGCGGTTCGATTCGACGCTGAATGAACGAAACACTGAGCGCGAGCGAAGCTTGCGAATCAGCCACGATCGCCTGCAACCGTTGCATCGTGCGATTCGGTCGCGGCGGATACGCGGGTACAGCGATCGCACCTGCATATAGACATCCGAAAAATGCGGCGACGTATTCGAGATCCGAGGGATAAAGCAGCAGCACCGTCTTGCCGGCGGCATTCATCGCCGTTAGCCGTCCGCCGATAAGCTGCGCTTTGCGATGAAGTTGGTCCCAACTCAGACTAATTCTGTCGGTGCCGTTATCAGCAAGAAACGTGTACGCCACGCGCTCGGCCTGAAAACGCGCACGCCATTCGAGCAGTTCCACAAGCGTGGAAAACTGCGCACTAACCCCTAAACCGGAATCCGGACTTCCTACTGCTAAGCTACTCATGTAGGAGTTTGCACGTACTGTTGAGGTGGGAGTTTGCGAGTTTTGCGCGGGCTACCGCCCTTTAGACCAAGTGAGTGGCCTCGGTGTTTCTGAAGTTCCGCCCAGTCGGGAGGGGCGCAAGTATTCCATGAGACAGTTTCTCTGTCAACAAGGAAGTTCTGGTGTTGAAGTGACGAAACATTGTATTCTGAGCGCCCACTTAAAATGAACGTTATGCAAAACCCTCAGCCTCCAGGAAAGGAAACATCATGCGAAAATTGTTAATGCTCCTTTTTGTCGTTCTATTCGCTTCCGTGGTCCACGTTCACGCACAAGCGAAGTCAGACGCCGATCTAATCAGGCAGGCAGCACTCGATTACATCGAAGGTTGGTATGAAGCCGATGGAGCGCGCATGGAGCGCGCGTTGCACCCGGACCTCGCTAAGAGAATCGTGCGAGTCGATCCGCGAGGCCGCTACATGTTGGGACAGATGAGCGCGATGGGACTCGTGCAGCTAACGCGCGAGGAGGGCGGTAAGAACATTCCCAAAGAGAAGCAACAGAAAGATGTCACGGTGCTCGATATTTTCGGGAATGCCGCCACCGCAAAGATTATTGCGGCAGACTGGATCGATTACCTGCATCTCGCCAAATGGAAAGGACGCTGGGTAATCGTCAACGTGTTGTGGGAAAACAAACCAGCGCCGCAACAGGCACCGCGTAGCAGTAGCAATTAGTCGAGCTTCAGCGATCGCAAGCGGAGTGAGTTTGCGATCACTGAAACGGAACTGAAGCTCATCGCCGCGGCCGCGATCATCGGGCTCAACAACAGTCCGAAAAACGGATACAGCACGCCTGCGGCGATGGGCACGCCGACCGTGTTGTAGACGAAGGCGAAGAACAGGTTCTGTTTGATGTTTTTCATCGTACCGCGACTCAAACGGATGGCGCGCACGATGCCTCGTAGGTCTCCCTTAACCAAAGTTACATCAGCACTTTGCATGGCGACATCGGTGCCCGTGCCCATCGCCATGCCAACGTCTGCCTGGGCCAGAGCGGGTGCGTCGTTGATGCCGTCTCCGGCCATCGCGACTTTGCGTCCTTCGTTCTGAAAACGTTTGACGATTTCGGCTTTCTGGTGCGGCAGCACTTCCCCAACAACCTCATCGATCTTGAGTCTTCGCGCCACGGTTTCAGCGGTGGTGCGACTGTCGCCCGTGAGCATCACAATCTTGATGTTTTGCTGGTGCAGTTGGTCGATTGCCGCAGGCGTGCTTTCTTTGATCGGATCAGCAACGCCGAGGATTCCCGCCGGTTTGCCATCAACGATTACAAACATCATCGTTTGACCTTCGGTGCGATAGGGCTCGGCCTGTGTGGCGAGTTCGTAGGCGTTGATGTTGAGTTCGTCGAGCAGAGCGCGATTACCCAGCGCCACCGATCGACCGTCAAGCTTTCCCTTAACGCCTTTGCCGGTCAATGATTCAAATGCATCAACGCTTGTTAACTGAACGCCACGTTCCGTCGCGCTCGAAACAATCGCCGCAGCTAACGGATGTTCGCTGGCGCGTTCGAGACTGGCTGCGAGTCGCAGTAGCTCGGTTTCGCTGAAACCTTTCGCAGGCGCAACGGTTACGAGTTTAGGTTTGCCTTCGGTCAACGTGCCCGTCTTATCGACAACGAGCGTGTCGATCTCCCGCAGCACCTCGATCGCCTCGGCGTTTTTAAAAAGAATCCCACCGTGTGCACCTTTTCCCGTCGCCACCATGATCGACATCGGCGTCGCCAAACCGAGTGCGCACGGGCAAGCGATAATCAAAACAGCAACCGCGTTGATGATCGCGTAGGCCATCCGTGGTTCAGGCCCGAGCGTGGCCCAAACGAAAAAAGTGACGAATGCGACGAGAATCACCGCCGGCACAAAATAACCCGAGACCAGATCCGCCAGCCGCTGGATCGGCGCGCGGCTCCGCTGCGCTTCAGCCACCATCTGCACGATCTGCGCTAACAGCGTTTCACTGCCGACACGTTCCGCCTGCATCACGAGCGTGCCGTTGCCGTTGATCGTTCCGCCGATAACATGATCGGCTTTCTGTTTCTCAACCGGAATCGGTTCGCCCGTTACCAGCGCCTCGTCAACCGAGCTCACGCCTTCAAGCACGACACCATCCACGGGAATCTTCTCGCCCGGACGCACGCGCAAGCGGTCGCTTTTCATCACCTGATCGAGCGGTACGTCTTCTTCGGTTCCGTTCGTCCGAATGCGGCGCGCGGTCTTCGGCGCTAAACCAAGCAAAGCTCTGATGGCCGCGCCCGTCGAACTGCGCGCTTTTAATTCGAGCACCTGGCCCAACAAAACGAGCGTCGTAATTACCGACGCAGCTTCGAAGTAGACGGGAACGTTGCCCATGTGATCGCGAAATCCGTGCGGAAAGATCTGCGGCATGAACGTCGCGATCATGCTATAAACGTAAGCCACACCGACGCCCAGCCCGATCAACGTGAACATGTTCGGACTGCGGTTCACGATCGAATACCACGCACGCACGAAGAACGGCCAACCGCCCCAAAGCACAACCGGCGTCGCGAGCACGAGTGAAATCCACGTTGACATTCCCGGCCCGAGAAATGCTCTCGCGGGATCGCCGGGAATGAGATCGCTCATGCCGATAATGAGCACCGGCAACGACAAAACCGCGGAAACCCAGAACCGGCGCTTTATGTCGTTGAGTTCTGCGTTGTCCTCTTCGAGCGTGACGGTGCGCGGCTCGAGCGCCATGCCGCAGATCGGACAAAAACCGGGCGCATCACGGATGACTTCGGGATGCATCGGGCAGGTGTATTCAATCTTTTCGCCTGTGGCAGGCGCGGGGGCCGGCTCGTGATGAGCCATCGGCGATGGACCAGCGGAAAGAAATCGTTCGGGCGACTCGCGAAACTTGTGCAGACAGTGCTGACTACAGAAGTAATACGTCTGCCCGTTGTACTCAAAAGAACCCGCAGCCGATAACGGGTTCACGGTCATGCCGCAGACCGGATCTATCGCCCGCTGAACTGCCGGTTGAACTATTGGTAGCGACCTCGACATCAATGTTCCTCGTGCATGCTGTGCATACTGCTCATGTCCATTTTGCCGGGACGTACACGGAGGAACAACTTCCAACCCACGGGCCTATTTCCGTAGAGCTGATCCAAAACGGCGGGCTTGGAATAGAACGTGATATCGCTTCCCACACCGAACGAGATCTTTTCCGTCTGCCAGATGTCGCGGAGTCCGCCGAAAGTGTAGGCGCCGATCCGGAATGACGGGTGATGCTCTGTGATTCCAAGAAGCGCGCGGTCGTCGTCGCGAAGCAGTTCGTCACGGTCGACCAGTTCCAGCCGCGTGTAAAGATAGTTCTTGTCGAGAAAGTTCACGGTTGATTCGGCAGTGTAGCCGTTGAGATTGCGAACCTCACCGGGTGCGCTCACGTGATTGCGTCCCCAGACAAACGCCGACGCCCAATTACCGCGTTCAAATGGCCGGTTGTATTGCAACGAAGCCGTCGTGCGGCGAATGTCGGCGTCCGGTTCCAAAGCCTCGGGACTGCGCAGAAAGCCGTGGCTGATCTGCATTGCCCAGTTTCTGTTTGGCATAAACGAGAGACGAACCGAGCGCGAGTTCCACTTGTGCGCGTCGAAGTCGTAACGATTCTCGTCCGGCTCGCGGCCATTGAAGATCGAGCCTTCGAACTTGAACCAACGGTACGTAAATCCGGTGGTGAAGACTCCGAAGGCGATGTGCGTCGAGTCCTGCAAGTGATGCGACAGCGTAGCCGAGGGATTTTCCGAAGCTGACATACGGTGCGGGAACGCGACCGGCCCTAATGCCGGTTCGCCCGGATAACCGAAATACGTGTACCACGTTCCACGTTCGCCAAGCGCGAGGGTGTACTGCGCCGACAATTCCATGAACAAGTCATGCGGGTGTTGGCGATCGATGACGGGATCGCCCTTGTAAGTCTCTCCGGTTTGGAACAGGAGCGGCGAACCGCCCGGCGGAAACGTGAACGGCTCCGCGCTGAACATCCCGCGTAGTTGCAGGGTTCCCTTGCCCAACCGTCGATAGGCCATCGGCATAAACCAGTTAGCGGAGTCGGCCTTCGTAACGCCGCGAGGCCCGCCCTGCCGGTTTAGTCCCGCGGTCAGGTTGTAATGGAACATCAACAGCCAATCACCGGCCATTTTGTGATGCATGTACATCGGCGAGGACGCCGGTTGCCATGCCGTGCCGGACCCCATCGCGCCCATAGAAATCATGTTCGTTTCGCTGGAACCGACACGGATTCCGATGTCCTCTCCTTCCATCAACAGGAGCGGCCCCATCGCCATGTGGTGCGTTCCTTGGGTTTCGTCCATTGCCGGTGTGCTCGAAGGCGCAGGCGCGGGAGACGCAGCAGGCTTTGACGCCGGAGTCGGCGTTGGTTTCGGCATCTCATGCCCCTGGTGCTGGGCAGACGCCACGACAACTGTTGTAGAGATTACAAGCACGGCCTGGAACAGCCGCTGGAGGTAAGCACGTGGAAGCATTGTTACGTTCGCGTCGGTTTGAAGACTATACATCCTGTGCGAACGTAAATCGAATTTTGACTGACTACTGGGGTGGTGTCCCTAACTGTGAACACGCTCTTTCTGGGACCGCAGGCGTCTCGCCTGCACTGAGCGCGAAGCGCGAAAAACGTGCGATGCAGGCGAGACGCCTGCGGTCCCAGGAAAGGGCATTCGCAAATTAGGCAGGATGGACTACTGAGGCCCGATCGAGTAGGTCGAGGTGTCCGGATGATAAAGACGCCAGTCGAACCAGTAGTCTTCGAGGACGAAGATCTTCTTCAGTTCGCGTCCCGCGAGCGGTCCGGAGATGGCTTTGCCTTCGAAGTTCCAGGTGCTGCCTGTTTCGGCGTCGACCAACTGAATCGCCGCCGAACTGTTAGGAGACTCGCCATCTGTTTTTCGGAACAACTCGATCTTTCGGCCGTCAACCATTCGCTCGAATGCACGCACGGAACGATTATCTTCTCCCAACACGACGACGATTGGAAGTGACCCTATAACGTCGATAATGGGGCTCTGCTTCTGGAGCGCCGAAAGCGGATAGGCCGTTGACTTGCCATCAACCGTGATCCCGACGACTAAGGTTCGCGGCGGAAGACGCTGATCGACATCCGTGCCGTCCACCACGCGCATTCGGGCGACCTGCGGCTCCCAATCGGCTTCGTAACGATCGCCAAGACCTGCGAGTCTTTCGTCGGGCTTTAGTACGCGTCCGTTCGGCCGTTCCCGTTTCCAGATCGCGAACGACAACTCATCATGAAAAACCGGCTTGAGCTGCCGTCCGGCCAATGGACCATGGATCGCTTTGCCAGTGACTTGTTGCCACCAGGTCCCAGTTTCATCATCGCGCATGATGAAATTCTGGTTGTTAATGCCTGCAAGCCGAAAGTGCAGTACGCGTCCGTCAACTGTTGATTCCCACACCAGACCGGTGTGACACAGCGTTCAATACGTGGCCACGATCGGCGTGCCGCCAACCGTGTCTCCCAACACGTGATGATAGGCCATGACCGCGATCGGGTACGCGACCGATTCTTCGCCGAGCGTAACCGCCATCACGCGCTCGTCATCTTTGACAAACGTCGCGTTAGCCAACGTCGCATAAGCCGGATTCGGCAGCGGATTGAACATCCATTCAAAGTGATTCTGGCGTGCGAGCCACGTCGCTCCGAGCACCGGCAGCAGGAGAATCACGAGAATCGCGCGTCTCCACCAACGGCCGCCCATCCAGAGTCGAATCGTCAGCGTCAGGATTAGTAGCGACGCGATGACCGTCAGCCACGGCGACCAGCGGCGCATCACGTATGAAATTTCCATGATGCGCGGCGTCTGCGCCTTGAACGGCATAATCAGAAATATCGGCGTCAGCACGATCGCGACGACGGCAATCACCAGCGCGAGCAGGATGAGCCAGGCAAGTTTTCGGCGCTTGTTTTTAGCCATCAATTATCTCCAGTTCGCCGTTTAAGCTTTCGCACCATCGCGACCGCCCACAAGATCCCAACACCAACAAACGGCAGTAAATACAGCAAAAGATCCCAACGGCCGTAGCCGGGCGGAGTGGCTTCCACGGTCGCGATCGTTTCAGCGGTTCGCTGCGCACTCTCCAGACGCACGCGCACACGCCAGAGTTCCTCAGCGTCGAAGTGCACCTGCGCGCGATACTGCACCTGGCCCTGCACGTTCTCTCGTTCCCCGGAATAAAAAGCCTCCGGTAACCGGCCACTCACCGGCTGCACGCCGATTTGGACGCGCAGATCAGCCGGAAGCGCATCGGATGGACCAACAATCACAAAGAACAGCGCCTCGCCAACATCAGGATCGGTCCAGACAGAAACAACGTAAGGATCCACTTTCTGATCGACAAACAACGGAAAAGGCGGGCCTTCGTGGGCATTGATAGTTCTCACAAATAAAAATATGAGAATTAGCGGCAGCGCGTATCTGGACGCAGATGAACTCATTTTCTCAACCGCTGCCGAGCACGATTCCACGCATTTCCATCGGCTGCCACATCACCCACAACGCCGCGCCCGCGATCAGTAGTGAAAGGGCAGCCCACGGAAGAAATATCCGCGCCGGTTGACCGAGCCGATCCGTCGCCGCCAATAGATAACTGGTTAATAATGATCCGAAAAGACCAAGCAGAATAAATCCAATTTCAAAGACTTGCACGATATTCACCGGTAAACCAACCAGCGTCCACTGCGGCTGACCGAGAACCGCTGCACCAAGATCGACGAGCGCTGCCTGCGTCACGGGAACGAACGTGAAGAGTCCGGTCAGAAAGTGAAAGCTGTAGTGCGCGAGCCAAATACCAAAACCGACCGGCACTAACGAATACGAGTAGCGAACCGCCAGAGCAGCCAGCGATCCCCGGCTGCGACCCCAAACTTTCGTAAGCCAGACAGCCATACCGATCAGCAGCAGCGGTTCGACGACGAGAAACAATCCAAACACGATTGCCAGCACTGGCGCCTCGACCGTAACCCCAAGCTGCCGCGCCAGCCATTGTTCCAGCGCGTAAACCGGACTGACCATCGCGAACGCGTTCAGCAACGCGCCGAAAGTAAACACGATTGTGAGCGCCGCTAGATCCTTGCGTCTCGATAAGTAACCCACACCGGAACGCATCGCGTCGTTCGCCAACTCTGTCGCCGGAACGCGGCTGATGATCCCCACGTTTTCGTATGGACACGCCTGAACGCAGTCGAGACAGAACGTGCAGTCGAGGTTGCCAACCTTGTGTGGTTGAAACAACGCGAGTTCACAGCCGCGTTGAAGCACCACCAGCGGAGCTGCAGGTTCGCGCACACCGCGGATGCAGTCCTTTGTCGTGCAGCGAGTGCAGACATCGTGATCGCGAACTGCGACTTCCAGTGGCGAGACGGTTGAAGCGATAAAATTAAACTGTCCGATCGGACAGACAAACTTACAGAACGTCGCGTGTTTGAAAATGCAATCGATTACGAGCGCGCCCGCGAAGTAAGTGACGATCAGCCACGCAGTCCACCACGGAGAGGCCCATAAATCCAGCCACTCGTAAACAAACAGCATCCCGACGAACAGTCCAATCGAAAGCCACTTGTTACGCAGATAGCGTGGCCAGTTTCGCGTCGGACGAAAAAACTTGCGCGCGAAGTTTCGCACGAGCATGAAGGGACACGCGAGGCAAAAGAAGTTTCCCGCAAGCAGTAATATAAGAATCAGAGCGCCGCGAAAATGGACCCAGGTCAACGTTGTCGCCAGATTGCGCGGCGCCAACTGCGGGCCAAAAAGCCCATGCAGGATCATCGCAGCGCTGATGATGAATAATGGAATTTGCAGCAGTGTGCGTGCGTGACGTTGTTTGAGAAAGCTGCCAATCAAAGGCAGACGGAGAAGATCCAAGCCGGGCTGCGTTTTGTTGGTGGGATCTAACTGGAACACTTGAAGTGGTTGACTCAGGCCGGCGCGACTTCCTTGATCTCAAACTGCTGGTCCAACTCACGGCCATCCGGCAAGGTCACGTGCACCAGGACCTGCCAATCACCGGCCATCGAGAGTTTCATGTTGGTTCGATATTGTCCGGGGCCGATCTCTTTTGCATCCGCGAATGCCGGAGCCATGCCGGCGTGCGACATGTTTCCTTCCAACCTGATACGCGCCCCGGCTACTGGTTCGTCCGAACCGTCCCTCAGGTTGATCGTGATCGTTACGTCGCCGACACGAGCTGGCAGCGGAGAAACTACGTATGAGACGGTGAGGTTCGGCGTCGACGCGCTCTTTCGTTCGCAGCCACAAAGAAGCACAAAAGGCAAAACCAAGCTGACAAACAGCCTTGTGCTTCTTGTGCTTTTTCGTGGCAGAAGCACAGCTCAGGTTGCAACGGCGGGCAGCGAATCGTGCCGCAGCGCACAACTACACGCAGCACTCTCTTCTCCCCTGGGCGGAAACAGGTGGTAGTACATCGCGACCAGCATCGGCATGAACACCACGGCGTTATAGAAAAGATGTATCTCCACGCGAGATTTCGGAAATAGCATTTGCAGAAAACTGATCGGCACGGGTGACCCGAGCCAGTAGTGATGCGTCAGGGCCTGCCATTGCAACACGGCGTGCTCGATGTGGTGCCAAAATTGAATTACGAGCGCGGCGTTCCACCATTTTCGCGAAGTTCCCGTGAAGCCTTTCCTCAAGATCCAAATGCCGATCAGCATCACGATCGCATAGCCGTAATGCAAAACCTCGGAACTCACGAGCCACGGGAAGAACAGGCCGAGGAAGCCTCCGGCAACAGGCCGCGGCCATCCCAGAACATAAATCTGATAGGCCTGTGTGAGGTGTTCGGCCCAATGGGCCAACACGATGAACGTAAAGAGATAAAGTGCGCGTCGATGCCAAACGGTGTTCAGCTTGTCGTGAAAACTGAAGTCGGCTACGGCCCCTACCCGCGAGGGGTGTGCGTGTGCTGACATTTCGACCTTCCTTTAAACTTTTTTCTGACGAGACGATGAACGGCGGTTGCCAGTCTAGCGCAAACTTACCCTACTCACCACTATTTTTGTGTGTCATTTTAGGAGAGAACGCGGCGGATTAGCTCGTGCTGGTTCTCAAGCACCCGGGCCGAACGCGCGAGCGAAAGCAGGTACAACACGAGACATAAAAGCGTCACTGCCGCGAGTTTCCAAGTGGTTCCTGCGTCACCGCTGGCGAACAGGTAAACCGTGAAAGCGGCGGGGGCACTCGCCACCATGATGCCGATCATGGCGTCGACTAGCGAACCACCGGACGCGAAGCGATAGAACTGCATCCTGAACGGTTGCTTCACCGACAACCAGTTGCCGCAAAACATGTAAGCAAGTCCCACGGCGACGAACTCCATAAATCCTAAAACAGTTACGCGCGATCCCAATCTCCAAAATGCGAGCGGCAACATCGTGGCGAGCAGAACAAACATCATCACGGCGAATCCGAGGTTCTTGCTGAAGAGTTTTTCTTTGCCGCTGAGTGGAAACAGCGTGTAGCGGTCCAGTGCGAGGGCACTATCGAGACCGAAGCAGTTGAACGCGATACTGACGCACGGAAGAAAAAGAACGGCGATGATGATGGCAAAGCCTAGTTCAGAAGGAGCGGCGTCTGAAGCCAGGTACATATTGAACAGGACGGCGATCGGCAGGACGAGATACAGATCCAACAAGCGGCTCGAGTATCTGAGGTCCTTTTTGAGCAGTCCGCCAAACTTGCCGGGAAGCTGCGTCAGACCGAAGACGCGTTGTGAGCGGCGTGTTTGTTGCGAATGAAGCGTCAGTTTGAAGGTCCATGAAGCGAGGACTGCGAAGAAAGCCGTAAGTGCAAGGAGAACCAGTACAGAGCGGACCGGAGTCGATGAGGTAGCGGCCGCAACAGCAAGACGATGCGGCAGCAACGATCGCAACGCGCTCGCGAATTGAGTTTGCTTTTGCAACCAAAGCAGACCGGCCACGACACTGGCACTTAAAACCGCGACTAAGGACAGTCTTCTCGCCAGTGCGCCCTGCAACAAATGCGTGATCGTCAAACTCGTAAACAAGCCCAACAGCAATAACGCAAGCAGCCCGATCAAGCCCGTTACAGGATGTTCACTCACTGCGACCGGATAACCGAGAGCGAACGAAAGCGCGACGACCACCCAGCTCAGTGGCGAACAAAACACTCCTCCAACCCGGATTAGAAAAAGCTCGACGGACGTGAGCGGGAAATGAAGCAACGAGCGGCTCGCGATTGAAGGTTTCGACTCGCCCATCACCGGAACCATCCACGCGAGAAACACCACGTTCAGCAGCGTCTCGTATCTCGCGGTCTGGCCTCGCCCAAGCTGAGAAGCAACGAGCGGGAGCTGTTGAAAGAACCGCAGCGAGGCGAGACTGCCGAAAAGCACGAGGACGCCGGCGTTATCCGCGCGGAGACTCGCGGAACCGCGAAAGCGTCGCCAGTAAGCGCGCCACTGGAACTTGAGAATGGCCGTTATCCGATCCACTCAAACTCCTCGACAGTTCGTCTCTGCACGTATTGGAAGTAGATGTCTTCGAGTGTTCGACCTGACCGGAGCGTCTCTTCCATCGTGTGACTACACGCGAGTTCGCCATGCACGATCACGGCGTAGCTATGGACCAAACGCTCCACCACTTCCAATATGTGCGACGTCAAGAAGATTGTGATTCCCTTCCCTGACATTTGTACGAGCAGGTCCTTGATGCTGCGCGACGCGACCGGGTCGATGCCTTCGAACGGTTCGTCAAGAAATAGCACCTTCGGATTGTGAATCAGCGCCATCGCGAGCGCGCATTTCTTTTTCATCCCGAATGACGACTGGTCGATCGGCGTGTGACGATCGGGCCAGAGGTCGAGATAACGAAGCAGTTGTTCGGCGCGCGCGTCGGTCTCGCGTGCCTTCAGACCGTAGATTGGCCCGCACAGTTTCAGGTGTTCCCAGATCGTCAACGAATCAAAGAGCGCGAGGTCTTCAGGCAGCACGCCGATCCGTCGTTTGATTTCGAGTGGCGCAGTGAGGATCGACAGATCGCCGATCGACGCGTCGCCGCGGGATGGTTTCAGAATTCCGGTAAGCAGCCTGACAGTCGTTGATTTGCCGCTGCCGTTCGGTCCGAGAAACCCGAAGATTACGCCCTTAGGAACGTGTAGGTTGAGATCGTGGACGGCAACGAAGTTGCCGAAGTTTCTGGTCAGTCCGGTTGTTTGAATCATGCGGCAGTTCGGGTTCGATTTAGAAAGAGTTTGACTTTAACGCGCGCGGAAGAATATCGTCTATGACATCACTCGACGGCAACTTCAGCCCCTGCCCGACTGCCGTTCCCCTTGAACAATTCAGATTCCGAGGTGTGCTATGCGCACGGGAAAGAAAATCGTTATAGGCGCATCGTTGTTGGTGTTGAGTCTATCTTGCGTAATACCCGCGAGTGGGAAGGCTCGCGCGCGAAAACAGCGTCCGTTAAAGCGTGCCGAACTGAAGCAGGCCGAAGCGCGGCTCGCAGAAATGGGGTACCGGCCAGGGCCAGTGGATGGCGTGATTAACGGCGACACGCGAAGGGCGTTGATCGTGTTTCAGAAGTGGGAAGGTCGTAAGCTGACGGGTGCGCTCAACCGCAACGAGTTTGACGCGATCATGAGTGCGGCGGCGCCAGAAGCTAGAGACTCCGGTTATCGTCACGTGGAAGTGGATCTCGACCGGCAAGTGCTTGCGCTAACCGACGACGACGGCGCGATTACGAAGATCCTTCCAGTCTCAACCGGCAGTAACAAACGCTACAACGAAAAAGGAATACGCGGCCTCGCCTACACGCCGACGGGACGTTTTCGAATTTACGCAAAGATTGCGGGCTGGAGGAAGTCGCCTCTCGGTTTGCTCTACTACCCAAACTACTTCAGCGACGGCCTCGCGATTCACGGAAATCCTGAGGTGCCTGATTCACCGCAGAGTCATGGTTGCGTTCGCATTCCGATGTGGCTGCGGTTGAGGTGAGCAATGCGTTGCCGGTGGGGACCATTCTGCTGATCTACGACAGCCGCTCATTTGTCTCGGCGAAGGAATGGGCCGAAGCAGATCGACTAGCGGGCCAGGCAGTTATACCGTAGTCACATGAGCAGTGAGGTTCGCGGCGTTTGTGTCCTGCCGCCTCTTCGACATGCTCACGTGGTCATTGTTGGGCCAATGTCGAGAGTGGGGGTACGCGTTGGCCGAAGACTTCCGGGTTTTCGCCGATGATTGCGGCGGCGAAGAAGCTGGGGACGTAGTTTGCTGTCTCTTTGCGAAAGGCGTCGTCGAGTGCTTCGCGGTTGGCGAGTAACGTCCAAAAATTTCTGGCGTAATTCTCTTTGCCGCGCACTTGGCGCAGGCTGTCGCGCACCCATTCGGCGCCGCGGTTATAGCTGATCAGGACCAACGTGACGCTTTGCGAGTCTTCACCCAGCTCAGCCATTCGATCCGCGATGTAGTGTGCCGCCGCGGGCGCCATCTTTTCCGGGTCGCACATCTCTTCACGAGAAACGCCATAGTTCTGTGCCGTCGAGGGCAGGAACTGATACAGGCCCTTTGCTCCGAACTTGCTCTCAGAACACCGGTGATACCCCGATTCGATTACCGGTAGATAGATCCCGATGATCACGGGAACCTTACGCGCCGCGAACGAACGAGCAATCAACGGAACGTAAGGCGGAGCGCGTTCATACACCGCGGTCATACTTCCGGAGTCGTCATCTGGTGGACCGATCATTCTCGCGGCATAGTAGTCCACGAAGCTTTTAATGATCCGCACTGCACTGTCGTCGAGTTTTACCGGACGGTCCCCCATCATGCTTGAGATCCGCTGTTCTTGCTCGGCAACAAACTGAAAACGTTCAGACTCGCTCATTTGCGAATAGAGTTTGACGGCCCGGGGTGCTGAGGCGCTGGTAGCCGCAGGCGCATTGAGCCGCGCCGATCGTCTGTAAAGAAGAGTTGCCGTAATTGCTACCGCCAACAACAGCACCACTCCGACTATGCTCGAAACAAAGCGTGGAAATGAGCGTGGCGTTAACTTCCAACGTCGTTCGATTCCCCGTTCAGCTTTGTCGGTGAGTTGGTGCCGAACAGTTTTCAAATCGGCCAGTAACTCACTGACTGTCCGATAACGACCAGAGATCTCTTTGGACAAACACTTGTCTACTATCGACTGCAACAACGGCGCCGCTCGAACATGCCCGTTCGCCACTTCAGACAACCGCGCCGGCTCGCGATCGAGAATCGCCACCATCGTGTCCATGCGCGTCGCGCCGCGGAACGGCAGTCGCCCAGCCAACATTTCGTACAGCACAACACCAAGACTCCAGATGTCTGTGCGTTCATCGACTGGAAGTCCACGCGCTTGCTCCGGCGACATGTAGTTGACGGTTCCCAAAACAAGGCCCGTTTCAGTCTGTGTTCGACCGCCGGCGGCATCGTCTGGGGTTTTCGCGGGCTCTAACAGTCTGGCGATTCCGAAGTCGAGAATCTTCAACAGCCCGTCCTGACGCCGCATGATGTTTTCGGGCTTGATGTCGCGATGCACGATGGCAGCCGCGTGTGCCACGGCCAGTGCTGACGCGACCTGTTCGACACAGTCCAGGATCTCCGCGAGTGAGATCTTCTGTTCTCGCATCAACTCGCCGATGGTTTTGCCGTCAATAAATTCCGTGGCGATGAAATAAACGCCATCGCTTTCGCCGACTTCGTAAATCGTGAGTATGTTCGGATGGTTCAACGCGGAAGCCGCACGGGCTTCGCTTTGGAAACGACGCAACCGCGTCTCGTCTGAAGCGAAATAAACCGGCAGTAGTTTCAGCGCGACCAGGCGACTCAGCCTCGTGTCGTGGGTCAGGTAGACTTCACCCATTCCTCCGGCGCCGAGACGCTCGATGATCCTGTATGGGCCAATCTCACGACCGGCTTCAGCGCTCAACAAGACATACGCATCGCGCGCGATTGCCGGTTGCTCGATGAAATCACCGGCTTCCTCATACGCGGCGATCAGGGTTGTGGCCTCCGTTTTCAACTCCTCGTCACCGGCGCAGACGTTTTCGATGAACGAAGCACGCTCGAGCGGCGGACGATCCAGGGCGTCCTGTAACACCGTTTCAATCTCTTGCCATCTCTCCGCGTTCATTCGGTTTCCTTCAAGCGTCGATAGAGCCACGCCTTCGCAGCACGCCAATCGCGCCGCACGGTCATCAGTGAAATATTCAAGGCTTCAGCCGTTTCTTCCAGACTGAGACCTCCGAAGTAACGGAGTTCGACAACGCGACTCTTGCGCGGGTCGAGTTGTGCGAGTTCATCGAGAGCTTCCTCCAGAGCGATCAGCTCGGCGGCGCGCTCCATCGACATCGTCGCGGCTTCTTCGATCGGCACTTGCCGCACATCGCCGCCGTGTTTGGCATAACGCCGCCGGCGTGCATGATCGATCAAAATGTGACGCATTACCCGCGCGGTGACAGCGAAGAAGTGCGCGCGGTTTTGCCAACCCACATTTTGATCGGCTAAACGAAGATACGCCTCGTTCACGAGAGCACTCGTTTGCAGCGTGTGATCGTTGCGTTCGCGCTGGACATAGCGGTGCGCGATTCGTCGCAGTTGATCGTAGACCAGAGGCATCAAACGCTCGAGAGCAGCCCGATCTCCCTCACGCCATTCGACGAGCAAACCCGTCAGGTTGTCCGCGGTCAATGCCTTCATCCGCGTCGAATTCTAGCATCAATGGAGTCCAAAATTTTTTGTTCGCGCATGAACACTTTCGTCGTGTTTTCTCGCTTATGGCTGCACACGATGAACACTTTCTTTGCTCCAACTCGCTTAATATGTGGAGGAGACAAGATTATGAAAACTAAAGCAGTCCTTATATCGCTGGCGGGTCTGGTTCTGTTGGCGGTGAATGTCCTTAATGTTAGCGGCCAAACTGTGCCACCGGGGAAACAATATGTCGACATGTCGCGGGCTGAGCGGCTTGTGTTTGTCGGCGAACAAGCGCGGCGCATCGCGCGCGAGATGTCGGGAAGCGAGTACGAATTCACGGCAGATTTTGAGAAAGACATTCAGAAGGCCGTGACCCAATACGCGGAGCGGCTCGGCAAGAGCGCTAGCGAACGCGGCGGCAGAAGCGACTTGCGTTTGGTGCTGGAGCGTGGCCAGACTCAAGCGCCGACACTGATCGCCGTCTTTAGGGCTCGTAACGTTTCGCCCCTCATCGGCCTCTACCTTCCTTTTATCGAATCTGAGTACAACAATCTCGACACGCCGAGCCCGATGGGAGCACTCGGTATGTTTCAGTTTCTCCCGTCGACTGGCGAGCGCTACGGGCTTTCAGTCGAGGAACTCATGGACGTCGCAAAATCCGCTGACGCCGCCGCTCGTTACATCACTGACAGTATGCAAGTGTTCGCTAACGATCCGATGAAAGAAGCGCTCGCCGTGTTAGCCTACAACCGCGGTGCTGACAAGACTGCTCGAGAGTTGAAAGTTCTACTTAACGAGCAGAACAAGCGATGCAGCATCTGCGCGTTAACGGCCGATCGCAGCAAGCTCGATGAGACGTTTAGAAACGAGAGTGTCTTTTACGTACCTCGTTTCTTCGCCGCGGCGATCGTGGGTGAGAACCCGCAGGTGTTTGGTTTACGGATGCAACCGCTGTCGTCTCACTAGTTTCAGCCACAAGAGGCACAAGAAGCACAAGAGTTGAAGACAGGTTTGCAGCTCTTGTGCTTCTTTGTGGCCAGGGAAGCGCGTACTGGTTAAAATCAGCGGTGAGTAACACGCACTAAATAAAGTATCGTTCGATGTCTAAAGCGCCATGAAATACGCCGAGGATGTCGATGTCACCGTTAGGTTTTATCAAGTAGGCGATTCGGTAGTGCTCGCACAGGAGAATGCGAACTTCGCGTGTTTGCTCAGGCGCATATTTATGTCCGAGCCGCGGGTGATCTCTAAGTAACTGCGCCTTTGCGTAAATCTTGGTGATAATTTGCGCGGCCGCGTGGGAATTGTCGGCTGCGATGTAGTTGTAGATGTCGCGGAGCCAAATCTCGGACTCACGAGTCCAGTTTATGACTGCCAAGTCCTTATCCGATGTTCGATTTCTTCATTACTAATCGTGCGTCCCTCGTCTGAGTCTTTAAGACCGCGTTGCACCATTAGATCAAACGCCAGTTCGCGCACGATATCGTCATACGAGCTATCATCCGGTTGGCGCTTCAAAATGTCCGCGATGTGCTCTTTCGCTGTAGCCATGATTCCCTCCGATAGCACATGATAGCGGAGCCGGTTTTAGACCACAATGAGTACTATGAAAGCTCGACAGCTGGTCCCGATGGTGTTTGTGGCCGACGTGGAGCGTTCGATTGCGTTCTATAGCCATCTCGGTTTTGAGGTTGGAAACACGTTTGCCGCGGAAGGCGCCACGAAGCCGACGTGGGCGTGGCTCGATTCCGACGGCGCCCAATTGATGCTCGCGGCCGCTGACGAACCCGTCGTTGCCGAACAACAAAGAGTGCTCTTCTATATATACGCAGACGACGTCGCGAAGGCACACCTCGCGGTGGCTGAAGCAGGTCTAGATCCGGGTCCCATCACGACGCCGTTCTACGCTCCGCGTGGGGAGTTTCGACTAGTCGATCCTGACGGGTACGTCGTGATGGTCACGCACACCTGAACGGCTCTTTTAGGTTGCGAAATTAACGCCGATCAAAGTCCACTCAAAGTACGCAAGCGCACCGATTTTTTAAGCATTTATTGGTAGGCTACGACACTTCCCCTAACAACTTTGTAGTTCTCCCGTGCGTTCGCAGACGCGATTTGGCGGTCTGTCGGACATTTATTGTCTAAACACGAGGACTGTATGAAGAGAAAAGCGTTGGTTTTGCTGGTCACGTTGGTGGTTTTTGGAAGCACGGTTTTTTATCCACGTATCAATGCTTCTGCGCAAGATGCGTTCGCCGGGCGTACTATCACCGGAACTGTTTACTTTATCGGCGGTAGAAGACCTGGACGTTCGCTCCCGTTCAGACTGATCGTTAATCGACTCTCAAATCCTGACGAAGTTCAGCAACTAAATGCGGCGCTGCAATCAGGCGGGCAGGATGCGCTCATGAAATCATTGTCGCGCCTGACCGCGGGTCGTATCGAGGTTGGTTCGGGAGTCGGTGTACCGGCTAACGTGATACTCAGTACGGACGACGGCGAGGGCCGGACAAAATTAGTGGTTCTCTACCAACGCGAACTAGGATTTAGCGAGTTACGCTACGGCGCTCGCAGGAGCGACTACCGTTTCGGTTATGCGGAGTTGTACCTGGGCCGCGGAGCCAACGAAGGTATGTTGATACCGGCGGCAAAGGTACGTTTGCGCGACGGAAACACGTGGGAGGTTGAAGACTTCGGAACTTTTCCCGCGAGACTGATGGGCCTGCAAGTGCGTGGCGGCGGGCGCAGCACTGTAGGTTAGCGGTCTCGATCAAACAAGGAGGGCATGTGATGAGTAATCGGCAGCTAATTAAATCGGCACACGTTTGGGCCTTGACCGCGTTGCTGGCATTGGGGCTTTGGGCCATTGCCGGCAAGGCTGGAATCAGGATACAGAATCAGAATTCCAACCAGAACAGCAACGGCAACAGCAACAGCAACACGGGCAATTCAAACAGAATGCAAAACGAGAACAGGTCCAGCAATCGCAACACCGGCGGCGCTACCGGCGCGCCAGCGGGCATGAGCTCACAGGACCACAAGTTTGTCATGGAAGCAGCGATGGGCGGCCTGGCAGAAGTCGAACTCGGTCGCGTAGCAGCAGAACGCGGCACCAGCGAGGCAGTCAAACAATTCGGCCAGCGGATGGTGGACGATCATTCGAAAGCGAACCAGGAACTGATGTCCTTGGCTTCGACTAAAGGAATGACGGTACCTACGGCACTCGACGACAAACACCAGAAGGATGTGACGAAACTTTCGGGTATGTCAGGTGCTGAGTTTGATCGGGCATACGCGAAGATGATGTTGAAGGATCACGAGGAAGACGTTAAAGAGTTCGAACGTCAGAGTACCAGGGGCGGCGATCCCGACATCCGGGCCTTTGCCAGCAAAACATTGCCGACGCTCCAGGAACACCTCCAGATGGCGAGGTCGCTACCGGGTAACGAAGGCAGCGGCGGCAATAGCAACAGCGGCGGATCGAGAAACAGTAACCGTAACAGCAACGGCAATAGCAACAACAACGGTAACAACAACGGCAATTCCAACCGGCCCTAGTTTTTAGGCCGCGTTGTTTTTACAATTAGCGCACGCGAATACCGGCAGCTTGTGTCGTTGTTCGCGTGCGCCTGCAGCCAAGGTCCTCATGTCCCCCACCCTTGATAAGGAGTTACCCGATGTTTTACTCGCCCGCTTTCTGATCCTGTTGCTTCTTTCAACTATCTCTTTTTCACGAACTGATCGAGATCTACCGATTGACGATCCACTCCTGATCGTAACCGCTGACTTCAACAAGGACGGAAATTCTGACCTGGCGTTTTCAGGCAAAACGACGCCGCAAGTGTTCGTGATGTCGGGCGCCGGGGACGGCACGTTCGGTGCTGGTTCAGTTTGAGTACGCGGTGCTGGTTCAGTTTTGAGTACGCGGTACTGGTTCAGTTTTGAGTACGCGGTACTGGTTCAGTTTTGAGTAACGCCGAAGGCGTTGGCTAATTTCAGCCCAAGGTTCGAGCTTGCGAGAACCTTGGGATCAGAAGTTCAAGAGACGGATCAACCCTGAAAGGGTTCCTCGCCAGAGAAACCCTTTCAGGGTTGGTATTCCTTATCTCTCAGTATTCCCAGGGTTGAAGCAACCCTGGGGCTGGAATTAGCCAACGCCTTCGGCGTATTGAAACTAAACCAGGACCGGCGTATTGAAACTAAACCAGGACCGGCGTATTGAAACTAAACCAGTACCGGAAGTTGGCGTTTCGACGCTTAGGCTCTGAGTGTTAACAGCAGCGAGCCACCCAACGGCAGAGGCAACGATTGGGAGATCGTCGACGAACACCACGTCCGGTTGCGAGCGGAGCGCGCGGGAAATGGCTCCGGCCGCGTTTACACGATCACGATCACCTGCACGGAGGGCAGTGGCGCGTCGGTAACCAGAACTGTCACAGTGACTGTTCCTAAAAACCAGAGCCGTTCGCGGTAGATCTCACCCGCCGCAAAAAGGCGCACCCGACATTGTCGAATGCGCCCTCGGTGAGTACGTCCTGCTAATGTAAAGACTCACCCGATCCACAGCACGATGATTTGTCGTGCGGTGCCGTCAGCAGTGGTCCAGTTGATGGTTTGGCCGTCCGAATCGAAACTCACGTGATCGGCGGCCGCGTTGACGGTCGGCGAGGCGCCTTCCGTCATCATCTTTATCAATTTCGTGCGGTCGAGGTTTCGGGAGGCGACAGTCGGACTGACGTTGTCCGTTTCGCCGATCCACAGACTCGCTCGCTCGCTCGTTCCAGTGGCCCAACCGAAGCTCGCACGCGCGTGCGCTTGCGCGGCATCGTTGTTTGCCGAGACATCGTTGGCCGACATCATGATTGCCGCTTTGGGCGTGAAGCCCGCGCCGGTAATCGATTGGTTGCCGGTCGATGTTGCTTGATTGAACGAACTGACCTTGACCTGTGGTCCGCGCAACGCAAGATAGTAAAAGACGTCCGCATTTCCTCCCGCAGTGGTGAAGTTCAACGTAAACCCATCCGAGTCAAACGAAGCGAAATCGGCTTCGGTAAACGTCGTCGTCGTGCTGAGAATGCGTTGCGTCGATTGCCGGCGTTTAGCTACTTGTGGATTGCTGTTGGTCAGGTTGCGCCAGGCGATCATCCCCCGCTCGCTGGAACTGGTCGCAACACCAAACAGTCCATTACCGTTCGTAGTTTGATCGAGAGGCGTGGTCGAAAACTTACCAGCCCAAACAATCAAAGCAGTTGGGTGAAAACCTAGGCCCGTATACGACTCGGTTCCGGTCGTTGTCTTTGCTGCCGCGGAACCGGTCTTCACGTGCGTAATCGCATCGCCGCCGAGCGCAAGATACTGCACTGACATTTGGCTGGATGTGACCCAGTTGATCGTGAAACCGTCCGAGTCCATCGAGACAAGATCGGCGCGACTGCCACCGCCTGGTGTGTAGATGCAGTACGTTGGTTGGTTCCACGCGGCGTTTGCCGACGTAGTCAGACCTCCCGTCGCGTAGTTACCTGAAACTCTGCGATCGGTTGACGAAACGCCGACGCCAAAACCGATGATCGCGTCGCCTTGCGAAGTATCAACCGCGGACATGTTGTAACGGAACAACACCACCTTTGGCTGGAACCCGACCCCGGTAACCGACTGATTGCCGGTGCCGCCGGTACCAGAGAACGATCCAGCCTTCGCCAGCAACGTTCCACCCGACCAAACGCCGGTGATGACGCTGATCGTAGCCGTTCCGTAAGCGTTACTGCTGGCGCCGATCTTCGTCGAAAGCGTCGTGATATCGGCGCCGCGATCGGTGCTGTCCGAGGCCTGGCGCGCCTGTCCAGCGCGATACAGACCGCTCGTCAGCTTGAAGTCGAGATTTGCGACATCGTTAAAGCCGAAGTTCGCGGCGCTTGTTTCGGAAAATGATCCGGTCGGATAGCCGCTGGTGTTTTGATTCTGAAACGTGTTGTTGACGGCGCTGTAGTTTCCCGCGCCATTGCACCAGTTGTTCAGAGCCGTGGTCCCGGTTCCTGTTGCTCCTTCCCCAAAGATGCCTCCGAAGGAACTGTCGACGGCGAAGAGATTGTTTTCGAGTTTGAAATTGATCCAGTCTCCACCAGTGTTACCGACGAAGGCATTTACTGTTGACACGTTTTTGGCTGAGTAGACCGTGTTGTGTTGGAACCAAATATCCGTGCCGTGTGTCGGCGACGATGTCCCACTGAACAGAGCGACGCGTGGCGAATTCGACGGGCTTCCTGATTGCAGTCCTGGCCCGGAGAATTGGTACGTCGGCTCGATCAAATTGTGCCGGAGCACAACATCCTCCATGGGCAAGCCTGAACCACCGTTGAAGTCATCAGGCGAGAGGTACTTCACGAACCCGTTCAGTCGTCTGAACCAGTTGTACTGAAACGTGGTGTTCTTAATGGTTGCAGTCGTTAACGCGTTGTTCTCCGTGCGAATGGTGAGGACGAGGCCCGTGCCGTCCTGGCCCATGACCCAAGTTCCATCAAAAACATTCCCTTCGATCAGGTTTGTGGTTCCCTCGAGAAACTTCAACTCAAAGTTGTTCTTGTGACCGGTGAACGGCGTGTAGAGCGTGGCTGAAACGCCGAGCTGATCGACGCTGAACGGCGTTTCGATCGTCAAGGTGCTCGATGTGGGAGCACTCGACACGGTGCGCATCTCGCCCGCCTGTGGTCCCGAAGTAAGCTTAAGCACTCGGATGGTGGTATTCGGCGCAACACCCTGACCGTGACCGGTACAAGTGACCGTCGTGCCGCTCGACGTTAGCGAGCAACCGAGGTTCGTCGATCCCTGCACGTCGTTGGTGTCAAACACTGACGGGTTCCACGGGTTGTATTTTTGCGGCGCCTCGACGTAGTTGTGCGTAAACGTCAGATCGCCGGGCAGGATACCGACGGTGAGGCCGCCGCTCATAAACACTTCGCCGAGCGACATCATGTAGTTGTTGTCGATCGTCACTGGGCCGGGACCGCCGGCCAGCAGGATCGCCTGGCACTCCTGTCCTGAGTTTCGAAATCCACTGATGTAGTTGTCGTGGATGTTGATGTTGCGACCGTTGACGAAAATGCCGCGCACGGTGCCGGCTTGCGTCGCTTCGATCCAACAATGATCGATCTCGATGTTGTTTGGAGTATTTGCCGACGTGGTTTCCGACTCACTTCCGGTCTTGACCATCGCGCCGCTGTTGGCAACGCCATTCGCCTGCCGCATGTCGAGACCGGTGAGACGCCAGTTGTCAGCGTCGTTACCGGTAGTTGAGAAACATGGTTGATTGGCGGAATTGCTACAAACGATGATCGCCATGTTTGAGCGATCGCTGCTCTGCACTCGTTGTCCGTTTGCAGGCAGTGAAGCGTGCGCCGATGAACGGATGGTTACGGTGGAACTGAGGCCACTCTTCAATGTGAATGGACCAGTGTAGGTTTGGCCTGCGGTGAGTGTGATTGTGTCGCCGCCGACTGCGTTTGTGATTGCAGTGGCAAGGGCAGCTGAGTCGGCCGGCGTTGAATCAGTCGGCAGTGGCGCGACGCCAAGGTTCGCGAGCACTGCCGGAAAGGGACGCATCTGGCGCAGCGGCACAGTTAACGTCATCATGACGCCTGGCCCGACCTGCGTGATTACGAGTACACAACTAAGCGCTAGAGTTCTGATCATGCTGACTCCTTAATGCGGGCAAAGTTTTACGGGAGGTACAACTGGGCGGGCTTAAAGTGTCTGTGCTTGGGAGGACGTTTTGGGCGGGGAGAGTGTGGTCACAATACGCCCGCTCTTTTGAAATAGCAATACTTATCGCGCGGCTTAGCTGTCGCATTACAGGGGCTCTGGTAGAATGCCCCACACCACGGGCCAATACTATGCGCTATTCACGTTGTTCAAACATTCTGCTACTGTCTGTTGTCGCTTTTCTCCTGGGTCATGCAAATCCAGTTACAGCTTTCCAAAAACCCGCGAGTACTAACGATCCGGGGGCGAAACTCGCGCGCACCGTACCGATCTACCGCGACACTTACGGCGTTCCTCACGTGTTCGGCCGCACAGACGCAAGCACTGTCTTTGGTTTCGCTTATGCGCAAGCGGAGGACAACTTCTGGCGCGTTGAGGAGAACTTCATCCTCGCGCTGGGCCGCGCTTCCGAGTTGTATGGCGAAAAAACTCTCGCTGAAGATCGACTCAACCGCGCTCTCGAAATTCCGAAGTTAGCACGCGAAGAATACTCGCGCCTCGATCCCGAGATGCGTTCGTTGTGCGACGCCTTCGCCGCGGGTTTCAACTACTATCTCGCGCGTCATCCCGAAGTCCGCCCGCGACTCCTTACGAAGATCGAACCGTGGTACACACTCGCTTTCATTCGTTACAACTATTTTCAGAATGGTTTCGCGCGCGATCCAGGCCTGCGGGGCACGACGCTGCAAACCGCCACGATCGAGAACGATCTAAAGAAACACACCGGTTCGAATGGCTGGGTCATTGGTCCAGCCAAGAGCGCCACCGGTCACGCGATGCTGTTCATCAATCCGCATTTGCCCTTCTTTGGTCCCGGCCAGGTTTACGAAGGTCACGTTCACAGCGATGAGGGTTGGAACTTCACCGGCTACACGCGCTTTGGTTTTCCGTTTCCGTATGTCGGACACAACGAAAACGGCGGTTGGGTGAGCACTGACAATGCCGCCGACCTCGCGGATGTTTACATTGAAACATTCGACGATCCCGCGCGTCCGCTTGCTTACAAGTACGGGAACGGATATCGCCTGGCGACCGAACATGTCGAAGAGGTGCGAATCAAAACGGCGAACGGTCTCGAGACGCGCAGGTTCACGATGCGCAAAACGCATCACGGCCCGATCGTGGCCGCGCGCGACGGCAAAATGCTGTCGCTACGCATGGCCAAGTTTGAATCGGACGGATGGTTACGCGAGTGGTACGACATGACCCGCGCAACGTCGCTAGCGGCGCTTAAACGCGCGATGACGCCGCTCAATATGCTGTTCGGTAATGTGATGTATGCCGACGCTCGGGGAAACACGTGGTATCTCTACAACGGCGCGGTGCCAAAACGCGATCCGCGTTTCGATTGGACCAAGCCTGTCGACGGCAGCGATCCGGCTACCGAATGGCAGGGCTATCACACGATCGACGAGTTGCCGCAACTCACAAACCCGAAAACCGGTTGGATGCAGAACTGCAACACCACTCCTTTCCTGCTGACGAGCGAAGGCAATCCCGATCCAAAGCAGTTTCCGAAGTACATGGTCCAGGAGGGCGACAATCCTCGCGGAGCGATTTCGCGGGAGATACTGGCGAGCAAACCGAAATTCACGTTCGAAGAATGGACGCGCGCTGCGTTCGACACACGTGTGATGAGCGCGGGCAAACTCTTGCCGGAGCTAACTCTGAAATTCAACCAACTTGTTGCGACAATCGGTTTTCCAGGTCTCGACCGGCGGCTACAGGAAGCCCATGACGAACTCGTTCGCTGGGATCAGCGCAGCACGAATGACTCAGTGGCTATGACAATCTTCAGTCTCTGGCATGATCGCATGTTAAGAAACAAAGACGCAGATCCGGTCACAGCACTCGGTGAAGTTATCAAAATCACTGGAGCGGGACTTCGGCACGTGGAAAGTCGCGTGGGGCGAACTCTCCCGGCTGCAACGTATCGACGAAAGCAAAGGGGAAGAATTTCAGGACTCAAAACTGAGCATCGCTGTTAGTGGTGTGAACGGCAACGACGGCGCTGTCTTCACGTTGTACGCGGCGCCGATCCCCGGACAGAAACGCCGTTACGGCGTTGCGGGCGGAACATACATCAGCGTGGTGGAGTTTGCACCGAAAGTCCGCGCGCTCTCGGTCCACACCTTCGGCGCGAGCGGCAATCCCAAGAGTAAACACTTCATGGACCAGTCGGCACTCTACGTACGCGGCGAATTCAAACCAGCCTGGCTCACGCTCGAAGACATCCGCGCGAACCTCGAAGCCGCCTACCTTCCGGGCGAAGAACCACGAAAGTGAGCCACGGATTACACAGACCAGACGGACGCAACTCAGTGTAAATCCGGGGGAGTGCGTCACTTTAATGGGAAACAAACACCTCGAAGGCGTTGTCTTGAACAACCACCTCGAAGGCATTGTCAGGAACAACTCCGCGAAGGCGTTGTCGGCAACAACCACCTCGAAGGCGTTCTCAGGAAACAACTACGCCGAAGGCGTTGGCTAATTTCAGCCCAGAGTTGGAGCGTAGCGACAACTCTGGGATCGAATAAAAAAGAGCGGTCAACCCTGAAAGGGTTCCTCGCGCGGCGAACCCTCTCAGGGTTGGTATGTACATTGATGGACCAAACGCACTACTGGATTGAGACATCCACTTGACCTCTGGCTTATCAACCCGAGTTGTCTGCCGGAAGTATTTCTACTCGCCTCTGACCGCCGCACTAGAATCGGGAAACAATGATCAGACTGCCACCGATCGCAACCAAATCCTCAACCAACGCAACGTTGAAATCCGGCTGGCGCAGGGACCTTACGAGCCGAGCGCGGGCCTGATAGCCTGCGAAACAACCGACGACTCCGCCGATCAATCCCAGCCCGGCACCAACGAAAGCCGACTGTCCGCCGCCAAGAGAAACGCATGCGCCCGTTAAGCCACCGGTCACGATGCGGGCGATAAGTCCGAGAGGAGCAGTGCGGTTCGTAGTATTCGGCAGCTTATCGATAACGAGTTCTGCGAGGGCCAACAGGCTCAGAATTATTACTGCGGGAAACGAGCCGATGAGAGACAGTGGGCGCGCAAGTTTGAGCCAACCCAGGTACACGGCCCACGCAACCGCCGCAGGAGGCGTCAGCGAGCGCAACCCTGCAAAGAGTCCAATCAGAAATGCGAACAACAGCGTCATCTCTTACTCAGCCTGTCATTGAAACCTACTCAGGCGAATCCGATTAAATAGATCTTCGAATCCCGCGATCGCAAAGTAGACGCTCGTGTGAGTCAATTCAATTGGTGACAAGCGAAAACTTTGCGCTTGGTTGCTGATCACCCACCTGAGCAAAAAGAAGCGGGTCGACTTGCCACCGCCACACGCTTACGAAACAGCGAAGTATTGATCCTCGGCGGTTGCCGTGCCAATAGTGAGGCGGCTTCAAACGCCTGGATCTATCGCGCGCGATCATCGATTGACACTGAGCGCACGCTGCCGGATGAGCGCGTAGATTTCATCGAGGTTGGCTGGTACACCTGCCGTCATGTTGGTTGCGCCGGTGGGCGTAACTAACACCGTGTCCTCGAGCCGCATGTGAATCTTTTTCTCCGGAAACTCAAGCAGCGGCTCGACGTTGAAAACTACGCCCGCTTCAAGTGGACGATTACGGTCAGGCGGGTCAACGTCATGCACCGAGATTCCAACCGTATGCCCAACGTAACGCCCGACGGCCAGAAACTCTTTCTCATATCCATGCTTCTTGTAGACTGCCCCGGCAACATCCTTTAGCTGATTGATCGTCACTCCCGGTTTCATTGCGGCAATGATCGCATCTCGTGCTTCCAGAATACAGCGGTACATCTTCTCCTGCTGCGGCGTGAAGCGGCCGGACACGGGCCACGTACGAGTGATGTCGGAAGTGTAGTATTCGTAATCGGCGCCGTAATCCATGTAAACCACTTCGCCATCGAGCATCTTTCGGTTATTTGCCGAGTAATGCAGGATCATCGTGTTTGGACCAGACGCAACGATGGGCCTGAAAGCATCGCCGCGAGCGCCACGCTTGGTATAAACAAAGCGCGCCGCGGCTTCGAGCTCGTATTCGTACATTTCCGGTTGAGTGCCCTTCATCGCTTCCTTCACGCCTTCGGCGCCTATCTCAGAACTCTTGCGAATCAACTCAATCTCATACGGCGACTTAATCCAACGCATCTCGTCCAACAACGGATCCAACGCGTGCAACGGAAGTTGCGGCACCATCTGTTGCACCACGCTGATGGCTTTCTTCGCTGCTGTTAAGCCGCCAAGGATCGATTGAGATCCTTCAAGCGATTCGTAGAAGTCAAGCTCGTCGCGCGCATTCTGAACATTTCCCTGCGAACCGCTGAGCATGTAAAGCTTCTTCGCGCGGTCGGGAAGAAACTGGAGCATCGGCAGAAACTCTTCGAGGGGCTGTACCCTCGTCAGGCCATAAAACTCTTCCCTCTTCTCCATCTGCCAGAGGCCCGGACCTTCAGCGCGGATCTGCTGCTCAGAACGTCGCGGCACAAACAGAAACGACGACTTGTTTGAACCAATCAAGACCAGTACGGCGCCGGGTTCTTCAATTCCCGTCAGGTAATAAAAGTCCGGAGACTGGCGAAACTTCACCGGATAGAACTGCCCTTTCTCTGCGAAGATCACCGCGAGACCATCAGGGATCTTTTCAAACAGCTTCGCCCGTCGCGCGACAAACTCGCTTTTATTAAACGGTTGCTGCGCAAACGTACACGCGGCGAGTGCCAAAACAACTAAAGTGGTAGTGAGCAAGCATCTAAGACGAGCGAGTTTACGCATGAAGGGTTGGTCCTTTGTTTAGAATTACGACGGTTACTGCCGGGATCTGTATAGCCACGCGCAAAATGGCCGGTTAAAGTATCACCAGAGTATGCATATTATGAACACCGCCGAGCTTCAATCTGTAATCTTTGATTTTGACTACACTTTGGCGGACTCCTCTCCAGGGGTGTTTGAGTGCATCAATTTCGCTCTCCGTGAAATGGGTCTCGATCACGCTTCGGAGGAAGCCGCCTGTCGCACCATCGGTTTATCGCTGAGTGAGACTTTTCTAGCGCTCGCCGAGCATCACGAACCACACCGGTGCGACGAGTTTCACACACTGTTCGTGCAACGGGCAGATCAGGTGATGGTCGATCTCACCGCACTCTACGAAACGGTTCCCGCTACAACCGCAGCGCTCCGCGAACGCGGCTTGAAGTTGGGCATTGTCTCGACGAAATACCGGCGCCGTATCAATGAAGTCTTGAAACGTGAGGGCTTGCTCGATCATTTTGACGTCGTGATCGGCGGTGATGATGTGGAGTTTTACAAACCACATCCGCAAGGCTTGTTTGAGGCCATGAGAAAGCTTGAATGTTCGCCTGAGTCGGTCGTCTATGTTGGCGACAGCCAGGTCGATGCTGAACTCGCGAAACGGGCTGAAGTGCCGTTGGTCGTTGTGCTTTCCGGTGTGACGCCGAGGGAGCATTTTGAAAAGTACAAACCACTCGCAGTGTTGGAAAACATAAGCCATCTCCCGCCGTTTCTTTTTTGAACCCTATGTTTATTCGCATAGCTTTGATTGTCTTCACGCTGTTAGCGTTTGAGGCTCTTCTTTTTGCGCAGACTCCGGCGCCGACACCGAATATCAACATCAACTCTTACATTCCGCCGCGGCCTCGTGGCCGCACGACGACTGTCGCTTCGTCTCATCAACTTGCCGAAGCGCTTCAGCAGGCACAGGACGATCCGAATACCACTTCGGTACGCGTGCTTGGAGGCGGATCGATCACGCGGCCGGTAATCATCAAGAAGTACACGACATTCGATAGTTCGACTTACTCGTGCGACATAACACCCGAGAACACAATCTTTCCCGGCGTGTCGATCACTGATTACGGCTGCATTCTCGTTTCTGACGGGGTTTACGTCGGCGGCACTTATCGCCCGCCGCAAACCGTGCTCGACTATTTCAAATCCGGCGACGGCCGCAATCCAAACGATCGTTATCTCCAGGCCGTTCAGGCGTTGACCGCCGATCAGTTGGCGGGAAACGGAACCACGCTCCTCGAGCCAACTTACGCGAACAAGTCAACTCCCGCGGTTGAAGTGTTTCAGGCGCTCGGCGATGCCTGTTGTTCTCACACGGGCAAAGCACGGAACATCACGATTCAGGGATTCAGAATCAAAGGGCGGCAAACCCGCTATGACGGCGGAGTGCGTTCCACGATTCTGCTCGGAAACTGTCAGCACTGTGCCGTGATGGATGTTTATCTCGAAGACACGGCTTCGATCGGCGTAACAGCGGGCGGCTCTGCGCTCGAGTGGAAGCGTCCCGACGGCACCGTGAGCAAAGATAACTTCGCGCGCGATATTGTCTTTACGCGAAACATCTTTTCCGGTGTGGCCGCGGCAAATACGGCAACGGTCAATACCGAAGACGCATACGTGTTTCACAACTACGTTCGCCGGCCGGGACATCACAACCCAAAGTTTGGCGGTGGTGTTTGCGGTCACGATCACGAAACGAATAGTGCCGCCGATCACACGCGAAACATTTACGTCTACAACAATCTTTACGACTACGAAGGTGCGCACCAGGCCGCCGCCGGCAACGCCATCTGTTTGCAGGATCCTTACGCTGGCGCGAATCGAGGCCGAGTGGTCGCGGCAAACAATGTCATCATCGGTGGACGCAACGACGTTCTTTACAGGTACATGAGTAATGGACTGTTTCTCAATGGACTAAAGGACTGCCAGATCCTCAATAACTACATCTTTCGAACCGGACAAAACGCGATTCAGGCATACAACATTTCCAACTGTCTTATTGAAGATAATATCTTTGACTCCACGGGCGGCGGTGGAAATCCTTCCTTCTGGTCCAAGGGAATGAGAGACACGATTGTTCGGCGCAACAATTTCATCAAGCGCAATATCAAGATCAACATGCAGGCCGGATTTCTGGACATTTGCGGCGAGCGGAACCAGTACGTAGATAACATGATTCCAAGTGTCATTGGACCAGCACCGGCAACACGCAAGTGCCCGTGAGAAGTTCTATCGCGCGTACGTTTGCCGGAACACACGGGTCATCAGCGTTAACTCAATCACGCCTTTGACGAGCAATACCACCGCGACTGCCACGAGCCAATAAGCCAAGTCCGGCTGCAGCATCACGAGCACTCCCCACAAGGGCACTTTCACGGCCAAATAGAGAATCAACAGTGGCAGTGTAAAGTGACTTACAGCTTTGATGATCGTGCGCCAGCCAAAACTCGGCCAACTTGCAATTCCTCGGTGCCGCCAGCGTTTATATCGGCGCCCGATTCGCACAAACGAGATCACAATGAGTGTGCTTAGCACCACAATCACTAAATCGAAAACGGCGTACAGCCGCCGAATGCCGCGTCCTTGATCGGGAAGTGGCCGATCGGTAGCGAGGTTTGAGACGCTTTGCGCAATCGCACGTATGCTCACACCATCCAGCGGATCCGGACCGGCGGGCGAAGCGAAAGCGTCGAGCGCGCTCATTACATTCATGGCTACAAACACCCCGACGCGTTCGTCAGGATCGAAAAACACTGAAGTTTCAAAATGCCCCGTGCCGCCGTCGTGAGTGATAAGCAGACGTCCATCAACTTCGATACGTTGCCATCCCATTGCATACGTCTGTGTCGCTGGCGCGGTGTGCGTTAACGCGACTCCATCGCTGGAAAGCATAGTTGAGTTTTGGTAGTGCCCGCCGTTCATCTCCGCGATCAAGAAGTGGGCCATATCTTCAGCGCTGGAGATCAGGTAGCCGGCGGGCAGCTCCGACCGCAAGTAAGGAAACGTGACGCCGACCGGAAATCCGAACCACCATCGATGTCCCATCGCCATGCCATGGTTCATCGCTTCTGCCTGTGACGCGAAACTGTTTTTCATATCCAGCGGCGCGAAGATATGTTGCTTCACATATTCTTCGTACGACATACCGGAAACCATCTGCACGATCAGACCGGCCGTGTCGTAGTTTGCATTTGAATAGGCAAACGTCTGACCTGGCGGATGATCCAGGTGTGCGTGTGCAAAGGAGCGTACCGTGCGCTCGAGTGCGCCAGCGTCCTGGTCCGTCAGGAGTTGAGGCTCACGCAGCATTGGTAGACCACTGGTCTGGTAAAGCAGTTGGCGCACAGTTATTTGCGCCGAGGCAGCGGCGTCGGCGGTGCGAAACCAGGGAATGTACTTTTGCACTGGCGCGTCGAGCTCGACTTTGCCTGCTTCGACGAGTTGCATAACGGCGAGCGCGGTGAATGCTTTGGTCACTGAGCCGAGAATGAAGGGCGTTTGCGGTGTGACTGGGCGACCGGATGGATCCGCTTCTCCGTAGCCCTTGAGGTACGCGATCCGATCGTCCTTGACGATCGCGACTGCCATGCCGGGAATACGTGGCCATCGCATCTTGTTTGCGATGTACGCGTCGACAGCGTTTATATTTAACTGAGTGTTGGTGTTTTGACTGCTGGCGCCGGGTGCTTGAATGAGTAATAAGATTATGAGAAAGCTCAGAGCGTACCTCGTCTGCACAACTCTTCCCCCTCACACTCAGAAATAATACCCCACACCAAACACGCCATGATGTGTGCGCAACAATGACTCCGCAGTACCGGATGCCACCTTACCGTTCTGTTTGGTACGGGTGAACTTGTACTCGCCCAGCAGATGCATACCTCTCCATATTCGAAACTCCGCCCCGCCCGATACCTGCCAGGCTAAACGCCCGATCTCGTATTGCTCCCGCGCTACGCCTTCGATACGGCTTTCGGTGTGAGGTATGGTTGGACCAATCCCCGCTCTCGCAGTGAGCGCCAATCGTCCCTTTGTGTCTCCACCGTTATTAAACCGGTGACGCGCGGCGACGTTGAACAGCAACAGATTGACGCCGTGTGAGATGGAGTATTGCTGAACTATTTGTCCGAGCGGAAGCTCAGCGTCGATAGCAATGTTGCCGCGTAGACCCGTTACGCGTACCGGTTGCTGCGGATCGCTGAAAACTTTCAAGTGAATGAACTCCGCTTCGAATCCGAACTGCGGGCGGCGCCGCAAAAAGTAACCACCACGAAGACCGTAATACAGCGGCGGACTAAACGATCGCGAGTTAAACCTTACGTCGTGAAAGGTCAGATCGGTTCCTACAGCGGACTGCGAAATGTTCAGGTCAGAGGATGATGTGTTCGCGCGGCCAAGATAAGCCGCCAGCGCCCATCCGCCATCGTTCCCTGCGCTCGTGCTTTGAGTAGTTTGCGCGTTTACGTTCGTCACAACGCAAAGTATGAAGATGCACACAGAAACTGCCACGCGAAAAGTCCGTTGCGCAAACAATGTCCCCCTCGACTCGTAAAACCGCCGTCGCAAACCAACACGCACTGACACACAAACAAACCCCGGATTCGATCCGTGATCGTCTGTGTGAATCTGTGGCCCTAAGACCCGCCGAAAATGTTCCCAACCTTCGACGCGGCATCGCCGAGTTTGTCGGTCATCCCGCCACCACCCAGCACGTTATCAATCTGCCCGGCGATCGGCGCCGGCAACTTCTGTTTCAAGAACGCCGCTACCGTGTTTACGGCAGAGCGCGCCTGGTCTTCTGAAATTCCCGTCTGTTCAGTTATGCGTTTGATCAGTTCGTCCATTGTCTCGCTCCTTCGTGACTCATCACGACCGTTCAGGCGGGGGATACTTCCAAAGACAGAGAGGATGACAAGATTGAATCAGATTTGAACTCAACTCCTCAAGGTGACCGCATGTCTTCTGAACCGATGGCCGCGCTCGCGCTTTCACGCCCGCTTTGTGATAATGTGAACTATTCCATGCGGAACGTAAGCAGAGTTGTGATACGCCGAAACCGGTTTTTAAGCGCTGTTATTTTTGCATCTTTATTGTCACTACCAGTCTACTCGCAGCAGGCGCCGGTAGTGGTCCAACCTGGAGCGCCGGGACAACCGACTCGTAAGCTTCCCTCTTCGACCAGACCGTCACTGCCACCAACATCGCCAGCCGACGTGCAGTTTATGCAGCACATGATCATGCATCATGCGCAAGCCGTTGAGATGACGGCGCTGATTGACTCGCACACCGACAACAAACAACTGCGCTCGCTAGGCGCACGCATCAGCCGGTCGCAGGCAGACGAGATCAAGTTTATGAAACGCTGGTTAACGGCTCGTGGCGAACCAACTTCCATGGCCATGCACAACATGCCTGGGCACAACATGCCCGGCATGGATATGTCCAACCACGAGATGCTCATGCCCGGAATGCTTACCGCAAAACAGATGGACGCCTTGAAAAGCGCAAAGGGCGCAGAGTTCGATCGACTGTTTCTGACAGGAATGATTCAGCACCACAATGGTGCTTTGGTTATGGTGAAGGACTTGTTTGATACTGCCGGTGCGGGCCAGGACGCTGAACTTTTTAATTTCGTTACCGATGTGGACAGCGGCCAACGCGCCGAGATTAAGATCATGCAAACTATGCTGGGTGAAAAACCCGAAGAGGAATAAGGATGAAACTTAATATTACCTCCCATTTACTAACCGTCTTCTTTGTACTTTGTGCGTGCTTCGTAACGGCGACGGTCGCACAAACACCAACGCCGTCGCCGTCGCAGGACGCCACGAAGCCGCCGGACAAACAAGCGCAAGCGGATCCGTTTGCTCCTGAACCGGCTGGACCACTCCCCGAAGGGATGACGGGTTCGGATACGAACGATCCGCGCGCCAAACTGACGCCCGGCATGGACAACGCCGGCGAAGCAGCGATGGGCCTCAAGCATCTCTTCCTGCTCAAAAAGCCTGACGCGTTTCAACTCGGCTCCGACGATCCAAGCGATCCGAAGGTGCAGAAGATGTTGGGCCAAATGGGACCCGCGGCCCAGGTCGCACAGATGCCGAAAGCGGTCCAACTAGTTATCGCCCAGCTCTCATTTGCGAACTCGGATCTCGCGTTTCAGGGCAATCACGTGTTCCAGGGAAACTTCTATGGTCTAAATATCTTCGACATCTCCAATCCGTCGAAACCGAGTTTGTTGACCACGATGATGTGTCCTGGCGGGCAGAACGACGTCTCTGTTTACAAGAACCTGCTCTTCATGTCGGTGGAAATGGCAAACGGCCGGCTCGATTGTGGCACCCAAGGGTTTCCGCCACCGCCGCCCGCGCCCACACCAGCCGCCGGAGAAGCGTTTAAACCCGCGCCTCCGCCAGCGCAGAAAGATCGTTTTCGCGGCGTGAGAATCTTCGACATTACGGACATCAGAAACCCGAAACAGGTGGCCGCAGTGCAAACCTGCCGCGGCTCTCATACGCACACGCTCGTAGTCGATCCAAACGACAAAAACAATATCTACGTCTACGTGTCGGGGACCTCTTTCGTCCGTCCGAACGAAGAACTGGCGGGTTGCTCAGGCGAAGAGCCGGAGAAGGACCCGAACACGTCGCTGTTTCGCATTGACGTGATCAAGGTTCCGCTTGCGGCGCCACAGAATGCACAGATTATCTCCAGTCCGCGCTTGTTCGGCGATCCGCAAACCGGAGCACCCAACGCCCTTCTGAGCGGCGCCACACACGGCAAAGAAAAGCCCACGGCCACCAACCAGTGCCACGACATCACCGTCTACTCCGCGATCGGCCTCGCCGCCGGCGCCTGCTCTGGAAACGGGATCCTGATCGACATCAAAGACCCGGCAAATCCAAAGCGGCTCGACGCCGTTAACGATCCGAATTACGCCTACTGGCATTCGGCTTCGTTTTCGAACGACGGAAAGAAAGTCGTGTTTACCGATGAATGGGGCGGCGGACTGGGCGCGCGTTGCCGCGCGAATGATCCGAACAAGTGGGGCGCGGATGCTGTTTTCCGTCTGGAAGATAACAAGCTGAAGTTCGCAAGCTATTACAAGATGCCTGCCGCGCAAGCCGACAGCGAAAACTGTGTGGCCCACAACGGTTCGCTCATTCCGGTTCCCGGACGCGACATCGAAGTGCAGGCGTGGTACCAGGGCGGGATCTCCGTAATGGACTTCACCGATCCGGAACATCCGACGGAGATTGCCTATTTCGACCGTGGTCCAATCTATCCGAACATGCTCGTGCTCGGTGGTCACTGGTCTTCGTACTGGTACAACGGCCGCATCTACGCTTCGGAGATCGCACGCGGTTTGGACATCTTCGAGCTAACGCCGACGAAGCTTCTGACGCAGAACGAGATCGATGCTGCGAAGACGGTTCGTGTTAGTGAATTGAACGTGCAGAACCAGCAGAAGATTGAGTGGCCGCGAAATCTGATTGTGGCTAAGGCGTATGTCGATCAGTTGGAACGATCGCAAGCGCTGCCGGCGGATCAGATCGGTTCGCTGCGGCAGGCAATTCAAAAGGCGGAGAGCTCTAACCTGAATCGCTCATCAGTCGCGAATCTAAAGAAACTTGCGCCGTCTTTGGATACCGCTGCCGGCACTAAGACTGGTACCGACGCAACGCGTTTGCACGAACTCTCGGAGATTCTGAAAAACCCGGCACGCTAAGTGTCGCGAGTCGAGTTTCAGTACGTCACGCTGCGTGCGCGGTTGAGTAGTCTCATCCGCGCATTGCAGCGTGACTAGCTGTTTGATCTGGATCAAGACCTCAGACCTCCTCATCCCTGCTCTGCTTTTTATCAGGTATGAAGTAGAAGCGAATTACTACCAAGCCCGCGAGAGCGGCGACGCCGGCGATCAGTTCGAGGCCGGAGATTCCGGCGATGACCATTTTGCGCGCGATGACGAAGATGAGCACCTCGACTGCCGCACTCGTCCGGTGAAAGAGAAAAAGCAGGGCCAGTTCCGCCGCAATCGCTACCAGCAACACATCCTGGATAATCTCATGCAGCGCGTCGTACTCACTGCTCGCACGCCACAGCAGTGGTATGTCTCGAATGATGATCTCCACCGTCGCAATAGCCGCGGCCACAAGAATCAGAATGGCCAGGAATGAGAGGAAGAGATGGACCGCGTTACCGAGATAACGATCCAGAAATCGTTCGGGCGTTGTTTCGCCGCCACTTCGCGCGTCCGGTTTCTCGGTCTTCGCCATAGGCTGAGAAGACTAGTATCATTCCCTCCGCTTTTCAATCCGACGAGTGCCGCCGAGGTAGCGACTGAACCAGACATTAAGCGCCGAGCTAATGCAAATGGACGAACACGATCAGGCGGTGCGACCGGACGGACCTGAACCTTACCCGATCGCGGATCCCGAAAACGTAGACGACCACCGGGCGTCGCTCGGACTTCCCTCACTCGAAGAACTGCGCACTTCATTATCAACAGAACGCGTGTTGGCTCCGGAAGCAGCGCGGCGGAATCAGGAACAGGAGCTTGCGTGGCGTCGATCGGTTGGATGGATCAAGTGACTCTTCTCGCGCGGAGTTCGAATTCTTCGAAGTCGATCAACGAAAGGTATTTGCGGATAAGTTCTTCGTCGAACTCATCAGACCGGTTCATCTCATCGAGCAGTCGTCGCTGTCGTTCCAGGAGTTCGAGGTAAACTGTTTCATACTCCGCTAACGAATTCCCGTTTACTTCTTGAAACTCGCCGTCGAGAGATCTCAGATCACTTTGCAGTTTTGCGAACAGGTTCTTCAGGTGCTCGTTGTGCGCCCGCTCTCTGCCGTATTTCTGCGTCAGGAACCGAAGCGAGTCCTCGGCGATTTTCTTTTGAATGATTATTTCCTGCTGTTGTTCCGGGATCGAGCTGTACTTGTCTTCCGGTTTTAGTTTCCGGATCACCCACGGAAGTGTTAGGCCCTGAAATACCAGCGTAACCAGGATCACGATGAACGTAATAAACAAAATCAGGCTGCGAAACGGAAACGGCTGTCCTTCACTCACAACTAGAGGTATGGAAAGCGCTGCCGCCAGAGAAACTACGCCACGCATTCCCGACCAACCGAAAATCAGCGGGTTTCTCCAACCCGGATGAGCATCGGCGACTGTGATAAACCGGCTCATGAACGTACTGAAGACAGAAGCTCCTAATGTGCAAGCCATTCGCGAAGCAATCAAAACAAGCGAGATGATCAGTCCGTACCCGATCGCGCTTGCCAAACCGATATCTCCGAGCTGCTGTGTTATCGAGCGCAACTGAAGTCCGATGACCAAAAAGATGAAGCCATTAACGACAAACACGAGGTTGGTCCAGACGTTCACTCCCTCTATACGGCTGCGAAAGCTAAGCAGCGTTTGCCGCCTGCTCGATAAAAACAGCCCACCGGTAACTACCGCCAGCACACCCGAAAAATGCAAAGTCTCCGCAACGTAATACATGCAATACGGAGTTACTAACGTGAGCACGATCTCTATGCTCGGCGTGGTAGGCAGCCAGCGATGGACCGCGTAAAAGACGAGTCCAACCAGTAAACCAACCACAATTCCCATCACGATCACGACCACAAAACTCAGCGCCGCCTCCTGAAATTGGAACTGCCCGGTGATCACCGCCGCTAACGCAAAACGAAACACGATCAGCGACGACGCGTCGTTGAGCAAACTCTCACCTTCAACAATACTCACGAGCGATTTCGGCACGTTTACGCGGTGCATGATTGTTGTAGCTGAAACCGCATCGGGCGGCGAGATGATGCCTCCGAGCAGAAAACCCAGAGCTAACGTAAACCCGGGAATGAGTGCGTTCGACGCAAATGCGATCACGCACGAGGTAATGATTACGATGAGAAAAGCAAAACTCGCGATCAGTCGTCTCCAGCGCCAGAATTCTTTCCACGACACCTGCCATGCTGCTTCATAGAGCAGCGGCGGGAGAAAGATGAAGAAGACCAGATCCGGGTGAATGGTGATGTTTGAGAAGAGGGACGTGAAACTCAGCGCCAAACCGCCCAGCACCAGCACGATCGGATATGCGAGGCGCAGCTTGTTGGCGATCATTACCAGCGCGAGAATGATCAGGACGAGGACGATGTACTGAATAAACGTGCTGTGCATGGCAAGCTTTACTGCGCTTGCACTGCATACTTCGTCACGTGGTCCCGAGCCACGACAAACAGTTCGTTCTTGTCGTTGAAGACCATGCCGAAGGCCACACCTTTGTTTTTAAGGAGCGCTAAAAAACGGCCGTTTGAGTCAAAAACCTGAATGCCCTTTATGTCACCGACGTAAACTCGGCCGTATCCATCGACAGCAATCGAATAAGGCGCACGAAATTGCCCGGGTTGATCACCTCCGCCGCCAAAGCGATTGATGTACTTTCCATCGCGGCCGAACTTAAAGACTGCATTATTGAATGTGCCGAGTGCGTAAACCGAACCAGTGCCATCGACGGCGACTCGCGTACTTAATTCTGAATCTCCACTGGCGCTGCTAATCGCGGCGGGGATTGTTCGCAGGAGTTTGCCGTTTGCGTCAAACGTAACGATGTCGTCTCGATTGCCGTACCATGCAGTCACCAATCCACCATCTGCTCCCACTGACACGTCATCGAAACCCGAGCGTTCGTACGCCAGTTGACCAAGATTCTCGCCGGTTTCGCCTTGATAACGATTGACGCTGCCGCCGTGAACAGCGTAGACGGTGCCTTTGCGATCTGCGGCCAACCCGCGCAGGAGTGTCTTTCGATCGCCAATACTCCATTGACTGACGAACTTGCCGGCGGGATCGAAAACCTGAATCCGCCCACCGCTGTATTCGCCGACGTAGATTCGCCCAGCGCCATCGACGGCGATACTGCGCGCGTCGTTAAACATCCCCGGACCAATTCCCTCGCTGCCGAATTCGAGCAAGACATTCGCGAAGCTGTTAGGCTTTTCCTTTGTGGGAACTTTGCCCCCGATGGGTGGTGGATTGCTCGGTTGGTTCACTGTGCGGCTTACGGAGTAAAATGCTGGCGCCAGCACACCAAAGGCGGCAAGCCCGACAATGACCAGCACGAAGAGTGGGATCGCCAACAACAACCAGAGCCACTTGGGAGACTTGCCACCTGAGCCCAGGCCGAGTTGAATACGGACCACTCGCGCCGGTTGCCCCGCGAGCTCATTCGGGGCGATCAGTTGGCTGTGACAATAAGCACAGCGCACTGTTGGTTGCGGGTTGTTAGGATCGGAGGAACGCTCGAAGGTTACCGGCGCTCCGCACTTGGGACAGTCAAAAGTTTGCGGCATAAGTTAGTGTAGCAAGAAGATCCTGACTGAATGTTCCGAACAGCAGACCACGAATTCTATCAAAAGTGAGGTGAAACGTTGTCTCTAGAAATAAAACGAGAAGTGCTGCGTCACATGGTTGCGACCGTGGCATATCGCGGCGGAATCGCAGTTGCCGACGCTCCGGAGGAATTCGCTGAGTTCCGCGCTCATGCGGGGACGCGCGCGGCTGGAGAGATTCTCGCGCACATCGGCGATCTGCTCGAGGGTTCGCTCCACCTCGTCAAGGGTGAGACGGTCTTTTTAACATCCGAGCCACTGCCGTGGAAGGAAGAAGTGAAAAGATTCTTCTCCGCAGCGAAGGCGTTTGACTCGTATTTGGCCTCTGACGTGCCGCTAGCCTGCCCGATCGAGAAATTGATTCAGGGTCCGGTTGGAGACGCGCTCACGCACGTGGGCCAGATCGTCATGTTGCGCCGCATGGCCGGAAGTCCGATTCGGCCCGAACCGTATTTCATGGCCGAGATTGTTGCAGGTGAGATCGATGAATCAACGTTCGCGAGTTGAATGTTAGAGTGAACTTAAAACATGCGTAAACTACAAATCGTCTTAATTGCCGTCTTGCTACAAACCATCGGCGCCGGAACTCTTTTGGCGCAAACCGAAACCGTCACTCGCCAGGAAACACTGCGAGGCTCAGTTACGCCGGAACGAGAATGGTGGGACCTGCTGCATTACCATCTGCAAGTGGAGTTCTTGCCTGCAACCAGAAGGTTGAAAGGGTCGAACGAGATCGTGTTCAAGACTCTCAAGTCAGGCAACAAGATGCAGATCGACTTGCAACCGCCGTTAGCAATCACAAAAGTCACACACGGCAATTCGCAACTCAAGTTTGAACGCGAAGGAAACGTCTATTGGGTGATGTTTGCAAAGGAACTTCCGAAAGGAGTGGAAGACAAGATCGAGGTGTTTTACGAAGGCGTTCCCGTGGTTAGTAAGAATCCGCCGTGGGTTGGTGGGATAACGTGGGGGCGAGATGATCTGGGCAATCCTTTCATCGTTACCACTGCTCAGGGAATCGGTGCGAGCATCTGGTGGCCCAATAAAGATCACGGATCCGACGAACCCGATCGCGGGATGCAGATCAGTGTGACGGTGCCGGAAACGCTGGTTGCTGTTTCAAATGGCCGCTTGAAGAAGACGGACCACGATGTTGCTGCCAAAAAGAAGACGTATCAATGGGAAGTCACAAACCCGATCAATAACTACGGCGTCAACGTGAACATCGGAAATTACGTGACTTTCTCCGAGAAGTATCGTGGAGAGGGTGGCGTGCTGGATTTGGACTATTGGGTCCTGGCCCATCAGAAGGATGCCGCCATGAAATGGTTCAAGGAAGTCGCCCGAACCATCGAAGCGTTCGAGCACTGGTTTGGTAAATATCCGTTTTATGAAGACAGCTACAAGCTGGTTTCGGTCTCGTATCCCGGAATGGAGCACCAAAGCTCGGTCACTTACGGCAACTGGTTCCGCAACGGTTACCTGCAACGCGACCCGTGCGGCTGTGGCGTCGGCTTTAAGTTCGATTTCATCATCGTTCACGAATCGGCGCATGAGTGGTTTGGCAACAACATCTCGATGAAAGACGCGGCCGACATGTGGATTCATGAAGGCTTCGCGAATTACGCGGAGAACCTTTTTGTCGAGTACCACTTCGGTAAAAAAGACGCCGAAGACTATGTGGTCGGTACTCGCCGCGGCATCAGAAACGACAAACCCATCATCGGCACTTACAACTCGAACCGTGAAGGCTCCGGAGACATGTATCCCAAAGGCGGAAACATGCTCCACACCATTCGCCACATCATCAACGACGACGCGAAGTGGCTCTCGATCCTGCGTGGTCTAAACGCTGATTTCTGGCACCAGACCGTCACGACACAACAGATCGAATCGTACATCTCAACCAAAGCAGGCATCGACCTCAGCAAAGTGTTTGACCAATACCTGCGCACGACGCAGATTCCCATGCTGAAGTACAACGTCAAAGGAAAGACTGTCTCGTTTGATTATGAAAGGGTCGTTAAAGGCTTCGCGATGCCGATCCGTGTAACCATCAACGGGAAGGAAGTTAAATTAACGCCGACTGAGGCGACACAAACCTTCGAATTCACAGAAGAGATCAAGACATTTGAGGTTAACCGCAACTTCTACATCGACACAGAGAAAAGTAGCTGAGCTTACGCTGCCTGCACGCGATCAGCTGCGACTTCGAAGTTGTATGTCTCACCGTGGTTGAGATAGGTAATGCGATCGGCGAGTCCGGCTTCTTCGATCGCTTTCTTGAAGTCTTCGAGCGGCGACTTGAACACTTCGTAGTCGTTGTAATGAATCGGAATCGCTTCTCGCGGGTTGATGATGCGCACCGCTTCCACGCCTTGCTCGGCGTCCATCGTGAGGAGTATTCCCATGATGCGGGTGCCGCCGAGATGAAACAAACCGAGATCGATGCTTGGATAACGCCGCGGTATCTCTCGCAAGTGATCGAAGACCAGTGTGTCTCCGCTGATGTAAAGGCTGAGCAGCTTTGCGCCGTTTGAAGATTCAAACTGCAACATGCTGCCCATCACTTCCGGTAACATCAGATCCGCAAGCGCCGGCCCGTGTTTACCCGGCATCGAAGTGACGACAACTCTGGAGTCGCTCTTATCAACAATCGCTGAGTCCCACGTTTCGAGTGCAACCGCAGCCGTGAACCCTTTTTCCGAGATCTTTTCGGCTGCTTCGGGCGTGGTGATGATCGGCAAATCTTTCTGCAGCCGCTCTTCGACAACCTGATCGAAATGATCGCCGTGGTAATGAGACAGAACGCAGAAGTCGAGAGGCGGAAGGTCTTCGATTTCCATCGCCGGGTTTGTAAGTCTTTTGGCGGATAGACCGTAACCGAGATGCACGTGATCGCCGGCGTGCAAAAAGTTTGGATCGGTCAGTATGGTGAAGCCCGCATAACGCAAGATCACCGTTGCCGTACCGACGAAGAATATTGAACCTCGCTCGAAATTCGGCTGACCCGAAGAAGGCAATGAAAGCTCTACCGTCTTAGCCATAGCGTTCCATCCTTGAAGAGTGAAACGCTATCAACTAACGGCTGTTAAATCGGTTCGATGGCGTACGAAGACCGCGATAGGCTTCACCGCAAATACTTGTTGAACCACTCGAGCGTGCGGTCCCACGCGAGTTTCGCGGCTGCTTCGTCATAACGCGGTGTCGTGTCGTTGTGGAAGCCGTGCTGTTTACCTTCGTACATGTGAACCTGATAGACCTTGTTGTTGGCCTTGAGCGCCGCTTCGTACGGGGCGATGCCCTCGTTAATTCGCTGATCGTTGCCGGCGTACTGCAGCAAGAGGGGCGCCGAGATCTTCGGAACGTCTTCAATGGCAGCCTGTCGTCCGTAGAAAGCGACTCCCGCGTTCAGATCGGGTCCCAAGCGCACCGCCAGTTGATTCACGATGCCGCCGCCGAAACAAAAACCTACCGCGCCCAGTTTGCCGGTTGAATCGGGACGTGCTTTGAGCCACTTGGCGGCCGCGACGAAATCTTCCGTCATCTTCTTCCCGTCCACTTTCCGGAACGCTTCGGCGCCTTTTTCGTCGCTGCCCGGGTAACCACCCACAGAGGTCAAACCGTCGGGAGCGAAAGCAATGAAGTTAACGAGTGCGAACCGCCGCGCGACGTCTTCAATGTAAGGGTTGAGTCCGCGGTTCTCGTGGATGACGAGCACCACAGGATGCTTACCGCTTTTCGCCGGACGGGCCAGGTAGCCCTTGATCGAGCCGTTCCCTTCCGGTGATTGCACTGTTTCATAACCGACCTTGATGCGTTTGTCGTCCGGTGGAACCTGTTGCGCCCAGGCGTAGTTGGGTCTGAGGCTCTCAAAGATTGCCCCGACAGTCAGTCCGCCGACCGCGAACTTCCCGGCCCGATCGAGAAAAGTGCGCCGGCTGATGTCGCCGTGCTGATATTCGTGAAAGAGGTCCAACAGTTCCTGTGGATAGTCACTGGCTACTTTGCGTTCCATTGTTTCTCCTTGTATCAGTGGTGGATGTAGTAAGTGATATCACGGACTGCGTGTTTTTTGTTAGTAGCAGCGGCCTGCACAGAATAACAACACACAACGGTGGCTCATCAAACCAGTGTGAAGCTTGTGTGTCGTCAAGATTAAGGAAGGAGTTAGACTCCACCTAACGAGTCATGACGAGGGACGTTGCTATTTGCAGCGTCCCTCGGCGGGCTTATAGTAGGCACCCATGCGAAAGACACTTCTCTTCTTCGTAATCTGTTTACTTTCAACTGTAGCGGTTTACGGGCAGTCAACCGACCCGAAAACAACCGCTTTGAGAACCGCGCTGCAATCCAAACTCGATGAGTGGCACAAGACCGGAAATTTTCCCGGTGCAACGCTCGGTGTGGCGCTCGCGAATGGCGAATCGTTTGGTCTCGCCGTCGGGTTTTCAGATCGCGAGACCAAAACTCCGATGAAGCCAACGGATCGCATGCTCGCCGGAAGCGTCGGTAAAACATTTGCGGCGGCGACTGCTTTGCAGTTGGTCAAAGACGGCAAGATCAATCTGGACGACAAGATCGAGAAATATCTCGGGCGTGAACCATGGTTTGCGCGTCTGCCAAACGCCAAAGACATCACCGTACGGCAGTTGATGAACCACACGAGTGGTTTGGTGCGTTACGAGTTCAAAGAACAGTTCACAAAAGACCTGACTGCGAATCCGGAAAAAGCGTGGAAACCCGCCGAGCTTGTGGCTTATCTGTTCGATGAGAAACCGCCATTCGAGGCCGGCAAGGGATGGGACTATTCCGACACGAACTACATTGTTCTGGGAATGATCATCGAAAAGGTAACCGGCAGAAAGTTCTACGACGAAGCAACCAGACGACTGCTCAAACCCCTGAACCTAAACGACACGATTCCGCAGGATGGGCCAAGATTGAAAGGCGTGGTCCAAGGTTATGCCGGTCCGAACAATCCTTTTGGCGGTACGGACGAAATGATCGTGAACGGGAAGTTTGCGATCAATCCGCAGTTTGAATGGACCGGCGGCGGCTACGCATCGACGGCCCACGACCTCGCGCGTTGGGCCAAAATGTTTTACGAAGGCAAAGCGTTTTCGCCGGACCTGCTGCCGCAAGTCGTCGACGGGGTTGCCGCTCCGATGCTCGGCCGTGAAACGAAATATGGGCTCGCAGCAATCATTCGCAAGACCACTGCCGGAACATCCTACGGCCACAGCGGTTTCTTCCCCGGCTACATGACAGACATGATGTACTTCCCGGAGTACAAGATCGCGCTGGCGGTGCAAGTGAACACTAGCGTCGGGCGCAGTCTGGGCAAGCCGTTGAGTAGGGTCTTGGTCGAGATGATGGAAGTGATCGAGGCGCAGGAACAGAAGTAGAAATCGACGCACAAAAAAGGGCGCCAGGAATGGCGCCCCTTGAACTCTTGAACTGTTGAACTGATTACCGAAAGTCAAGACTTGGACTGTGCGAGGATCGTTTCTCCGGGCTGCGAGATTCTTCTCCGGCAGCCACAGTGCGCCGGGCCAGAGTGCTTCTTGCTCTTGCTGCTCAGGATCCGAGAGTGCGGCAGCGAGTTGGCCCCGTTGCAGGGGCAGGCTGTCGTTTGTGACGGACATGGAGTAAGGAGTTAATTGCTGAAGAGGAGTTACTTAGCCGGGCGACAGGCTACGGCCCTTTGGGACATTAAAGAGGTACGATGAAGTCAGATGAGCGGGTGAGTATCCATGACATCGACTTGTGTGAATGATAATTGGTGAGCGCTTAATCTACGTAATGTTCGTTAAGAGTTGTCTTCAGCGCCGGGGGTATCACTTTCCAGGGCGCTAGCACGAGTTCCGCAACAGTTACATCGCCAACATTCATCCGAGAGCTGAGCCAGCGCCCACAAAGATCTTCGTAGCGCCATTGATAGTAAGGACCACCCGCACGACGGGTGTAAAAAATCTCATTTTCGAACAACGCTTGAGGACGTTTGGAATCAATATATACTCTTAAACCTTTCATCGATCTACTCAACTTTCGACAGCTCCATAACGGCCACGTTCACGAAGAGATCTTGTGACTATCTACCCTTCGCGGATCTGTTCGGCCCGCGAGTACGGGGACTCTTTCGCGTGGGTTGCTTCTTATGATTCATAAACGTAAACATGTCGCCCGGCTGACAAGCGAGTTTCTCACACAGCTTTTCCAACGTGAGAAAGTTGATTCCCAAAGCCTTACCTTTTTTCAAGCGCCACAGAGTGGTATGGCTAATACCAGTCTCTTTTGCCAGCCAATAGAACGTGCGCCCCTGCTCCTCGAGTAAATGATCGATGCGAATGTCAATCATCCGGCTCTCCTCCATGTATGTACCATACACGAGAAATATTGTTCATCCAAACTATATTGCATATTTGACATATATGCGACCGCCGCGTAAGCTCGCCGCAATCTACGAACCTGCAGTGCTGGTATGAACAAGGGTGAGGTAATTAGAGCTTGGGGCCGCATTCTTGCCGGATATTATCCGTCTCTTTCCATTGAAATCACCCGCGAGTGTCCGCTTCGATGTCCCGGTTGTTATGCTTATGAACCTGAACACCTTGGACAAGCTGGACCATTAAAGTCGCTAATCGATCACAAAGGACAGGAATTGATTGATGGCGTCTTGAATCTCGTGCGCCGTTACCGGCCACTGCATCTCTCGATCGTTGGTGGCGAACCGTTAGTTCGTTTTCGCGAACTGAACGTCCTTCTTCCACGACTCACTGAAATGGGAGTCTACGTACAGCTCGTGACCAGCGCGGTCCGACAAATCCCGCCCGAGTGGTCGCAGATGAAACGTGTGCAGATGGTCGTTTCCATAGACGGTCTGGAACCAGAACATAACGCGCGCAGGCACCCGGCAACGTACGAGCGGATTCTGAAGAACATCGAGGGGCACAGGATTATCGTACATTGCACGATAACCAATCAGATCATGAATACGCCTCGGTATTTCGAGCAATTCCTGTCGTTTTGGTCCATGAAGCCGGAAGTGAAGAAAATCTGGTTTAGCCTCTTTACGCCACAGGTGGGTACTGCCACGGAAGAAATGATTTCGCCCGAGGATCGAGCGCGTGCACTAGCGGAACTTAGCGAGTTGCGATCGGCTTTTCCGAAGCTCTACTTACCGGATTCGGTGGTTTCCGGGTATTTAAAGCCGCCCCAGTCTCCGAGTGAATGTGTGTTTGCACGCACGACGTTGAATTTTACCGCTGACCTGAAAACCAAAATCAATCCTTGCCAGTTTGGCGGCCAACCTGACTGTAAACAATGTGGTTGTATCGCGTCGGCTGGATTAAAGGCCGTCGGCGATCATCGGTTATTAGGTCTCCTGCCGGTGCGAGCACTCTATAACGCATCGGACGCAATTGGTAAAAGAGCTGCCAGGACACTGGGCCGGCGGTAATCGCCATCTCAGAGAATCCGCGATTCTGCTTTCCGAGAAGTAGATTTGCTCCACAGTCCGCGCATTGAAAGAATGAGCGAGAAGATCGCGGTCACGTGGAGTGCGATGAGCGTCCACACCCAGAAGAACATTCCACTGGAGTTGGCAATCCTGCCGCCGACTAATCCGGCACCTCTCATGTGAGCTAACGGCACGACGAAACCGAGGATCGATCCGAGAAGCATGATGATGTACCCCGATCGTCGTCCGGCGAGCACGAGCGTTCCGTACAGCCAAACTACCATCATGAGCACGCCACTGACATTTTTGAAACCTCCCGGTTCGAACCCACGGACGACGTCGTTCGACAAGTGAAACGTCATGAAGAGGATCGAGAGTAAAGACGTGATCGTTAACTTGAGGTTGTCTTTCATTTTAGGTTCTTAAGTCGGCAACGGGTTAACATGACTAGGACCATGCGTCGCACTCTATAGTCACTGAAGCGTTAAGTCTCCACACACTGTAATGAGATTGTAAAAAGTTGTACCGGAGGAGGAGTCGTGGTTACTCGATAAAGCGATAGCCGAGCCGGTGGACCGTGATTATGTGCCGGGGCTCGGATGGATCGGGTTCGATTTTCTGTCGTAGCCTGGCGATGTGATTGTCTACCGTGCGCGTGACCGGGTTGCTGTCGTAACCCCAAACTTCATCGAGCAGTTGATCGCGTGTGACGATCTCACCTCGACGCCGGATGAGGTAGCGCAAGATCTCGAATTCTCGAGGTGAAAGCTCTAATGCATGCCCGCCTTTGCGCGCCACGTAGTTTTTGAAATTCAACTCCACGTCGCCAAACGTAAAACTCTCGATTTCACCGACTTGTTTTGCAGCTCTTCGCAAATGCGCCCTGATGCGCGCGAGCAGTTCCTTGATGCTGAATGGTTTGGTTACGTAGTCGTCTGCGCCGACCTCCAGGCCGACTACCTTGTCAGTTTCCTCACTGCGAGCGGTCAGCATGAGGATCGGAATTTCAATCCCGCGAGTGCGCAACGTGCGACACACATCTAACCCACTCATCAAAGGCAGCATCACATCGAGCAGGATGATGTCAGGTTTTTCAGTCGAAGCCTTTTCTAACCCTTCCTTCCCGTCGCGCGCCACACAGACTTCATAGCCTTCATACTCACAGCTATCCTTCAGCCCGAGAATCATGTTGGGTTCATCTTCGATTATCAGAACTTTGGCCAACTATTTCTCCCTGTGACTAGATTTCCGCATCAACGGCCCTGCGAGCGAGCGGAAGAAGAATCGTAAAGCGACTTCCCTTTCCGACGTCGCTTTCGACCGAGATCGTTCCCTGATGAGCTTCGATAATGTGTTTCACCAGAGATAAGCCAAGGCCACTGCCTTTTACATCGTGGACCAGCCCATTGCCGACACGGTAAAACTTTTCGAAAATCTTTACCTGTTCAGGGCGCGGAATTCCAATACCGCGATCCGCGATTTCGACAGACAGATCAGATCCGCGCTGGTCCGTGGTGATCGAAAGCAGCTTCACCTCGCGTGAATACTTGATGGCGTTGTCGAGCAGATTCGAGATCGCCTGGGCCATTGCCTCGCGATCGATTGAGACCGGCGGCAGATCGGGTTGTATGTTTGTCTCGATCTCAAAACCCGAGTTGACGATTTGATAGCGATAGCTGGAAAGCACACTCTCAATCACTTCCGCCATATCACTATCAGCAAGATTATACGTTTTGCGTCCGGCTTCGATTTTTGAGAAGTCCAGGATGTTGTCGATTACCTTGTTCAAACGCCGGCTTTCATGACGCATGACCCGGTAGTACTCCATCCTCTTCTCTTCATTCTTAACGCGCCCCAGTTCGAGAATTTCAGAAAACAGGCTGAGTAGCGATAGAGGCGTCTTTAGTTCATGCGAGACATTGGCGACGAAGTTTGCTTTCGCCTGCGCGAGACGCGCCTCGCGATCTGTTGCCCGGATCATAAGGGCTATACCACCGAGTAAGACCAGTAATACCAGGATCGTTGCGGCCAAACTATGGATGAAACTGCCGCGCCCGATATCTTCCAGGCTGGAAGTTTTCAACCCGATTCCTGCTTTCCAGTTGGAGAACGGGCGATCGAAGTTGCTTTCGACGAGGTACCCGTCTTTAGGCGGCGCGTTTGCATAAAGTACGCGTTGATTTTCGTCACTAATCGCAATAGCTATCTCGGGTGAGGCAATGGCTGTCCTTACACTGCCGGCCAACAGGTCGTCGCTGACGAAGCGTTCATTCAACAAGACACCCGCAAACCCGTTCTTCAACGGATGAAACAGATATTTTCCTGCGAATAAATACCTGTGATTATCGTCGAGAAAGCTCTGGGCCATCCGGGCTCTGTCAAACAGAGACACGATGTCGGCTTGCGTTTCTTCCTTACTATCGGAGTAGGCAAAGACCTCTTCAACCTCAGGATGCGAACGCTTTACGTCAGCGAAATGTTTTTCAGTCTGTGCAGGCGATGCCAAATCGATCCTGTTGATGGGTTCCAGGGTTTGTGCCGCCACGTCCTCCAAACGTTGTTTCATCTGGAGTTGTACGTTGGTTAGTCTCTGTCGCAGGCTGTCTTTAAATGCGCCTTTAGTTTTGTTCTCGAGTTCCGCGAGCGATCGATATTGCAGGTAAGTCAGTACGAGGACCGGAAGCAACACGCCTGCGGACACCAGTATCGCCAGCTTCTTTCGCAACACAG
>Ga0196977_1000067_pt1 | contig 74245 bp, 60 predicted proteins | sample S3v_1013CmetaG_FD_148634 | JGI IMG/M metagenome (GOLD analysis project Ga0196977, IMG submission 148634) | Soil microbial communities from Anza Borrego desert, Southern California, United States - S3+v_10-13C | ecosystem: Environmental > Terrestrial > Soil > Desert | place: USA: California...
GGACGGCCCCCCCCGCCCGCCGCAGCCGCTCGCCGGGGCGCGCATGCCTTGCGCCCCCGCGGCGAATATTATAGCCTAAAGCCTTGATACCATATCTTGTGGCGTCCGGCCGGCGAAGTCAAATCCGAACACCAGACGGGACGAGCCGACGCGCCCGCGGCCGGCGACTCCGGCCCGCCCCCGGCGCGCGCCCGGACGGTTGACCTTATTGCGTAAGCACCTAAAATTCGTCGCCCTCTGCGCCGTCGCCGCGCTCGCCCTCGTCTGGTTCGTGCGGAACCTGAACTGGGCCGAGGTGTCGGCGTCGGTGCGCGGGGCCGACTGGCGGCTCATCGCCGCGGCGGTCGCGCTGGTCTGGCTGACCTACCTGATCCGCGCCTTCCGCTGGCGGACGCTTTTGCGGCCGCTCGCCCCGCAGGCCTCTCTGCGCGAGGCGTTCGCTGCGACGACCGTCGGCTTCAGCGCCATCTTCCTCGTCGGCCGGGCGGTGGGCGAGCTTTTGCGGCCCGCCTTCCTCTCGCTGCGCGACCCGGAGGTGCGGCCCGGCCCGGCCTTCGTCACCATCGCCGTCGAGCGCCTCTGCGACACGACGGCGGTCGTCGTGCTCTTCGCCGCCAACCTGCTCGTGCTGCGCCTGCCCGGCGTCGAGGAGGGCGCGCTGGCCCGAGTCCGCGAGGCGGGGGCGATCTGCTTGGCCGCGGCGGTGCTCGGATTCGCGGCGCTCATCCTGTTCCGCAGACGCGCGGCCTCGGTCACGGGCTGGCTCGACGCGAGGTTCGGGAGGTGGCCCGCGCCGCTCGCGCGCGCGGGGCGGCTCGCGACGGGCCTTCTGGCGCAACTGGCCGACACGCTCGGCGTCTTCGCGAACGCGCGCGAGCTGCTGGCGACGGTCGGCTGGACGGCGGCGCTGTGGGGGGCGATCACGGCGGCGAACATGCTGGTGCTGCGCGCCTTCGGGCTGCCTCTGGGCGTCGGCGAAACGGTCTTCGTGCTGGGGTGGTCTTTGGTCGGGTCGCTTCTGCCGACGCCGGGGGCGGGCGCGGGCACTTACCACGCGGCGACGGCCCACGGCCTCGTCAGTTACCTCGGCGTCGGGAAGAGCGAGGCCGACGCGGCGACCATCGTCCTGCACCTCGTCGTCTTCGGCTCGGCGCTCTTCTTCGGCCTTTACTACTTCCTGCGCGGCGGCGTCAGCCTCGCGCGGCTGCGCGGCGCGGCCGAGACGGGGGAGCGCGCCGGCGAAGGCCGCGCGGGGGCGGGCCGCGGGAAGCCGGGTCAGGTTTCGGGTTCCGAGTTTCGGGTTTCGAGTTAAGGGGTTTGCGGTTTCGGATTTGCGATTTAGTCGGCGGCCGCCGGTTACCGGTAAAAGCAGACCGACGGCCGGCGACTGGTGACTAAATCCGAAATCGCAAATCTAAAATCAAAAACCGTTCGCACCCCGTCCCTTCGAGATTGCCTATGAGATGCCCCTTCTGCGCCTACTTGGAAGACAAGGTGGTGGACTCGCGCGAGTCGCGGGAGGGCGACTCGATCCGCCGCCGGCGCGAGTGCCTGCGCTGCGAGCGGCGGTTCACGTCCTACGAGCGCATCGACGAAATCCCCTACATGGTCGTCAAGAAGGACGGGCGGCGCGAGCCTTTCGACCGCAACAAGGTGATGGCCGGGCTGCTGCGCGCCTGCGAGAAGCGGCCGATCCCGCCGTCGAAGCTCGACAGCATCGTCAACGCCGTCGAGAAGTACGTGCAGGAGTCGCCCGAGCGCGAGCGGCCGACGACGAAGGTCGGCGAGATGATCATGCGTCGGCTCAAGGAGCTGGACAAGGTCGCCTACGTGCGCTTCGCCTCGGTCTACCTCGAATTCGAGGACGTGACCGAGTTTATGAAGGAGCTCAAGACCCTCGTCCGCGCGAAAAGGTAGCTTCGAGTCGCGGCTTCCGGGTTCCGGGTTCGGGCGGCGCGGGCCGCGTCATTCAAACCCGCGCGGGACGAAACTCGAAACCCGCGACTGGTAACTCGTAACTTTTGTATGAAGCGTCTGGTTCACGTCAAATCGCTTGAGCGGGCCGAGCTGGATCGTCTGCGGGCGCGACTCGGGCGGCTCTTCGCGGCCGTGCAGGAGGCCGCCGAGATGGCCGCGCTCGACGCGCCGGGGGCGTGGCTCCCGCCGGTCGACCTCTGCGAGTCGGCCGACGCGGTGACGGTTCTGGTCGAGCTGCCCGGCGTGCGCGCCGCGGACGTGGGCGTGCGGCTCGTGGGCGGCGAGCTGCGCGTCGAGGGGCGCAAACGCAAGGGCGCACCGCGCGGCCTCATCTCGCATCTATGTTCCGAGCGCGCCTACGGCCACTTCTCGCGCACGGTCGCGCTGCGCTGGCCGATCCGGGCCGACGGGGCCACGGCCGAGCTGCGCGACGGCCTGCTCACCGTCCGCCTGCCGAAGCTCGCGGAGCGGCGCGGCGCGGGGTACAAGATTGAAGTGACGGGCGACAAGTGAGAAGATAAGAGCCGTAAATCGTGAATCGTAAATCGTAAATCGTACCGCCGCTCGTCCGGCTTGCGCTTTACCGTTCAGGCCGGCCCGGGTTCGACGACGATTCGCGGTTTACGTTTCACGATTTACGGCTTTAATAAACTTATGCCTCAGATAACGAACATCACAGAGAGCCTTGAGACGCCGGAGGGCGGGGGCGAGCAGCAGTTGCAGGTGCCCGAGGCGCTGCCCGTGCTGCCCCTGCGCGACATCGTCATCTACCCGTTCATGATCGTGCCGCTCTTCGTCTCGCGCGAGAAGTCGATCCGGGCCGTGGACGAGGCGCTCGGCGAGAACCGCATGATCTTCCTCGTCTCGCAGAAAGACCTCGACAAGGAGGAGCCCGGCGGCGAAGACCTCTACCCGACCGGCACGGTGGCCGTCATCATGCGGATGCTCAAGCTGCCCGACGGCCGCATCCGCATCCTCGTGCAGGGGCTGACGCGCGCCCACGTCGAGGAGGTCACGGACACGGGCGAGTACCTGCGCGCGCGCCTCGCCGTCGTCGCCGAGCCGGCCGCGCCCGAGCGCTCGCTCGAAGTCGAGGCGCTCGTCAGGAACGTCCGCGCCTCGATGGAGAAGGCCGCCAACCTCGGCAAGAGCATCTCGCCCGAGGTGATGGCCATCGTCTCCAGCCTCGACGAGCCGGGCCGGCTGGCCGACCTCGCCGCGTCGAACCTCGAATTAAAAGTCGAGGACGCGCAGTCGGTCTTAGACATCGCCGACACGACGGCGCGCCTGCGCCGCGTCAACGACCTGCTCAACAAGGAGATCGAAGTCCTCACCGTCCAGCAGGAGATCAACACGCAGGCGCGCGCCGACATCGACCGCTCGCAGCGCGAGTTCTTCCTGCGCCAGCAGATGAAGGCCATCCAGACCGAGCTGGGCGAGGGCAACGAGCTGGCCGAGGAGATCGCGCAGTTCCGCGAGAAGATCGAGTCCGCCTCGATGCCGAAGCACGCCGAGGAGGAGGCGCTCCGGCAGTTGAAGAAGCTGGAGCGGATGCACCCGGACGCGGCCGAGACGGCGACGCTGCGCAACTGGATGGAGATCATGACCGACCTGCCGTGGTCGAAGGCGTCGGTCGATAACCTCGACTTGGCGAAGGCGCAGCAGATTCTCGACGACGACCACTACGGCCTCGAAAAAGTTAAGGAGCGCATCGTCGAGGCGCTGGCCGTGCGCAAGCTCAAGGAGAAGCCGAAGGGCTCGATCCTCTGCCTCGTCGGCCCGCCGGGCGTCGGCAAGACCTCGCTCGGCCGCTCCATCGCCCGCGCCCTCGACCGCAAGTTCGTCCGGCTCTCTCTGGGCGGGCTCCACGACGAGGCCGAGATTCGCGGCCACCGCCGCACCTACGTCGGCGCGATGCCCGGCCGCATCATTCAGGCCCTTCAGCAGGCGGGCACGAACAACCCGCTCATCATGCTCGACGAGATTGACAAGGTCGGCGCCGACTTCCGCGGCGACCCGTCGTCGGCCCTGCTCGAAGTCCTCGACCCGGAGCAGAACAACTCTTTCCGCGACAACTACCTCGGCGTCACCTTCGACCTCTCGAACGTGATGTTCATGACGACGGCCAACGTGCTCGACACCGTGCAGCCGGCGCTGCGCGACCGCATGGAGGTCATCCGCCTCGCCGGCTACACCGAGGAGGAGAAGCTGGAGATCGCGCGCCGCCACCTCCTGCCGAAGCAGCTCGAAGAGAACGGCATCTCGCCCAAGCACGTCCAAATCTCGAAGCGTGCGCTCTCGGTCGTCATCCAGCAGTACACGCAGGAGGCCGGCCTGCGGCAGTTGGAGCGCGAGATCGGGGCCGTCTGCCGCAAGGTGGCGCGCCGCGTCGCCGAGGGGCGCACCGAGGTGGTGCGCGTCACGCCGCGCAACATCCACGACTTCCTCGGCGCGCCCAAAGTCTTCCCCGAGGAGATTCTGAAGAAGGATCAGATCGGCGTCGCCACGGGGCTGGCGTGGACGGCCGTCGGCGGCGACGTGCTCTTCATCGAGGCGCTGAGGGTGAAGGGCAAGGGCGCGCTCGTGCTCACGGGCCAGCTCGGCGAGGTCATGCGCGAGTCGGCGCAGGCCGCCTACTCCTACGCCAAGTCGCGCGCCCGCGAGCTCGACATCCCCGAGGACGACTTCGAGAAGTTCGACCTCCACATCCACATCCCCGAGGGCGCGATCCCGAAGGACGGCCCCTCGGCCGGCATCACGCTCGCGGCGGCCATGGTCTCTTCGCTCGCGCAGCGCCCCGTCCGCAAGGACGTGGCGATGACGGGCGAGATCACCCTGCGCGGCAACGTCCTGCCCGTCGGCGGCGTCAAGGAGAAGCTGCTGGCGGCGCGCCGCGCGCGCGTCTCGAAGGTCATCCTGCCGCAGCTCAACCGCCGCGACATGGAGGAGGTTCCGCGCGAGCTGTTCGGCGAGATGCAGTTCGTCTTCGTCGAACATGTCCGCGAGGTCTTCCGCGAGGCGCTCAAGGAGAAGACGCCGCAGCCGGCCCCGCCCGTCCGCGACCGCCAGCCGCGTCTGCCGCAGGCGGCCGCGCCGCGCGTCTGAGGCCCTGTTCAATTTGACCGAACCGGGGGCGGCCTGTCCGCCTCCGGCCCGAGCTTCCAGTAAAGCTTGAGCCGGAGGCGGGCAGGCCGCCTTTTACCATTCGTTTAGGCCGTGCGGGGCGGCGGCGGGGCGCAACCCGCGCGCCCCCTCGGGCATCATAGTTCTCCCCTCCGGCGAAGCGAAAAAGTACAGGAAATGTCGGCCGTTTCGCCTTTTATTTGCATAGAGATGCGGGAAGTAAGGTTTGACACTTGAGGGGGCGTATGCTAACCTCCCCGGCGGTTTCTGAGGGCTCTGCTCTCCGCCACGGAGGCCCATCGCCCAGAGCCGTCTCCTTCATCGAAGGGCTATACTTTTCGGAACTTTAGTGGATGCCGCTCGTGCGACCCCCTCGCCGCCGGTCGCCATCGTGGATTCGCTTTCATCTCGCAAAGGAGATCAACGATTGAAGAACACGAGCCTCCCCCGCTTCGTCGCCAGCGCCGCGCTGTTCGCGTCGCTCGTCGCTCCCTCCGCCGCCCTCCACGCACAGGTCAAGCAGCAATCATACCTTCGTAACGTCCCCAACGAGATCGAGCGCGAAGACCCCCGCGTGCAGGCCATCATCGACCGCGCCGAAGACTACTTCCGCAAGGGCGAGCTGAACCTCAAGGACGGCAAGCGCGAGGCCGCGCGCCGCGACTTCGACGAGTCCGTCGACACCATCCTCAAGTCGGGCATGGACGTGCGCGCCAACCCGCGCCTCCAGAACTTCTACATGCAGCTCGTCGAGCGCGTTTACCGCCTCGAAGTCCCGACGCAGGTCGGCCCGCCTTCGACGCAGCTGGCCTCGGCGGGCGCGGCGGTCGTCCCGGCCTCGCACGGCGACGCGCCGGTGCCGCAGGTCGGCTTCGCCGAGCAGAAGTTCGAGCCGAGCCCGCGCGACGTGCTGGCCAAGTTCGAGCTGACGAAGGAGGAGACCGAGGTCTCCGACGAGCAGGTCGCCAAGCTCGACGAGGAGATCAACACGCTCGACTTCAAGGTGCGCCCGCACCCGCTCGTGCAGGGCTTCATCAACTACTATCAGGGGCGCGGCCGCGCCACGATGGAGACGGGCCTGCGCCGCTCGGGCCAGTACATGCAGATGGCCCGCAAGATTTTCCGCGAGGAGGGCGTGCCCGAGGACATCGTGTGGCTCGGTCAGGTCGAGAGCGCGTGGCGCCCGACCGCCCGCTCGTGGGCCGCGGCCTCCGGCCTCTGGCAGTTCATCCCCGGCACGGGCGCCCGCTTCGGCCTCCGGCAGACGGCCTACGTCGACGAGCGCAACGGCTTCGAGAAGGCGACGCGCGCCTCGGCCCGCTACCTGAAGTTCCTCGCCAACCGCTACCACGGCAACTGGGAGCTGGCGATGGGCGCCTACAACACGGGCGAGGGCAACGTCGACCGCGCCATCCGCCGCGCCGGCTCTTCGGACTTCTGGGCCATCTACCCCTACATCGCGCAGGAGACGCGCAACTACGTCCCGAACATCCTCGCGGTCATCCTCATCGCGAAGCACCCGGAGAAGTACGGCTTCCGCAACGTGCAGCGGATGTCGCCGCTCGCCTACGACACGGTGAGCGTCCCGTCCTCGACGAGCCTGCACCTGATCGCGAGCCTGACCGATTCGAGCGTGGACTACGTCCGCGCCCTCAACCCCGAGCTGCGCCGCGACGTGACGCCGCCGGGCGAAGCCTTCCACGTCCGCGTGCCGCCGAAGCGCGGCGCGCAGTTGGTGGCGATGCTCAAGCGCATCCCCGTCGAGCGCCGCAACCAGTTGGCGCGGGTCGTGACGGCCGAGGCGGGCGAGGACTGGCAGGCCGTGGCCTCGCGCGCGGGCACGAGCGTGGCGGCGCTCCAGCAGTGGAACCCGGGCGTTGACCTCAGCAAGGGCGGCAAGCTCGTCGTCCCGACGGGCGGCCGCGTGTTGATGACGGCCAAGGCTTACGAGCGGCCGCGCGCCGGGGGCGCGCCCGCGCCGACGGGCGGCAACCTCCAGATGATCGCGGCGCGCGCCGGCGAGACCGTCGCGCAGTTCGCGGCCCGCGTCGGGGCCTCGGTCGAGGACGTGGCGAAGCTCAACACGCTGCCGGCCGGCGCGACGCTCAAGAGCGGCCAGCGCCTCCGCGTCCCCTCGAACGGCAACTCCGCGCCGCAGACGCGCCGCCGGTAACGAACAGGTTCCGGGTTTCGAGTTTCAAGTTAAAACCTAAGAAGGAGGACGACAGCCAACGCGGCCGTCGTCCTCCTTTGCTTTTAACTCGGAACTTGAAACTCTGTTTTGTGCTAAACTCCGGCCCTACCCTTGAGTCCGTCAAACGCGAGCGCCCCGCCTGCGTTCCTCATACGGGTCTGCCACTCCACGCCTATGCTCTTCCGCACACAGTCGGCCGCCGTCTACGGCATTTATATTCACCCGTAAAATTTTGTATGCCTATGAGAGACTCTTAGTCCCTGAACGTCTGTCCAAGATACATACTATGCTCTTCCGCACGCAGTCCGCTGCCGTCCACGGCATCGAAGCACACCTTGTAGATATCGAGGTTGACCTGACGCCCGCGCGAGGCGAGATAGACTCGAACCCTTCGGTCACTATTGTGGGACTGCCCGACGCGGCGGTGCGCGAGTCGCGCGAACGCATCCGCGCCGCCGTCAACAACAGCGCCTTCTTCTTCCCCTTCCACAAGACGACGATCAACCTCGCCCCCGCCGACGTGCGCAAGGAGGGCGCGAGCTTCGACCTGCCCATCGCGCTCGGCGTCCTCGGGGCCAACGGTGACTTGGGCGAGGGCGCGGGGCTGGGAGACCTCCTCGCGGTCGGCGAGCTGTCGCTCGACGGGCGCGTGCGGCCCGTGCGCGGCGCGCTCCCCGTGGCGCTGCGTGCGCGCGATGCGGGCATCCGAAGCCTCTTGCTGCCCGAAGAGAACGCAGCCGAGGCGGCCTTCGTCGCGGGCGTGGACGTGTACCCGGTGGCGACTTTGCGCGCGGCGGTCGAACTGGTCGCGATGCTGCACGCGGGCGACGCACCCGCACCGCTGCGCGTTGATGAGGCGAAGCTGCTCTCGGAGGCAGGGGCCTACGACGTTGACTTCCGGGAGGTGCGCGGCCAGCAGGCCGTTAAGCGGGCACTCGAAGTCGCTTCGGCTGGCGCGCACAACATCCTGCTCGTCGGCCCGCCCGGCTCGGGGAAGACGATGCTGGCGAAGCGGCTGCCAACCATCCTCCCGCCCCTGGAGTTCGAGGCGGCTTTAGAGTTGACGCGCATCCACTCAGTCGCGGGGCTGACGGGCCGCTCGGGCCTCGTCACGCGCCGGCCTTTTCGCTCGCCGCACCATACCATCAGCGACGCGGGCCTCGTCGGCGGCGGGGCGGTGCCGCGCCCCGGCGAGGTTTCACTCGCACACCACGGCGTCCTCTTTCTCGATGAACTCCCGGAGTTCGACCGCTCTGTTCTTGAAGTCCTCCGCCAGCCGCTCGAAGACCAACGCGTGACCATCAGCCGCGCCGCGATGACGCTCACCTTCCCCGCCTCCTTTATGCTCGCCGCGGCCATGAACCCGTGCATGTGCGGCTACTGGGGGGATCCGACTAGGGAGTGCCGGTGCACGCCTTTGCAGATCCAGCGCTACGTTGGGCGCATCTCAGGGCCGCTCTTAGACCGTATTGATATTCACATTGACGTGCCAGCAGTACGCTTTAAAGAGTTAACAGATCGTGCGGCCCCTGAAGGTGATAGCTCGGCGCAAATACGTGAGCGCGTGATAAGAGCACGCGAGCGGCAGCGCGAGCGCTTGCAAGGCGAGGGTATCTTCGCTAACGCGCAGATGCCACCGCGCCTCATCCGCCGCCACAGCCGACTCGATGCGGATGGCGAACGCCTCCTGGAGCAGGCGATGATGCGGCAGGGCCTCTCCGCCCGCGCCTACGACCGGATTCTGAAGGTCAGCCGCACCATCGCCGACCTCGACGCGTCCGACGAGATACGCCCGGCGCACGTCGCCGAGGCCGTCGGCTTCCGCTCGCTCGACCGCACTTACTGGGCTTGAGCTTTATATTCACCCCTAAAATTTGTATTCCAACGCAGCGTATATTTCAGCCTGAATCAGTGGCTCTTCGTGTCTATTAAGGCTGGGTCTGCCTTATAGGAGCCACAAGGTGATGATACAAATTCCTTACTCAAGACAAATCAGAGACGGATAGATGGAAGACAGGCATAGAAAGTCGCAGGGGTGGTCGGCTGGAGAGCGGGGCGAGATGTATGTCGTAAAGCTTCAAGCCTATCTGGATAATCTTAAGTCCACAGGCAAGAGCCTCCCCGTGGATGGGAGAGGACAGCCGATAATCACTAAAATATCGGAAGACAGCGGAATCCCTCGGAACTCCTTCTACACCAATAAAGGTGTAAAGCGACTACTGCACCTCGCTGTAGGTGTTCCCGGAGAAGATTCAGAGGATGGTGTCAAGGAGTCACACTATCGTCAGGAGATAGAATGGCGCGACCGTCGCATTCAGCAACTCGAACAACGGCTATCTGTCGTCGAGGCTGAGAACGAGGGTCTGCGCCAAGATTTGTCTCGTTACAAAGTTATCGAGAATGAGGTAGTCAAAGCCGGGCGGAGGATCATCCTGTGAGCCACGCCGGAAAGGTGTCAGTGACGGTTGCTGTGGCTTACGTCTTTCCAGGGCTAAGCGGAGGGGCCGTGTTTTTCGGCAAAGATGCTGAGGGGGAAAGTTACCACTTTGTCGCTGACTACAGCACGATTTCAGGTGCGCCGGAGGATGGAGAGATTTGGACGGTCGAAGGTATGTGGGAACGACATCCGAGGCATGGGCTACAGGTGCGTGTGAAGAGCGCCCTGCGAGTTAAACCTTCTGGAGTTTTTATCATCCACTACCTTACTCACAATAAAGCGTTCAGAGGGATCGGCATTGGGATAAGAAAGGCGCAGAGATTATGGGAAGAGTTCGGCGAAGAGCTTTACAAGCTCCTGTCTGTAGGCGACGTGAGGCAACTCTCGACGGTGATTACCCCAAGTGCGGCTGTTAAGCTCGTTGAGGTATGGAATAAGAATGCGGAAGAGGGTGAAATCCTGCAACTGCTGGCCGACTGTGGTTTAGATCTTCGTCTTGCAAATAAAGTTCGTAGTGTGTGGGGAAGAGAGGCCGTCGAAAAGGTTCGGGGGAACCCCTACCGTATGCTCGCCTTTGCCAGTTGGAACAAGGTTGACCGGGCAGCTCGATCACTTGGAATAATGCGAAATGACCCACGAAGGCAAGTGGCGGCGGTTGAGGGGTATCTATACAGAAGGCTCGACGCTAAGCATACGGTCACACCTCATGAAAACGCCGTCAGAGGCATTTCATTTAACATAGGAACATGCGATTCGGCGGAAGCCCAGGCGGCGATAGAGCGCGCCCTGAGTGAGCATGCAATCACCGAGCATGACGGAGGCTATCAGCCCTTCGGGGCCTCGTTCATGGAGAGGTTCGTCGCGGAGCGATTCCGCTCCATGATTAACGGCTCGACAAGTAAGCAGGGGAGCCTGTTCTCCGGCGGCCTCGAATCGGTCGTTGCGGACGCTACGAGGAAGTTCGAGGAAGAAAATGGCATTAAACTGAACGCTGAACAGGCGGCAGGGGTTAAAGTGGCAGTTGATATGCCGCTCAGCGTTCTGACTGGCGGCGCGGGCGTCGGTAAGACAACGGTGCTGAAGGTTATTCATGAGGTTTGCGAGCGAACCGGAATTATTATCAGGCAGATGGCCTTGAGTGGCCGTGCGGCGCAGAGAATGCGCGAAGCCACGGGCCGTGAGGCAACGACCATTGCCAAGTTCCTGAGTGAAGCTAATCAAGGGAAAATCGAATGCCTAAGTGAGCTGTTGGTCATCATAGACGAATGCTCAATGCTGGATCTGTCACTTCTGTATAGTATTGTTCGGGTGCTACCGCCGCACACCCGGTTGTTACTCGTCGGCGACCCTTACCAATTACCGCCTATCGGCTTCGGACTCATTTTTCACGTCTTAGCCAGAAGCCCTAATGTCCCTAACGTCGAGCTTTTAGAGGTTCACCGACAGGCGGAATCAACCGGCATACCGCAAGTCGCGTACTCTATCCGCCACGGACTCGTGCCGCGTCTGCCTTCGTTTGGTGGGGCAGCGCCCGGAGTTTATTTTGTCGAGGCTAATGGGGCGGCCATACCGGAGCAGCTTTTGCAAGTAATAGAGGAGTTGCACGGGTGCGAAAATATGCAAATCCTTGGCGTCACGAAGCGCGGCTCTAGCGGGGTTGAGAATATCAATTCAATGTTGCACAACATTCACTTGATGTCAGCCAACCCGCCGCCAAAAAAGTTAGCGGGTTGGGACTTTGCAGAAGGTGATCCCGTCATATACCTCGCCAACGATTATGAGAGGGAACTGTGGAATGGCACACTAGGGAGGGTTGAGAAAGTGCGGGGCGTCACTGCTCCAAGCAGCGGTAAGGTGCCGTCTAATTGCTCCCTTTTATGCGACTTTGACGGCGTGAAGCACGAACTTACTGAAAGCGACCTTCACAAGCTGGCCCTGGCCTACGCCGTTACTGTACATAAAGCTCAGGGCAGTCAATTTCGTCGCATAGTAATGCCAGTCTCCCGGAGCCGCCTGTTTGATAGGACGTTGGTTTATACCGCTCTGACCAGGGGAATAGAACAAGTCGTGTTCGTCGGCGAACGGCGCGCTTTTGAGGAGGCTGTTGTAGCGCCGCCGTCAGCTAGTCAGCGGCAAGTCGGATTCGTGCTCTGAGATTTCGAGGGTGATTATCTAGGTGATACAAGGGCTGCTGCCTTGCGCGCACTTGACTGTGCCTGATGTTGCTCCGTAATGAAATCCGATAACCTTTGATAATGTGCCCTAAACCAAACGTATCCCTGCACCGGGCTTATCTCAGCAGCATCATTTCTTCTGTAAAACTTCGATGCTCCCTCTGTGCCATAACAATCTTGAAGTGCTGTTTGTAGTAACCCTCTCCATATGCTGAGTTCGTTGGCGGGTATTTCATCATCGAAGTGGCGGAGATCAATTTCGCCCGCGCGTCCGGCGACTTCACTTAAACGCCGAACTCTTACCGCATGATTCAAGAGTTCAATTCTTTCGGCCTCCTTTTTAGCACTAAGTTCTCTGGTTATCCTTTCGTGATAGCGGCGCGAGCCGTCAATAAGAGACAGCAAGAATAGAATTGCGATTACGAGTGCGACCATTACCCATGATTGAATGGATAACAGATGGTATATAGGCTTGACTAAATCAATCAGCTTAACGCCTAAGAAATCAGCGACTACCCAACCAAGAATAAAAACGAGTATGACATACAGTATTCTCAACGGCCTGTATCCTCTAATCGGCTTATACTCTTCTCTGAATGCGAGAGCGCAATGGTCGAAGTAAGGTCTGATTTTCTTCCACATGCGCGCAAGAATATTCTATCGTCTTTCCTGGCATCAACTAGATAAGCACCGGCTTAATCCACAAATGAACGTGAATCAGGGCATTATTATCTCATCTATTTTGAAATACCAGGCATTGACCTTGAACAGAGGTTCTAAAACGCGAAGTTTGTAGACAGGATTGATTGCCTCTAAAAATGCATTTCGCGTTTCGTCAGAGAAGGGCCGTCCGCCGACAGTGGCGTTTTCTATATTCATAATCAGCTTATTATAAAATTCAACGGCGGTTGGTAGATTTAGTTTTAACTCAATGATCTCTTGATTCTCTTCATTCGTAGAAAAGTAGCCCCTGACAATATTTGTGCGGAAATAATAGCTCTCGTCTTCCGTAGGCTGACGAAGAATGTGAGTCACGTTGAAAGTCGAAGAGTTGAGATATATGTTTTGATTTACTCTCAACCCATTACCGTCTGATGGAACAGGTTTTTCCAACCTGCAATAACATCTATACAATCTAGTTATGACGCTAATCTTGATTCCAACCCGTAATTTTTCAATCATCTCAGGCGGAAGTTCGCGGAACTCATCAGCCGGAAATTTATCTTCCTTATCGAGTTTCACACCAGCGATCTCTAAGATGAGTTTATTGTATAGGAGTTCGTTTGCTTTCCACTCGCTATAAAAGGGTTCCCAAATTTCGGTCGCCTTTTCTTCGTCTTCGTCTAGCTCAGCATTATGTTCATCAATCTCGGCGGACGAGTAATAACGCCTCGAATATTCTATGTTACGGCTCCATTCTTCCCATTCCTCAAGCGCCGGCTTGCGCAAGCGGTGTGAGGTCTCAAAGGAACGTGGGCTATCAGGCTCATGTATGAGAGTTACCGTTAGGGGGATGTTATTGAACTCATAAGGCTGCGTGGCAGCCCGCTCATCGAAGTCCTCTACCCCCTCGATGGTCTCGTCCTCTGAAGAATCCTCAGATTCACTATCTAAAAGCACTTCAACCTTTACGTCCTGAGAGCCTTCAGTATCCTGTAAATCGCTCAATCGCTTCGGGGAAATATCAATGTTTATGTCTCGCGGAATTGATAGCCCCGATAGGGGGTTCCTTTGCCACAATCTAGCGGCCTCGGCGGCATAACGCATTGATGGATTATCAAACCACCTTACGTTTTCGGCCACATGACGCGTTAATGGATTATCGAGGGACTTGGCAGCCTCAATGATGTGACGTGTTTGCGGGTTATTCAGCGCTCTAGCGGCCTCGTCAGCATGACGCATTAATGGGTTATCAAGCGATCTGGCGTCCTCAAGAGCTTTACGTATTGAGGGGTTGTTGAGCGAGCTGTCGAGGGCTTTAGTCGTTTCGATAGCTTGACGCGTTAGTGGATTATCGAGCGCTCTGGCAGCTTCGGCTGCTCGACGGATGAGCAAGTTGTCAAACGATCCGGCATTCTCCAGAACTCTCCGGCTTATCGAATTTTGAGTCGCAAAATAATCATAAGCACTTTGATACGCTTCGTCTTCCTTGCGAACAGATTCCACCTCTTGAATCGCAGTTTGATGAACATCGAGCTTAAGGAATTGTCTCGCATACTTTATAAACTGCTCGCTTGGATACATGTAAAAATTGATGCGCGCCTCGTTCTGAATCTCATTTATCAACTCCGGCCTCGGAGAAACAGTTTCTCCTTTGTCCTTCTGCCACCAATCATCCTTTCTATCATCCGTTACTAAAATTATTGGCTTGCGCTGGGTTTTAGCGTATTCGATCAACTGAAACCACATCACCACATCGCCGTACTTGTCTGGGTACTCTTTACCTTTAGCATCCTTAAATCCAGGTGGCTTCAGGAGTCGGAAACGCAGTTCAGCCTCCTCGTAAATCTTAACTAATTTTGCGCTATTAAATTCAGGCCCCACCTTGCCATCTAGTAAGGCGGAAATTCTATCGCCCAGAGGATCAGAAGAGGACAGATCAGGGTGATGCTGCTTATTATTTTCGAGAGACTCTTTAGCTTTTGTTATGCCTGATCTTATTGAGTCGAGGACATCCCCAATGTTAACCGAGACATGTCTTTTGTAGGTTGCTAATTGTTGGGCGAGTTTCGCGTAGGCGTCATCCAGCAGACTCTCAATCTCATCATAATTTTTGAGTTGACCCTCTATTACGACTGTTCGGTTTTTGGAATATTCATATGCGGCTTGATGTGGTATCCAGATTCTATCTTTAAGGTGTTCTAAAATTACAAAAAAGACCTCCTGCGTTTCCGGCGTGTAGCGATAGATGTTCAGCAACATATTTGCGTCAAAAGCGAAAATACACTCTTGCCACATTTGCTGAAATTCTTCTTCTGTCGGCCTATGATAGCCGGGAAAGAGATTTTTCATTTATTTTAGAGCCTCGTGCTCATGGCTTTGAGGGAACCCTTCTACAATCTTTTCATTTAATTGTTCCAAAATCTGCTTCTTACTCTTACGAAGTGCTATTTAATTTTAAAGGATGAAGTGGCAGTGTGCCCTGTATCAGTAAACTCAAACTCCGGCACTGGAGTCATTGGCAGATCGTCTTTACTTTGTACGTTCGCCCTGATGAAATTGACCGCCGCTTCACAGTATTCTTTCAGGATATCGTGAAGATGCTGATTTCTCACTATATGCCTCTCTAGACCCATTTAATTCTGAGCTTGTTTAAGTAGCCAACGTATAAGTACAAACCTCATTAAAGCACGGGCGTACCAACGCAAGTTATGGCGCTTCCATACGTCCTTTTGTACTACAAGTAACTGCCCCAAACTAACTGGCTCAAATTCACCTCCCGGAAAGCTGCCGCCATGAAAATGCGCGGAGCGAACGCTCTGATAAAGATATTCGGCATCTTCCGAGCGTACATTCGGGCAACAGTCCTTCACTAGCTGGACGAACGTTTTCAGGCTCTGCTGTTTGCCACGGGCAAGTGCGTCAACCGCAGCCACCGAATACGCCATCTCAACCGTCGGGTAATTCCGCCCAGCCGTGAGAGCAATCTGGAAGAGTGCTGCCGCCCCTAGGTAAGCAACCTGCTCGTTAGGTGGTAGCGAATTGTACGCCCGAAACAGCACCCTTATATCCTTCGGGCAGCGAAGAAATTCAACGGGGCGCGGAAGAACATCTTCCATCTCATCCCTATTAACTTCAAATGCTTTACCAGGATTACACTCCGTGCCCTTATGGGGCATCGAAGCCGGTTTGGGTATAGTGCTCCTGTACCCTAACTGAAAACAGTTACTACTATCTTCAGCGTCGTATACCCAGCGATGCTCTGTAGTCGGAATCTTATGCAATCCGACATTCAAAAATACGGAGAGCAGAGAAGCAAATTTTTGCGCCTGAACTCGCCCGATAGCGTGCGCTTGCAGTACGCCAACGGCTTCGGCGTAGTGGTCTATAAGCAATATGTTTTCACTCAGGCAGAACGGGTCGTTAAAGACTGGCTGTGAGGGAGAAATTCTAAAGTTCGTAATGTAATACTCTCCGTCCAAAGGTTGACCTATATAAGCAAATTCCTCTCTGTGAAGGATCTTCGTTTTCGGTGATTCAAGAACAGATACAAGTACATCTCTGACCACGCCCTCTGCGGCATGCTGCCCGCCGACAGGGGCGGGGGTATCCACGTTAACATCAAGAGGGGCCAGAGCACCGTCGGGTGCCAAGGTGATTGTCCAGGCTGCCGGAACTTTGATGTCGGGCGGAACTGTCAACGCACAACGAACCGTCTCCGTAACCGACCCGTCCGGCAGGTATGAGCCTGAGCTTCCTTCAAAGTCGCCCCTTCTGATTGCGAGATTAAAGTATTCGAGAAATTGGGTCGTTTTCTCTGCCGATAATGAAATCGGAATTAACATAATTACCCGCCGTTCCTACTTCTCCAACTTATGAGAATACTCAGAAGCGATGTTTGCGTTAGCGAGGGCATATATACTACCCGATGTAAAACATAAACAATTTAAAGTAGAAACGAATTTATAGAGCTTGGTGAAGACTAAGAATCCAATATATTTGAGTTTTGCCGGTTAGCGTAAGGATATACAATTGGCAAGAGGTTTAGGTAAACGCGCATGAGTATCCATCACATTCATCTCAGACATTCAACAATCGTGTCTTCTGAACAGACCATCCCTTTAGTGTGGCGTGGGTTGAATTATAAACTCAGATTTGGCGCAGCAGAATTATCAGAAAACAAGTCACTCAAGTTGGTCGCGGCCAAAGACCTTGAGCCAGACCAAAATCAGTTGCTAACATGGTTATCTATATATTTCGGAGAGAATTTTCTAAGGCCGGAACAAAATTCAGACTATCGGTTCAGCTCATTAAGGGGAAGGATTCACTTAGACGGCAACCACTTGAAACGCTTCTTAAGGCAAGCCGAAAAAGTACCGTTCAAATCTCATCCCGTATGGAAAAACGAACTGCTCGATTTAGCATTTAGCTATTATCTCGCCGCGCTTAGGTCTGGGTTAAATCTTATGCCTATAACGCTCGGACTGTTTGGTGTTTCTATTGAAGCTCTGATTAACGCTTATACCGGAAGGCGGGACGACTATAGGACACTCGGAAGGAAACCATATCAGAAGCTCATTGAAACGCGGCTGGGACGCTTTAAAGGAACACGCCACGAAGTTTGGGCAAAGGAGTTCCAGCAACGTGTTGAGAGTGACCTCGAACTTATCACGGCAGCTAGAAATTACACGTATGGACACTCGCTGATCCACACGCCGAAAAACCGTGATCGCCTATGCAAAGAATTACGAGCATGGTATCAAAGAAATGGCCTTCCCTCAGAGTTTGGTAAAGCGAGCTTCCCTAAGCGGAAACTCAGAATTAGCCTTTCGGCAGGCAATGCCCTTGGTCTATATAAAGTCGGCTTATTTCTTAATCGACTCTTAATCTTCTGGTATTTAGGCTACGTGGTGTCGGTTCCATTTGCTGAAAAAGATTTGCGAATTGCCTAGAGGTAATTCGACGCTAGTGGGCACGATTGGACGGGGGAATGGTAAGTGTTGGAGGAGATTTAGCGTAATATAAACCCAAGCTTATTTGTAAGTGTAAAGATGATTAAAGAAAGCCGCAGAAATGTCTCGTAATGCAAGCTTATGTGGGAGGCGTCTGTGACGCGTCTATTGTTACACGGTAGGTTTCACACCGCTAAATCAAATTCTATTTTATAGTTCGATTCTTCATCCGATCATGCCGCCTCCCGGCGCATTTTTAGACCTCCGAATACCAAAATTCGCTCAGATTATTCGGATGTTTACACGACTCCACCAGATGTGTAAACTAATGCCGATTTAGATTTAGGGCGCAAAACCCCAATAATGTCGAGTGGCGTAGAGCACCCAATCGCACGCATAGAGCCGGACGGAGACCTCGCGCTCCGAGCGGCTGTGAGCCTCTGGGCCGAGGCTACAACCGCGGTGACTACTCAGCGCCGCAAGGAAGTCTTACATGACAAGGAGCTGGCGGTAAGAAGCTTTTTCGACTTCACATGGAAGCACCCGGCAGACGCCACGCCGAAGGACGTGCAGGCGTGGCGTCTGAGCTTGGAGGGGCAGGGGTTGAGCCCCGCGACCGTGTATGCCCGTACTTCCAAGCTGTCTTCTTTCTTCAACTGGCTGATGAGTGACCCGCAACTGGCTGGGGTGATCTCCGCGAACCCGGTACTGCTCGCGCGCCCGAAGGCCCCGCGGGCCTACCAAGGCGAGTCAACGAAGGCCCTGCCGGACGAGAAGGTTCAGGCGCTCGGTGCCGTCATCAAGGCGAGAGCCGACGCTGGCAGCGTCACGGCCAAGCGGGACTATGCCCTGTTCCTCTTCTACATGGTCACGGGCTTACGACGCAGTGAAGTAATCAACCTGCGCGGCTCCGACATTGAGGAGGAGGGCGGCGCGCTTATCTTGCACGGGAAGGTCAAGGGTAGCGATTATGTAGAGCGAGAGTTGTGTGACCCTGAAGCTCAGGCCGCGCTGAAGGACTATTTGACGGCTGCCGGGAGGTTGAGCGCGCTGGGGAGGAAATCCCCTCTATGGACGAGACACGACCGCGCGGGCAAGCCGGGTGCGCCCCTCACTTCACACGCCTTCGCGCACAATCTAAAAATCTACGCGCGGGAAGCCGGTATTAAAAAGATTCACGTCCACCAGCTCCGCCATACATTCGGGCGGATGGTAGCTGACGAGACTGGCTCGCTCGATGAAGTGCAGGAGGCGCTGGGCCACCGTAACCGCTCGACGACGCGCGTGTACGTGCAGCGCATCACGCGCAAGCGCGACAAGCATAGCAGACGAATATCAGAGCGTCTCCGAAAGACTGCATGATAGGATCGAGCCTAGCAAGCGAGAACAACCAGCTTGGGGTCTACACTACATTTGCTTGTCTTCGCTTTAGACTATAATCAGTTCAATGCTGATTACAGACGAAGTTTTCCGAGCATTTCTAGAATGTGAAACTAAATCGTATTTGAGCTTCGTAGGTTTGGACGACCCGCCCTCCGAAGACGCAAACTGGCAAAGACAGTTTAGTGAAGAGTTCAAGCGGAAATGCTTCGCCCATCTGTGCGCTGGCTTCCATGCTGAGCAGTGCTTCGTGGGAGCACTACCTGGAAGAGAGGAAGGAAATAAATGTCGGTTAGTGCTTGACTGTCCTATACAGACACAGAGACTAAAATCTACTATTCCTGCGCTCGAACGGTTAGGCTCTCCTGATAGACCAACTCAGCACTCTTACATTCCCATCCGCTTTATCCCGACCGAAAAGATCGCGAGAGGCGATAAGCTCCTCCTTGCGTTCGACGCACTGGTCTTATCTAAGGCTTCCGGGAAGATGCCGCCGTTCGGCAAGATCATCCACGGCAGTGAGCTAAGGATTATAAGAGTCAGAGTGGCTGAGTTAATGAAAACGACTTGCTCTCTGGTGAGAAGAATTGCCGCCCAGCAAGCGAATGCCTCGCCTCCGCCTCTAATCCTCAATAAACACTGCGCCGAGTGTGCGTTTCAATCAAGATGCCGCCAAGCTGCTCTTGAGAAGGATGATCTCAGTCTTCTTTCCGGCATGTCGGAAAAAGAACAAAAGAAGCGGCGCGAAAAAGGGATTTTCTCAATCACCCAACTTTCTTACACCTTTCGTCCCCGAAGAAAATCAAAGCACGCCGCCTCGGGGCCGGAGAAATATCATCACGAGCTGAAGGCGCTCGCCATCCGCGAGAGCAAAACCCACGTCGCCGGCAGACCGGAATTGGGCATAAACGGGACGCCGATCTACTTGGATGTTGAGGGCGTGCCTGACCGGGACTTCTATTACCTGATCGGTATACGGATCAAGAGCCGCGACGTATACGCTCAACACTCATTCTGGGCAGACGACATAGCCGAAGAGGGAAAGATATGGACATCATTTCTTCTGACCTTGGCTCAGGTCGAAAACCCTCAGCTAATCCATTACGGAAGCTACGAGACGGTGTTCTTAAAGCGGATGAAAGAGCGATACGGCGTGGGCGGTGATAACGCTGACCTTGTGGTACAGCTAAGCGCCCAAGCTGTGAATCTCCTGTCCGTCATCTACGGGCGGATTTATTTCCCGACCTACTCGAACGGCCTCAAGGAGATCGCCCAATATCTAGGCTTCCGGTGGTCAGACGAGGCGGCTTCCGGCGTAAACGCGCTGATGTGGAGGTCGAAGTGGGAGTATACGGCAGACCCCGACTTGAAGCGGAAGCTGATTACCTATAACGCCGAGGACTGTGAGGCGCTGGAACGTGTTACTGAGGCTGTTACTCGACTGTGCCTGAACGGGAATGAGCCGGGCAAGCCAAGAGACGACAATATCGTACATACAGATGCGCTGAGGCGGAGGAGCGCCTACCATTGGGGGGAGACGAATTTCTCAATGCCAGAGTTTGAGAAAATCAACCAGTCCGCTTACTGGAACTACCAGCGCGATAAGATTTATGTTAGATCAAATCTACACCTGAAAAGGCTCACCAGAAAGCCTCCCGTTAAGCGACAACGATGTCTGCCTGTGAATACGTTAATCAACTGCCCCGCGCCAGAGCGTTGCCCCGAATGCCTTTCGACGAGTTTCGACAAGTACGACACCTGCCGCAAGGTTGTTTATGATCTAAAGTTCAGTCGCACCGGCATCAAGCGGTGGGTAATCCGATACCAGTTCCATCGTTACGTCTGCCGTACATGCACCGCCACCTTCCGCCCGCCGCGCCCCCTTCAAACTAAGAGTAGGCATGGACTCGGATTGCTCGCCCACATCATATACCAGCTCATAGAATTGAAAATGCCGCAAGGCGCTATCGCAGACAGCATCACTCAGTTATTCAATCTGCCGCTCCACCGGAACGCGGTGCTTAGGCAGAAAACAAGGGCCGCGGAGATTTACCAGGCCACCTATGAAGGGATTCTCAGGAGGATATTAGACGGCAGGTTGATCCACGCAGACGAGACCAAGATAAACATTAAGCGGGGCAGCGGATACGTCTGGGTGCTCACGAATTTAGAAGAAGTGGCGTACCTCTACACCGATACGCGGGAGGGTGAGTTGGTGCAATCGCTGCTGCGAGAGTTCAAGGGCGTTCTGGTCACTGACTTCTACGCAGCCTACGATTCAATTGACTGCCCGCAACAAAAGTGCCTCATCCATTTGATGAGGGACTTGAACGACGACCTGCTAAAGCAACCCTTTAATGAAGAGCTGAAAGGGCTGACACAGGCGTTCGCCGCATTGCTCAAGCCGATGGTCGAGACGATTGATCGGGTCGGCTTGAAAGCCCATTACCTGCGAAAACACAAAGCATTCGTCGCACGCTTTTACCGGACACTTACCGAGGCCGACTTCAAGACGGAGATGGTGGCTAAATACAAAAAACGCTTTGAAAAGAATCGCGACAAGCTCTTTACATTCCTCGACCATGACGGCGTGCCTTGGAACAATAACAACGCCGAGCACGCCATCAAGGCATTCGCCCTGCTCCGCACCGCGTTGCGCGGAGCGAGTTCGGAAAAAGGGATTCGTGAATATCTGACACTGCTCAGTATTTGTGAGACTTGCAAGTATAAAGGCGTTAATTTCTTGGCTTTCTTACGTTCAGGTAGGAAAGATGTTGATTCAAAAGCCCATAAGTGATGGGAAGCTTTCAGTATAAGCGCCAAACCACAGGATATTTCGCCTATACGGCAGAAGGATATGGCAAGGCCAACAGGGTATGTCTTTGGCTAAGGCTGCTGCTTCTTCATCTATCGGGCTGGGAGGAGCAACATCCAGCCGGCTCGCCGCGCCCGGTAGCTTCAGCCTTTGCCCTTACGTTTTCCTAAGCCAGACGCACCTATGCACTACACCCGTAAAAAGCCGTCAATTGGTATAATTTGGCTTGAATATGCGGAGTTAGGATGTGTTATCCACTGTATGAACCCTTGGATACTGCTCACAAAAGAACACTCAGAGGCGGTGTGGATAGTACCGGAAGGGGATCGCTACGCCTACGAGATTGCGCCCGCGGACGACTTAAAGAGGGGCGACGAGGTGTATCTGTGGTCGAACCCTCATAGTAGCTTTTACGGCTGGGGGATAGTCGTCGAAACGCCCCAGATTATTAATGTCGAAGTCCCTAGACCGAACAACGACATCGAAACCATAAAGAGGCATAGCGTTATGGTTAATCGGCTAAAGGAGTTTCGTCCGCCGATTACCGAATGGATGATGAGCAGAGACAGGAACCTTAAAAGGCTCATCCCCAAGGGCCATGATGATTTGTATGCGCTTCCGCTCAGACCAGGGCAGGCTGGCTATTTGAATGATTTTATCCGTGAACACAAACTGGACGCTCCACAGGCTTCAGCTACGGTTGGCTGGTCAATATTAGATAGGGTGTCGGACGTGACCGTACAAGCCATTCTCACCTTCGGAGACAAATCTAATGAAGGAAGGTTGGTTGAAGGTGTAGGAATCGCTTGGGATGAAATCGTGAGGATTATCACCCGCGACCCGGAAGAAATTTACAACATAGACCCTCGCAAGTTTGAGGAGCTTATTGCCGGCGCTTATGTCAGAGCCGGATATGAAGTGGAGCTTACCCCGCAGAGTGGTGACAGGGGCCGCGATGTTGTTGCGACAAGGCACGGCATCGGCTCCATCCGCATATTCGATCAAGTGAAGAGGTATAGGATTAGCCGTCCAGTCACCGCCGAGGAAGTGAGGGCATTACTTGGTGTTATTAATATAGCCCCCAATGTCTCCAAAGGAGTAATAACAACCACTTCTACGTTTGCTCCAACCCTGTTAGACGATGACGATATTAGGCGACAAGTCCCACACCGGCTGGAATTAAAGCCAAAAGATGTTTTATTGCCTTGGCTGGCGGGGTTGAGAAGGCGCTAAAAGTTATCCGCTAGAAGGCCCTTATGGATGACACCATTTCGATTGACTTCTCATGCGTCAACTGCGATCAAGTTTTTGTTGTGTCTAGGCACGCGGCGCTCTATTGCTCCCAGCGTTGCCACCAGGACGCCAAGCTAGTGCGCTACGTCCGTGCCTGCATAAAAGGCGGTAGGATGAATGACCCGCTCGTGCGTGCAGCTATCCGAACCCGATTCGCGTTTGCTTATAGCGAGAAAGGTTATTATGACGAAAAAGCCCGCCAGCTCTCTCCAGTTAAAAGGCAACAAGTAATCGAACGGGACAAGGGGGCGTGCCGGGTGTGTGGCGCTGTCGGGACTGAGATAGACCACATCAACGGTTATAGCGATGATTTAGATAACTTGCAGCTACTTTGCCATGATTGCCACAGCGAAAAAACCGAGGCCAATATGGTTCCAATTACGCCCGTGCATGAGCGGTATGAGGAAATTCTAGCTAGGGAAAGTGAATTACGTTCCCGAATAGATGCGCCAACCCCCCTACGCCCATGTGACGACGAAACGAACTGGAATAATCTTTATAAAGAATTGATGGCAGAGCAACGGCAGTTGCTCAAACGAATAAAGGAAGATGTTGAGGGAACAGCCAGAGGCCGAGACTCCATCGAAGAAGAGCGGATTACTCATGAGCTTAACGAACTGGAGGGATTAGAGTCACAGCTAGAATCGCTGGAGATAGAAAGAGCGGCTCGAAAAGCTCTGATATTGACGCCCGAGATTCAAGCACAACTTGATGTTATTGATGAGGAGTTTTCTAATATTACTGAACCATTGAACGAGTCCATTTCAGCTTTAAGAAGACGGATAAAGGAGAGGACTGAGCAGTATAAGTTAACGGTTAAAGGAAGCGGATTTCAGGCCATATGGAGGAGTGGCGTCGTAAGGTGGGACAGTAAAGGTCTCGAAGAATACGCAAAGACACACCCGGAAATTCTGCAATTTCGCAAAGGAAGTAAGGGCTCCGTAGCTATTATCCCACTTAAGAAAAAACAAGATTAATTATGTGTAAGTCAGGCAAACTCTATCGAATGGGTGAGTGCGTGATCCGGTTAGCTCAATACCCGCCAGTCTGACGAGATAGATGGCCGAAACAGAATCTTCTAAATGAAGAATAAGACCCTAAAAGAGACTATAGAATTTGATGAAATCTCAAACTGGCAGGCGTTTGAGGATTTAGTAGCTGACTACTTCCGGGAGATCAAAGAACAGAAGAATATCGTTGATATTAGAGTTGAACAGTCAGGCGAGGGCACGGACGGCGGCAGAGATATCTTGGTCACATTCCAGCTAACGGATTCCATCATTCCCTTTCAACGTAAGTGGGTAGTCCAATGTAAGTTCTACGATAAATCTGTATCCAAGGCTGAACTCGCAAAGATAAACATCCCAACCCTGATCCATGAATACGGCGCGGATGGTTATTTACTGGTATGTAAGGGAAACGTGACCTCGACCGTTAGCACGATGTTTGAAAGCTTAAGAGAGAGATGCAAGATGGGGTACAGCTACATGATCTGGACGGGAAGCGAGTTCAAAAATCAGCTGTACATACAACCGCCGAGACCTCTTATTCAAAAGCACTTCCCAGAGTATTATAAGTTCCTTCAATCAATCGAAGGAGGTGGAAAATGAATGCATTTATTTCCTATTCAATAGGCGCGCACGAACAGTATATTTTAAACCTCCTCGCCCAAAAGCTCGGTGAAACCGGACTTACCTTAGTAACGAGCTATAACCAATCAATTTGGGTTGATACGCAAACCTCTAATGACATTAAGAACTCTGCGCTGTTCATCGGGTTAATAACCAGTGCCGGGCCGCTTGCGAGAACCGGAAGGGTATATTCTGAGTTCAAGCTCGCAAACCTGCATAATAAGCCGGCGATCTTCTTGATAGAAGACACAGTAGAGGTCGCTCCTTGGGTGAATATGTATGAGAATACAGTGAGATTTAACCGACACTACCCCTACCAAGCTATCGAACAAGTAAAGCAAAAAATTGCTACCTCTCAGACCCCCCAACCCAACAGCAACGCGGCGGCATGGATTCTAGGTGGCCTTGGAATTTTGGCGTTGCTATCTTGGCTATCCGAAAAAGAGAAATAGTGGCCTCTAGTTAGCATTTAGCGATCTTACTAAAGTCGTCAACTCATACAACCAGGCCAAATTATGTTCATGCCCCACGGATGAAATATAGTATTATGCGCGCGACAAATGGGGATAAATTGTGAAGTTGAAGTCAGGTATTCCCGAAGGGGTGGAAACAGATTATCTCTGAAAATGGAATGCTCCCCCAATAGCGATACTAAAATACTGGAGAGGCACATTGCCCTACGAACCCGTCGAAGATATACCAAATATTGAGAAGGTTGCGATAAGCGCCAGAAAGTCCGATGAGTTGATGTGGAGTGTTATCAACTCCACTAGGTTCGCACTCAGTAATCCCTCTAATCTCAAAAATCCCGGCTACTACAAAAGAGAGGTGTCGGGGTTGTTGAGAGACCAATTATTAATGTTCTCGATTACTCATGCCAGCATTAGGGAGATCGTAAAGGCCGCGTATAGGAAGAAGTATTATCCCGTTATTGGGGATGCTCTCTCCTTGTCAAGAGAACAGGTTGAGAAGGTGTTTATTATTGCCTCTCTGCTAGATGACCCTAACAAGGCTTTCCGCCAGTACCTCCGGGCGACATGGAAAACCGAATACGAAGGCTACTTATTACAGACAGAAGAACAGGCTGAAAACCAGCGGTTTGATAAATTCCTCAGCGAAACATTGCCGCGAAGACTTGAAGATATGCGCCAGCCTAGAACGTCGAAGGGGCGCAGGGAAACACTTGTATCTAAACTTGCGGAGCGGGTTTTGAGATACAACTGGGAGAATCCAGGAGCGAAAAATCCGCTGTGGTTCAAGCGTAAAGGAGGGATACAGGGTTACATACGAGACTACTTTGAGTTTGCAAGCCCTGGCAGGTCTGCAAGAAAAATTAAAGACCCGGCCCTTAGAAGGTTTTTATATCGCTGGCATAAGGAGTACACATTCCTTTCTCAGTATACCCACGTCACGGTCGGGAAAATGGTGTTCTCTAACATCCATCAGCAGAAAGGTATGAACATTCAAGATCGCGTCAAAGATTACGGAGAGAAGTTTGCTATCCGAGCCGTGCATACTAGCTATACGGCAGCAGCGGCATCATGTGCCATAGCTCTGAACGGCGTTTCTAATACTTATGGTGCCAAAGATGAGTTAAAAGAGTTCTGGGGACAGTTAATAGGCTTCTCGTTATTCTCAAAAGCGCTATGGAATATGCACGTCAAAAAACTACTTGCATGACTTGTCTACGAGAAGACTCAGTTATTACTTCACCGCCGTACATATGCTTGATCCATCACATGGCGGCGGCACCACTTTGATTGCCGTATATTAGCTCCTTCAACAATCCTTCGCGGCGACTTAGCTCCAGTATTGGAGGTCTCTTATATGCCACACGCCACCCTTATCAACGCAACTGACTTAAACCTTTGGGCAAGTCGCAGAGAGGCCCAGAGCAAATTGCCTCAACTCCTGCGCCGGTTGATCCGCGCAACGACCCCTAATGCAAAGAGAATTAGTTTCCCTGCCGACGAGGGCGTGCAGCTAGGAGGGTGGGACGGCATTGTAGAAGTAGAGGCCGGAAATGACTTTGTCCCGGATGGAACTTCAGGCTGGGAGTTGGGAGTTAGCCGAGACGTAAAAGGCAAGGCCGATGACGACTACGGAAAGCGGACTGCTAATCCTGGTGAGATTGATCCGGCAAAGTCAACCTTTATCTTTGTGACTCCGCGGCGGTGGGGAGGCAAGGATGATTGGATTACAGAGAAGGTGAAGGAAGGCAAATGGTTAGACGTATGCGCCTACGACGCCGATGACATCGAAGCCTTTCTCGAAATCGCTCCGGCAATCCATATCTGGGCTTCTATCCTTTTGGGTATACGACCAGAGGGGGCAATTGACGTAGACAACTACTGGAGCGAATGGGCGTCAGTCACCCGCCCGCAGACAACCCCCGCCCTCGTCGTCGTCGGGCGTCAAGAAGCGGTTAATGGAGTGTCGCAGTGGCTTCAAGGGCAGCCATCCTGCCTCAGCCTGCAAGCCGAAACTCAAGATGAAGCCGTCGCGTTTTTAGCCGCGTGCATCCAGCTTTTGCCGGAAGATGTCAGAGATGCCGTATTGGCACGCTCCGTAGTAGTAGAGCACGAGGTTGAATGGCGACGGCTTAGCCTGCATCCAGAGCCGCTCGTTTTAATTCCCACTTTTGCTGATCGGAGCGTCGTTGCCTCTGCCGTTCAAAGGGGACACCATGTGTTGCTACCTCTCGGATTGAGTGAGGCCGCAACTACGGCCAACATCGCACTTAAACGCCCGCACCGTGATGCTGTTCAGCAGGCGCTTGAGGAGATGCAGGTTCCTCAACAACAAGTAAATGGGTTGGCAACTTTAGGCCGAAGGAGCCTGTCAGCACTTCGTCGTCGGTTAGCAATCAATCCATCTCTTCTCGTGCCGAAGTGGGCTGACCCCTCCGAGGCCCGTGCGCTCTTGCCCGCTCTCTTGGTCGGTCGTTGGCATGATTCAAACGAGGCCGACCGGAATGTGCTCGCCCGGCTGGCGGGTTGTGACTACGAGCGAGTCAATGAGGTTCTTTTGCGCTGGGCCAATACAGCTTACCCGTTCATACGTCGCGTCGGAGATGTCTGGCTGGTCGTTTCCAAAGAGGACTCGTGGCTTCTCTTGTCCCGCTTTCTCACGAAAGGTGACTTGAGCCGTTTTGAGGAGGTGACGCTCGAAGTTCTGGGACAGGCTAACCCCAGGTATGAACTAGATGTCGAGAAAAGGCGAATCGCATCACTTCTTGGAAAGCAACTGCCGCACTCAGGTCACTTACGCGCAGGATTGGCCGAAACCTTGGCGCTCATGGCGGCAAGGAGCGACCTCGCTGCGTTGGCTGACGGCAGCGTGGGCCAAGATTGGGCAGACCGTATCATTTACAAGCTATTTGAGAGGGTAACGACTTGGGAGCATTGGGCCAGTTTGGACACCTTGTTGCCGTCATTAGCGGAAGCATCCCCTGATAACTTCTTAAATGCCGTAGATTCTCTTGTGGCCGGAGAACAGCCCGTCGCGGTCAGTCTTTTAAGCCAGGAAGATTCGTTATGGTCAGGCCCGGAACACACAGGTCTCCTCTGGGCGCTGGAGTTGCTAGCTTGGTCGCCCGACTACTTAGGACGGGCTGCCATCTTATTGGCTCGATTGGCGCGGCTCGATCCTGGGGGGACGTGGGGTAATCGCCCGAACCATAGCTTGCGTAATATCTTTCTTACCCTGCATCCCTGCACGATGGCCGGGCCGGAGCAGCGGCTGAAAGTTATTGATCTGATTCGCAAGCAGGAATCTAATGTCGCCTGGAATTTGCTGCTTGAGATTGTTCCTTACCCAAATACTAGCATCATTCAAACTCACAGGCCGGATTGGAGAGATTGGGGAACTGACGCGCGTGAAGCGGTTACTTGGGGAGAAGTCCGCTCCGTGGTTCGGGAAATCGTCCCCCGTTTGCTTGCAGATGTTGGCACCGATGAGAAGCGATGGAGGTCACTCATTCCGCTGGTTGATGATCTGCCGGATGAGCAATACAAGCTTCTCGCGGACAAGCTCAAAGAAACCTCCGCGTCGCTCACGCCTGATGATAGTGGTGAGCGACTACGAGAAACTTTACGCCACAGCTTGCGCGAGATTCTTTCTCGGCACATGGCCTACCCACATGCAAAGTGGGTGATGCCGAAAAACCGCATCGAGCAGTTGCAACAGATTTACACAGAGTTGGAGCCACAGGATTTAGTCGTGCGCTACGCCTGGCAATTTTCTATTCCAGTCCAGTTTATGTTGGCTGAAACTGAAGAACCGCTCGGACGACACGAGCAGATCAATAACATCCGAAAACAATCAATCCGCGAGATTTACGATGCAGGCGGCCTGCCTGATATTTTGCGACTGGCACAGCAGAGCGGCGACCCTCGGCTCGTGGGCGGGACTCTAGGTAGTCTTATGTCCATAGGGGCACAAGAAGATGATTTCTTGGCTCAGTGTTTAGGGGCGGCTGAGAACTATCAAGTGTTGTTGGGACAGGGATACTGCCGCGGACGTTTAGTTAGCGACTCAACTTGGCTTGGATCCAAACTGGACAGCCCACTTCTGAAACAGGGCACTCCACTCCTAAAGGCAAATTTCTACTTATGCTTACCATCCGAAGAACGTACTTGGGATTTGGTGAAGAGGGAGGGGGGAGAAGTAGAAGCCCTTTACTGGGGGAATGTTGAACTCTGGGGATATGGCGGGTCATCAAAAGCTGAGCTTCAACACTTCGTTGAATCTTTGGCGACTCATGGCCGCTTGACTGAAGCACTACATTACATTTCAGCACAATCGCACTCGGAAGAAACGCTGCTTCCTGCGCCGTTCATCCTGGATGTGCTGGAGCTGGCAATCACCGATAGCAACGTTCAACAAGTTGACTGGAAGCAGTTGGTTCAGGACATCCCCCACTTGCTCAAAATCGTAGAGGCGTCGAACGAAATTGAGGACGCCCGGCTCGGACGACTTGAACTGCTCTTCCTGTCTTGGCTTGAGCATTCCGAATATCAACCAAAAGCCCTGGTGAGAAGTTTAAGCGAAAGCCCCACGTTCTTTTGCGATCTCGTGAAGTTGGTCTACCGGGCAGAAGACGAGGAACCGCGACAATTATCACCGGAAGAACAGAGTCGAAATCTTCAAGCGTATAACTTGTTAAGACTTTGGCGAACGCTACCCGGAAGCGACGGGCAGGGCAATGTTGACGAGGGAAAGTTATCCGCTTGGGTGGCGGAAGCCGTGGAGCAGGTGAACAATTGTGGGCGCGGCGCTATCGGTGAACAGCAGGTCGGACAGCTACTCTCACATTCTCCCAGAGGAACTGATGGCGCATGGCCTCACGAAGCCGTCCGCCGAGTCATTGAAGAGGTCGCAAGTGAACAACTCGAACGAGGGTTCGGGGTAGGAGCATTCAATAACCGTGGGGTCGTTTCTCGCGCCCTGACAGAAGGGGGCATTCAGGAGCGAGAAATTGCGGCTCGCTACCGTGAGGATGCTCTGAAATTTCGGGATGACTGGCCGCGCACCAGCCGGATGTTAAACCGGATGGCAGACGACTACGAACGTTATGCACGGGGCGAGGATATAGAGGCAGATTTGACGCAAGACCTTTGGCGGTGAACCTTATACTGGCGACCTTGCTTCCCTTAAAACGCCGTTCTCTTTAGTCGGCATGGTCGTCATCCCCCTCTATCCCATCAGACAGCGGCAGGTAGCTTTATTTGAGGCAGAATTAAAGGCTCCAGGTAGGGAAGTCGCTTACATCATGAAGGCAAGGGAAGAGTTTGCTAAGTAAGATATAATCGAGCCGGTTCGTGGGGGGAATGCCGCAAGGCATGATGCTTCCCTTCGGGTTGGCAGCCCACCGTTCCCCACGAGCCTACACACCAATTAGGGTTTCTACCTCATGAGCAAAACGTCATTAATAATCCCCAAAGACCAAGCGAAGAAACAGATTGAAGCCCAAATTGAAAAGGGCAAACGAATGATGAGTTCAAAGCTGAGGAACAAGGGGGAACTTCGCGCACTAGATGACGCAGAAGAAAGGTGGACTGACTACAACATACAGCTTTGCCGGGAGCTGTTCAGTGATGACTCCATAGCCCGCGAGATCATGCGCTACAAAAGCAGGCTATACCAGGACTGGACGTTTAAAGAAGAAATTAGATACTTCCGGGAAAGAATACGGGAGCAATTAAATAACTTGATTTCAATTAACGAGCGAATTGAGATCATGACCGTTAGGGAGCGAGCCGCTGAAGTCGCAGAGCAACCAAAGACTGGCGCTAAGGAGGGAAGCGTAAGTCAGCTAATTAAGGCCAACCGGCATTGGTTATTTGAAGGTATAGGGACTCAGACGGTTCAATGGATCGGTAGCGGGTTAGTGATCCTTGCAATATTTGTAGGGGGATATATTTGGACTAAGCGGCCAGCGGACTCCGCCCAGCAAGCATCTTCTCCATCGCCTCCCGACTCGCAAACTCCAACTACTACCCCAACAGCTAATTCAACCCCGGTTGTATCTAGCACCCCTATAGCGTCGCCAGTAACAGCGCCTTCCTTAAGTGCTGCCGTAGGCCCTTCTCCGTATGATCCCAACCAAATAGTCTCGTCAGTTGACCCCGCACTTTGGCCTCAGTTGATTGGTACGTGGAACCACAAGTGGCGCAATCAAAAGACAGGTGAGTTCGAGCCAGCCCCATTTAATGTGCAGTTCTATAGTGAGGGAGGGTTACTGAAATGCAAGTTAATCATGCCGCCCAACCCGCGCATCCCGGAGAAAACCTGCACGAAACTCATAATTGACGGTTCACGAATTTTGTTCTCCTTTGGAGGCTCTGATTATACCGGGAGATTAGAACTTAAGCGTCAATTCATGGAAGGGAAAATAATCAGCTATGGTGATAATGAATATCGAGGCGACTGGACTCTCACCAGATAAACTTATGGATAACTCCGTTTCATAGCGTTTCTAAATCAGCCTTCCTAATCCTGTCCTTGAGAAGAACTGCTATTAGGCGAGCTGATTCCGAGTCGTCTCACCTCAATCTTCTTTTCAGTTTAGCTGGTAATTCGAGATCGTCATCAATCAGCGTATCGGTCGAGACGCCAGCGATCCGCGCATACTGTAACAGTACCAGTAAGGACGGCTCGCGTAATCCTCTCTCAAACTCTGAAATGTGAGTCGGGTAGACAGGCGAGCGCTCCGTTTCCAACCTTCTCGCCATCTGCTCCTGCGACAGATCAAGACTCTGCCGAATGCGGAGAAGCTTGGCAGGCAAGCGTAAAGGCTGCGGGCGGCGTCGGCTCCCCATCAGAAGGTTCCTCCTGACGGGTAACACGCCGATTTCTTTTCACACCCAATTCGGTGTAAACTTTTACCGGGTATCAGCGTCAACGGCGCACGTAGCACACGTGCTCCGTTGACGCGGGCGCTCAACCGCTTGGGCCTCCGGGCGCTCGCATACCGAAGGGATTATAACTGATAAGTGAGCCGCAGAGTGGCTGAGGGCGGGAAGCAGAAAACCCCTCATCTGGTCGCTTGGCCGTTGCGCGTATGACAGTGCGAACAGCTTCAGGGACACGTCAGCGAAGGTAACAGACCCACCCGCTCCTCTAGATGGGAACAACATTTAATGCGGAATTAAGTGATGGATAAACTTACACTCGCGGAGCTAGAGCAAGCTGTCGAGCCATACCGCCGGAAAGGGTTCATAATCATGTCTCAGTCTGAAGGCGCGATCACCCTTACTCCACCGCCGGAAAGGTTTAGCTACTTACTCTTCTTCATTACTCTCGTACTGTTCTGGCCGGTCGCCGTCATCTACCTCGTCTCCTTTAACAGCCGTAAGAACAAGCAGGTGTGCGTGCGCCTCACATCCCAGGGCCGTATCGAAGAAACCGGGTACACGCTTGACGCGCTCGCCAAAGAGCGTGGGCGCAGGTGGCGGCTCATCCTGATCGCAGTTGTCGTACCTGTCCTTTTCGTGCTGGCGCTATTATTGCTAAGGTTCCGCCTTTGGTGAGCAGAGGGTATATGAGCGATGGGCAGCTATCCCACCTCCGCCTGGCGGCACTACTTTCCTGGTACTATTGGTGCCCGGAGGCGAGGGCGGCGAGGGAAAAGACGGAAGCGGAGCGCAGAGGACGGGTGGAGCGCTTTCGCGCCGAGCTGGCAAAGATTTTCGGTAACAAGTGTGATGTTAGTATCAGCATCAACGGCGGATGTGTAGAAGCCTTGATTGAGGACTTGCGCCTCGCCGCGTATGAGTTCACCGATCCCCGAACGAAAGAACCCCGCACGATGGTATCCCTCCTTGGCAGGTGCTCCTCATGCGGCGCGGAGACCCTCTCGGAGCCGTTCGCTGATCTGGCGGGGCTGGGGAAAAGTCTGGAGAGGTTTGCGCCGGTTTCCGAACACCTCTGTACCGCACGCCTACCGTTTGATAGAGGTAAAAGTAAAGATTAATTTATGCAGCCGGGACAGCCGGCTCTAAGGGAAACACATCCTCACCTGACCACCAAGCGCCCCTCTAAGATTTAAACGATCCTTTTGCTCGTTTCCGTTTTGAGGTAGGGCATTTCCGTCGGAGCGAGACCACTTCAAAGAACACCGCGGCACTGGAGAATCAAAGAGCCATACCTAACATGTCATAGATGGCAAAAAAAGTTACCACCTCGTCGTTTCCGCGTTGTGGTAGAGCATTCTTAGTCCTCGTTTCCGCGTTGTGGCAGAGCGTGAATCATACTCGTCTCTCTAATCACTCCATTCCACCCCGCGTCCTCGCCTTCCATGTACTCAAACCGTTGCAAGCGTAAGACTTAGGGCGCAACTTTTGCCTTTACAAAGTGAGGACGGACTGATATAGACGTAACCCTATTTCGCCGCGTAGGAGGGCTAAAGCAGAAATGACCCGAAGCTAGACAGGTTGGCTGGCCGGTCGCTTCAGGTCAAATCTTAAGTTTGTTCAACTTTGAACTCGCCTTTGGCGAGCTGGGGCTTCGTGTTCCCAGAAACCTTGTTCGCATTGTACCGCTATAAGCTGGTCTGTCAAGTAAAAGGGATGGGCACCCCGCGAAACTTGAGAAGTTGGAGTTTCTAAGGAAAGGCATAAGCTGCTAAACCTCGGTCGAAAAGACGTTCATCCTGACCAACAGGAAATCCACCACCCGTAAGACATGAACATCTTTTTTACAGGGAGTGAAGGGATAAGGGAAGGGGTGCCCTTCCTGCTTGACGCTAGGATGCGCCCCCTTACCGTTGCTAACGCCTGGCTCAGAGAGATCGCCCAGGATGGCGCGACCTCCAGCTCTCATACGCTGAGGACGTATGCGTACACCCTTTTCGACTTCTTCAGCTATCTGGAGGCTAATAAGCTCAATTGGCTAGAAGTGAGTAACGACGTAATACTCAGCTACCGGGACACCCAAGACCAAAACGTAAGCCCTCACACAAAGCGGGACTTAAATCGGAGAACCATCAACGCACGGCTTATGACTGTCGGGAGGTTTTATGCTTTCGCGTTTGAAGAACGCCATATTAAATACAATCCCGTCAGGTATAAGAAGATTAAAGTCCGACCGCCCGCTGATACTCAACTGTTATCCCACCTCGGCTACCAGAGGGAAGTGGAGGTGCCGGTAGCGGCCTATGAGAGGCTGCCGGCCCCCAAGATCAAGTGGCGTTCCCACCAAGAGGTAATGCGCTGGATGAATTCTATCGCCATCTGGCGGGACAAGCTGATCTCAAAGCTGCTGTACCGCACCGGCATGCGCCGCGAGGAGCTAGTCAGCTTAAAAACCTCAGACTTACCCAAGCGGGGGTCAGTTGATACCTCGCGGCTCGAAGTGGAGTTCGTAATCACCGGAAAGGGTCGTAAAAGCAGGGCAATTTACCCGGCGACGCGTGACTTCTTGGAACTGCACGACTACATAAAGGTCGAGCGCGCACAGGCCGTCAGTCGAATGAAGGCAAAGCACGACCTAATCTTCGTGACGCGGCGCGGGCAGCCTCTCCGACCTCACTGCCTCAACCTTATCTTCAAACGGGTTTCCGAGGGGTGCGGGATCACCATCACTCCTCACATGCTGAGACATTCCTTCGCGGTCACTGCGCTACAACATTGGAAGTCCATAGGCGTCTCCCGGCCCGAAAAACTGCTCCAGGCGAGGCTCGGCCACGCGAGCCTCATTACTACCCAAATTTATATGCACCTGACGGACGAAATGAGGGCGGAGGAGGCGTGTGCGAACGCCAGCCTTATCGAACTATTTCTGAGAGGGGAGATTGATGAGGCAGAATAAATACTCTAACTTAAAAAGCAAATCAGTCATACCGTTAGTCCCCAGAGACCTAACGCCGGTTCTCTTCTTCAGGCAACCTAACGGGCGCTCCCAAAAAATCGATCTGTCCTTTCTCGCGGAAGGTAAGTACCCGCGTCCGCAGATTGCGGACGCGTGCGTAGGGGTCTTTTGGCTGGAGATGCAGAGATACTCAAGCCCATCAAGAGAAAAGTTCAGGGACAGCTTGCGGGTATTCAATAAGTTTCTTAACTGGAGAGCGGAGGGCGGCGTCGGGCGGTACGTCAGCACTACGCTGGAGATTAAGAGTGAACTATTTGTCGAATTTAGCGCTTACTTGGAACTTCTACATAAAAGCAGTTCGGCTCACGGTACCTACCACGCCGCGGCACGCTTCTTTAAGATAATGCAATCAGTCAGGCCCGAATACCTATGTTCAGACCTAGCGGTGGGGCTGGAATATAGGCCACTTTTTTTACTGGGAAGTTGCGATTATTCTCCACACACTTATAGTTTTTCGGGACTTCAAAAATGACAGAGACATCGATCAGGTTCTATCACGTGGGGAGAAGCTAAACGCCGTCGTCATGATTTATACGTTAATCGGTGCCAGCCTAGTCATTTACCTTCTTATAGTCAGCGGTGTGATAAAGGGCAAAGAGTCAGAATTCCTCAGGGACTCGATCACTTTTTTCCCGATGGTTATATATTTTGTCTGTAATTCCTACTTCTTTACGAAGTTTAGGAAAGATGATAACAAGCGAAAATTCTTTGCGAACCTAATCATATTCTTGGATTTCCCCTTCTTACTGCCATATAGCTTGACCGCGATCTACTTATTAATGTATCCGGATGGGACTTTTGAAAAGCACACTTTTCTTTCCGGCGTGGCTAGTGTCCTCATGTTGTGTTCTAACTTTGTTACGTCGGCATTTAAAGCGATTGTTTTAACAGAGACTACGGAGAGATCTGCGGCGGCAGCCGGGCATTAACGAATAAAGCACGTTCGTATATTTCATCCACAAGAAATAAGACTGAACACTCCGACAACACCTCCTAGTTCCTTCCCTCGTTCTTCAGGTGGGCCTATCCAGACAGTGAGCAGGAAGGTAAACACGCCTATTCTGAGTAGAAAAGGCGTGTTGTATGTACTCAGGCTGCGAGCTGAGCTTGTCCATTGATGTGCTTCTCAAGGTATTGTCCGAGTTTGGCCGTCGCCGTGAATTGACGCATAGGCTTCAAAAGCTTGAAGGCTGAGGTGAATGCGTTCGAGAGCGACCACAGCGTGCGCGGCTTGAACTCCTCGTAATCAGGCTTGAAGTAACACCGGTGTACTTCAGGCATGATAAGGCGAGGGAAGCGGTCTTCGAGGAACGCCCGGTAGATCAGGAGCTTGGCCTGTTCGTCCGTTACCGGGTATTCGAGCCAGCCTTGGATTTGCGTCCGCAGCGGCGCAAAGCTCCGCTGCATACGGTCAACACCTACCGAGATCACATCCAGAAGATCAAGCTTCCTCGTGTGCTTGTAGAGCACCGGTGTAAAGTCCCCCTTGAACATCATGTTGTCGCAGACCGTAACTCGGTAGCCGACGGTCATCCCAAGTCGCATCGACTTGTCGTTTGAGTTCCTCAGTCCCACGGAGAACCGCACGCCGTTCCACTCAGTATTCAAATCGAGCACCCCGAACATTTTGCCGCCGTCCGGCGAGACAGCGTACTCTTCGCGCACGACCGTAATGTGGCGGAATGAGAGCGCTTCGATTAAGGACTCAATGATTCTGTGATGTGCGATGGGCTGGTGGGTCCTGGTAGCTTCCGGCACGGGAATAAGTGACAGCTCTTCGCGCGTGATCTTGCGCGTGCCGCAGTGGGCAATGAGCGTGCCGTGCGAGTCAGCCGGCGGTACGGCCGCGGGTTCTGAAGCCTCAGCGGTCTGCCTGCCGCCACCTGCTGTGTCCACCAAGTATAGGTTGCTACGCTGCTCGACCGGTGCTCCCGCAGGGTCTACCCGTTCGTGCCTGCCGCCACCGGATGAAAACACCGCCTCCGGCCCAGCGACGCTCTCCCCCATCTCCTCGTGGAAGCCGCCTAACTGATCGTCTCCTTCAGGTGAAGATAGGAGCGAGTTGTCGGCGCGTGCCGGCTCTGCTGCCTGTCCATTTTGTGACGAGGTTTCACCCGCCGGTTCGGTCGGCCCCGGCTCAAGCGCGCCCGGCTGTAGAGCCTTATCGTGGGTCTGCGGCTTTCCTTCCTGCTCTGACTTCGTTGTGGGCCTACGTTGCCGCTTCCGCGCTGCTTGTTGCTTTTTGGCAGTCGTTGCTTTGCTCATGGTTGTAGCTCCTTTGTCATTAAGCTGCGGGTGGGTGCTACGGGCGTGAAGATTGTCTCGTCTTGGTAGAGATCAAGACAGCTCTTCATCGGCCGGAACTCTGGCAGTGAAGACCTCTCGGCCTCGTCGAATTAGCTCGAACATAGTTGAGAGAAAGGTTCGCCAGCACTTGGCGCACAAATGAGCTCTCCCGGCCTCCTGCGGCGCGGCGTACAGTCGCCTACCGCACCGGCCGGCACACGGGACAATCATTGGCTTATCCTCCTTTGCTAGCTTGGGCCATCTGGCTGAGGCAGGCGTCGCAGTAGCCGCTCTCGGGCCTCTGGCAGCAGGCGTGGCAGAGCATCACCGCGCAGGCGTCGCAGCATATCCAGTTGCGCGGGGACGTCTCGCGTATGATCACGACGGCTACGCCGCCGATAGCCCCATCGACTACGCCGAGCTGCCCGTGGATCTCCCGCCCGCACCGCTCGCAGCAGCCAGCGCTCTCGGTATGGCTCACGGCTTAATTCCTCCTTACGTTGGTGTGCTCTAGCTTCAGTGGCTGGAACCTACGCCAAAGGGTTCGGCGGAGGCCCCAGCCCTGAACGGGCCGTTCGGGCACGGCAGTAGGCACGGCGTGAGACCGGAGGGGAGGGCGCAAAGGCAGGTTACGCGGCTGCGTCTGCCGGCAAGGTGCGGGCGCTGAACGGGTGTGAGACCGCCCCGTCGATCATGAGCTTTAGGTACACGTGGTGGTTCGGAAGGTTAATGAGGTCGGTTGCGCGGAAATCAGGGAAGAACTCGCTCTCAAGGAGTTCGGCGTCGGCTAGCCCGATGCGGAACGCGATGATCGTCCCCACGTTGCCGAGGATCGCGTCCCGTACCTGCGGGTCGAGCTGCGACAGGTACTGGTTGGAAAGGATGAGGTTCACCCGGTACTTGCGCAGCTCCGAGAGCATCCCGGCCAGAGACAGCGTGGTGAAGGTGTGGAACTCGTCGAGGTACAGGTAGAAGTCGCGCCGGCGCTCTTCCGGGGTGTCGGACCGCCTGAGGCCGGCAAGCCCCATGCTAGAGACGAGGAGCGAGCCGAGGAGCGTTGACGGGTCTTCTCCGAGTCTGCCTTTGGAAAGATTGACGAGGAAGACCTTTCCCTCGTCCATGATCTGCCTGAGGTTGAATGAACTTTTCGGCCGCGTCAGGATGGCACGGAGCACCGGGTCGGCGAGGAACGCGCCGACCTTGTTCTGGATGGGGGCGATTGCCTCGGCCCGGAAGCGCGCAGGATACCGTTCGTACTCCTTCTGCCAGAACTCGCGCACCTGCTCGCTGCGAACGCTTTTAAGCGCTCCCGCGCGGTAGCTCGTATCATCGAGCAGCCGCAGCACATCAGCGAGCGTCGCCTCCGGCTGGTCGAGCAGGAGGAGGAGGGCGTTTCTCAGGATGTGCTCCAGCCGCGGCCCCCACGAGTCCCGCCACAGCTTGCGGAACACGCCCACCATGCCGGATGCGGCCAGCGCCCGCTTTGACTGCGGCACGTTCGACAGCGGGTTAAAGCCTACACCCTGCTTCGGGTCCGGGGCGTCAAAGTAGATAACGTCTGCTTGCCGCTCGCCCGGCACTCTTGCAAGCACACGCTCGGCGAGGTCGCCGTGGGGATCGAGGAGCGCTAAACCCCTGCCCGCCTTGATATCTTGGGTGACCATGCGCTCGATGAGCGTGGACTTACCGGTCCCCGTCTTGCCGACGATGTACATGTGGGCGCGGCGGTCCTCCTGCTTGATGCCGAACGGCACTACTCGGCTCTTGAAGTCAGCTTCCGCAAGGATGGTGATCGGCGTGGTAGTTTCAGGTGATGAAGACATTTAGGGAGAGTTACTGATTTCATGCGTATGTTCACTGTAGAGGAAATGATGCTGCGGCTGCGAGGAGGGGAAAGTAGCCGACGCAGTAGGTCTTCCGGTAGGGCTTATGCTGCATTTGCCAGCCGCTCCCTGCTCATCCGCACGTACTCGGGGTTCAGGTCGATGCCAATAAACCTGCGCCTGAGCCTTCTGGCGACGAGCGCCGTGGTGCCGGAACCTGAGAACGGGTCGAGGACAATCCCCCCTTCGGGGCAGCCGGCGAGAATCGGCGTTTCAATGAGTGCTTCCGGGTAGACCGCAAAGTGGCCGCCGTAGAACGGGCGGGGTGAGATCCTCCACACGCACCGCTTGTTCCTGCCGCGCGCAAGCATCCGCCTTCGGCTCCTTTCAGCGCTTTTCGGGTTGAGTGCTGCAACGAGCGGGTCGCCGTAGGTTCGCTTGCGTACCCGCTCGGGGTTAATGAGCCGGTGGCTGAGGCGCCGTGCGTCACGGAGCGGCTCGAACTGCTGGGTGAAGTGGTAGCGCCTGCTTTTGACGAAGAAGAACAGCTTCTCGAAATCGATGGTGAAGCGGTCGCGGGCGCTCTGCGGCATGCAGTTCGGCTTGTGCCAGATAATCTCGTTGCGCAGCGTCCACCCCCTATCGGTCATGCCGAGGGCAAACCGCGAGGGCATTTGGAGCAGGCACTTGGGCGGAAGGTGCGCGGGTGCCGGCGGCCTCAGGAAGCGCGGGGCCTTGCTTGAGGCCGCAGACAGCGCTGGCTGGCGCGTGCCCTTCCTGCTACTGCGGGTCGAGTAGGCGTCCCCGAGGTTGACCCAGCAGGTGCCTTTCTCTTTCAGCACACGCCGTACCTCGTCAAAGACGGCCAGAAGTTTTGTGAGGTACTGGTCAAGGGAGTCTTCGAGCCCGAGCTGGCCTTCCACGCCGTAGTCGCGCAGCGACCAGTACGGCGGGCTCGTCACCACGCAGTCTACGCTTTCAGGGGGAAGCTCTCGCAGCACAGAAAGCGCGTCGCCGCAGATGATCTGACCTACGTATTGGGGGGCATGGGGCATAGAGGATATGAAAATTTACGGTTAGAACGGCGTCGACGCGGGTCAAAAAGCGGTCGCCGTGCAGGCAGTCAGGCAGCGCGGGCATCCTGCGGCACTTGGCGTAGCCGCTCCTCGGCTACGGTGCAGTAGCCGGGGTCAAGCTCGATGCCGACGTAGTGCCTGCCGAGCTGCCGGGCGGCAAGTGCGGTCGTGCCTGAGCCTGAGAAGGGGTCGAGCACGATGCCGGCCGCATCGCTGTCCTGCCGAATGAGAGTCTCGATGAGCCCGACCGGCTTTTCGTGCGGGTGCCTGCTCGACCTGACCCGCTGGAACCTGAGCACGTTTGAAAGGCCGGGGCTGCGGTAGCGGGGCTTTCCCTTCTCCAGCACCAAGATGCACTCGTACTGCCTCCTGAACTCGTGGCCCCTGCCCCGCAGCATCTTGTCCCAGATGAGGGTGTCTCGGATGCCGTATGCGGTGTAGCTCTGGAAGAAGGTACGAAGAAAGCCGAGGTGCCTCATGCCGCAGAACATGTAGGCTGAAGCATTGGCCTTCAGGACGCGGTAGGCATCGTGCATGACCGAAAGGGAAGCAAGCGGGTGCTCGTTGCCGGCGATGGTGCGGTTACGAACGCCGTAGCCGATGTTGTCGCCGTACGGCGGGTCGGTCACGATGAGGTCAACGCTTCTTGGGGGGAAAGTTTTGAGGACGGCTGACGCATCGCCGCAGATGATGCGGTCGAGCGGAAGAAGGGAAGTCATGTGCGAGGAAGAAAAGAGTAGCTGCGGGGGCACGAACTACTAAGGCAGCCTAGCTCGGCAGTCCCATCGTAGCCGCACGTCCTCGCGGTGGGAAGAGGGTGAAAATGGACCTATTACCGGACGCCGAAGATTGCTGAAAATTAGCTCCGAGATCGCCGCATTCTGGATGAAATTGAGACCGGAGAATGGAGGGTTTTAGTCTTGTGGCAGGGCGAGTTAAAAACAATGGAACCTAGAAAACGTATTGTGAAATTCTTCCAACTCAACAATACAGTGAAATTCCTATTAACATTCATCCCGCTAAGAGATCACTTAAAGTGAAGAAGTACGCTATAAAATTAGTTGCTGCAATTATAGGGCAGCCTCCACCAATTCCACGAAAGGGTTATTTTGTGGAGTTACTTAAAGCAGTTCTAACCCTCGAAGTCAACCACGCTGGGCAAACAGCATCCGACCATGACATAGGATACAATGATAAAAGATACTCTATTGAGGCGGCGGATGGAATGAGTTGTTGGGCACGCTAGTTCGTTTAGACAAGACGTATCAACTAAGAGTAATTGTAATTTTGCGACCACAAGATGGATTAGGACAGGTGACTGTTACCCCCGCCAAGGTTGAACCCGATGAGGTGCTAGAACCCGATGAAGATCCCGAATCTGAAGCATCAGGCCCACTCATTGCCATGAGGTTAAGAAGATCATCAATTAGATTAGCAGCAAGACGAAAAGCTCGCTCACGTCTCTCAGGATCAACTGTCTCAATTAAGTTTTCTATACTTTTTTCGAGGGTTCTTCTACCAGCAGAGGTGTTTTCCATAACTATCCTCCTAGGAGTTTTCTACTTCGCCTCAAAAGAGCCTGTCTATCGAAGTTTCGCAAGTTAGTCCAAGATTCCCACGAACTATGTAACGTTTCAAATTTGGTCTTGAATACTTTTACATTATCCCGAAAAGTACCTATTTGCTTGAGCATACCAGCATGATCCAGTAGTGCTACATCTACCGCGCCATTCTGAGCTAGAATAATAACCCACTCAAACCAATCACCTAATTTTTTAACTTGATTACGCTCAATCCTATCTGTTAACGAATTATTTTCTTGAAAGTATCTATGTACATCTGCTACATCGCTATATATTCCAAGAAAGTAATCGACTACCTTTAATGCTAATTCTAGTCTTTGACGCCGGCGCGTTATGATTGCAGTCACTAATGCACCGGATAAACCGCCTGTAAACGCGGCTACAACTACACCAATTATAGCTACAGTGACCTGATCAGGCATCTTCTCTTTTGCAGCCTTAGAACCAGTAATTCGTCCAACGCTAATTAGACCGCAGCAGTGTTTTCGAGGATATACCGCATCACGGAGCCTCATATGATCTATGGTCAGAAATTATGATACTTCTGCCATCTAACATGCTCATAGCCGACTTTTACTCCTATCCATAGCAAAACTCAATCTATATTTTGAGTTATAGTACAATTCTACAAAAAGGTTTTTCTGTGGAATCGGTATTCTGCTAAATCCGGCTTTGTGGTGTCTGACATATACTGATCGGAAATTACTGCCCGTATTCCTGTCATTACCGGCGGAGAATACTGGACTACGCTTACGGACGACGGCGGAAATAAAAGCAATTCCGTACTTGACCTCATCGACTACTACCCGATTCTTTTAATCCTTCAAGACAGAGGATACGTCAAGGTGTCCGCTGCCGCTTTATGGGAAGTCGGTTTGGTAAATCCATCTCATCGTCTATAAGCAGGTCAACGTAGACGCCGGCGATCCGAGCGTACCGAAGCAGGAGCGGCAAGGTAGGCTCGCGCAATCCCCGTTCAAGCTCGGAGACGTGCCCCGGCCTAACCGAGGGCTTTGTCTGTTTGAGCACTTCAGCCATCTGCTCCTGCGTGAGGTCGAGCATCTGGCGGATTTGCAGGAGCTTTGGGGCAAGCCGCTTCGGGTGATCTCGGCGCGAACGACCCATCAGAAAGAACCTCCTGATGAGTCGTACTCTGTCGCTTTACTTACACTCTGAAATTGGAGTATAAGTGCGTCGTCTGCTATCGCTGCCCGGATTCCAACACTTGGAACCGCGGCAGCCGGCATCACCCGGTTTGTGGTGCCGCCTTACACATCGGATGCCGCCGATACCTTAGAGTGCTTTTACCACACCTGATGCCTGCGCGGAGAACACTTATGCCAGTCTCCAGAATCCTGCTTGTACTTCTCGTGACGATATGTACGGTGTACACGACTGCCCAACGAGCGAAGCCGAGGCAGCGCACGCAGCCGGTCAACATTAATCTGTCGCCGGGCGAGCAGGCAATCATCACGTTACAAAATGCGTGGGAGCAGCTCTGGACGAAGTGCGAGGATTCCCACGTCGCCCTGCTCGGCGGCGATGCGTGCATAGACATCGCCTGCACCGGCGGCAGGCGGTTCACGCCCGCTTTTATCGCCCAGCGCCGGAACGTCGCCGTCAGCATCATGGACGTTTCCCCACTGACAGAGGCAGACCAGCTTAACGGCGTGGGCTGGAAGGGAAACGTGCAGATTACGTGGACAGCAGAGCGGCTCTTTAACCTGCGAAGCAACAGGTGGGAGGACTGGAAGCCCGCTCAGGGACGGAAGCGTGTCTACCTCGAACGAAGAAACTCACAGTGGAACACCGAGCACCTGTGGCGGCAGCTCGGCGAAATGCAGTGGGCCGTCCGCAAAATCACCTGTGCCGATCTATCGAATCCGGGTGGCCTCAAGAAAGACCTGAATAACCTCTCGGAAACGTACGGCATTGTGAACGGAACCATTTTCAACAAAAAGACGAAGGTAGTGTTCACATCAGCGGAAGAGTTCTTTGCCGATTCGGGCAGGAAATCGTTCGACGGGTTGACGTATGACCGCATGACCTCGCTTCCGCCGGGACTTCGGTTTGCAGATGGCCGCGGACTGACCGAAGCTGATTACCGCAGAATTCAGGGCAGGTAAATTAGGTGCGATACATGAGCCCCAGAGCGAGAGGCGGCAATTGCCGGCTCTGGATCAATCAGTTCAAACTATTTCTGGCCTTCAAAACCTTATTATAGCTTTCCTCTAGCTCTTCAGGATACGCTTCATCGAGAGTCATCAAAAATTCCTGTTTGTCAGTAACGTTCTCATTACCAATCAGAAAGTTGATGCCTACCTCGGTAGCTACTGTTCTTAACTCTTCTAAGGTCAGCTCTTCAAACTTGGATAAATCTATTTGGACCATACTGTATTATGGGCAATAAAAAAGAGGCCGTAAAGACCTCTTTATAACCTCACTAACCCTTGACTCTATTTGCCATCAGAACCAGAGTTTTTACTTCCCTCGCTGCTGCGGGCCGGCTCTCCGCTGTAAATGTTCGCGTGACCGACTTTTTGAGGCTTGGCTTGATCAGAACCTCGACTTTGGACGTCTACATGGGGTTGCGGATTTGATTTGCTGGTATGGATACCCGTGTAGGTGATGTTTTGCTGCTTCGCCATTTCCGTACTCCTTTGCTCGGAAATCGAACAACTGTCTGCGTTTTTGAGGAGATAGCTATGGCTAATGCAAATTATATGCCCCTTTAAGGGGAAGGTACGTTTAGAATTTCAAAGAACTTACACGAGCAGAGTTCTCACTTCTCATCCAGAAAATACATTCTTGGTAAGTTACTCACCTCGAGCTACTTACACAACACCCCAATTCACAATGCCCCATTCGCTTCCCGGCTTCCCCCGTACCGCAGGGTTGGACTCACTATCTTCATTCAGCAAGCGGAAGGTTACTTCACGTGATACGACCTGACCCTCTTCATACTGTAATCTAACTTTAATCTCAGTTATGGCCGGTGCCTGGTCGTCAACCTCCAGTAGCTCGAAAGATGAGAATCTCTTGGATTGATAGTTACCCCTGACTCTAGCAGCGTCCTTGTTGACGGAAGTCTGGAGCATGCGCGCAAAGCACTGCGCCATCCGGCCGTAGTTACGCGCCTTCCAGTAGGTCAGAAACTCAACCAGTTTACGTTCTGGCGACATCTCAGCGAATACCTCTGGCTCGCCGGTTGCGGGAATATCTGTGCCGATCTGGATGTTACGACGGCTCCACGCCTCGATGCGGGCCCTATCCTCGTTGAGCCTGCGGCGCTGCTCTCCTGCCTCCCGTAATACCTGCAGTAGCCCCTTCTCAGGCTCTTTCGGCGGTTCGGTGAGCTTTCCACCTTCTGCGCGCACGGCCCAGTCGCGGGCGGCAAACAGTGCGGCCCACGACTTGGCCGCCACTATCCTGTTGCCGTAGCCGAGGTCCATCCCGTGGATGATGCCGTTGCGGTAGGGAATTGTGATCTGGTCAGTGGTTGTCTTGTACCGCCCGGTCTGAAAGATTTTCGTGAGCACGTTCAGACCTTTACTGTGGGCGGCAATTGAATCCCACGCCTCAAGGTCCACTTCGTGGGCGAAGAATCCCCGACGCCTCTCGTGCACCTCGTTCACCATGCCGTCGAGCAGGGCAAGCACCACCGGTACGCAGGCGTGGTAGCGCTCTTCTCGGTAGTCTACGAGGGCCTTCTCTGCTAATTCCATGCGCGGACGGAACGCCTTAACGCCGTACATTGTCCGCAGCTTCCACTCAACCGTCTCGGGGCTGTAGTACTCAACAAGGTACGCTTCGGCACCGTCCATATCCCCCGCTTCGGCTTGACTGATCGCGGTCTTAGCCGCATCAAGATTCATGAAGTCGTAGATGATCCAGCCGCGGGCGGAAAACAAATCGTTAAAGCGGTCGGGTACGGAGGCGAGGTCCTCGGCCATGCGCTGAAGGTTGTCGGCCTCAGAAAGCGCATCTTTCATCCCTTTGGTATCAATACCGAATAGGCGTAGCACCGGGCCGAGCAGTGGCATGGCGTCTTTAAACGCCTTCATGTTTCTGGCGTTTTCGAGGGTCTGTTTTATGTGCGGAATGTCCCTGATGAACTGTTCTGCCATGCCCGTATTATACCAACCTATCGTTACGAGAAGACCACTGGCCCACTGAGGTCATAACTCTTATTTTAAGGCGGATAGAATCTTAGCGGGCAAATTGACAAAGGTGCCGGGGCTGCTACCCTACTGAGGTAAGCTCTGTGAATACTCAGCGGAATACCGCCAACTGCCAATATGTATATAACGAGCTTCCAGGTAAATAACTACAAGAGCCACTATAAGTCGGCTGAATTACATCTGACACCCGGCTTTAACTTAATCACCGGGCAGAATAACGCAGGTAAAACAGCGCTGCTCGAAGCCCTCAGCCTTCAGTTTGGCCCAGCGCCGCACCGAAGCCTCAAGAGCTTACCTACGGTCAGCTCGCAGCTCGACCCTCGGACGTGGGCTGACGTCGCGTTTACAGTTAGTAGGGAGGAGCTGTTAGAGGTACTTGCTGTGCCGAATGGGTCCTTCTACTTCCCCCTTCCCCTGATTGAATCACGCTTAGCCAATTCTATCGGCTACACGGGGCACGATAATGCTTCCATTGAGAGACTTAGAGAGTGGCTGACCAGGACAGACAATTTCACATTTGTATACAGAGTCGAAAGGACAGTAGGAGAAAGCGAAAAACTTACGTTTCCGATGAATTCACAGCTTGAAGGCTACCAAGCGGCAGAGGGAACTTCAGGGGGAATGATTCTTGCTGCCGCCTTCACAGTTAATGCCGGTAGAAGCATCGAGGGGGCAGGGGGCACAACCATCAACACTAACAATGACGCCCGGTTTAAGCTCGTGCACGCCCTCCACTCACGCGTGTACATGTTTAAGGCGGAGCGGTTCAATGCCGGCGTGTGCCCATTCGGCACGAGTCCCAATCTAGCGCCGAACGCGCAAAATCTAGCCGAGGTGCTGAGCATCCTTCAGGGCAATCGCCAGCGGTTTGAGCGCTTTAACAACTTGGTGCACCAGATCCTGCCGCAGGTGCAGTGGGTGTCCGTCCGCCCGTACAAGCCCGGTAACCAACAGCTGGAAATTGTCGTGTGGCCGCACGATCCAACAACTGAGCGGGAAGATCTAGCCGTGTCCCTGAGCGAGAGCGGAACCGGGATCGGTCAGGTGCTCGCCATCCTCTACGTGGCCCTGACCTCCAACTCGCCACGTACGATAATCATCGACGAGCCACAGAGCTTTCTGCACCGCGGGGCCACGCGCAAGCTCATCGAGGTTCTCAAAACACAGCAGCGCCACGAGCACCAGTATATTGTCTCAACCCACTCCCCCACGGTCATTTCAGCGGCCACTCCTTCGACAATTACCATGCTCAGACAGCGGGAAGGTGAAACTACGTCTGTCATTCTCAATGCAGCCGAAATCAGGCAGCAACGCTTGTATCTGGCCGAAGTCGGTGCCACACCCGCAGATGTGTTCGGGTATGACAACATCTTGTGGGTCGAGGGGGAAACGGAAGAAACCTGCTTCCCCGCGATCCTAGAGCGGGTAGGCAAAAGCCCCTTGATGGGTACGGCAATCAGGCGGGTGAAGCACACGGGGGATTTCGAGACGAAAGATGCGAACCTGATATTCGATATTTATGACCGCCTGAGTCACGGTAAGAGCCTGCTCCCTCCGGCGATCCGGTTCGTGTTTGATGACGAGTGCAGAACAGAGCAGCAGAAAAGGGAACTACAGCGCCGGGGGAACGATATGGTTACGTTCCTCCCCCGCCGCATGTATGAAAACTACTTGCTCAATCCGGGGGCGATTGCTTACGTCCTTAACCACGCTATCGCTGAGAGTGTCGAAGGCTACAAGGGGCAGCTCGTTACAGAGGAGGAGGTACGAGAGCTGCTGAAGGCGAAATCTCGGGAGCCTAAATACTTTGCTTCGGCAGAGGCTAAGGTGGGGCAGGAGGAATGGCTTACGTATATTCACGCGGGGAAGGTTTTAAAAGACCTGTTTAGTGAACTAACGCGAGACAGCGCGCCAATCTCTTTCGATAAGCTCACCCATTCAGTAGCGCTTACCGAATGGCTCATTGAGCACTCACCTCAAGACCTACAGGAGATTGCAGATTTGCTTGTCTCAATCCTTGAGTCTTCAAGAGTGAATTAAGCTATCTGCGCGAACCCATTGCAACAACGCAGTTGTAGCAAGCAGCCTGCAACTGAACGAGTTGATTGACTTATTTGCAAGGCGATATGAAGCATTGGCTATTACTCACAAAAGAACACCCGGAGGCGGTATGGATAGTACCGGAGGGGGATCACTACACTTACGAGATTGTGCCGGAAGGCTACTTAAAGAAGGGGGATGAGATTTACATTTGGTCGAACCCTAGCAGTAGCTTTTACGGCTGGGGCATCGTTGAGGAAACACCTCGGATTATTAAAGCCGAAATCCGCAGACCAGATAATGACATTGAGACGGTAAGGCGGCAGAGCGTTCTTGTGCATCGGCAAAAGGAATTCCACCCTCCAATAACCGAGTTGATGTTGAGAAGGGATAGGAACCTTAGAAACCTTATCCCCAAAGGTTTTGATGATTTGTATGTACTACCGCTCAGGCCAGGGCAGGCGGGCTATCTAAATGACTTTATCAGAGAACACAAATTGGATGCTCCACAAGGCTCAGCAACGGTTAAATGGTCAGTTTTAGAAAATGCGCCGGACATAACCGTACAAGCTATTCTTACCTTTGGTAATAAAACGGACGAAGGAAGGATTGTCGCAGGGGTAGGGACGGTATGGGATGAAATAATAAAACTCATTACCCGCGACCCTGAAGAAATCTACAAAATAGACCCGCGTAAGTTTGAGGAGCTTATTGCCGGTGCTTATGAAAGGGAAGGGCATTGGGATGAGGTGATTCTTACGCCGCAAAGCGGTGATAAAGGGCGGGATATTATTGCGGTAAAGCATGGAGTTGGGGCAATCCGAATATTTGACCAAGTTAAGAGATATAAGATTAGCCGCCCCGTTACTGCTGATGACGTGCGGGCCTTAGTAGGCGTTGTTAGTATGGATCCTAGTGTCTCGAAAGGAGTGATAACAACCACCTCTACATTCGCGCCTACACTATTAGATGACGAGAATCTTAGGCGGCTGGTTCCGTTTAAGCTGGAACTTAGACCCCGAGATGTCTTATTACCTTGGTTGGAGAAGCTGAGGAGATATTAACATCAACTGCATTGAACTTTTAGGAGCTATATCTAATTATGAAGGTACAGTTTCATGGTGAGTTCAATCAGGAAGGCTATATTAGACATCATCCGTGGAGAGGCGTAGAGCACGATGCCAGGGGAGCTTACTACAACTTCAAAGAAAATCCAGAGCTGATTTCAGAGGTACTAGAAGATTTTAAAGAATGGGGACATTATGAGGCTATCCCACTCTTTTATGAAATGCTGCGTTGGCTTAACGGCCCAGATTCATTACTAGAATCAAATGACTGTGCTCTGGACGGCCCTCACCCGAATACTATTAAGGCTGTAGATAAACCTATTACTTGCGGCGGGCGTCTGATGGTCTTCTTTAGAAATCTCAAATTTAATACCTCTGAGCAACATATAGAATGGCTGCTCGGGGGAATGGAGCATTATTTATCGGCTGCTCCCGGCAATGCGCTAACCTACGCACAGTTATCATTCTTTAAAACTCTCTATACGCAAATGCCGGGAGGTAAAGATCAACAGCTTGGTAAAGAAGTGGTATGCGAATTCTGGGCATGGGGAGACACTGAAGAAGAAGTAATGGAGAACTTCAAACTTATTGTCTCTAACATCTTCGATGCTTTAAAGAAAATATCAGATAAGATAAGGGAGTTATCGGCTACCGGTAGCAATTCATAGTTACCCACAGGTATGGCTCTTGCGCGTTCCCGGATAGTTGTTACAGTTAAGTAACCCCCAAAGGCTTTAGGAACTGTGATGCCCTACAGGACAGAGAGCTTTTGAGGGGGCGCTATATCCATTCCCACCACAAATGCCATCTAAACGACAAAACCCGATAGATCTTTCACTCTACCCGCCAAAGGGCTGGAGCATTGATCTATGGCGGAAGGTGCTCAAGATAGCCAACAGGATGAGCCGCCAAGAACTCATTCTCGCTTGGATTGAGGCGAGTATAGGAAGCGTATCGGATGCTGCCTTCAACAGAATGTTAAGCGATCTTGCGGCGTTTTCACGACAGGAGCTCATTGATCTCATTCATGAAGTAGGACCTGAAGGCGGGAAACGGCTCTTACAAAGGTACGGGCACTACTCGCCACCTGAGGAACAGAATTCACATTCTCGTCGGTTTGTAGTATAAGGCAAGCTTACAGGAAAGGAGGTAACAACCTGTGGGCTGGAAGACAAGTAAACCGCACCAGAGCAAGGGCGAAACGGCGAAGATAGGCGAACAGCACGTGGATGTGTACCACACGAACGATGCTGGCAAGCGTAATCAATCGCACCACCAAGACTATAAGGTGAGCTATCCGTCAGATGGGAAGATCGTTCACGACATTAACCCACCTAAAAAACAGAACTGACCACCATCACAGATGACGTTCGGCACGAGACCGCCCATTAATGGGCGGTCTCGTGCCGTATGTACTTTAAGAATTGAGTCAGGCGGTAAGTACTCAGGCGACGCTACTGCGACCTAGTGGTGGCCGGCTGCATGAACTACTTTAACCCGTTTTGCAAGTCGGTATTAAATACGTGACAACTTTCCCCTCCTGCCCTTAGCCCCAACAAGCTGGTACCATACAGATATGTAAATGAGTGTTTTGCAGTTCAGTATGTGGGGCCGTTTCCGTAGTACAGAATGCTTCAGGAAGTGTGTGGCAGGAAATTGTATTCATTGCTCAATGCACTAAACTCCACCGTTCTTAATAACGTAGTCAGAAAGTTTACTTAACAATACGGATAAAGTTCGATGTACGCCTCGATGCGGGCCGCTGCCGTTACGCGCCTCGGCCCGCGCCGCCACCTCCTCCTGACTCCCCCTCGCTCGCCAGCCGACGCTTCAGGCACTGGCGCGCCAGCGCGCTCAACTCGATCTCGGCCATGTTGAGCCAACTGCCGCGCTTCGGCGTGTAGTGCATCCCCAGCTTGCGCGCGAGGCACCGCGCCTCCCGCCCGGGCGCGGCCGCCAGCGGCAGCCGCGTCTCGACGATCTGCTCGTTGGTCCACCCCTCGCGCCACTCGGCGCAGTCGGCCTTCAGGAGGACGCGGGCGCGCGTCAGCGTGGGGGCTAGGGTCTTACCCGAGCGCACCATCTGCTCCAAGCTCCGACGCTCCTCCGGACTAAGCGTGACTTTATACTTCTTGGGCACGGGCGTATCCTCCTGAACAGACGTCGAACCGGCCTGCGGAGAGTACATCAGAACCACTCATTCCAGTCGTGTCAAAGAACTAGGGCGTCTTATTTTAGCTTTAGGCGCTTCTGTAAAATGCCCTCGATTAGTCAAAACATATCTTCTGACCAATATACAGTTGCGCCGCTCGTAGAGAAAAGGAGGATAGCTTGGTTCTACAAAAGTCCTGACTTCTGTTTAAAAGCTGAACTGACAAAAGATCGGAATATACGCCTACACAAGGTCCGTATTGATAAACGAGTCCATTTGCGAATGGGATTGCTACTTCTGTTTAAGAGGAATGCCGATGATAACTCAAATTAAAGTCATTGAGATGTATCAATCTCCTTTACATTCGTGGCAGCATGATTAGCGTCCGCTGACGCATTACTTTTATTGTCAATATCTAGACATGCATACTGCCAATTCCGTTTCCCTTCCTCATCCCACCATTTCAAACAATCCCTTATAAGTGCTATCTGATCTTTAGGTGCATTTGGAAAATCATCTAAAAAGTCGTCTTCTTCTGGCGATTCTGAAGTCTTTTTATAATGCTTTAGCCCCTTGCTCGGCAGTTTTCTTCCGTACAAGACGAGCCGCCCGACTTGATACTCAAATGGACTCGCATCATCGGCCTTTGGCATACTCTTCTCAGGTTCTTTTGTTGTACTCTTCTCAAGTTCTTTATACTCAACAAATTCTCCATAGAACTGCTCGATTCGGACATCCTTAGGATCATCTTTTTTAGGGTCAATAACAAAACGGTACCAGCCTGCTATATGTAGCTTCTCATCGTGCCCGCTCGTTGTGGAAAACCATAATCTGGATTCTTCTAAATCTACCGCTTTTGAATCAAAGCTATTTATTCGCTTTATGCACTTTCCTTGAGTGCCTGCTTTCCTTGGTTGTGCCTCTGGTTCCTTCTCCTCGGTCTTCTCTGGTGGAATACCTTCAAAAAACCTAAACCGTCTTCCCTCGACAACGAGATTTCTATTTTCTTTAATGCTGATCTTGACCAGTGCCATATCATTTGGATCACCGTTAGCCTCTGGAAAGGGGACCCCTGCTCTGGCCTTCCAATCACGAGTTAGATAATAGGAAACCCGGAACCAGAGGCCGGTTATTTCAGTGGGTGTTATGGGTCTCTTTTGCCAGTCGACTAGTGTGGAATCTTTTTCCAGAATTTTCCAATATTGATCGAAGGTTGCAATTAGGCGCTTGTTACGGCTTAAAAAGACGCGTCCACTAGGCTCTTCGGAATGATGCCCCCATCCGAAGATCACCTCCTCACTGCCATCGCTATATTGAAGAATAATAAAATTGATTAGAGGGTAAATTCCTTTTAAGTGCCGTACCTTGTATCGCTCTATCGCTGCTTTGGCTAGATCTTTCTCGTTACCTTTTTCGGATTCCTCGATGAGCTCATCAAGGAATTCGAGCCATTTCTTAGTCGGCGAATTAACCACGTCTTGAGAGATGATATCCGTCCAATTCCCCCCTCTTTTTAGAAAGGGTTTTATGATTTTGCCCACCTGTTTAAATTGTTCATTAGGGTAAGCATCTTTTTCCGCTATGCCAAATAACACAAATGTGTTTCTCACGGTCTGTGCACTTTCCAGTCGTTCCAAAACTTGATTCAAAGTTTTGGAACCGAGGCCAATGTAACGACAATCTACCGCACTATCGAAACGATCTACCGCGTCCTTCAAAGTAGTCTGGAAGTGCTTACCTGTGTTGCTTAAAACGCCGGAATACTCATCTAGCCTGTTATGGACATCGTAGGTAAAGCCAATAATAAAGAAACTGGCGCCAGTTACTAATCCCACAGCCATCATTAGCAAATCCTTTGTTGATTTAAATGAGGGATCTGCCCAAGGAATATTTAGGTAGGCCAGGATGAACGTGACAATCACAGATATTGCCGCCATCGCATAGGAGAAATTCCGAGCCCGTTTACGATGAGGACTCGTTGTTTGGGATGTCGCGCCTTGACCGCTGACACTTTCTGCACTCTCTCTTCTCTTTTTCCACCAAAGCATCTGGATGTTCTCCCTGACAACAGACTTTCAAACAAATCACGAGGTATAAATGTATGAAAAAAGAAGTGGCGATCCTCCTATAGCCTTGGTGTTCACGGGTATAACTCTGGCTTTCAGCTTTGCTTCTATGGTTGCTTATAAAGTGATCTGTACCTGCAGATATTTGACTGTTATACAGCCGGAAATCCAACAAAAGATCCTACGGAAGTTTTATATCGGAAAGAGAGCCTTTGACGTAGCCATGTCCATGCTCATGTGAAGAGAGGAACGCAGCTTGGTGAGTCAATAGAACCGTGAGCCTATCGGGTAGCCGCTTATTTTAAGATCAGTTGAGGTTAGCTAAAAGTAACTCTCCGTCCTTGTGTGAAACCTCTTTGTGCGAAGTGCATCAACTTAATAAAGTTCGGTTGATATTGTCAATGTTTTGTCGTCTCGATTTGACCCGAGCGTATTGCACGATTACTAATTCTGGTCGGCAGACTATGCAGTCTGCTGCTTCGCAGTATAATTTGAAGGCGCGATGCTCTTATTGGACAGAATGATTGCTTTGACCAATTTAATCCAGCACGATCACGCTATTCCTTAAGTTTGGCATCTTCTGCCAGCGACAAGTCTCAGCTGTAAAGTCCAATATGTAATCCCACAAAAAAGATTTAAATGTGGAATGAGTATCCTGCCAATTACGGCTCTGTGGTGTCAGACAAGTCTTGATAGGAAATCACTGCCTGTAAGGTCAAAGTCTGACTTTTGCAAATGATTCGATATATCCCCTGACAACTTTCCCCTCCTGCAATGATCGATGCAAAGCTGGTACTCTACTTGGTGGTTAAAGAGGCGCCTTACGGCTCTGTATGTGTTGTTTTTCATGCAGGATTAATTTATGCAGCACGCGACAGGAAGTGACGCTCCTCGTTTGTTGTACGAAATGGTAGCACTTCACTATTCTTGGCGACATACTTATAAAGTTGGCCTAACAATACAGAAAGCGTTCGAGCTACGTCACGGTGAGGGCTACCACATGCTTCACGGGGCCTCTCTGCGATCATGCGGAACGGATAATGCAGCTTAACTGAAACGTTTTTATGCTGGATAACGAAGTTCGAGGTGGTGGTTTTTACTAACTCTCTCTTTTCGGTAAAAAGACCGTCTTTGTAGCTTAGGTATGAGGAATTCGCTTCTTCGAGGATTGTTCGTATCTTATTTACAACACGGCTTCCATCGCCCTCTACATCAGCCAACTTCTCTTTGAGCGCCTGCTCCTCTATGAGGAGATCATTCTTTTTAGCGACGAACAGTTCCCGGCCGAGTGTCCCATCAAGATAGGCATCCGCAAGTTTTGATAATCGTACCTTGACCTGCTCCAATTGCAGCTTTAAAGCCTTCTCATGATCTTCCAGCCGTTGGCTCTCCACTCGTTCATCATTCCCGAGGTGCTGGTCAAAGTAATCCGCTTCGCAGCAATCGAACTGAAGCAGCCTAAGCTTACCTGTGTAAGCAGTTTCAATGATTTCCTCTCTGATGGTCTTTTGCGGGCATGGCTTTGCTTGGCAGCGGTAGTACGTATAACCCTTTTGCAGCTCGGGAATGAGCGTGCTTCCGCAGAAGGCGCACACTAGATGCTTGCGGAAGAGGAAGGAGTGGCGATGATGCTTCTCAACGTTCTTGCCATCGAGCATAGCTTCCACCCTCTTAAACAGTGAGCGGGGAATCAGGGGTTCATGCACGCCCGGATACATCTCGCCGGTACACTTGACGCGGACGAGCCCAGTATAGAATGGGTTATGCAGTAACGTAGAGAGTCCGTTCCTCGTAACCTTCCCGCCCTGCTTATTCCGCAGTCCGCGCGCGTACATCTCTTCGACTAAATCGTTAAGGCCCCATAGCCCTGAGGCATACAGTTCGAATGCCTCTCTGACAAGCGGGGCTTGCGCAGGATCGGGCACCTTCGGTAGACCTTTACCCTGATCCACATACCCGATGCGGGCGGGCATCGGATACAACCCTTGTTTGAGCCGGCCATAGAAACCCTTTTTAGTCTCTTCGCGAAGGTTCCTGATGAAATCGGCGGCAATTACCGCTTGGATGTCAGCCGACAATCTACCTCCACGTGAGTTCCGGTCAATGCCCTCGCCTGCAAAATGAACCCCTATGCCCCCGTCAATTAGCTCAGCCAGATCAGCCCAGTCCTTGAGGTTGCGCGCGCTCCGGTCAACCTTATGCACGATTACCCCTGACGCCTTCCCGGCCCGAAGGGCGCACAGCATCTCATCGAAGACCGGGCGGCCGCGCTTGGCTGCCGTCTCACGTTCCTCATACTCTCTTACAACAGTGAGGCCGTAGCGCTCGGCATAGCGGCGGATGGCCTCCCGCTGCTCGTCCAGTGAAGTACCGGTCTGGCCCTGACGGGCAGTGGATACACGAATATATGAGAAGAAAAGTTTTCTTGAACCAGTCATGCAAGTGAGGAAGGTTACTGATGAAGAGAAAGAGTAAATGTACTTACAGTCTAGGATTCCTCGTGGCGCGCGTCAACCCGTGTTTCCGCTCGTGAATACGCTTGATGATAGATATGAACTGCTTAAGGCGGTACTCAGCCTCTTCCTGCTGCTCCGGCGTAAGCTCTGGGTAGAGGTCTTGGATAGTCATAGGATTTTTGTGTTCGTGTGGTGGCTTCATGGTTGTTGAGTTTAATTGCTAAGCAGTCGCTCATCTTGACGTGCTAGTTGTAGGCGCTCACGTTCACGCTGCAACTCCAAGGTACGGACATATCCAGCAGCTACGGCGTCGAACATCCGGGCATAGTACAGCCGCTGCCATAAGCTCACATCCTTCACGTGTCGCGAAAGTTCAGGGTAAAGAGTTGCGAGATGTATTGCTACCGTTTGCCGCGTGACTCTCCCTTCCGGGCAGAGGCGCTTTCTGATTTCTGCCCGCTCGTAGGTATGTAGTGTGAGCTTGAGGTGACGGGCCGCGCGTGTGATCTCTTTGGCAATGGTGGGCAGCTTAGCGCTTAAACGCTGAACGGCGTGGAGGTTGAGTGTGACAAAGTGGCTTGACTGGTATTTGTGTATGACCTGCTCAACTAGCCGAGCGGCTTCCCTGGCGCGGCTGTACGGAGTGTGCCGTAACCGATGTTTACTCGCTTCCTTAATCCCATAGTAAATAAGCTCTACATCCATAAATACTGCGATACCAAGTGACCGAGTGCCGGGTACTACGGCGATTACAATGGCTGGTTTTGTGTCCTCCATAATGACTGTTTTGATAGTGAAGGGAAGCGGTCTTAGGGAAGACCAAAGACGCATAGGGAGGATATCCCCTACATCTGCATCACCTAACCGCCTCTATTCAATTAATTTATTTAAGATACTTTACACAGGAACTCAAGATGTGCTTTTCGGCTTATCTTCGCGGAAAATTCCTGTGGATAACCCGGAGTGATTACGTGATTTTGCCACTCTGTCTGTCACGCCTTTGCCACTCATCAGGCGTATTTGTGCCACTGTCTGATGAGCGGATGCGTTCTTCCACCTATTAATGTGGATAACTTGTGATCGGCCAGTGCGTGTGACCGTCACATAATCGTACTGCACGAGCTTGGTCAGCCAAGAGCGGATGGTACGCGGGGAGATACCCATCTCCCCCGCAATTGTGTGGTACTTACGGCTGATGTCGCCGCTCTGCGGATTGGCGTGAATGACAAGGTAGATGAACAGCCAGAGAGCCGAGCCCATTGCCCGGTAATGCTTTGCTTCCGCATCTACCACGAGTCCGCGCCAGACAGCGCGCCACCACCGCTTTTGCTCCGGCGGCGTCACCGCGGTGGGCGGGCTCATAGGCAAGCCAGCTTCTTGGCGAGGGCGGTGATGTGCCTGCGGGCGGCTGCGCGGTCAGCCTCTGATGCGTGCGGCGCGGTAATGAGTTCCACATAGGCACAGTACTCAGACAGTCCTGCTACTTGCGCCGTGCGGTTGCCGAATCGTTTATGCAGCACTGGGTTGAGACTGATTCGCTGCCATACTTCGTCTTCGAGTTTGGCGGAGAGTTCCTTGTACAAAAAGCGCAAGGGCACGCCATAGATGATTTCAAGCTTGAGGGCATTTTCCAAAGTAGGCAGGCGCGTACCCTGTTCGTAATGCGAGAGTTGGTCAATACCTTTATGGTCGAGTAAGTAGGTAACCTGTTTCTGCTCTAGCCCGCGACGTTTGCGGGCGAGCCAGAGTCGATTGGGCTGTTTTGTCCCCCTTGTAGTCTTCATTTTGTTTCATAGTTAATGGTCTTGTATAACACTAGTGTACCTAAAGCCTATCGGGGAAAAATAAAGACAAATAGGAGGGGGAAGTAGACACACAAAACCGTTGAGGTCGTACTGTATCGGATGGCTGCGCCAGAGAACGGAGACATCTTCAGAAGTTGTAATTGAGCAGCCATAGACCTTTCCGTCAGTTCGCCCATAAAAGTGTCGTGCAAATTATTGTTGACAGGTGGCGATTCGTTCATATAGATTCCCAAAACTGCCCCGCTCACCTCGGAACTGGCGTGGGTAGTGACTCAGTTGGCCCCTCGCTAACCTCACGAGTATCGGACCTCGCACGTCGATCTCCCCGCACCTTAGCATCACCGCGGGATCAGGAGTACTAGGCCATGCCTCATCCCACCCGGCTGTGGTCTGTCATTGTACAGGCTAAGCTTGTACCTCTTCGCAGTAGCAGAAGGTTTCTGCTGCCAGTCCTTCTCCTTACAGCATCGGCCGTAGCCGCTGGTGTCTGGCGCGTCGGGTACGCCTTAGACGCTCACGCCCGCCCCACCTCAGGTAATTCGCCCTCCGCCACTTCCACTGTTGCCTCTGAGGCGCGGCAAATGCACGCGCAGCAGAGTGGAGCGCTTGAGTCAGAGTTAATCACCATCACGACTATCGGATTTGATCCTGCCGAAGTTACTCGTCCTGCCGGACGCTTTATCCTCGCAGTAGATAACCGCTCCGGCCTTGAAGAAGTCACCATCGTCCTGCGCGATGAGGGCGGGCATGAGTTGCTGCGTGAGCGGGTCCCGCGCGAGACGCTTGACTGGAGTAGCACCGTAGACCTCGCCTCCGGCTCTTACCTCCTATCGGAGGCTGATCACCAAACATGGGGCTGTCGGCTCACCCTGACTAATCCGTGAACCGCGACGCCATTAAGCCCCTCAACCTCACAACTAACGTGGGGTATTACCCCACTGGAAGAAAAGAGAGATGATGGAGCCTTGCACCCTCTCCCGTGCAATAAGTTTCCCCCCGGTTGCTAAAATGCTCTCGGCCGTCCTCTGGCTGTCATTGGTCGGCGTCACCTCTCTATCAGCGCAGACGAGCGCCACCGACGGCAAGACGCCTTCGGGCCTTGCCCCCGGCTCCCCTGCCGGATCCTACGCCTTAAGCGGCTTCGAGTCGGTCAACCTCTATAACGGCAGCCTTAGCTTCCGCCTCCCGCTTAAAGGCGTCGGCGGGCGCGGGGCATCGGGTTACACGGTAATGCTGCCTATCGAGCAGAAGTGGGTCATTAAGGCGGGCGCATCGAACCCGTTCGGCACCACCCCGCTCTCGCCGAACCCGAACTGGTGGCAGGGCATCAAGCCGGGCTACGGCCCCGGCGTCATGCACGGGCGCCGGGCCGCCCACGAGGACAGCCGCTCCTACGTCCCCGACGGCAGCGGCGGCCAGACGGGAATCCTTGCCGAGGTCTGGCTGCGGACGCTGACGCGCCTGACGTTTACGGGGGCCGACGGCACCGAGTACGAGTTGCGCGACCAACTCACCGGCGGCGAACCGCGGGCTGAGAAGTGGGATCCAGAGACTGGCGACCATGAGGGCTTCTCGCGTGGCACTGTCTTCGTCACCGCCGACGGCTCGTCAGCCACCTTCATCTCTGACGCGCACGTGTCGGACTACGTCTCGCCGAATATGGCGCAGAGCAAGAGGCTCTTCTACCCCTCGGGCGTGCTGCTGCTCGCCGACGGCACGCGCTACCGCGTCTCCGGCGGCAAAGTCACCTCCATCACCGACCGCAACGGCAACCGCGCGACGTTCGCCTACCTAGCCTCCGGCAACCGCCTCTCGGCCGCTACCGACCAGCTTGGCCGACAGGTCACGTTCACCTACAACGACGGGGTGCGCGGCTACGACGAGATCAGCTACAAGGGGTTCGGCGCGGCCGCCCGCCGGGTGCGCGTCTGGTACGCCTCGCTCTTGGCGCGGCTGCGACCCGGCTCCGGCTACACCCTCAAGACCTACCACCAGCTCTTCCCGCTCAACTCCGCCAGCACGACGACGCAGTACAACCCGTCGCGGGTTTCTGAAGTCGAGCCGCCAGACGGACGGCGCTACAAGCTCTACTACAACCCGTACGGCGAGCTGGCGCGGGTGGAACTCCCCACCGGCGGAGCCTACGAGTACGACTGGGACGGGGTGACGGATGCGGACAACGCAGTTATCTTCCGCCACGTCACTGAGCGGCGCGTCTATGCATCCGCTGGCTCGACGCCCACGCACAAGGTGCTGTATGCGAGGACGGCCGAGGGGGCCGGCTCGACAGTCGAAGTGAAGACGGCGGACGCCGCGGGAGCGCTGCTCTCGATGAGCCGGCACTACTTCTACGGGGATGCCTTCTCTTCGATGATGGAGGATCCGTCGCGGCCCTCGGCCGTCTCGTACGGGACGTGGCGGGAGGGGATGGAGTACAAGACCGAAGAGTTGGCCTCGGACGGCACGACCGTCTTGCGGCGGGTAGAGCAGACGTGGGCCCAGCGCGCCCCCATTCCGTGGTGGACGCTGGGAGCTGACCTGGAGCCGCCCAATGACCCCAGGGTCACGCAGACGATCACGACGCTAGCCGACGTGCATCCTGACCTCGTATCGAAGCAGACCTACGCTTACGACCAGTACAACAACAGGACCGACTCTTACGAGTACGACTTCGGGGCGGGCGCGGCTGGCCCGCTCATCCGGCGCACCCACACCGACTACGTGACGGCGGCCGCCTACGTCGGGGTCGACGCCGACCCCACGCTCGGCGCGCACCTCCGCTCGCTGCCCTCACAGACCTGGGTCTCGTCGGACGTGGCCGGCAACGCGAAGGTGTCGCGCACCGCCTACGAGTACGACAACTACTCGGACGCCGAGGCCGACACGCGCCACGATCTGCTCGCCGCCTACACCGACACCGGCATCATCGGCCACGACACGGCCGGCTACCCCGCGACCTTCGCGCGGCGCGGTAACGTCACGGGCGTGACTTCCTATACGGATGCGACCGCGCAGACCGGCGCCGTCACCGTCTCGACGACGTACGACATTGCCGGCAACCCCCTCAAGACCGTGGACGCGCGCGGCCACGTCTCCTCGGTCGGCTACGCCGACTCCTTCTCTAACCCGGCGTCCGGCACCGGGGCCTTCACGCCCTACACCTACGCCTTCCAGACCTCCGCGGCCTCACCCGTCCCCGACGCGTCCGGCACCTACGGCTCAAGCACGGCGCTGACGACTTCAACGAAGTACGACTTCTGGGCGGGCCTCGTCTTCTCGATGACGGACGCCAATGGCAAGGTGACGACGGTCGAGTACAACGCGGCCGACGAGCTCGACCGCCCGAAGGCCGTGGTGCGCCCGGACGGCGGCCGGACCGACTACGAGTATGGCGACGCGGTGGGCAACCTCTACGTCCGCACGCAGACGGACCTCGACGCCTCGCGGCGCACCGACTCCTACCAGTACTTCGACCGGCTCGGCAGACCCTACCGCTCAATCAGCTACGAGAACCATGACACAGTTGCTCCGTGGATCACCGTTGATACCGAATACGACGCGCTGGGAAGGGTGAAGCGGACTTCGCTACCGTACCGCGCGGCGGGTGGAGCCGCCCTCTTCTCCACGGATAAGTGGGCTGAGCATGCCTACGACGCGCTGGGCCGGATCACGGCTGTGACGACTAAGCCGGACGACGCGGCGGTAATGACCTCCTACTCCGGCAACCAGATGACGGCCACTGACCAAGCCGGCAAGAAGAGACGCAGCACAGCCGACGCCCTCGGCCGCCTCGTGCGCGTGGACGAGCCGAATGCCTCCGGCGCTTTGGACGTGTCGGGCAGCCCGGCGCAGCCGACCCACTACACCTACGATGCGCTCGGGAACTTGCGGAAGGTGACTCAGGGGGCGCAACTCCGCTTCTTCATGTATAACTCCCTCTCGCGGCTCACCCGCGCAAAGCACCCAGAACAGTCGGCCAATGCTTCGATTACGGGAACCGATCCTGTCACCGGCAACACCCAGTGGTCTCTCTCCTACTCGTACGACGCGGCCGGCAACCTCACGTCGAAGACCGACGCCCGCAATGTGACCGCCACCTACACCTACGACGCTCTGGGCCGCAACCGGACGGTCAACTACTCGGACGCGACGCCCGACGTGACCCGCTACTACGACCTCGCCACACTCGGCAAGGGGCGGCGCTGGAAGAGCGAAGCGGCCGGCGTCTCGCGCACCATCGTCTCGCAGTACGACGCCCTCGGCCGGCCGAAGGCGTCCGCCCAGCAGTTCTGGGTCAGCGGGGCGTGGGGCACATCCTTCTCCGTCATGCGCGCCTACGACGAGGCCGGCAACGTGGCCTCGCAGACCTACCCGTCGGGCCATACGACTGCTTACAGCTACGACCGTCTGGGCCGCCCCGCCTCCTTCACCGGCACCCTCGGCGACGGGGCCGAGCGCGACTACTCCACGGGCGCCCTCTACGATGAGCTGGGCGGGGTGAGCCAGGAGAAGCTCGGCACGGCCACGCCCGTCTACAACAAGCGGCGCTACAACGAGCGGGGGCAGCTCGCCTCGATCCGCTTCGGCACGACGGCCGGCGACGACGGGTGGAACCGCGGGGCGATCCGCCTCGTCTACAGCCCGAGCGCGGAGTGGAACGAGAGCCGGCCCGACAACAACGGGAACCTGCGCAAGCAGGTCATCTACCTGCCGCACGGGGAGAACCCGACGGGGGGCGACGGGTGGACCGAGTTCGTCCAATACTACGAGTACGATCAGTTGAACCGCCTCTCGTCAGTCGAGGAGAAGCTGGGCGACCAGGCCGTCAGCTTCAGGCAGGCTTACACCTACGACCGGTGGGGCAACCGCAAGATAGACGCGGCGCTGACGACCGGCCCCGTTAATGAGCAACAGTTCGCGGTCAACACCGCCAACAACCGCCTCGGCGTGCCGGCGGGGCAGGCAGGTGTCATGGGATATGACGCGGCCGGCAACCTTATCAGCGACACCTACACGGGGACCGGCACGCGCTCATACGATGCCGAGAACCGCATGACCACGGCGCAGTTCCTCTCCGGGCAACTCCAGACAGCCACCTACAGATACGACGCCGACGGCCGCCGCGTGAAGCGCGACGCCGGGGCTGCCGCCGAGGTGTGGCACGTCTACGGCATAGGTGGGGAGCTTTTGGCCGAGTACGCGGCCGGGGCCGCGCCCTCCTCCCCGCAGAAGGAGTACGGCTACCGCGCTGGTCAACTCCTCGTTACACTCAAAGCCGGGCAGCAGGTCAACGTGGCGCTCTCGTCGAACGGGGCGGCCGCGACGGCGTCCTCAACGAACGACACAAACCGACTGCCAGCGGCAGCCATCAACGGCGACCGGCGGGGGTTGCACTACGGGTCAGACCCGGTAACGGGCAGCGCTTGGGTGGACGCGACGCAGAACGCCTTCCCCGACTGGCTGGAGGTGGCATTCGACGGAAGCAAGACCATCAGCGAGATTTCAGTCTTTGGTCTGCAAGACAATTACGCGACCCCACAAGAGCCGACCGAAGCAATGATGGGCACGGGCTACGGGCTGATGGCCTTTGACGTGCAGTACTGGACAGGGTCTGCGTGGGCGACGGTGCCGGGCGGCAGCGTCACCGGCAACACGAAGGTATGGCGAAAATTCACCTTCCCAGCAATAACAACCTCCAAGATCAGGGTAGTGACATACGGTGGGGGCGCTGGCTACAGCCGCATCGTTGAACTGGAAGCATGGGGCCAAGGGGCCGAGGCGCGGTGGCTCGTCGCAGACCACCTCGGCACCCCGCGGATGGTTATAGATGCGGCAGGGCAGCTTTCGGGCATAAGTAGGCATGACTATTTGCCTTTCGGCGAGGAGGTCGGCGCTGGTGTCGGCGGGCGGACAACGCCGCGAGGCTACAGCCGGCCGGATAGCGTGCGCCAGCATTTTACGGGTCAGGAGCGTGATAACGAGACAGGATTGGATTACTTCGGGGCGCGATACTTTAGCAACGAACAAGGGCGATTCACGTCGCCTGATCCCTTGCTTACATCCGGCACCATCTATGACCCACAGACATGGAACCGCTATGCCTATACCATAGGTAATCCGCTGAAATATACTGACCCATTCGGCATGTATATATGCAATGGCAGTGCTGATCAGTGTAAGCAGATTGAGAAAGGATTGAAGAACTTGGAGAAGGCGCGGGACTCTTTCAAGAAGGGATCGCGCGAGTATAAGCAGCTTGACAGGGCCCGGCAGGCGTTCGGAAACGCAGGGGTAGACAACGGCGTAACCATCCAATTTGGCACAATAAAGGATGGCGGGCCCGCACAAGCATCCATAGGCATTGGGGACAAGAACGGCACCAAAGATGTTACGCCTGCCAACCCGACCGGGCAGCAGACCATTGTAACTATTGATCCGAACCAGCATAATGATGCTGACGACTATGTGCAGACCCTCGGACATGAGGGTTCGCACGTGGCAGACGGCGCAGACCTCGTCGCAGCAATACCGACTAAAATGGCTGATGCTGCTGCCGTCGCAGCCGTCTTGGGTGGCCCACTGAATCTCACTAAATATGTAACGGAGACAAACGCTTATCAAGTAAGCTCGTTGATCGCCCAGGCGCGCCGAAACCCGTCCTTACTCATGGGTAAAGCTAAACACGAAATATGGAACTCCGGCTGGAGTGAGTCGGACAGGGCGGCCAAGCGAGCAGCGGGAATAGATAAAGTCCTCGCAGAACCGAAACCGCCTAACGGAACGGGCCTCTATGAGGTAACGCGTGCTAGCCAAGGGGTTAAATTGATACCCTACCCGTAGGAGCCACCACATGAACATTAGAAGGGTATTGAACAGCAACAGCGTGCGGCTGCTCTTGTCAGCTTGGCTGTCTTTGGCTACTGCCTCGCTGTGCTACTCACAGGATTACATGGTGATGATCTCCACTGTTTCTTTGTGCAAACAAGAATTAGTTGAGAAGGTACAATACAGCGTAGACAAAGAGGAATTAGTTGAGAAGACACGGTACAGAGTAGGAGAGGAGGTTATAGTCAGAATCTCCATCACCAATACTTCAAATGAAACTCTTAACGTTCCGAAAGGTGAGGATTATTACCGCCCTAAATTATTCCGACATGGGGAGCTAGTTGCCTACCGTGAGGAAGTGTCGGAAAGGATAGAAACATTGTCCAACGGTCGCGCAGCTCGAATCACAGGGTTCTTGTTCATAAAGCCAGGCATACCGGAAGTTGACGTAATTAACCTCACTCACTGGTACGGGCCGCTTGAACCCGGTTACTATCAACTTTCATTACAGCGAATCTTTTTTAAACAAAGCGCTGAATCGAACGTTGTGACTTTCGAGGTCATTTCTTGATAACAATTGCTGGCGGCAAGAGAAAGAGCGGCGATAGATGGCTCGCCGCCCTCTCCCTAGTGGGTAACGCGGATTATACACCCGCCGCGGGAAAGAGGTTGCATCAGACTTTAAGATAGACACGCGAAAGCCCCGCCCTTCACCGGGCGGGGCTTTCGTCAGCTCGTTTTCGAGGTGGAGCGTTACGCCTGTGGCCTTACGTCTCCGGCTATATAGCCTTTAACCTGCCTCTCGCGCTTTTATTTGCGAGTCTCAGGATTCCTGCCCGCCTGAGAAAATGTCGCTGGCGCTGACTCAGCGACAGGAGCACTATCGCCCCGTCCAAAAGGTTGTGCGTCGGGCTTCTCTTCATAAGGAAAGCGGCAAGCTTTCTCACGGCTGTATCCCCCTTCCTTGCGGGCGACGTTGAACCGCCGCCACGAACACACTATACGCCGATTCGTGGGGCAAGTTCACGTTCCGTTGGGCAAAGCCCCGGCTTGCTTTCTAGGTCTGCCTGCTAGACGCTGCTCAAAATTCATTACCTCACTAGATAAACAAATTTCGGCCGCTATATACTTGATACAAGTTGTTTAATTGGATAGCAGGCTGGTTACCTTTAAGGGAGCTTAACGTTTGAAGTATTCGAGGGATTAAACATCATTATCCTAAGCCCACACGTTGTAGCAAGTCGACAAAACGCGGATCTGTAATAACGCTTCTCCCCCATAACTTGGCGGAGTTTGGTTGTTTCAGCCAAACTAACTGCCCTTCCCGATCTTGATATGCTTGCTCTAGCCACTCAAACGCTTTGTTATACTCACCGAGTCCAGCATATAGACGTGCAATATCAAATGCTGTTACGTAATGCTGTTTTCTCCCCTCTAATAGTTGATTAAGAATCACTGACGCCTGCTCGCGCTCTCCTACTAAGCAGTAAGCACACCCTAGAAATGAAAGCAGATGATCGCCCCCGCCTAGGTTTACCGCTTTTTGAAATTCCACAAGAGTTTCTTCATATTTCCCTCTCACTAGTGAAATAGCGCCTGTTAAGTAACGGCCACCGTAGAAGTTCGGTTCCATCTCAATTATTCGTTCAGCTTGCAGATTTGCCATATCTTCGTGGCCGGTCCAAAAATATATCCAACCCACTTGAAAATTCGTGAAAAGAGAGAGGGGATCTATCTCAAGGGCCAGTCTGCCTTCGTTAATGGCTTGCTCGCGGCGGTTTCTACAACATAAGAATAAGCCATATTGTTGATGGGCATAAGCGTTTTGAGGCTTCAATTCTATGGCACGTTTGTATTCCCTCTCCGCCTCCTCCCAATTCCATTCATAGAAGAACTTAATCTGCCCCTGTGCGACGTGGGATTCATCCAAATCGCTGTCTAGCTCTAATGCTCGATTAGTGGCTACTTTCCATTTAGCGATTGCTTCATCAGGGTGAAGCAATCCGAAGTACCAAGGAAAAGCCAGTACAGACGATAGACCAGCATACGCTGGGGCATACGCTAGCTCTAACTCAATCGCTTTCTCAAAAAATTCAATTGCTTTCCGCCATCCCCCTCCTGTGTGTTTGTTGAAATGGTAGCGCCCTTTGAGATATAGTTCATATGCTTTGATGTTTTCGGTATAACCCCTTGACACCGCAATACTTTCTTCCCTACGCACCTTTACTTTTAGCGCAGTAATGACCGCTAGTGTGATCTTTCCTTGAATATTAAAGATATCCTTTTTTCGTAATGCATATTCCTCGGCCCATAAACAATAACCTTTCGAGGCGCTGATCAATTCGACAGTTATTTTCCCGCGTTTTCCAGTTTTAATGATACTACCTTCTAGTATTGAATCGACTTTTAAGAGTTGACTAACTTCATTAATGCTGGGATTCTTTCCTTTAAACCAAAAAGTCGATGTCCGCGCCGCTACTGCTAAACCTTCTATCTTCGCCAGCCTGTTTATTAACTCTCCAGCCAACTCGTCACAGAGGTATTCGATTTCCGGGTCGTTACTTAAATTGACAAATGGTAAAATCGCAATCGAAGGGACGCTACGATAGGATTCTACTATACCGAGATCCTTAGCCCTGCATTGCAGAGCATCGATCAGCCGCGTGTATCCGTTCTCCTCAAAATAATTGACCCACTGCCGAGTTCCTAACCAATCGGGAACACGACACTCTTCCAACCTAAGCGGAATCAGGAAAATACTATCCGCTGGGTGCTCGTCGGCGGCGTCAAGTGCATATACAATTTCCTTTTGTACGAAACCAGTTTTATTTATTGAAGTATGTGATAAACAAGCGACGACCACATCGCTATTACGGACAGCTTTATAAATTTCTCTTTGCCAATTTTGGCCTGCTTTTAAGTTCTCTATATCAAGCCAAGGGTCAATAAATCCCTCACTAAGCAGCCGTTGATAAAGATCCCGCACTTTTGATTTGTCATCAGACGAGTGGCAAAGAAAAACTCGTAATTTTCGCTGTTCCATTCTTACCTCCGTGACTTGGCCGTGTCGTAGCCATGCAGCGCAAGCTTAGATACTTCCGCCGACGAGATAACAAGAGCGCGGGTCTTAGTGTACAACTCTAATAGCCTGTCTTTCGTCATCTCGAAGATTTCCCATTCGATAGGGGTAATCTGACTTCCGTTCACATACCCGTAAGTAGGGAACACGATGTTATCTAAGAACGCTGAAGCTTTAACAGCTCCTATACGACTATAGATGCCTTTAAGCTTTGTTTCACCAAACTCTTTAATGGCATAACACCTATCTACTGATTCTTGGTGGCAGAGAATGGCAAAATGACGGAAGACAAGTTCTACAGATAGTAAGTCAGGCCCGAAAAAAGTCGTAACCTCAGCCTTATGGAGAAATGGAGAATGATAGGATTTATAAGTACCTATTATTCGACCATGCTCAAATGGGAGTCTACCGGGCGATGTCGATAGAACGAGCCTCATAAACGCAGTTATTACTTCACGCTTGTATGCGACGATGTAGTAAGCGGCTGAATCGAAGGACGTATCGAACTCACAATCGAATACACCGATGCCATTAGCTGTAATGTGCGTGATGTATATGCTTCGTACTTTGTTAATAAGGGGCTTTTGGGTTACATCATCCGCAGAGAAGACGATACAACGATAAATCCCGTTGTTGTGAAGAAGGACATCTATCGGCCTAGTGAAGATGAGATTCACATTACCGTGCACATGAGGACTATCGCTTTGCTTGTCTATTGTCAAAGTCGCCCTCTTCTTCAGCAATTCTAATTTTGGGTGAGAGACTGGTGTCAATTGCAGATTGCAATACAAGATCTGATGCTCCTCGGAACACTAACAGTGATCATGATAGCTATCAAAATGATATTTGCCTACTAGCAGTATCCTGAAAGGACTGTTTTACCGTTATCCGCAACAAGTTTCACTTGCCCCTGTTACATAACGTGATTTGATCAATAGACTCGACCGTGACACTCACTTATCATATTCTACAGTGGACGGAAGAGATGATTTGACCAATTCGGTCATAACATCATATGAGGCTGCGAAGTAGTTTTAATGGGACGTTATAATCACTGGTTACCAATCTTTTCTCCCAGAAATTCCACTCCGCAGAAGAGGAAAAGAGCAAAAAATTAGCATAATGTCCCGCCACCACGGGCGGCCAGATGTTCCACTATCCTAATCACCAAACAAACCCGGTTCAGTCATCTTCGATGAGGGAAGGTATTAAGTCTCCGATTATCTCTCGGTTACTTTCTGCGGGATGCCTTAGGCCAGCCTCCCACTTCCTCCACGTTCCCTCGTCTATTCCAAGCACCTCAGCCATCCTCTCTTGAGAGAATCCCAAGTTCTCACGGACGAGCTTGAGCCAGGTTGGATGAGGTACGCCGGGTGTGAACGGGCAGTAGCCGAGGAACCGGATAAGTCGGGGGATAAGCCCAACGGTCGGTTTAATCCTGTTGCTCTCCCAGTTGAAGACGGTCGTTTCGTCCACTCCGATTTCTTCAGCCGCCTGCTTCTGGGTTAGCTCCAAGTCGAGCCTCCTGGCTCGCAGGTGGTCGCCGTACGTTATAAGGTCAGTAGGATATGCTTCAACTCTGGGCTTTTTCGCCCTAAGTTCCACATGGCAAAATGGCAACGCGGGGATGCCCCTGCGGCTTCTGGAACGACCCCGCGCGCGAGTGCCGCTGCACGCCCCCGCAGATTCAGCGCTACGTCGGCCGCATCTCGGGGCCGCTCCTCGACCGCATCGACATCCACATAGACGTGCCGGCCGTGCGCTTCAAGGAGCTGCGGGGCGGGGGCGAGGCCGAGGGGTCGGCCGAGATTCGCGCCCGCGTCGTCGAGGCGCGGGCGCGCCAGAGGGAGCGTCTTGCGGGCGAGGGCGTCTTCGCCAACGCGCAGATGTCGCCGCGCCACATCCGCCACTTCTGCGCGCCCGACGCCGAGTGCGAGCGGCTGCTGGAGTCGGCGATGACGCGGCTGGGGCTGTCGGCGCGGGCCTATGATAGAATCCTGAAAGTCAGCCGCACCATCGCAGACCTCGACGGCTCGGACGCGCTCCGCCCGGCGCACGTCGCCGAAGCGGTCGGCTACCGCTCGCTCGACCGCACCTACTGGGTCTGAGCCGCGGGCCGGAATGGCGATTTTTAGGCGGGGAAGGGCAACGACGCGGCGCGAGCGCCGCATCACAGCGCGGGAGAACCCGGTGATACGCCATGACTTATTCGCGTTCCTCCGGGCGCGGTCAACGAATCCGAATGGAGAGGGGGCGCGTCCCAACGTGGCGGTCAAAGTGGAGAGTGAGTTGATGACCGACGAGCTTCTGCTCGCCCGCATGTTCGGTCAAGTGACGACACCCGAGTTCGACAGGGCGGGGGCTACCGACTACGAGTTGGCGCGGTCATCGGCGGCGGGCGACATGGGCTCGTTCGAGGAGTTGTACGCGCGCCACTCGCGGCGCGTCTACTCGCTGTGCCTGCGGATGACGGCCAACACGGCCGAGGCCGAGGACTTGGCCCAGGAGGTCTTCATCCAGCTCTACCGCAAGGCCGGCTCCTTCCGCGGCGAGTCGCAGTTCACCACCTGGCTCCACCGCCTGACGGTCAATCAGGTGCTGATGCACTTCCGGCGGCGCGGCGTCAGGCTCGAGCAGACGACCGAGGACGGGGAGTCGCCGCAGCGGGTGGTGCCGGGGACGGAGGATCAGGCGCGGATGCCTGTCGTCGACCGGATCGCGCTCGACAAGGCGGTCTCGCAGCTGCCGCCGGGGTACCGGGCCGTCTTCGTCCTGCACGACGTCGAGGGGCACGAGCACGAGGAGGTGGCGCGGCTCTTGGGCTGCTCGGTCGGGACGAGCAAGTCCCAGCTCCACAAGGCCAGAATGAAGCTCCGACGGCTCCTGAAGACCGGCAAGTCGCGGCGTCGGAGGTGACGACCCGGACTCTTTAAAGTCTCCAAGAATTTTCTTCGTCGGCCCCGGCAGGCTCAAAGCCTCCGCCGGGGCCGATACTTTTCAGGCGAGGTCGAAGAGCAAAACCTCGGCCCGCCCGGCCGCGCCTATCACCACTCGTTCCTCCTCGCTCACCGCCGCCCCGTCGCCCGGCCCCAACCCCACGCCGTTCAAGACGATCTCACCGCTGACGACCTGCGCCCACGCGTGCCGCCCCCGTCGCAGTTCGTGCGTCACCTCCTCGCCGGCCGCGAGCGAGGCGCGGTAAAGCTCGACATCCTGATGGACGGTGACCGAGCCGTCGCGCCCCGTCCGCGAGGCCAGCAGGCGCAGGCCCGCGCCGGCTTCGTCGGGCGGGAACTCGCGCTGCTCGTAGCTCGGCGGCATCCCCTCCCGCTCCGGCTCGATCCAAATTTGCAGGAAGTGGGTCGGCTCGTCCGGCGAGGGGTTGTACTCGCTGTGCCGGACGCCCGTGCCGGCGCTCATGCGCTGCACCTCGCCGGGCCGGATGGTCGAGCTGGTGCCCATGCTGTCGCGGTGTTCGAGCGCGCCCGCCAGCACGTAGGAGATGATCTCCATGTCGCGGTGCGAGTGCGTGCCGAAGCCTTTGGCCGGGGCGACGAAGTCCTCGTTGATGACGAGCAGGCGGCGGAAGCCCGACCAGTTCGGGTCGTAGTAGCGGTTGAAGGAGAAGGTGTGGCGGCTGTCGAGCCAGTCGGCGTGCGTGCGCCCGCGCCCCTCGGCCGGTCTGCGGGTAATCATCTCGTCCCCCTCACAGTCTCCGGCCGCTCAGGCCATGAAGACCTCGTCCACGTAACACCAGCTCCAGTCCTCGCCCGGCTCGAAGGAGCTGATGACCGGGTGCGCGGTCGCGCGGTAGTGGCGCGTCGCGTGCTTATTCTTCGAGCTGTCGCAGCAGCCGACGTGCCCGCACGCGCGGCACAGACGCAGGTGCACCCACGCGTCGCCCGTCTTCAGACACTCCTCGCACCCGCCCGTGCGGGCCGAGACTTCGGGCAACTGGTCGAGGTGCGAACACGGCGTTGATGTTGACGACATACGCTTCCCTCTTCGGACACGGCCGCGGCGGCCGCCCTAATTTTTCGTAGACCGCGCGAGGCCAATTTGTAACCGCGACGGCGACTGCGTCAAGCCGCGGGGTTATAGATTTTTGATTTTTGATTCGCGGTTGAAAGTCATCAGCCACCGGTGAGGGCAGAGAACCGACGACCGACACCTGACGGCTGACGACTAAATCAAAAATCGCGAATCAAAAATCCTACCGCCTGTTTGTGAATCGCGGGCGCATTTGCGACCATGAGGGCGATGCCGGGGGATGTGAGAGTCCTGCGACTCTTCGACATGCTGAGGCGGCGGAAGGGGAGGCCCGCGCAGCGGCTCGTACACGCCGCCGTGAGCGTCGCGCTGCGCCTCTTCTTCCGCCGCATCGAGACGAGCCGCGCCGACCTCGTGCCGCCGGCCGGGCCGCTCCTCTTCGTCCTCAACCACCCGAACGGCCTCATCGACCCGGCGCTCGTCTTCGCCGCGCTGCCGCGTCGCATCTCCTTCCTCGCCAAGTCCACGCTCTTCCCGCTGCCCGTCCTCGGCGCGCTGCTCCGCACGGTCGAGGCCCTCCCGCTCCATCGCCGCGCCGACGCCGGGGCCGACCTCTCGCAGAACCGCCTGACCTTCGAGGCGTGCCGCCGCCTGCTCCGCCGCGGCCGCTGCATCGCGCTCTTCCCCGAGGGCGTGTCGCACAACTCGACCAAGCTTCTGCCCGTCAAGACCGGCGCGGCGCGCATCGCCCTCGGCGCGGCCTCGATCGGCGACGAGGCCGCGGCCGATGACGGCGCGCGCCCGCTCGGCCTGCGGATCGTGCCGGTCGGCCTCTACTACACCTCGAAGACCTCCTTCCGCAGCGAGGCGCTTCTGCGCTTCGGCGAGCCGCTCGAAGTCGCGCCCGTCGGGCTGGACGAAGAGGGCGAGCCGCCGCGCGACGCGGTGCGCGAGCTTTCGGCGCGCGTCGAGGCGGCGCTGCGCGAGGTGACGCTCAACGTCGAGACCGAGGAGCAGCTCGGCGTCGCGCACAGGGCCGAGAGACTCTTCTCCTCGATCTACGAGGGGCTCAACGTCCGCCTGCCTCTGGCCGCGCGCTTCGACTTCCTGCGTCGCTTCGCGGCCGGCGCGCTCGGCCGCCTGACCCCGGCGGCCGGCGCGGACGGCCTCGGCCCGCGCATCCTCCGCCACGAGGCGGCGCTGCGGCGCATCGGCATCGCCCCCGAGAACCTCTCGCTCTCAAGGCACTCGGCGTGGTACGTCTTCCGCCACTTCCTCCTGCGCGGCGCGCTGCTGCTGCTGCTCTCGCCGCTTGCCATCGCCGGCGCGGCCCTGCATTATCCGGCCTACCTTCTGTGCGCGCTGCTCGCGCGGCTCGTGCCGCGCCACGGCGTCGACGAGATCGCGCCGACGGTGAAAATCCTCGCGGCCGTCGCCCTGATGCCTTTGACGTGGCTCGTCGTCGCGGGGCTGACTTTTTACTGGTGGGGCTGGGTCGCGGCGCTCGTCGCCGCCCCGGCGGCGGTCGTCTGCGGCTACGCGGCGATGCGCTCGCTCGAAGAGCTGCACGACATGCGCGGCTGGTTCAAGGCCGTCGTGCTCCTCGCCCGGCGGCGCCACCTGTTCCTGCGGCTCCTCGTCGAGCGTCAGGCGCTCCGCGAAGAGATTCAGCGGGCGGAGCGGCGCGCCGCCCCCTGAATCTGCTAACATCCGCGAGGCCGGAACCCGAAGAAGATGAGCGACAAAAGACTACTCCTGCTCAGCAACGGCTCGGAACTCCTCGGCGACGAGCCGTCAGAACTTTTCCTCAGCGAGGTCAGAGACTTCCTCGGCCCCGCGCCGCGGCGCGTCCTCTTCGTCCCCTTCGCGTCCGTGGACAGGACTTACGACAACTACGCGGCGAGGGTGCAGGCGAGGCTCGGCCCGATGGGCCACGAGGTCGTGGGGATTCACGCCGCCGCCGACGCGCTCTCGGCCGTCGGGCGGGCCGACGCCGTCGCCGTCGGCGGCGGCAACACCTTCCACCTCCTGCGCGAGATGTACGCGGCCGGCGTCGTCGAAGCCATCCGCGAGCGCGTCGAGCGCGGCGCGCCATACGTCGGCTGGAGCGCCGGCTCGAACGTCGCCTGCCCGACCATCCGCACCACCAACGACATGCCCGTCGTCGAGCCGCCCACGTTCAGGGCTTTGGGACTCGTCCCCTTCCAGATCAACCCGCACTACACGAGCGAGAGCTTGCCCAACCACCACGGCGAGACGCGCGACGACCGCCTGTCGGAGTTCGTCCTCGCCAACCCCGGCGTCCGCGTCGTCGGCCTGCGCGAGGGGACGATGCTGCGCGTCGAGGGAGCGAGCGTCCGCCTCGTCGGCCCGAGCCCCGCGCGCCTCTTCCTCGGCGGCGCGGAGCCGCGCGACCTCGCCCCGGCGGAGTCTTTCGACTTCCTTCTGCGGCCCGCGACGGAGGGGGCATGAGGGCCTATCTCGACCTGCTCGCGAGCCTGCTCGAACACGGCGCGCGCAAGGAAGACCGCACGGGCACGGGCACGCTCAGCGTCTTCGGCCACCAGATGCGCTTCGACCTGCGCGAGGGCTTCCCCGCCCTCACCACCAAGCGGCTCCACCTCCGCTCCATCATCCACGAGCTGCTCTGGTTCCTGCGCGGCGACACGAACGTCGGCTACCTGCGCGAGCACGGCGTGACGATCTGGGACGAGTGGGCGGACGCGGAGGGCGAGCTGGGGCCGGTCTACGGCAAGCAGTGGCGGCGTTGGCAGACGGCGGACGGGCGGACGATTGACCAGATCGCCAA